>Ga0157369_10002949_pt1 | contig 20350 bp, 18 predicted proteins | sample C25metaG_FD_113461 | JGI IMG/M metagenome (GOLD analysis project Ga0157369, IMG submission 113461) | Corn rhizosphere microbial communities from Kellogg Biological Station, Michigan, USA - C2-5 metaG | ecosystem: Host-associated > Plants > Roots > Rhizosphere > Soil | place: USA: Michigan...
AACATGCCGCCGCTCACCGCCAGCAGCACCGACTCCGTCAGCAACTGCCGCACGATGCGTCCGCGGCTGGCTCCAATCGCCGCGCGCAACGCCATTTCCTGCTTGCGTCCCGCGGCGGCCGCCAACAGCAGATTGGCGACATTGACGCACGCGATGAGCAGCACGAGCATGACCGCGCCAAACAGCAGGAGCGGAGCGGTGCCCGCGCCGCGCGTGATGAAGTCGCGCAGGGGTTCCAGGTGCGCGCGCTCGCCTTCCGAGAACATGCTGGGGAACCGCCCCCGCAGCTCCGCCAGTGACGGCGTGAGAGCCGATTCCGCCTGCTGCGCGGTCGCGCCCTGTTTCAGCAGACCAACACACAGCATGCCGCCGTTCGACGGATTGTTGCTCGTCAGCGGAACGTGAATGGGAAACCAGAGGTCGGTATCGGTCACGCCGGGCAGCGGGATCTCGAAGCCGCGCGGCATCACGCCGATGACCGTGTACGGCTCGCCGTCGAGCGTCAGAGAACGGCCGAGGATGTTCGGATCGGATTGAAAGCGATTGCGCCAAATCTTGTCACTGAGGATGACAACCTTCGCGCCGCCAGGCTTGCCCTCTTCGGCAAGAAAGTTGCGTCCGAGCGCCGGTTGAACGCCGAAAACGTCGAACAATTCTGTCGAGGCGCCATTCGCGGCAATGCGCTCCGGCTGGCCGCTGCCAGTCAGCGTTGCCGGGCCGCGCCATCCAAAGAGCGCGAGATGGTCGAAAAACCGGCTGCCCTTCTGCCAGCCGATGAAAATCGGCATCGAGAGCGAGGCCCCGCCGAAATGATTGCCGACGCGTCGCACGACGTAAATCCGCCGGCCGTTCGAAAATGGAAGCGGGCGCAGAAAGACGGCATCGACCACGGAGAAGATCGCGGTGTTCGCGCCGATGCCGAGCGCGAGCGTGAGCACAGCCACACCGCTGAGTCCCGGCCGCTTGCGCAGCACCCGCCAGGCGTAACGGAGATCCTGGGCAAGTGTCTCGAGCCAGGGCAGCCCGTGCATCTCGCGATTCGCCTCGCGGAGCTGCGTGACGCCGCCGAGACGGACTAGAGCCGCGCGGCGAGCTTCTTCCGGCGACATCCCACGGCGGACGTTCTCGTCGGTCATCAGATCGAGATGCGACGCCAGTTCGCGCTGGAAGTCCTGATCGACGCCTCCCAGCCGCAATGCTGAACGTACGCGCGACCACGCGGCCCGCAGAAAACCGTCCATACTCACCTCGACGACAGCTGCAACAACCTTCCGATCACGCCGGAGACGCGCGCCCAGTCTTCCGCTTCAGCGGCGAGCTGCTTCCGGCCGCGGCGGGTGATGCTGTAAAACTTCGCGCTCCGATTGTTCTCCGACGTGCCCCACTCGGCCGCGATCCAGCCCTTCTGCATCAGCCGGACGAGCGATGCGTACACCGTGCCCTGGTTGACCTGGAGCACTTCGTCGCTGAGCTGCTCGATACGGCGGGCAATGCCATATCCGTGCAGCGAGCCCATGGCGTCCAGCGTCTTAAGCACCATCAGGTCGAGCGTGCCCTGGAGAATCTCCGATTTGGTCGCCACCTGTTCCCTCCTGTGGCCTGCGCACATGAGCATGCCAACTCTCTTGTGGGATGTCAAGAGGAGAGGAGAGATTTAGACGTTAACGCCGGTGAGAAACCCGCCGAGATGCGCCGTCACCGCGATCAGCACCACACCCAAGAGTTCCACGGCAAAGCGATAGCGTGGCAGGCACGTCGACTCGGCCCGGTTGCGCCAGTGAATCCACCAGGAAGCAACGACCAGCAGCACTGCCGCTGACGCCGCGACGAGATGCCAAAGCAGCGTCCCTTTGAGGCCTGCGCCTTCGAGGGCGAACCTCCATGCCAGGAGCCCAGTCGCTACGGTTGGAACTGTCATCGCTGCCGCGGCGGAGAGGTTCAGAAACGCCGCTCCGGCCATGAGCACAGCTCGTTTACCTCGCGCCATCAGGTCGAACCCGACTCCCGCGAGGAAGAGCGCGATCGGGAAATGGACGAGCACGACGTGCTGTGCGTGCCTGGCCAACAGCACGGTACGCCAGTCGAAGGGATTCGGCATCGTCGTGTCGTCCCCGTTCCTGCTACTTCACCACGATCTTGCCGACCATCTTCGGGTGGACCGAGCAGTAGTACGAATAGGTCCCGGCTTTGTCGAACTGGAAAGAGAACTTCTGGTCGGTATCGAGCGCGCGCGATTTGAAGGCGCCGTCCTTGGCGACAACGGTATGCGGGATGTCGTCTTTGTTCACCCATGTCACCGTGCTGTTCACCGGAACAGTGAGCGCGTCGGGACCGAATGTGAAGTTGTCGATCCTGACCTCGGTTCCCTTGTTGTCCTGGCTGCGAGCCTGGACCGGATGCAGGAGCAGTACGGCCGCGACCGCTAGAACGAGTGATGTTGCGAGGGCGATCTTCTTCATGTGTAAGTCTCCTGGAACATTGCCTCGGGCACGATGAGTGTCGTCATGCCAGCGTGGAGTCGGTGACGGCCAGCGCATGCTTGCCCTGGACGAAGTTGACATCGGTGATGCCGAGCACCTGGCGCAACTGCTCGGCTGGAACTTTCATGGGACCGGGACCTTCGGCTTGGCCCGGTGCAGGCTGCGGAAAGGCCGTCGAGTAGGCGGTATGGAAGGTGACGTTGCCTTCCACCTTCTGCATCGTCTGGTGGATGTGTCCGTTGAGCACCGACACGGATCCAAAACGCTTCAGGTAGGACAACGCGCGGGCGCTGTCGTCGGTGCCCCATCCCCACTGCGGATACACCGTCCACAGCGGGATGTGGGCAAACACGACGATGGGCGTGCTCGACTTCAGGTGCTTGACGTCGTCTTCCAGCCACTCGATCTGCTCGTCACCGAGCGTGCCAAGACCGCCGGCCTTGAGGTTCATCACGTTCACCAGGCCGATGAAGTGCACGCCCTTGCTGTCGAAGCTGTACCAGCCCTGGCCTTTCGCGTTCTTCGCATAGCGCTGGCGATAGGTCGCGCCGTCGTCGTTCAGCACGTCGTGCTCGCCGGGCACGAAGAAGATCTGCTTGCCGGTCGACTTCAGGATCTGGTCGACGTTGTCGAACTCTTCCGGGTTCGACAGGTGGCTGATGTCGCCTGTATGCAAAATGAATTCAAGGGGATGCGGTAGCGCATTGATCTTGTCGACCGCCGCTTTCAACGTGGCGACGACGTCTGGGTTGGCAGGCTTGTTGAAGCCCATGTGACTGTCGCTGATCTGGACGAAGTGCAACTCGCCCGTCTTGTGCGACTTCATTCGCGAGCCCAGCGCGAACGACTTCATCACTCCGCCGGACATCATGCAGACGGCGCCGGTGCCGGCCCATGCCATGCATTGCAGAAAGCCTCTCCGGTTAATGCCATCGCGATTGTGGTCGTGCTCAATTAACCCGCCCGCATTGGGGACGATGATCTTGTTTGTCTTCGACATAGTTTGAGCGATCCCTTGGGCACCTCTCGAGGCGGTGCGGGCAGGTCAAGACGTTTGCACCCGCGCCGCCATGTGAGGTGTTGCCGTCGTAGACCGAGCGGGCGGGCGGATTATTCCGGCCTGCCGCCGGAAAAATATTCTTCGTTTTGCGGGAATAAATCGGCGCTTCCGGGGATTTAGATAACAAGGTCAAGACAATTGGAAACGGCGCTTCAACCAGGGAATCGCGAACGGTTCGAGGAACTCGTGCTGCCTCACCTCGACGCCGCATTAAATCTCGCGCGATGGCTCCTGCGTAACCGCGCCGATGCCGAGGACGTGACCCAGGAAGCCATGCTGCGTGCCTATCGCTTCTTTCATCAGTTTCGCGGCGGTGCGGTGCGCGCCTGGCTGCTGCAGATCGTGCGCAACACCTGTTATTCGTGGCTGGATAAGAACCGTCCATCGGAGATGAGCGTCGAATTCAACGAGGAGTTCCACGAAAGCCAGGCGGCGGGTCCCGAGGCGCTGGCGGCGCAGGACGACGAGCGCCGCCGGCTGATGTTCGCGCTGGAAGCGCTTCCCGCGCGCTGGCGCGAAGTCATCGTCTTGCGCGAACTCGAAGGCTGCTCTTACAAGGAAATCGCCGAGATCACGGGGATTCCGATAGGTACGGTCATGTCCACGTTGTCGCGGGCACGCGAGCGGCTGCAAAAGACGCTGGGCGCGGCGACCGTGAAGGAGGCGTCGTGAGCTGCGCATTCGCCCATTCGACGGTCCACGGCTACTTTGATGGCGAGCTCGATGCCGTCCGCGCAGCCGAATTCGAACGCCATCTCGAAGCTTGCCCCGACTGCCAGCAGTTGCTGGCGGGCATGGAGTCGCTACGGGGACGGCTGCAACAGTCCGATCTGTACGAGCACGCGTCGGTTCCCTTCCGCGAGCGCATCCTTCGCACAACCGTGAGCAAGGGCGGATCGATGAAGTTCCCTTCCGTGATGTCGCGGCACTGGCTGCTCGCGTCCAGCGGAATGATTGCGACGGCTGCCCTCTTGGCGATTGTCTTCTTTGTGATCCAGCCGCGCAGGGAGATGGCGCAGATCAGCGCGGCGATCATCGACGCCCATGTTCGCTCGCTGCAGCCCGGACACCTGATCGACGTGCAGTCGACCGACAGTCACACGGTCAAACCGTGGTTCGACGGCAAGCTCGACTTCGTGCCACCGGTTGCTGATTTCAGTCAGCACGGCTTTGAACTCGTCGGCGGGCGTTTGGACGCAATCAACGGCCGGTCTGCCGCCGCGATCGTCTATGCGCGGCGCAAGCACTACATCAACCTCTTCGTCTGGCCTTACGAAGAGGACGAGCCGATGCCCGTCACCACCGGTTCGCGCCAGGGCTATAACTGGGTGATGTGGCGCTCGGGCAAGATGCGCTTTTGCCTCGTCTCGGACACGTCGCCGGCCGACTTGCAGGACCTGAGGAAGCTCATCGCGGAGTGAGCCTGCCGCAACGCGAGTCGTTAGTTCCGAGCCCAAATGACGCAACTAATACAGTCCATCACTCGCCGCGCGCCTACAATCTCTGGATGGACGAATACGTCAACGCGCTGACGCACGGCTTCGGCCTGCTGCTCGCGTGTGTGGCTGTCCCGGCCCTGATTGTGCTGGCAGTTATGCACGGAACCGCGTGGCATGTCGTTGGCGTGAGCGTCTACGGCGCAACGTTGATTGCGCTTTACACCGCATCGACCATCTACCATGTGGTGCAACACCCGCCCGCCAAACGCATACTGCGCATCCTCGATCACTCCGCCATCTATCTGCTCATCGCCGGCACCTACACGCCTTTCACCCTCGTGAACCTGCGCGGGGTGTGGGGTTGGACGCTGCTCGGGCTGGTGTGGACGCTTGCGCTATGCGGAGTGGCGTGGAAGATGGTGTACGTCGAGCGCTACATCGTCGTGTCGACGATCGTGTATATCGCGATGGGATGGATCGCGGTCATTGCTATCCGGCCGCTCTTTCGCGTTGTTCCGGCGGCCGGTATTGGCTGGATCTTGGCTGGAGGGATTTTCTACACGCTGGGAGTTGCCTTCTTCGGCGCCACGCGCCTCCGCTTCAACCATGCTGTATGGCACCTGTTCGTCCTCGCCGGCAGCATTTGCCACTATGTAGCGGTAGCGCGCTACGTCCTGCCCAAGGGCAGCCTTTCTCTCTGATCGAGATTTCTGCTATGGAATTGCCCGAAGAGCCGTCCGGGGGCGTATGCTAGGTATGTTAGGTAGAAAACATACACCGGGGGCGACCCCCGGCCACCAAATCAGACACTAAACGTAGAGGCGCTGAGCGTTGCGCCGGCGGCGGAAGGCGCGACACTCATGAGCGTCCATCTCATCAATCCAAGTCAAATTTCCTTTGGGACCAGCGTGATCACCCCGCGCTGGCTCTACGTGCTGGCAGCCGCGACGCCGTCGTCATGCGGCGACCCACTCATCACCGATGAAACGCTGGATCGGCTGGATGACAGCACGATCGCAGCCGGTGACGTGGTCGGCATCGGCATTCACAGCGGAAACGCGCTTCGTGGGTATGAAATCGGAAGAATGGCACGCGAGCGGGGAGCTACCGTCGTGTTCGGCGGTATCCATGCGACGCTCTATCCCGATGAGCCGTTCCAGTACGGCGGCGCTCACGCGGTCGTGCGCGGCGACGGCGATGTCGCGTGGGGCGAGGTTCTGACCGACTGTAAAAACGGATCCCTGCGCACTGTCTATGAAGCCGGACGAATCGATGGCGGATCGTTCAAGTCGGCGCGGTGGGATCTGTTGCCGCCGGACCGCTACATGTGGGCTTCGGTGCAAACCGTGCGCGGCTGTCCCAAGCACTGCTCCTTCTGTTCGGTTTGGAGGACGGATGGCCAGAAGCCGCGGTCTCGTACCGCCGACGCAACCGTCCAGGAGATTGTCGAACTGCGGCGCATTGGTTTTCGCTTCGTGGTCCTTGCTGACGACAATTTCTATCCCGTCTCCATGGAAGATTTGCGCCTCGCCACTCGCCAGGGCAACACACAACGCGTGCAGGAACTGAAAGCGATTCGCGACGAGCGTTTTGAGTTGATGCGTCAGCTCGCCGATCTTCCCAAGGACATGGTCTTCTTCACCCAGATCACCATGGAGGCCGCTGAAGACACCGAATTCCTGGACGCGATGCGGAAAGCAAAGATCCGCGGCGCGCTCGTCGGCGTGGAAGCCGTCACGCCGCAAGGCCTGAAGGATATCTACAAAGATTTCAATCTGTCGGGCGAGAGCCTTGTCGAGCGCCTGAAGATATTCCGCAGCCACGGCGTTTTCGTGCTCGGCTCGTTCATCTTTGGCCTGCCCAGCGACCGCCCGGAGACGTTCGATGCGACGATGGACGTTGCGCAGCGCGCTGACCTCGTCTTCGCGCAGTTCCTGACGCTGACCCCGTTTCCCGGTACTCTCGACTTTGCACGCTGGGAAAAGGGCATGGAGAACGACGAGACGCGCATCGCCGGAATGCCTCTTACGCGGCATTGGCTGATCCCGCCTGAGCTTCGGCCCAAGATATTTTCCCCGCACCCAGTCATGTCCGCCGAGCAGATACGGCTTGGAACGCAAGCGACGTGGGACCGCTTCTATTCCCTTGGGATGATCTGGCGCCGCGCGCGTGTGGTGAAGTCGATGAAGGCGCGCCTGGCATTTGTCCTGATCTCGAAACTCTATCGCCAGATGTATGCGAACACCGGCATCGCCACCGACAGCGCGAGAGTGGCGCGATCGCGGCGCTGGGCGCGCTGGATGGCGAAACCGTGCCGGAAATTATTCATGGCCAAGCCGATGCCCGGTCTGCGCGCACCCGCGGACCCGTTGACCGGACTTGTCCAAGTCCTGCCGCAGCCCTGATCGCAACCGATCGCTCGCGCTGGTCGCGCCACGTGCGCCCACGGCGCACGTCCGCGCCACAACAGAGCCATGTAGGCAGACGCGATGAGTGGAATTTTGGCGTCCCCAGCGGGATTCGAACCCGCGTTACCGCCGTGAAAGGGCGATGTCCTAGGCCGGGCTAGACGATGGGGACGCTGTCGAGGCGGGACGTACGATCAAAATCTGATCGTAACAGCCGCTCCCGGCAGTGTCAAAGCCGCAGAGCTGAAGCCATGACAGCCGCTGAGTCCAAGTGATACTCTGTGCCGCCGCTTCGGGCAACATTCGGCGCGGCCGGAGCTACTAAGGGCACGCATGGCCGATTCGCTATATCTGAGTCTCTGGTTCCCCAGCTTCACCGAGCGCGAGATGATGCCGCGCCTGGGCGCCGTCCTGCGCCAGTTCCCGATCTCGCAGATCAAGCCGGGGATCGGGCATCTGGCCATCTACCCGGTATCGTGGAACGAAGCGCCGGTGTTCACCCAGACATTCGACTTCCGCGCCGATCCGGAGCGCGTGCTGGCGTTGGCGTCGGAATTCCTGCATGACGACTACGCGTACGAGATCGAGGCCCTGTGGGAGCTGTGGGTCCCCGATCCGGAAGACCCCGAGCGATGGCAGGTCCGGCCCCAGGAAGTGAGGTTCGTCGCCCACGGACTTGGGTTCGACGAAGGCTCTTTCCAGCAGTTCGGCCACATCCAGATCGACTTCGGGCTCGACACCCCGTTCGTCCAGGAAGCGATGGAATTCACCGGTCCGGTCGAACAGTTGGTCAAGCAGAACATCCAGCGGCTGGTGGGTTTCACGACGGCTGTCGAGAAGAACTGCGGGATATCAGGCCGCGTGCTCTGGTCCGAGTCGGAAGAAAATCTAGCCCAAAAGTTGATAGCCCGTCTTCAAACCAGCCACTAGATGACAACAGAAGGACGCAGTGGACACGGAGGGACTTTAGGCTGGTTAATGAAGCGCTTGATACCATCTCGCAGATGCACCACGTTGAAGTTAATTAACAGCCCCACTGGGTAGCCTCCGAGTTTGAGATATGAGAGTGTCTGCGCCTTGTGGATGGCCAGAATCTGCTCCATGCCTTCGACGAGCAGATCGATCTTATATCCCGATTCCATCTTGATACCGTCATAACGAACTGGCAACCAGAGCTGTGATTCGACTTTGAAACCGTGTTTGGTGAGTTCATGTTTCAAGCACGTCTCATAAACGGATTCCAGGAGACCGGGGCCGAGCGCCGTATGCACGTGCATGGCGGCGCCAATTATCTCGTGGGTGATCTTGTCGATTTCCATGGCGCGGCATGATGACCTGCTGCGCTGGGTGCGGCGGTGATCATCATCACGTCAATGTCATAACAAACGAAAACGCGGAGAAGACTTTCGTCTCCTCCGCGTCCATAGTGTCCTTCTGTTTTGATTTGTTTACTTCGTCCTACCTGCTTCCGCGCCCGAATGCTCCTTCACGTACGCGGCCTGCGCTGCAGCGAGGCGCGCCGTAAGCACGCGGAAGGGCGAGCACGACACGTAGTTCATGCCGACCTGGTAGCAGAACTCGACGGACGAAGGTTCTCCGCCGTGTTCGCCGCAGATCCCGACCTTCAGGTCCTTGCGCGTTTTGCGGCCCTTCTCGACGCCCATGCGGACGAGCTGTCCCACGCCTTCGCGATCGAGCACGGCGAACGGATCCTGTTTCAGGATGCCTTCGCCGAGGTACGTCGGCAGGAACTTGTTGATGTCGTCGCGCGAGAAGCCGAAGGTCGTCTGCGTGAGGTCGTTGGTGCCGAAGCTGAAGAACTCAGCCTCTTTCGCGATCTCGTCGGCCACCAGCGCGGCGCGCGGCAGCTCGATCATCGTTCCGACCAGGTATTCGACTTTCGTTTCCTTCTCGGCGAAGACTTCCGACGCGACGCGGCGCACGATCGCGCCCTGGTTCGCCATTTCCTTCAGCGTTCCAGTCAGCGGGATCATCACCTCGGGCTTTACCTTCACGCCTTCCTTGGTGACAGCAACCGCCGCCTCGAAAATGGCGCGCGCCTGCATCTCGGTGATCTCCGGGTAGGTGATGCCGAGACGGCAGCCGCGATGTCCGAGCATCGGGTTCAGCTCATGCAGTTGGTTGACGCGCCCCAGCAGCGAGCGCAGTTCCTTCAGCTTGGGCGATTTCGGCTTGGTCGCTTCGAGCACACCGATTTCCACCATCAGTTCCTCGCGCGACGGCAGGAACTCGTGCAACGGCGGATCCAGCGTGCGGATCGTGACCGGCAAACCGTCCATCGCGCGGAACACGCCGATGAAGTCGGCGCGCTGCATCGGAAGCAGTTTCTTCAGCGCGGCGCGGCGATCTTTCTCGTTGCTGGCAAGAATCATCGCCCGGACGTGCGACAAGCGGTCTTCCGCAAAAAACATGTGTTCGGTGCGGCAGAGGCCGATGCCCTCGGCGCCGAAGGCACGCGCCTGGATGGCATCGCGCGGAATATCGGCGTTGGCGCGCACACCCATCTTGCGATGCGGCTCCGACCACGACATCAGCTTGTTCAGCTCAGGATCGTCGGAGGAAGCCGGAACCGTATTCAGCTTGCCCTTGATGACGCGTCCGGTGGTGCCGTCGAGCGAGATCCAGTCGCCTTCGTGGAACGTGTGCCCGGCAACCTTCATCTCTTTCGTCTTCTCCAGCACTTCAATTTCGCCCGCACCCGCGACGCAGCACTTGCCCATACCGCGCGTGACGACGGCCGCGTGGCTGGTCATACCGCCGCGCGACGTCAGGATGCCCGCCGCCACTTCCATGCCGTGAATGTCTTCCGGAGTGGTTTCGGCGCGCACGAGGATGACCGCCGCAGCGCCTTTCTCCTTGCGCGCTTCGACCGCGTCGTCGGCGGTGAACACGATCTTGCCCACGGCCGCGCCCGGCGATGCCGGCAGGCCCGTGGTCAGGACTTCGATCTTCTGTCCCTTCTCATCGAGGCGCGGAACCAGGTAGTCGTAGAGCTGGTTCGGCTCGACGCGCATGAACGCGTCTTCCTTGGTGATCAGGCCTTCTTCCACCATCTGGATGGCCACGCGGACGGCGGCGCGACCGGTACGCTTGCCGTTGCGCGTCTGCAGCATGTACAGGTGGCCTTCCTGCACGGTGAACTCGAAGTCCTGCATGTCCTTGTAGTGCTTCTCGAGGCGCGTGGTGATGTCGAGAAGCTGGTCGTATGCGCCGGCGTTGATCTTCTTGAGCTCGGAGATGTGGAGCGGCGTGCGGATGCCGGCGACCACGTCCTCGCCCTGCGCGTTCATCAGGAACTCGCCGTAGAATTCTTTCTCGCCATTCGCTGGATTGCGGGTGAATCCGACGCCGGTGCCGCTGGTGTCGCCCAGATTGCCGAACACCATCGCCTGCACGTTGACGGCGGTGCCCAGCATGTCGTCGATGTTGTTGATGCGGCGATAGTGCTTCGCGCGGTCGTTCTGCCATGAGCGAAACACGGCGTCACGCGCCATCACCAGCTGCTCGTGTGGATCCTGCGGAAAGTCGCGCTTGGCGTGCTTTTTCACGACCTTCTTGTACTCGGCGATCACTTCCTGCAGCGCCTTGGCATCGAGGTCGGTGTCCAGCTTGGCTTTCTTCTTTTTCTTGATGCTCTCGAAAACTTCGTCGAACGCCGACTTTTCGATGTCGAGCACCACGTTGCCGAACATCTGGATCAAGCGGCGATAGGAGTCGTAAGCGAAGCGCGGCTTGCCGGAGCGCTTGGCGAGCGCTTCCACGCTCTGGTCGTTCAGCCCGAGGTTGAGGATCGTGTCCATCATGCCGGGCATGGAGAACTTTGCGCCTGAGCGCACGCTGACCAGCAGCGGATTGTCGCCCGCGCCCAACTTCTGCTTCTGCAGCGACTCAAGGCGAGCGAGCGCGGCGTCCATCTCACCGTTCACGGTGGCGGACACGGAGTTGTTGCGCATGTACTCGCGGCAGGCTTCGGTCTGGATCGTGAATCCCGGAGGCACCGGCAGCCCGGCGTTGGTCATCTCCGCCAGTCCGGCGCCTTTGCCGCCCAGCACGTCCTTCATCTTGCCGTTGCCCTCGGCTTTGCCGCCGCCGAAGAAATAGACATATTTCGTGCCTTGTTTCGCTTGCGATTCCACTTGCTCAATCGTTGAAGTGCTCATAAGTCCCCATTCTTCTTTCTATGGATATGAATCTGGTGGGAGACGCAGTCGATCGCGTCTCTACTTCTGCTCGGCGACGATTTCCGAAAAATCGGCGATCGTTGAGAACTCTTTGACGAGACGTTCCAGCAGCGCCAACCGCATGCCCCGCAGGCTTTCGTCTTCGACCATGACCATGACCCTCTCGAAAAACTGATCGACCACCGGACGCAGCCGCGAAACCTCCAGCAGCGCCTCCTCGTACTTCTTCTCGGCGCGATACTGGCGCACGAGATTGGCGGCTTCGCGGCTCTTGTCCAGCAGCGCTTTTTCCGCCTCGTCCATCTTGTCGGCGTGCGCGCCGCCGCCGCCGTGGTGCATCTTCCCTTCCGATTCCGCCTGCCGCAGGATGTTCTTCATCCGCTTGAAGGCGATGGAGATGGCCTCGAAGTCCGGCGTTTCGCGAACCTTCTTCACCGCTTCGCACCGCGCCATCGCGTCGACGATGTCCGGCGGATCGGTCGCCAACACCGCTTTCACAACGTCGTAGCTGTATCCCAGAACTTCGCGCAGGTAGAAGTCGCGCCGCTCGTAAACGAATTCGCGCAACGAGTGCTCGACGTCGGCGGGTTTGCGGAATTTCTTTTCCGCTTCGGACCCGGCGTAGCCGTCGCGCGCCATCTCGAACACGGCCATGACGCTGATCGGCAGCTTATGCGTCGCGATCGTCTTGAGGATGCCGTTCGCCTGGCGCCGCAGCGCGAATGGATCTTTCGATCCGGTCGGCGGAAGTCCGAGCGCGAACATGCCGTAGATGGTGTCGGCCTTGTCGGCGAGCGAAATCACCGCGCCCTCGGACGTTCGCGGCGCGTCGTCGTCCATCGACTCCGGACGATAGTGATCGTAGATCGCGTTCGCGACCTGCTCGCCCGCGCCCTGCACCCGCGCATACAAGCCGCCAACGACGCCCTGAAGCTCGGTGAATTCCTTAACCAGCTCGGTGGTCAGGTCGGTCTTGGCCAGCGTGGCGGCATCGCGAACCGCGCGCGCGTCCACCTGGAAATTGCCCGCGGAAAGCTGGTTCGCCAGCTTGTTGGCGATCGTCGCCATGCGCTGCGCCTTCTCGTAGTAGTTGCCGAGGTCCTTCTGGAAGGTGACATTGCGGAGCATCTGTACGCGCTCGCGCAATGGGATTTTCTGATCGGTCTGCCAGAAGAAGCGCGCATCGTTGAAGCGCGCGCGCAGCACGCGCTCGTTGCCGTGGCGAATCAATCCATCGGGATCGCCATCGGTGTTGAGCACGGCTAGGAAGTGCGGCAGCAGCTTGCCTTTGCCATCTTCCACCGCGAAATATTTCTGGTGGTCACGCATGACGGTGACCAGCACTTCGTCGGCCAGTTCGAGAAACTCGGGATCGAAGTTGCCGAGCACTACCGACGGACACTCGGTCAGGTTCACCACCGTCTCGAGCAGCGCTTTGTCTTCGCGCCAGCGTCCGCCCTTGGTGCTCTTGACTGCGGCGTCGAGCTGCTTGCGAATGTGTTCTTCGCGCGCCGCGGGACTCGGCATCACGAACGCTTTGCTCAGCGCCTCCGCGTACTTCGATGGCGCTGTGACGGCGACTTCGCCGCCGGCAAGGATACGGTGGCCACGCGAGCTCTTCCCTGCCTTGATCCCGCCGAATTCCAGTGGGACAACTTTGTCGTCCACCATCGCGAGAAGCCAGCGCACGGGCCGCACGAAGCGCTCCGGCTTGCCGGCGCGCCAGTACATATTCTTCGCCCAGTAGATGCCGGCGATTTCGCGCGGCAGCTCGGCGGCAAAAACTTCGGCCGCACTGAGGCCCTTCTTCTTGACAACTGCGCCCAGGTATTCGCCCTTGGGCGTCTTCACCTTCAGCAGCTTTTCGACCGGCAGACCGACCTTCTTGGCGAACGCCTGCGCTGCCTGCGTCGGCTTACCGTCCTTGGCGGCAAGAGCGAATGACGGCCCAATGAGCTGTTCTTCCACGTCCGACTGGGCCGCTTGAATACCCTTCGCGATGACGGCCAAACGCCGCGGTGTCGAAAATGATCCGACCTCCGCCTTGCCCAGCCGCTCTCGCGCGATCAGATCGGCGACACGCTTTTGCAGCTCCGCCTCGGCGCCGGGAATCATCCGCGCCGGAGTCTCTTCCAATCCGATCTCGAGCAAAAAGTCAGCCATGCAATCCTTCGGAGGGGCACGGCTTCAGCCGTGCTAGCTCCTCAAAACTCTCAGGGCTCTAGCCCCGGAGGTATGTCTCAATCCGCGTGGGCACTCGCGTTCTTCTTCGGCACGACTGCCGTTCGTCCCTGCTGATCCGCCCAGGCCTTCGCAATCCCCACTGCCAGGTTTCGCACGCGTGCCATCACGCCAACACGCTCGGTCACGGAAATCGCTCCCCGCGCGTCGAGGATGTTGAACAGGTTCGAGCACTTCAGGCAAAGCTCGTACGCCGCGAGGATCGGGAATCGCGGGGCGTCTTTCGCGATCTCCGCCAGCGAATTCTCGTCCGGCTTGCCGTCCGGCGCCAGCGCCGGATTGGTCGCGTTCTGATAGCCCGCGATCAACTCTTTGCACTCCGCCTCGTACAGGTCGAAGTGCTTCCATGCGCTGTCGACGTTGGCTTTCTCGAAGTTGTATACCGAGAATTGCAGCTCATCCGCGTGACGCACATCACCGTACGTAAAGCGATCGGAGGGATTCTTAGGGTCGCGCGTCCAAACGATGTCGTAGATCGAATCCACGTCCTGGAGGAAACCCGCGAGGCGCTCCAGCCCATAAGTCAGCTCGGCGCTGATCGGGTCCAGATCGATGCCGCCGCACTGCTGGAAGTAGGTAAATTGCGTGATCTCTAGGCCGTCGAGCATGACCTGCCAGCCGATACCCCACGCGCCCAGGGTCGGCGCTTCCCAGTTGTCTTCTTCGAACTTGATGTCGTGCTTGCGCAGGTCAATGCCGATCGCGGCCAGCGATTCCAGGTAAACCTCCTGGATGTCGTCCGGCGGCGGCTTCAGAATTACCTGGAGCTGTGTGTGTTTGTAGAGACGGTTGGGGTTGTCGCCGTAACGGCCATCGGCGGCTCGCCGCGACGGCTGCACATACGCAACCTTGTACGGCTTCGTGCCAAGGACGCGCAGGAACGTTTCCGGCGACATCGTGCCTGCCCCGACTTCCAGGTCATACGGCTGCTGCATCACGCAGCCGCGTTGCGCCCAGAACGATTGCAGCGCCAGGATCATCTCCTGGTAGGTCGGCGCGGTTTGTCCAGTCTTGCCCATTAGTCGATCCGATCCAGCATCGTTGCCGTGACCAGCTTCTTCTCAATGTGCCGCTCGATGAGCTGCACCAGGTACTTCCTCAAATCCGCGGCTCGCTCGTGCGGCCACGCCGTTTCGCCCATCTTCTCCAGCGGACGGCGAAACATCTCCGCCGCCAGCGACCGCGACTCCGCCAGCATCTCAGTCGACGCCAGCCGCTTGTCGTTGCCGCACATCAGCCCATCCTGCATCGGATGGAACCACGCCCGGCTGCCGTTGAGCGCTTCCCCGCACGCCATGCACGCGTTCAACTCCGGCAGCAACCCGGTCAAGCGCGTAATCCAAAGATCGAAATACGTGAGCGGCAACCATACCGCCCCCGCCTGCAACTTCTGCAGCGCCGCAACGACCAGCCGGAAGACTGCGTCGTTGTGCTCGCGGTCCGGCATCAACTCGTCGATCACTTCCGCCACGTGTGCCAGCGCCGCCGCTCGTTCGTAATCCACTCGCGTCGAGAGCGGCGAATCCAGCACATCGCACGAATCCAGCCTTGCCAGATCCGTGCCGGCCTTGTCTTCCCAGTACGCCCGAATGTGGGTCAGCGGCTCGAGCGCGCCGCCAAACCGCCGCTTGGACTTCTTGGCCGACTTGGCCACCCCGCGCAGCTTGCCTTCCGCGCGTGTGAACAGCGTCACCAGCAGGTCGGCCTCGCGCAGCGGATAGGTTCGCAGCACGATCGCCTCGGACTGCTTCTGCGGCATGCGGTTCGCGCCTCGGCGCGCCGGGTCCTCTGATACCTCAACTGTCCTGGAAAAAAGGTCCCGAACCTAACGATTCTAATGCACCGTCACCGCATTGGAAAGCCGCGTCTGCTGTGCAATTCGCATTGCGGGACGCCCATAGAACTCGAGGCAAGCAAGCAGAGTTCTGGCCTGTCGTCCTCGGGGCGCTCCGCGTGCTCCGCGCCTCGTCGCTGTAGCTCCAAAAACAAGAACGCGGAGAAGATTTGATCTTCTCCGCGTCCTTTGCGTCTTTGCGGTGAATCGTTTTTACAGCGAACTCATATTCGACAGGAACTCCGTGTTCGACCGCGTCTTACTGAGCTTGTCGATCAGCAGTTCCATCGCTTCGACCGGCGACAGGGGGTTCAGCACCTTGCGCAGAACCCAAATGCGAGCCAGGTCCTCCTTCGGAATGATGAGTTCTTCCTTACGCGTGCCCGAGCGCTGGATGTCGATCGCCGGGAACACGCGCTTGTCGCTGAGCTTGCGATCAAGGATCACTTCGCAGTTGCCGGTGCCCTTGAACTCTTCGAAGATCACGTCGTCCATGCGGCTGCCGGTTTCGATCAGCGCCGTGGCGATGATCGTGAGCGAGCCGCCTTCCTCGATGTTGCGCGCCGCGCCGAAGAAACGCTTTGGGCGCTGCAACGCGTTCGAGTCGACGCCGCCCGATAGGACCTTGCCCGAAGGCGGAACGATGGTGTTGTAGGCGCGAGCGAGGCGCGTAATTGAGTCAAGAAGAATGACCACGTCGCGCTTGTGCTCGACCAGGCGCTTGGCCTTTTCGATCACCATTTCGGCCACTTGCACGTGGCGGGCGGCGGGTTCGTCGAAGGTCGAACTGATGACTTCGCCCTTCACCGAACGCTGCATGTCCGTGACTTCTTCCGGACGCTCGTCGATGAGCAGCACGATGAGCACGATCTCCGGATGATTGGTGGTAATGGAATTTGCGATGTTCTGCAGGATCATCGTCTTGCCGGCGCGCGGCGGAGAAACGATGAGGCCGCGCTGTCCCTTGCCGAGCGGCGTGAGCAGGTCCATGACGCGCGCGCCAATGTTCTCGCGCGTGGTCTCCAGCTTGATGCGCTCCTGCGGATACAGCGGCGTCAGGTTATCGAACAGGATCTTGTTGCGCGCTTCTTCCGGCGACTCGAAGTTCACCGCTTCGATCTTCACCAGCGCGAAATACTTCTCGCCTTCGTGCGGCGGACGCACCTGGCCGGAAATCGTGTCGCCGGTCTTCAAGTCGAACTTGCGGATCTGCGACGGCGAAACGTAAATGTCGTCCGGTCCCGGCAGGTAGTTGTAGTCGGGCGAACGCAGGAAGCCGTAGCCGTCAGGCAGAATTTCGAGCACGCCTTCAGCGAAGATGTGCCCTTCCTTCTCGCTCTGGGCTTGCAGGATCTTGAAGATCAGGTCTTGTTTACGGAGTCCGCTGGCACCGGGGAGGTCCAGTTGACGAGCGATTTTCGTCAACTCCGTTATGTTCTTCTCTTTCAGTTCAGCGATGGTCATGATCACCTACGAGGATGTTGCGGGGGGCGATTCGAAATAGTCAGGGATTTTTGAATGCGTGAAACCCAGCGCGCCTGTTTCCCACGCTCTCTATATTTCTTAAACGGGGAACCCCGCGGATCAGAATTCGCGGCAGGCTGGGATGACGGGGTCTTGCGACGAAGCTCTATTATGCAGCGCGACGCTGTGCTTCTGCAACCTTTGTTTCACGTTCGCCGATGACCGTCTGTGGATCAGCGGTCGCAATCCGGGACAGAACCTCGTTCGTGGTCTCCTGGATGCGGGTGTTCGGACGATGAAACTTGCGCGTCGACTTCGACGCGACCTGGCAGAGCGTGTAGCGGTTCTGCACCGTCTTCAAAGCGCCATATACGAGATCGGAACGCATAGCTTTTGGCCTCCTGCTTAGAATCCCCAGGCTCGAACTTCGATGCACAAATTTTTTCGAGGGTCCTGAGGTTGAATCCCGGCTTTGGACGGAGCTACCTGGTCACGTGCGCCAGAATAGATGCCGTTCTCCCAACCAAAGTTGCTGCCGGAAATCGAAACTGGATACGCGGAAAGAAGTGACCCCTAACCTGCTCACTCACAATAGGTTGCACAGAACCTACCAAACCGCCGCTCCAAATTCGTTACCTTAAAGTCCGAGGCTGCCGAGGTCAAGAACTTTCCTTCTTCGCCAGCCTTCCACTCCAGAACGGCGGTCATCGCCCGATCTTGCAATGAAAGATAAGTGCTTACTGTTCAGTTACTTCGGGGAGAGAGTCGCGCCGGAAACCCTTCCCGCTTCGGTTCTGCTTCCCCTTCCCGCGAGCCTTGATATAAGGTCGCAACAATGAGCCAAGCGTCCACGTCCGTTGCCGCGAGCGAGTTTTCCACACCCGCGTCATCCGACGTGTCTTTTGGACGCGCGCATTGGATCGGACTTGGCGCTTCCCTGCTGATCGGCGGGGTCTACACGTTCGCACAGCTTGGCAACGGCTGGATTCCCACCGACGACGGCACGCTCGCGCAGAGCGCCTCGCGCGTACTCCAGGGCCAATTGCCGCACCGCGATTTCTTCGACATGTATAGCGGCGGCATGAGTTTCTATCACGCGCTCGCTTTTCATCTCTTCGGCGTGAAGCTGATCTCGTTGCGCTACGCGGTCTTTGCGATCTTCGTGCCGGCGATCGCGGCTATCTATTACCTGGCCTCGCGATTCGCATCGCCGATCGTGGCTGCGGCGATGACGTTGCTCTGCGCTGCGTGGAGCCTGCCTGCGTATCCGGCGGCGATGCCGTCCTGGTACAACCTGTTTTTCGCGCTGCTCGGCGCAGCAGCGATTTTTCGACATATCGAGACTTCGCGACCGCGCTGGCTGCTGCTCGCCGGCATCTGCGGCGGACTTTCGATAGACGTCAAGATCACCGGCCTTTACTTCGTGGCGGCAGCGCTGTTGTTCTTCGTCTTCCGCGAGCGGCAAACCGATAAACCGGCGGACGCGATGCAGGGTGTTTCGTTCTACCGCTGGTTCGTCTCTGCCGGGCTGACGGCATTCGCCGCTCTGCTCGTCTGGATCATGCGCGGGCGGTTGGGCGACGGTGAAGTCCTCCACTTCGTACTGCCGGGAACGGTGCTGGCCGTCTTCCTGATCGTCACCGAATGGCAGCAGGCGCCGAGCGCCGACCTTTCTCGATTTCGAGCGTTGTTCGGAATGGCCATTCCCTTCTTCGTTGGACTGGCGATTGCCATCGCCGCATTCCTCGTTCCCTACTGGCGTGCGGGTGCATTCAGCTCACTCACCACCGACGTCGTCGGCGCGGGTTCCGGAGCCGTTACCGCGCTCGGGTTCGTGCGTCCGGCGGGCGCCGTGTGGCTGCTATGCGTCCTGCCCGTCGCCGCGCTGGTGACAGCTGCCTTCGTTTTGGAGCGCAGACTGTCGGCGATGTGGCACGTCGTGATCGCGGTCGTCGGCTTGGCCGTGATCTTCGGCGCGCGTATGTCCGTTCCCTTCTCTGTAAATCCGTGGATGTCGGCAGGCTCGGCAACGCCGATCATCGTCGCGGCCGGCGCGTGGACGCTCTGGCGCGGTGCCGGATCGAGTTGGGCGGAACCTGGATCCCCGCAGCGTCAACAGGAAGTCTTTCTCCTGCTCGCATTGGCTGCTGTTTGCAGCCTGGTGCAGTTTCCCTTCGCCGCGCCGATCTATTTCCACTACATCGCGCCTCTGCCTGCGCTCGCGGCTTTGGCGGTGATCGGCGCGCGCAAGCGTCGTGCGAACGACGCGCTGCTCGCCGAAGTGCTTGGCTTCTACCTGCTGTTCGGCGTCCTCTTCATCGTGCCGGCGACGGTTTACAACTACAGTCTCGGCTTCCAGCTCCGCGCGGAACCGCTGGCGCTTCCTGTGGGGGAAGGACTGCGAGTCGTGGCAGCGGACCAGTACGTGACTATCGTGCGCGCGGTCGATCGCATTGCCGCCGGCGACACGTTGCTGGCGTTCCCTGAGTGTCCGGAGTTCTACTTCCTGACCGGACGGCGCAATCCCACGCACGCCGATTCGTGGGCCATTCCTGACGAAGTCGAGCACGCCATGCAGGACCCGAGGCTCCGTGTGATCGTGATCAACCGCAGGCCCGTGTTCCCGTCGTCGGTGCCGCCTCAGAGAATCCTGGAACAGGTGGTCACCCAGTTCCCGAACGCGGCCGAGGTCGGGCAGTTCCAGGTCCGCTGGCGGTAACAACTCGTTCTATGACTGGAAGTTCACGTCGTTCTCCGATATTCTTCCGGCCCATTGGGGAGAAGACATGAGCGACTGGCAACATCAAGCGGAAGACATCAAGCTGCGCCTGGAACAGATCGGCCTGGCCGCGAAGAAGGGCACTGTTCCCGACATCCTGGTGGACGAAGTAAAGGATGCGGTCGACTTTTGCCGAACGTCGCTGTGGGCGGCGCAAGTCAGCGCCAGCCAGGCTCATGGCACCGATGCGGCAACGCTCCTGGTGGAAGCGCGATTGCATCGCCTTGCCCAGATGTCGAGCGGGATCGTGGAGGACGTCACTGTCGGGCGGCTCTCCCCGAAGACGCGCGGCGCAATCGAGTGCCTGAACCAGCTTCGCGACGCAGTCACCGCTCTCGAAGGAATGCTCGGCGAAGAAAAGGGTCCGAGCTGGCGGAAGGACTGAGACAGGTCCAGCTGCCGGTTGCTGGAACAAGCAGCGGAGCACTCTCCTCCTACTAAAG
>Ga0157369_10002950_pt1 | contig 20343 bp, 18 predicted proteins | sample C25metaG_FD_113461 | JGI IMG/M metagenome (GOLD analysis project Ga0157369, IMG submission 113461) | Corn rhizosphere microbial communities from Kellogg Biological Station, Michigan, USA - C2-5 metaG | ecosystem: Host-associated > Plants > Roots > Rhizosphere > Soil | place: USA: Michigan...
GCCATGCGCACGTAGGTTTCGTAACCGAGCACATCAGTGGCGCGAGCCAGTTCGGCTTTCACCGCCGGCACCATCAGTTCGGCGGCGCCAGGGCCAAGGCCGATCACCGCGAGTCGACCCCGTGGACGACCGATCTGCGCGACGTCCAGCGGTTGCTCGGCAAGCGCGATCGCCAGATTTTCACCGCCACTCACGTTCGCCGCTGGCACTGCAACGCGGGCCAATGCCTGCAGATCGCTCTGCGCTGCCACGAAGCGCAGCGGCACGCCCAATTCGAGCGCAGCCTCGCGCAGATTCGTCGCGGCCATATCAGTGTCGGCGGCCACCAGGCAGGCCAGTGCCGGAACGGCGACGTTGGCCGCAAGTAACGCATGGCGAACGACGTTTGGCAGGTCCGACACTTCAGCACTCACCGCCACCGCCACACTGCGCGGGTAAATCAGCAGTTCATCGGCACTGGCCACACGCTGCGCACTGCTCACATGAATCGACCGCTGCGCCTGCGGATCCTGCGGCAACTGCGCCTGATCCAGCCACGGCGCCGCGCCTTCAATGCGCACGCTATGTCCGGCGAGAAGATCGGAGACGAAACGTTTGCCCGACTCCAGATCCGCCAGTGCGTAGCCGCTCGGCGGGTTGAGCAGGCAGGTGCCAAAGCGCAATTCGCCGCTGGTGGTGATCGCTGGCGCCACTTGCAGCGCCGCCGCGATTTCCCGGGCCATGACGTTGACTCCGCCAAGTCCACCGAGCAATGGCACCACCGCGCTGCCGTCTTCGGCCACCGCCAGCACAGCCGGTTCGGCACCTTTCTCCAACAGCAGCGGCGCCAACGTGCGAATGACAATCCCGGCCGCACACAGGGCGATGATCGGCGTGTCCTGTTGATAGAGCGAGCGCAGGGTCGCGCCGAATTCCTGATAAACGCTGTCGGCGCCATCGACCCGTCCGGCAAGGCCATGGACCTGCGCCGCCGGATAGACCTGCTGAATGCGCCGTGCCGTCGCGAGGCTGCCCTGGCCGAGGATGACGATGGCGGGAGTCGATTGGCCCATCAACCTTGCCACCGTTCGCCAGGGACGATGATCAGCGAGAAGTATGGCGAGGACATCGGCTCGACCTGATCCATCGGCACGATCTTCTGATTGGCCATGGTTGCCCGTTCGACGTACAGCGCGCGGCCGGCGAGACCGAGTTCTTCCAGCACCTGACGCACTTTGGGAAAGTTGCGCCCCAGCTTCATGATCACTGCCGCGTCGGCATCGGCCAGACGCCGTTTCAGCTCTTCATGGGGCAGCACGCCGGAGAGCACCGACAGGCTCTGATTGCGATACACCAGCGGCGCGCCGAGCACCGAGGCGCCGCCGAGCATCGAGCACACGCCGGGCACGACTTCGGCCTCGTAACGGCTGGCGAGACGATCATGCAAATACATGTAGGAGCCGTAGAAGAACGGGTCGCCCTCGCAGATCACCGCCACGTCGCGGCCGGCGTCCAGATGCTCGGCGACCGCCACAGCGGCTTCGTCGTAGAAATCGCTGATGACTTGCTCATACGACAGCGGCGCCGGCAAGGCCTCGGTGGTCACCGGGTAGACCAGCGGCAGCAGATTCTGCGCCTCGACCAGATGCGCCTCGATGATGCCGAACGCATTGCCCTTCTTGCCCCTGGCCACGAAGTACGCGACCACCGGCGATTCGCGCAGCAGGCGCAAGGCTTTGACGGTAATCAGTTCCGGATCACCGGGACCGACACCGAGGCCGATCAGACGTCCTTTGGCCTGCATCATTCGATCTCCGTGGCGAGGGCATTGACGGCGGCGGCGGCCATGGCGCTGCCGCCCAGACGACCCTGCATGATCTCGAACGGCACGCCGCGACTGTCGGCGGCCAGCGCCGCTTTCGATTCGGCAGCGCCGACGAAGCCGACCGGGAAGCCGAGAATCAGTGCTGGTTTCGGCGCGCCGGCGTCGAGCATTTCCAGCAAGTAGAACAGCGCGGTCGGCGAGTTGCCGATCACCACCACACTGCCTTCGAGGTGCGGGCGCCACAACTCCAGCGCGGCGGCCGAGCGGGTATTACCCAAATCGCGAGCGAGCTCCGGCACGCTGTCGTCGCGCAAGGTGCAGATCACTTGGTTGTTGGCCGGCAGGCGCGTGCGGGTCACGCCTTCGGAGACCATGCGCGCGTCGCATAGAATCGGCGCACCGGCCGCCAGTGCATCGCGCCCGGCCTGGCCGGCGCCCTCGGAGAATTGCAGACCGTCGACGGCATCGACCATGCCGCAGGCGTGGATCACTCGCACCGCAAGTTTTTCCAGATCGGCGGGAATGCGCGCCAGATTGGCCTCGCGGCGAATGATTGCGAAGGAGTTGCGATAGATCTCCTGACCGTCGCGGATGTAATCAAGCATCAAGGGGGCTCCGGGAGCGGTCGTCGAGCAGGGTCGCGGCCGCTTCAATAGTAAGGTTGCAGGCGTGCAGCGAGCCGAAACCGGGCTGTGCCGCATCGCGAAAGTAGAGATCGTAATGACCAGGGCTGACGGCCAGCAGCGTCACTGGCGCGCAGTGGGCGGCGGCACAGGAGCGCGAGCAGCCCGACAGGTGCACGCTGAGCCCTGTGGGCAGCAAAGGTGCCAACTGCCGGGCATCCTGTTTGGTGTCGGCCAGGCCTTTGCCGCACCCATCGGAGCCGGTGCAGGCGATCAGGCGAGTCAGGGGTTCGGCTGCGGTCGTCAACAGGCCCAACGCCCGCAACTGCTCAAGGACTTGGTCGGTATCAGTGGTTTTCACGTTCGGCAACAGCAGGCTCTGCCACGGCGTGAAGCGCAGGCTGCCATCGCCCAATTGTCGGGCCAGTTGCGCCGCGCCACGCAGCATCGCCGGATCAAGTCGACCCAGTGGCGGCACCGCGCCGACGTAGCAGAGACCTTGCGCGTTCTGCTGATGAGCGCCGATGTGCAGCGCGTCTGCCGACGTCGGGCGCTGCCAGTTGCTGATCGCTTTGAGCGATACGCGCTCGCGCAACGAGTCAAGCAACGCGAGCCTTGGCAACTCGTCGAGCAGATGGCGCATTCGTGTTTGTTCTGGCCGGGCCAGGTCGAGGAACAACTCCAGCACAGCGACCACCAGTGCGTGAGCATTGTCCAGGCTCACAGCGCCGAGCGGGCGATCGGTCGGACAACCGGCCAGACCGAATGCCCAGAAAATTTCGCCGTCACGCTCGAACGCCGACAGCCACAGATCATGCCGATGTTCGAGCATCGCCAGCGCTTCACCGCCATCGAGTTGCACGGCGAACTTGGCGCTCAGCTCGTGGAAACGCGGATGGCTTTGCAAAGTGTCGAGGATCTGTTCGGCGAGCGGCCGTGTGTCGATCAGCATCTGCCGATCGATGCCGGCGCCGGGGCTGAGCATCAGATTGCGCACATCGTCGCCGGCGGCGTTCTTTGGCCCGAGGCCAGCGGCCAGCAAGCGCTCGATCAACTCTGCAGATTGCGCCCCGATACCGCGAACCTGCAGATTGCCACGATTGGTCGCCTCGATCGCGCCGCTGGCGAACTGCTCGGCGGCAGCGGCCACCGCATCGGCCTGATCAACGCTGATTGAACCGCCATCAAGCTTGATCCGACAGATTCCGCCGTCCAGTGCCTGGACGATACGCAGCAACCCCGGGCAGGCCGAGGTGCGTAAGGCAGTGGACATCGGGCGTTCGTTCAAGGGGCTGACCGGTTGTGTGGCAGAAGCGCTTCGCGGGCGAAGGCGCGGTATTATGCCTGCTTTGTCCGGTGGCATGAAAAGTCTGCCCGTCGGAACCCGTCCAACGGACGAACACTATTCATCTTCAGTAGCCAAGGCGATGATTCACGTCAGGGCGAGAACCTGCTCCTGACGCCGTTCGCCGAGCAAGGAGATCACCTTTGCCCGGGAGAAATCATAGTCTTCCCTATCCAACAGAGCCTTGCTGGCAGACACGCAAACGTCACCCACTACGTCGTCCGCAGTGAAGCGATGTTGAAGAATATCCGCCCCCATCACCCCGCAGTATTCAAAAGAGATGACAACCTTGGGAATGGTGATTCCTGGCGAAACAACAGCGAACATGAATCTGATCCACTTGTCGTCCCGAACGACATGCTGGCGAAGTAAACCAAGGGTCGCCGATGTTGCCTCCAACTTTAAATCGGACAACCGCTGTCCACCAGGCAGATTTATTACCGGCATCCAACAGTCCATTGTCTGTTGCGCCACCTCCAACAATGTAACCCCTCCTGATACCGGCAATGGAAAGTTCATTTCCTGATCGTCGGTCAGCGATGCCCCAGCCACTCTCATTGCTCTGTCCGTTATTTGCGCCCATGTCTGCGCCGTGGAAAACTGCGATGCTTTACGGGACGCAGCTGTTTGCGAATAGAGCAGCGCATCCAATGCATCCTGACGCTCCTGACTCGATAAATCGTCTGTCACAAGAACCAGTGCTCAGGCACAAACGAAAGCCGTACAACTTTGATCTTTACTCATTTGCACCTCCCTAAAAAGCCAGAGACTTACGTCTCTGGCTTTAATCAAGCTCAGACTTATGCACCAAACTCCAGGGTGAGCGCTTTTTCGCGCTGCGCGGTCAATGCTTTGACGATCAGGGGCTCTACATCCAGATAGTCTTCTTCTTCAATCTCCATCGTCGCAGCAGCGTTGTAAATCTCCACGTCGCTGGGCATCCATTCGACGAACAGGACTTTGGTCTGCTGAGCTTTGGCAAAATACTGCACAGCGGCAACTGCCATGGTGATCGCCCCCTCTGCATCCTGCATGGAGCTTGTCATGCAGAAGTTGCCACCTTCAGCTTTTTTAGAGTTCTTCTCGAAAAGCGTCAGCGCCTGCGGCTCGTTCTTCAGTGCTTCCATAGTCGAGTCCGCCACACTCGAGAGCACTTTCAATGCTGCCTGGCCTTGGCCAACGGCAGCGCCCACGGCACCATGAATAATCGACAGGGCGATATTATCCATTGTCACTTTGCGGGACTCGGCTTTATAACGGTTATAGGGACTGCTGAAAACAAACCACCCCGCAAGTTTCATCAGGCGCAGGAACTCATTGTAACGTTGCTCTTTTTGGCTGGGCGCCGGGTATTTCAGCAGGGCCGCGATATCTGCGTACATATATGAGTTTTTGACAATCCGCTTACTCCGCTTGGACATGCTCGGATCAAAGCCAGCAATACCCGAGCCCATAATGGCCGCGTTCAACTCATCCTTGTCGACAGGCAGATCAACTCCTGCACGCGCTGCTCGCGACCTTAGAATCGGTTGCGCGGAAACAAAAGCATTACACTCTTCAATTGCTGCAACACGCTCGGCAGCCGACATTACTTTTTCAATTACATCGCTCATCACTTTAATCCTTCAATTATTAATACGCCCTCATGGCGCAAAAACAAACTATCCATCGTAGGCAAAACATTCAAATCAGATGTCATTCAATTAATTTCAAAGTTTCATGAACCGACGCATATCAACCGATCAAGCCAACTCAATTTCTCCAAGACGCATCTCGACCACCGCCAGACTTAACTGCTCTCGATACTTTTCAATCTGATCAGGCGTTATAACAAAACGCCTTGACTGAATATCAAGTTGCGAACCTTCATGCTTCACCGTCCAGAACAGATAGGTGGAAAACCATTCGGAACTCAATAAGCGGACATTACTGATGACGATTTCAAGCTCTTTATGAAGATTGTAACTGGCAGGAGAGAATCGAAAATCTCCCCATTTTCGCGTGCTGTTGGTGAAGATTTCGACTCCATTGGAGTCGAGCTCAAGCATCTGAAAAGTTTCTTTCATACGCCTGACCTTTTCCCGACTGAGTTGCGCCGACAAAGACTTGGCCCACGCGTCCAGAACGTCTCCAAAAAAATCCTTGTCTGACACTATCACTGGCGCGTGGTCCAGGCGCCAGCCGACAGACCACATGACGCCCGAGTAATACTCGAACCAGGCAGCAGGTTCTCGTTTGCGGTCCAAGCGAAGATCCGCCTTGTATTCAGCCCAACGCATGCTGTTTTTTATGAATCGTTTGTCTTCCCTGGTCACGTCGACAAAGAACGACAACAGATTACTTCCCATTACAGCGGAGCAGCCCTCATCCGGCAGCAGCCCCGAACTATTTTTGTCAGTCACTATGAATACCTTATTGAGTTATTGCCCCAAAATTAAAATCGAGGATGTCGAAAACGCCTCGCGATTGTTTGAAAGTCCAACAACAACAAACTAACAACCCGCCAACGACGTTAAAAAAAACAATCAAGACATTTGATTTCGTTCATTCAGTGAAAGTTATTGCGGTCAGTTGATCCACGTCGCGTTATCATTGTTGACCGGTAAAAGCACGCGCGTGAGGAACGGCATGAGCACTTGGCTGACAGTTGTAGGCGTAACTGAAGATGGCTTTAAGGGTCTTGGCAAAAACGCCCGGCGAGCCCTGATGGGCGCCTCGCGGATCGTCGGCGGCCAGCGTCAGCTGGATTTGCTGCCGGCGTGTATACGTGGTGAACGACAACTGTGGCCGCGGCCCTTTTCCCTTGCGCCGGTGCTGGGGCAGCGTGGCGAAGCCGTCTGCGTGCTGGCCAGTGGTGACCCGATGTTCTACGGCGTCGGTGCCAGCCTCGCCCGGCAGGTACCCAGCGAAGAGATGCTGATCCTGCCTGCGCCGTCATCCTGTTCGCTGGCGGCGGCGCGCCTCGGCTGGCCGTTGCAGGAAGTGGTCACGCTGTCGTTGGTGGCCCGACCGTTGGCGGCCCTCAATGCGCAGTTGTTCGGTGGCGTGCGCCTGTTATGCCTGAGTAACGACGGCCAGAGCCCGGCGGCGGTTGCACAATTGCTTCGTGACCGCGGCTTCGGCCCAAGTCGCCTGAGTGTGTTTGAACACCTTGGCGGCGACACCGAGCGGCGCATCGACAGCACCGCCAACGCTTGGACCGGAGCGCCGATAGCCGACCTCAATATCATTGCCATCGAGTGTCTGGCCGATGCCACGGCGCCGCGCCTGTCGCGCCTCGCCGGTTTGCCCGATTCGGCATTCCGCCACGATGGCCAACTGACCAAGCGCGACGTGCGCGCTATCACCCTCGCACGCTTGGCGCCGACGCCCGGTGAACTGCTTTGGGATGTCGGCGCCGGCAGCGGCTCGATCGGTATCGAGTGGATGCGCGCCCATCCGAGTTGCCGCGCCATCGCGGTGGAGGCCGACGAGGGTCGTCAGCAATTGATCGAACACAATCGCGATGCGCTGGGCGTGCCCGGCCTGCAACTGATCCGTGGCAAGGCGCCGCAAGCGCTGGATAGCCTCGAACGGCCGGACGCTGTGTTTATCGGCGGCGGCGTCACCCGCGAGGGTGTTTTCGAAGCCTGCTGGGAACAGCTCAAGCCCGGCGGCCGTCTGGTGGCCAACGCCGTGACGCTGCAAAGCGAAGTCACCCTGATGCATTGGCGCGAACAATACGGCGGCGAACTGACACGCGTTCATGTCGCGCAGGCTCAGCCGCTCGGCGAGTTCGACACTTGGCGTCAGGCCTTGCCGATCACCTTGCTCGATCTGGTCAAACCCCACGATGCGTGACGAAACCGCCGAACAACCCGCGCCCCTGCGCAGCGGCCTCACCACCGGCAGCTGCGCCACCGCCACCAGCCTCGCCGCCGCGCGCCTGCTGCTCACCGGCGTCAGCGCCGACGCGGTGCAGATCACGCTGCCCAAGGGCAAACAGGTGCAGATGCGCCTGGAGTTCTGTCGCCTGAGCGAGGCCGGCGCCGAGGCCGGCACGATCAAGGATGCCGGCGATGACCCCGACGTCACCCATGGCGCCCTGCTTTATTCACAGGTGCGACTGTGCGCCGAACCGGGAATGCGCTTCAACGCCGGCGTCGGCGTCGGCACGGTGACCCGACCCGGTCTGGTATTGGCCGTTGGCGAGCCGGCAATCAATCCGGTGCCGCGTAAAATGATCAGTGATCATCTGGCCTTGCTCGCCGCCGAAACCGGTTACGGCGGCGGCTTTGACGTCACAGTCAATGTCGAGGGCGGCGCAGAACTGGCGCTGAAAACCATGAATCCACGGTTGGGCATTCTTGGCGGCCTGTCGATCCTCGGCACCAGCGGCATCGTCCGGCCGTTTTCCTGCGCCGCCTATATCGCCTCGATTCATCAGGGCATCGATGTAGCGAAAACCAACGGTTATCTGCACATCGCCGCATGCACCGGCAACGCCAGCGAGGACACCATGCGTCGTGTCTACGATATGCCGGAAATCGCTCTGATCGAAATGGGCGACTTCGTCGGTGCGGTGCTCAAGCATCTGCGCAAGGTACCCGTGGATAAACTCAGCCTGTGCGGCGGTTTCGGCAAGATCAGCAAGCTCGCCGCCGGACATATGGATCTGCACTCGCGACATTCGAGCATCGACTTGCCGCAATTGGCGCAGTGGGCGGCGGCGCTTGGCGCGGATGCGGTATTGCAACAGGGCATTCGTGAGGCCAACACCAGCCAACAAGCCTTGGCCATGGCCAGTGCGGCGGGCATTGCTTTGGGTGATGAGGTATGTCGCCATGCGCTGAATTTCGCCCGCAGTGTGGTGCCGGCGCAGGTGCAGGTCGAGGTGTTTGCCATTGATCGTCAGGGCGGGATTGTCGGGCATGCTGGAGGTTTTGTATGAAGCGGATCCTGCTGCTCGGCGGTGTCACTGAAGCGCTGGCGATTGCCCGCACGCTCGGCCCGCAACATATCTACAGCCTCGCCGGCGTTGGCCGGGTGCCGAGCGATTTGCGCTGCCAGGTCAGGGTTGGCGGCTATGGAGGTGCTGAGGGTCTGGCGCAGTTCATCGCTGATGAAAGCGTCGATCTGCTGCTCGACGCTACGCACCCGTACGCCGCGCAAATCAGTGCCAACGCCGCCCGCGCGGCACAGCTCGCCGGCATCCCCTGCTGGGCCTTGCGCCGCCCGGCGTGGCAGCCGCAAGCGGGCGATGACTGGCGTGAGGTCAGTGACTGGGCAGAACTCATCGCCGCCCTCGAACCGTTCCACCGCCCGCTGTTCACCCTCGGCCGCGAACCGCTGCAACACCTCGAGGAAATCCCCGCCCACCAGTTCTGGACCCTGCGCGCCCTCGACGTTTACCCCGGCAACGCGCGCTGCGAAGTGATCGGCGCACGCGGGCCGTTTCTGCTGGAAGACGAGCGCGCGCTGTTCGAGCGCCGGCAGATCGATGTGCTGATCAGCAAGAACAGCGGCAGCACAGCCACCGAGCCGAAGCTCGAAGTGGCGCGCGAGCGCGGCGTGCCGGTGCTGGTGTTGAAGCGCCCGGGGTTGCCGGGGGTTGATCAGGAGTTTGAATCAGTCGCTGAAGTCCTCGCTGCCCTTTCCCACTGAATCGGCACGGCCCTTTGTGGGAGCGAGCCTGCTCGCGAAGACGTCAGCACCAGTAGCCTTCCATTGTCTGACACAGCGCTTTCGCGAGCAGGCTCGCTCCCACATGACTCCGGCTCGGCGCAATTTATGTCTCGATTCCTACAACCCGGCCAGACACCACCCACATAAATTCAAAACAACACCGACTTTCAGCGTCCAGGCACACCACTTACCCTTCGGCCTTTGAACTCAAAGGCCTGATATTCAATGTCAGAGAAATGTCTTCCTTTTGACGTTCGGGACTACCTGAAAACCGCAGCGGATCTGGGCCAATACATCAAGGGCTGTGAACTGGAAGACTCGGGAGATGGGCGCCTTAACCGAGCAGCAGGTCGAGACGTTATGCAGACCATACGAGCACGAATAGAGACCGATGCGGATTTCGCCCAGGCATTGCGAGTCGAAGCCGCTACACTCATTCACAGCGGCGAAATCGAAACGGGGCGCAGACTGTTACAACTTTTGCAGCAAGCACTGCGACACCAAACCGCACGACGCTTTTTTACTTATCGGCCCTGATCAGGCTAAATGGGCCACGCCTGATCGCCCACCCAACGGACCTGTCCCATGAACCGACGCCGGTTAGCATTTGCCTGGATCGCCTGCTTTGCAGTGCTGTTCAACATGCTCGCCATGCCACTGAGCGGGGCGATGGCGCAGGCGGCCGGTGCACCGGCCGAGCAGATCCTGTGGAGCAGTTTCTGCACCGGCAGTGGGATGAAGATGGTGGCGATCGACATCGGCGCCACAGATCAGAAGGCCCCGCAAAACGACAACCATTCGAACATGCAGCACTGCTGGTGTTGCTCAGGTGGGGCGCCATTGCTGGCACTGCCGGGGCATTCGCCGCAGCTGTATTTCGCGCAATTTGAAAGCAACCGCAGCGTTGCGCCCATCTCCCTGCAAGCCCCGACGCCGCGCCAGCAATGGCCGAGTCTCAATCCCCGTGCCTCCCCTCTGGTCTGATTTGTTCGCGCCACTGATCCGCGTTCCAAATCGTTCTGGAGAACTGCCATGTTGAAGAAACTCTTCGTCCTCGCTGCGCTGCTTTTGCCGGCGTGCTTCGCCCATGCCCATGAATATAAAGTCGGTGCGCTGGAGATCGCCCATCCGTGGCCGCAGGAACTGCCGCCGAATGCGCCGACCGTCGCCGCCTATTTCATCATTCACAACACCGGCAAAAGCGCCGATCGCCTGCTCAGCGTCGACTCGCCCATCGCTGCACAAGCGCAGTTGCACGAGCATCTGATGCAGGGCGATCTGATGAAGATGCAGCAAGTGCCAAGCGTGGAAATTCCTGCCGGTGGCACCGTGACCTTCGCGCCGATGGCTTACCACGTGATGCTGCTCAACCCGCGCGATCGCAGCCTGCTCAGCGACGGCAAGCGCTTTGCGATGACCTTGCACTTCGAGAAAGCCGGAGATGTCACCGTCGATGTCGCCGTGCAGAAGAAACCGCCGGAATCCGCCCAGGGCCACGTCCACGCTCAGTAACCGACCCGGCTGACTTCGCCATGCGCCCGTTGCGCGCCAGGCCCGTCCGGCATCACCGTCAGACTCAAGCGCTGACGCGTGGCAGCTGGATCGCCCTGTTCGCCATGTTGATGATTTTCATCGGTCCACTGATTTCTCAGTCGATGCCGATGGATCAACACGTCTCGACATCGGTGCCAATGAGCATGGACATGTCGATGGACATGCCCGGCATGGATCACAGCGGTCATGCAGCCCAGCCTGCGGCCGAGCATTGCCCGCCGCAATCTTCGCATCACGTGCTGTGGGAAAAATGCGGCTATCGCAGCCTGCTGTTCAATTGCCCGGCACTGACCGGCGGCGGCGATTTCGTCGCTTTCAACATCCCGCCACCGAACACCTTCACCCCACCCTCGCCGCGTCTGGGCCATGCCCGCCAACCCTTCTTCCCCGGCGCCCGCACCCGCGCCCCGCCCATCGCCACGTAAACACGCACCTCTGATTGCACACGGTTGAGAAGACAGCGCCAGGCTGCCGGCCGTGGTGTTTACGACTGTTCGATGGAAATTGTCATGTCCAGGTTTACTGCTGTCCCCTGCGCGGAATCTGCCCGCGCGCACTTTGCCCTGAATGAATCGCGGATTCGTTGCAGGCAAGCTATTGCCGTCCTTTGCGGCCTGCTGCTGACACCGCTGGCGCTGGCTGATGATCACGCGAGCAACGAAAATGAACTGAGCCCGACGGTGATCACTGCCATTGCCCCGAGCTCACCACTGACGATCGTCACCAACCCCAAGGATCCGCGCCAACCGGTGCCGGCCAGTGACGGTGGCGATTATCTGAAGACCATTCCCGGCTTCGCTCTGGTGCGCAATGGCGGCACCAACGGCGATCCGGTGCTGCGCGGAATGTTCGGTTCGCGACTGAATATCCTCACCAACGGCAGCATGATGCTTGGCGCCTGCCCCGGCCGCATGGACGCTCCAACCTCATACATTTCGCCGGAAACCTACGACAAACTCACGGTGATCAAAGGCCCGCAGACGGTCCTGTGGGGGCCGGGCGCATCGGCCGGTACGGTGCTGTTCGACCGTGAGCCGGAGAGCTTCGGCGAACTCGGTACACGGGTGAATGCCAGCGTGCTGGCCGGTTCCCACGGTCGTTTCGACAAAGTCGTCGACGCGGCTGCCGGCGGCCCTCTGGGTTACGTGCGAGTCATCGGCAACACGGCGCATTCCGACGATTACCGCGACGGCAACAACGACATCGTCGCCTCGCGCTACGACAAGTGGAACGGCGATATTGCGCTGGGCTGGACGCCGGATGCCGACACCCTGATCGAACTCACCGCCGGCAAGGGCGACGGCGAAGCCCGATATGCCGGGCGAGGCATGGACGGCTCGCAGTTCCTGCGTGAAAGCCTCGGCCTGCGTTTCGAGAGATCCAATATCAGTGAGGCGCTGGAAAAACTCGAGGCACAGGTCTATTACAACTACGCCGATCATGTGATGGACAACTACACCCTGCGTACACCGTCCGGCACCGGCATGATGGCGGGCCCCATGGCGTCCAACGTCGACCGGCGCACCCTCGGCGCGCGGCTCAAGGCGACCTGGCGTTGGGCGGACATTCAACTGATCACCGGGCTGGATGCGCAGACCAACGAGCACCGTCAGCGCAGTGCGATGGGTATCGATACCTACAAGCAACTGCCGTACAGCAAGGACGCCGATTTCCACAATTACGGCGTGTTCAGCGAAATGACCTGGTACGCCGCCGAGCGTGATCGCTTGATCACTGGCGCGCGGGTCGATCGCGCCTCGGCCAAGGATTATCGGCAAACCATAGGGTCGGGAATGATGGCTCGGCCCAACCCGACCGCCGACGACAGCCGCGCCGACACGTTGCCAAGCGGCTTCATCCGTTACGAGCATGACCTCGCCGACAGCCCGACCACGCTCTACGCCGGCCTCGGCCACGCGCAACGCTTCCCGGATTACTGGGAGTTGTTTTCGCCCAAGTCCGGCCCGGCAGGATCGGTCAATGCCTTCGACTCGATCAAACCGGAAAAGACCACGCAGTTCGACTTTGGCGTGAACTACAAAAGCGCCGACCTCCAAGCCTGGGCCTCGGGCTATGTCGGCGTGGTGCGCGATTACATCCTGTTCGACTACACGCCCGGGGTGATGGGCATGAGCACCTCGCGCGCCGAGAACATCGACGCGCGGATCATGGGTGGCGAACTCGGTGCTGCCTACAACCTCACCGACAACTGGAAAGCCGATGCGACCCTGGCCTACGCCTGGGGCAAGAACAGCAGCGACGGCTCGGCCATGCCACAGATGCCACCGCTGGATGCGCGTTTCGGCGTGAGCTACAGCCAGGACAACTGGAGCGCCGGCGCATTGTGGCGAGTGGTCGCCGCGCAGCACCGCATCGATGCGAACAAGGGCAACGTGGTCGGCAAGGATTACGCCCAGAGCTCGGGCTTAGGCGTGTTTTCGCTCAACGGCGCGTACCGCATCAACCAGCACTGGAAGGTCAGCAGCGGCGTCGACAACCTGTTCGGCAAAGCCTAAGCCGAGCACCTGAATCTGGCCGGCAACGCCGGGTTCGGCTACCCGGCCAATGACCCACAGGCAATTAATGAACCGGGGCGCACGCTCTGGACCAAAGTCGATATGAGTTTCTGACACCAACACCTACCCATGTAGGAGCGAGCCTGCTCGCGAAGAGGCCGGCGCATTCAGCAGTGATGTCGTCTGGCATGACGCCTTCGCGAGCAGGCTCGCTCCCTCAGGTAAACAGACAACGGAAAGAACCCAGCCAAGCGGAGCACACGTGATGCAAAAGCCTCAACCCAATTTCTACAATCTGGCCTGGCGCTGGCATTTCTATGCCGGGCTGTTCGTCGCGCCGTTCATGGTGATGCTGGCCCTGACCGGGATCATTTATCTGTTCAAACCGCAGCTCGATTCGCTGATGTACAGCAGCCTGCTCGAAGTACCGGCGGGGCACCATACGGTGCCGGCCGATGACTTGCTGCAACGGGTGAAAGCTGCCTATCCGCAGGGCCAGGTCACCCAGTACCTGCCGCCGATGAATGCCGAGCGCAGCGCGCAATTCGTGGTGAAAAACGCTGGCCACGAACTCAACGTATTCGTCGATCCGTATCACGGCGACATCCTCGGCGAGCAGGATGCCAAGCAGAATCTGCAAGCCATCGCCCGTGCGATCCACGGCGAATTGATGATCGGCACGATCGGCGATCGCCTGATCGAAATGGCTGCTGGCTGGGGCGTGGTGCTGGTGGTCTCTGGGCTGTTTCTATGGTGGCCGCGCGGTCAGGCGGCGGGCATCCTGTGGCCGCGTCTGAGCAGTCGCGGTCGGCTGTTGTGGCGCGATCTGCATGCGGTCACCGGGTTCTGGGGCGCGACATTGTTGCTGGTGATGTTACTCAGCGGCATGACCTGGACCGGTTTCTGGGGCAAGCAATACGCGCAGGTGTGGAACGTGTTCCCGGCCGCGATGTGGAACAACGTGCCAACCTCCGACATCGAGGCGCGCAGCCTCAACAGCGCCACTCGCCAGACCGTGCCATGGGCGATGGAAAACACGCCGATGCCGATGTCCGGCGACCACGCCGAACACATGAACCACGGCAATGCTCACGCCGGCCCCGCAGCACCCGCGATCAGCCTGCAGGACGTGCAGAACATCGCCCGCGAACGCAAGGTCGAGCCCGGCTACAGCATCACCCTGCCGACCACTGCCACCGGCGTGTTCACCATTGCCGTGTTCGCCGATGATCCGCGTAACGACGCCACCCTGCACGTCGATCAGTACACCGGCAAGGTCCTCGCCGATGTGCGCTTCGAGCACTACGGCACCGTCGCGCGCGCCACGGAAATCGGCGTGATGCTCCATGAGGGCAAGATGTTCGGCACCTTCAACCAGATCGTCGTCCTGCTGATCTGCCTGATGATTCTGCTCAGCGCTGTCAGCGGCGTGGTGATCTGGTGGAAGCGGCGTCCCGAAGGCAAGTTCGGCGTGCCGCCGCTGCGCCATGATTTACCGACATGGAAAACCGGCGTGGCGATCATGCTGGTGCTGGCGGTGGTGTTTCCGCTGGTAGGGGCTTCGCTGCTGGTGGTGTGGTTACTTGACCGGTTTGTCCTGCCACGCCTGGCTCGGCGCACCGTCGATCTGCCAGGCTGACAGGCCGGGCGCGGGCTCCCACTGGCCCGCGCCCCATCATTACAACTCGTCTCGCCGCCGCACGGTGCCGGGCGCTGGAGCCTGCTGACGATGAATACGCCAAGGCCCGCCCATGCGTCCGCTCTGACGCCAGTAGTGGCCGGCGATCAACACGCTGAAGTTACCCAGCTGCATCAGTCGCGACAGAAATTCTCCGGGGCTGAGCCGGCTCACCCACTTGCCACCTTCGAATGTCACCGCCCGCGTCGACAACAGCTCCCTCTCAGCCCTTGAGTACACGGGACTGTACTTGAGCAAAACATCGTACGGAGTCGAGTAGTAATAGTCCTGGACAGGCAGACCTTTCTCGACAGCTTCATGGGTATGTGCGCGCACCAGCGCAGGCGCAGCGAAATTGGCGTGTACCTGATCGATGTCCGCGCCGAGCAATGTGTTGCCCGAGAAGTGAAACTGATGACTGGCCACCCGAGTGTACCCCTCGGGATAGCGCGGCGCCGGATTGTGCCAATTGGCGGTAGGATCCTCTGCCGTGCGCAAAATCCGGAACAGTGGATTGTCCTCGTTGGCGAAGTATGCGATGGGCTCCAGGGGAACCCATCGAGCGCTGGCCGCATGCGCGACAATCGCGCCCTCGTATCCAATGTCGATATCGACCGTGGCGGCGACCCGCTTATGGGCATAGCGGGCGGCGTCGTCAGGGTGATGAAAAACCGGCCCCAGCGCCGGAACCGGATGCTCCCGCCAGCGCTGCTCGGCAGACAGGTCGGCCTGGTGCGGCTCCCAGCTGTCACTCACCCGACCATGACGTGACCAGTGCGCACTGGTGCGCAGCACGTCAAGTTGCCCGGCAACCGCCATTCGCTGCACGTAACCGGCAAGGCTGAATGTGCCTCGGGCGATAGCGCGCTCATCAACCGCTGCCTGCTCCGGCGACACGAAGGTGTTGGGGCGCAATTCGATTTGCCCGAACCGATCGTAAAAAGTGCCGGGCTCGAATGCATGCAGCTGCAGTTTCAAGAGCGCACCGTCGGCGCAGGACACATACACAGGCTGGTAGCCCTGCGCGGTGCTGGCCCGTAGGCAGGCCTGTTGAACATCGCCGGGCAAGACAAACACCAGACGAACATCATCAAGCCCTGCTTCGACAGGCGGCAACGCTGCGCGCAGATAGATGCCTTCCAGTGTGTAACCGGAAGCCAGGCGGCCTTGCTCGAATACCCGCTCCAGGGCCAGTGCCGAGCGCTGTACCGCCAGCGGCAGGGTGGCAAGGAACAGGCTATCGGGCGAGCGCAGGATAAAACCGAACGCCTGCGTGTCCCGGCTCAGCGACATCTCGTGCACATAGCGGGCGGCGCCATCGGGCTGAACGAACACGGGACTGCATGACGGCGCAGCGCTGGCCGGGGTGTAATCCGTGACGGGCTGCAGGTCTGCCGAAAATGGCACCCAGCGCTCGACCTGACGCGGTACGCCCCACAGCTCGCTGCCCGTGACTACTTGCAGATAGCCTGAGCGCGCCAGCGAGTCGATCCAGTCAACCGGTTTCAAGTCGCCGCTGCGCAGACGCCGCCTGATGGCGATGGCGTCAAGCGCAGCGGGCACGCTTTTGTAGTCCGTCAGTACAGCCAGAAGGTCACTGCGCAGCCGCTCCCATACGCCCGGCTGATAGCGGATCAGCGCGCCATCCGGGGCGAACAGATACTCATCCCATTTGTCCTGCGGCAAGCGCGTGAGTGCCGAATAGACGGTGTCCACCGACAGCATGTTCAGGTAAATCCGCTTCTGCACAGCCGCCAACACCACCGACAACTCCCTCGGCACTCTGGATCGGTAGCGGGCAACGATCCTGCAGTCGGCGGGGAACAATCCCCCACGACGGCTTTCATCCGGAAAAATTTCGGTTGCCGCGAAATCCTCCCGGGAGACCTCGATTGGCGTCGTCGCGACGAACAGGCCATCGGCCCTGCACAAGATCAGGCCACCGAAGGTTTTATCCGTCATCGGCGGCAATAACGCTCTGGCATGCACTGCCGCGTCGTCAGCCGTTTGGCATGCCGGTCCCAGCCAGCGCCGCTGCAGGTGAGCGTACGGCTGCCAGGTCACCCTGACCCGCCCGCTGCGATCCCAGCACACGCTGGTACGCATGACTCTCAACTCGCCGCTGTCAGCCACTGCATGGATGAAATCCGAGGGTAGCCATTTCCCGTTGACAAGATCGCCGTGGAAAGTCGCCAGTGTTGCTGCACGGGCTTGCTCGTGAAACAACTTGCCGCTCTTGTCTGGCACATACTTCAACAGCGCGCCGTCACGCGTGGCGACATACAGCGCCGCTGGCAAACCGGATGCTATGACCGGACGGCGCGGCGAGTAGTACATCGCGACGGTCAAATCATCAGGCGTCATGAAGTAGTGGGCCAACCATGCGAGCGGAGTCTGATCCGGTTGCTTGACCCGTTGATGCGAATAAAAGCTTGCGTACAGTTCGAAGCCTTCGGGGTATTGATGCCAGGGTTCGCTCAACCGAGCCTCGAACACCGAATCAAGTCGGAACAGATTATCCCGGCGATCGTTGACCGGGAGCAGCTCAGTCGCCACAAATGTTTCGGCGCTCTTGTGCTTGAGGATAAATCCGAACCAGGCGCGGTTGTCATCGTCCAGGCGCGTATCGCGAGCGTGCTGACTCTGCGCCGCTTCGTCCGCCGAACCGAAGATTGCGCCGTACGCCACAAACGCAGGCCGCTTCCAAGGCAAAGCAGTCGAAGTGGCAGGCGACGCAGTGGTCACCGTCGTCGTTGCGGCGGGAAAGGGTTCCGGCAGCATTGGCACTTCGGGTGTGGCCGTAGAACTCGCAGGTCGGGTCAAAACCTGCAGCGTCCAGTCGTTACGCAACGGCCCACGATGCCGCCACAACTGAGTGTCGATCAGGCTGACCAGCTCGCCGGCGGCCAGTAATTCGCGGACCAATTCCTGCGGGCGGCGGGTTCCGTTATCCAGTTCGCGGGCCAAAGCCCCCGGATGACGGCGAGTGCCGAGGCGTCTGCCGAGATCCTGGGCGATGAGGCTCTTCGACGCCTGAAACCTGAGCAAACTGTCGTTGGCCCCCGAGCAATACACGATGACACCATCGAGCAACGCTTGGCGGACCTCGTCAACATTGAGCATCTGTACGCTGAGCAAAGCCTCTTCGCCCGTCAGGCTCGAATACTCGACGTTCACCGGTTCCAGCCGTGACAGCGCCACGTGGGAAACATAACGCGCGTGCACCGCGTGATCGTCGGGAAAAACCGGGCGGCCGCGATTGTCCATTGGATAGAGCCGCCCCTCGCTGAGCGTATCGATGTCTCCGGGTAATGGTTCACTCACCACAAAGCGTTGGTCGCTACGCTGGAAGACGTAACCGACGAACTGTCGATCACGACGCAAACCCAGCAGATCGTGGGCATGGCGAGCCGCGTCATCGGCGCAGAGAAAATCCCCACTGAGCACCGGCCAAGGAAATCTCGCGAAGGGTCGCCACTGCAGATCCACCGGCCCCAGATGCGCCCATAACGCACTGCCGCGCACCACATGCAGCCTACCGGCCAACACCAGCATCGAGACGAACGCCTGCGGGCTCAAGGTGCCGGCCAGCAGTCGGTCGTGCACGCCGTTGTCGCTGACCGTTCCGTCCGCGCGCACCACACTCAGCGCGGCTTCGATCGGCTCATTGCTGAAGGTGTACTTCAGCATCGCCTGGTCTTTCGTCAGCATGTACAGCGCCAGTGCTCGTCCGACCTGCGCCAGATGTTGACTGCGGGCGTTGGCCTCGATGGCCAGGGCAATTTCATGGGCGCTGAAAAAATTCTCCGAGAGCCACGGCTGCGCCGGGGGAAACTGCGCCGGGTCGGGCCGCGAGGCGAAGTAAAAGCCCTCCAGCAGATAGCCCCGCGGCAGTTGCAGTTGCCCTTGGGCATCGACCGGGAACAGTCCCTCGGGATCCCATGCGGCGAGGCCGGCCGGGCGTGCATGGGTCGCGACATATTCTTCACCGCTGAGTTTTTTCAGCAGCAGCCCGGCGGTTTGCGCACCTCGAGACTTCAATGCTGCGAGCACGGCGCGCTCGGCATTGACACAGACCCGGGTCATCAGCGGCAACTCGCTCGGCGCGCCGGTGGAAAATCGCTCGCCCGGCGTCCAGTCCTTGGGCACCCGCCCCACCGAGTGGCCCCAATCGGCGTTGGACACAATGACCTTGAGTTCGCCCACGGTTGCAAGTGTGTGGATCAGACCCACGACATCGAAAGCTGGCGATGGCGCGCGAGATTGCAGCCGCAGGTAAAAATCGCGCTCCTCGGGCGATCGGCTCGGCACGTACTTGAGCAATGTGCCGTCGGGTCCCGACAGATAAGCGCTGCGGAAAAAGTCGCGCGTGGCGACATCACCGATGAAATCGCCTTGGGAGTAGAAGCCGATGAACAGCCTGACCAGCATTTCGTCCTGGCGCAGATGCGCATTGCGCACCTGACCATGCAGGGCGGGATGGCTGTGGACGTTGGCGATGCAGCGATAGCCCGGCGGATGGAGCATGGCGCCCAAGGCATCGGTCGCGATGATCGCGCCGAAGTCGAAGCTGGTCGCCTCACCCGCGATGGGCAAGGTGGCGACAAACCTTCCGTCCGGACGCAGCAGGATCGCGCTTTCATATTCCCTGTCCGAGTCAAGCGGAACGCGAGTGTGAACCCAATAGGCGGCGTCTTCTTCTGTGAGAAACCCCGGGCTCAGCGGAGGCAGTTTGACTTTTGCCGGAAACATTGCGGCGCGACCGGAGCGGTCAGACACGTCATTCATGGAAAATCCTGCGATAAGAAAATCGGGAGATTGATCCCATGAGTGTGAGTGGCCGGGTCGGGGCCGGCGCGGTACATGTTTATCGTTTGTGTGTCGGTATTTTTGCCGGAAACGACGCCCCAAACTGGCGCACCCTCGCGCACCAGCGCCCGCAACATGAGCTCTCGTGGTGCGCCACATTGTCACACGGCCGCTCTAACACGACATTTCCCTGCCTGATCGCGACCGGGCACAGCCTTTGCAAAACCCCCTTCAGTCGTCCGCATCTGCCAATCAAAAAAAATCGAATGTTCATGGAGATCGCACAATGAAGCGTCGCAGTTTGATCAAGGCTTTCACACTCACGGCATCCATTGCCGCGATGGGCATGA
>Ga0157369_10002952_pt1 | contig 20330 bp, 12 predicted proteins | sample C25metaG_FD_113461 | JGI IMG/M metagenome (GOLD analysis project Ga0157369, IMG submission 113461) | Corn rhizosphere microbial communities from Kellogg Biological Station, Michigan, USA - C2-5 metaG | ecosystem: Host-associated > Plants > Roots > Rhizosphere > Soil | place: USA: Michigan...
AGCCAATCCACTTCTCAATGAGCAGTCTAGGATGCGATTTTGCGTATTGACATAGTGAGACGTTCACCCATAGACTTTATCTTGACCATGAACAAAGTGTCAAGACCTATGACTCGAAGCGTACTTTTCCTGCTGGGTATCGTATTGATCTGGTCAATGGATGCCAACGCTAGAAATATCTGGCAGATCGGTAAGTTCGACCAGTCTCCGGTCGAGTTTCTGAGCCCTCTCAAAGATTCGGTCACCTATGCAGCCGATCAGGGCAACTGGCGAAACGATTGGCCTCGCAGCCAGAGCATCGGTCACCGCTATACGATTTTGTTCGCTATAGATTCGGTACGCGGGCTCTACACGCTCCGAATTAGTACCCTGATTGAGCGGCCCAGGGTACCTGTATTACAAATCGAAGTGAACGGCCACCGCGGGACTTTTTATCTGCGTCCCAAGCTGAGCTACTCACGGAGCGACTTCTCGTATGCGTTTGACCCACATGAATCGCAAAGTGAAGTAGCGATTGCAATTCCGGAGCCCTTTCTTAAAACAGGACAGAATGCCATCAGCATCGCTTGTATCGACGATCCGCCCTCCAGCCCCGAAGAACAGAGGGAGTCCGGTATCACCTTTGATGCGCTCAGCTTGGAACAAGATCCTTCTAAGGAGCCCAACCTTGCTGATATTTCGGCCGGACTGGAGCCGACTATTTTTTATCGTCAAGCGAAGGGCGGACTGGTTGAGATCGTTGACGCCTTCATACGGACCAATCGACCGGTAAGAGGAGGAGTGGCTGAATTGGAGGTCGAAGGCCAGCGCTATCCAGCAAAGCTGTCTGATCTTACGGATTTCGGAGAACAGCGAGTTTCCTTTGAATTGCCGGAATGGAGCGGAACAGTTCCAGCAAAGCTAAAGGTAACGGCCGGGTCGCGACGTGTTGTTGACTTCAATTTGACAGCGGAACGAAAATGGACAATTTTTGTTGTCCCGCACACGCACCTGGATGTCGGCTATACGGACTATCAGGGGAAAATAGCGGAAACGCAACCGAGAGTTCTGACTCAAGCGGCTGAATTGATTCGCGAACATCCCGACTTCCGCTTTTCGATGGATGGCTCATGGAATTTGCAGCAGCTGCTGGACACCAGGCCAGAGGGGAAACGCGAAGAGATTCTGGAACTCATACGTAACGGGAAGATGGCGATGCCGGCGCAGTACTGTAATTTGCTCACCGGCTATGCTTCGCTCGAAACCTTGTATCGATCGCTTTATGAGTCGAAAGAATTGGCGAAACAGTACGGCCTGCCGTTCGAATATGCGAATATAACCGACGTTCCGACCTATTCCGGCAGCTATCCGTCCATATTGGCTTCGAGTGGAGTTAAGTATTGGACGGCGGCAGCCAACAACGATCGCGCTCCGATTTTTTACTACGATCAGTGGAACGAAAAATCGCCGTTCTGGTGGGAGGGACCCGATGGAAAGAAGGTATTGTTTTGGTACTCGCGTCACTATATGCAGGTACAGACGCTTTTCGGTTTGCCACCGCAGCTAGCCGCAGTCCGGCAGTCGCTGCCCATTTATCTGCAGGCGTATTCTAAACCCACTTTCAAGCCGGATGTTGCGCTGATTTTTGGAACACAAGTCGAAAACACAGATCTCTTTCCGTCTACCGCGACGTTTGTCGACGAATGGAACAGATCTTACGCGTATCCGAAACTGACGTACTCAACATTTCCTGGCTTCTTTCATTACCTGGAAGAACATTTCGGAAAGGACTTGCCGACGTACAAAGGAGATGGAGGACCCTATTGGGAGGATGGCATCGGGAGCGATTCTTACTTCGCTGCCGAAGATCGCCAAAACCAGAATCGAGCTCTGTCGGCCGAAATTCTATCCAGCGTTACTCATTCAATTGATTCGAATTTGAATCCGCCTGCCGGATTGTTGGCGGATATCTGGCGGAACATCATTCTTTTTTCAGAGCATACGTGGCTCTCTTACAATTCCGTCTCGCAGCCAGATCACGATCAATCCATAAAACAGGCACGAGTGAAAGACGACCGGGCCGAACGTGCTTCGCTCGAAATTGAGGATGTTATGAACCGCTCTTTGAGCCAACTCGCCGATCAAATTCATGTTCCGAAGAATACGCTGGTAGTCTTCAATTCCCTCAATTGGACCCGGGATGCGGTTGTGGAAACAGATTTGTTTGCTCACCCGAAGGTGGTCGATCTCAGTACCCACGAGGATGTTCCGCTTCAAGTCCTGTATGAGAAACAAAAGTTTTTGCACGTCCGCTTTATCGCGAAGGGCGTGCCTGCGATTGGCTATAAATGCTTCAGCATCTCTTATGGAGAAGAAGGGTCACCCAAAACAGGGCGCAAGGAGCCACGCGCTATCGAGAACCGCTACTATCGCATCGAACTTGATGAAAACGCGGGTTCGGTGTCGAGTATCTACGACAAAGAGTTGAAGCGGGAGTTGGTGGATGTTCATAGCCCTTACAAATTCGGCCAATATCTGTACGTCACCGGGGGTGATGGCGACACTCAGATGATCAATCCGTTCCCTGGGCTTCCACCGGGCGAACTAACGATTCATCCTTCATCCCAAGGCAAATTGTCGGCGGTCGAAGAGTTTCCATGGGGACAGTCCATACGCCTCAGCAGTTCGAGCGTAAACACTCCTGAGATTCAGACCGAGATTTTGCTCTTTAACGACCGTAAAAACATTGAGTTTCGCTACCATCTGCACAAAAATTACACGAACGACAAAGAAGGTGTTTATTTCGCATTTCCGATCGGTATAGCGGCTCCGAATTTTGCGTATGCAACGCAACAGGGGTGGGTGGATCCGGCGCGCGGTCTTATGAAAGGCGCCAGTTTGGAGTGGTTTAACGTTCAAAACTGGATGGCCGCGCACGACTCCAATATGTCGGTCGGAATCGTGCCGCTTGACGCTTCCTTGGCGAGCTTCGGCGACATTAACCGCGGGAAATGGCCCGGCGAGTTCCAGCCGAAGTCGGGAACAATCTTTTCGTATGTAATGAACAACTACTGGCATACGAACTATCGCGCAGGCCAAGGCGGAGATTTTGAATTTCGATATGCTCTCACAAGCGCTGCGAAGATGGATAGCGCCGCGCTGACCAAGCTGGCAGCCGAAGAAATGAGGCCGGCTGAGCTCAATTACGTAGTTAATCAAGATAAGGTTGGCAACCCGGACCGCCTACTGCCGCCGGAGGGGAAAGGATTTCTCGAAACGTCCGCGGAGGGCGTCGCGCTCGTAACTTGGAAGCGAGCGGAAGACGGGAATGGCTCCATCCTGCGGCTCGCGGAAACAAGCGGAAATGCGAAAGATACCAAGATTCGCTTTTTGCACAAAGCGCGCATCCAGTCGGCGCACATTTGTTCCGGCGTCGAAGATGACCGGGAGGCGCTACCCATTGAAGGTAACACCGTCTCACTCTCCTTCAAGCCATTTGAGGTTTTGACCGTTCGAGTGGTCGACGAATGACTGTCCCCGAGAGCGCTTTGCTTTTGTTATTGCGAAAAATGCTTCGTAGCGCGAGAGGAATAGCGCCGAACATGCTCGGGCTCTCTACGCTTGCTCGTCTGATCTCCGGGAGCGACAGCCCTTGTATAAGATACCCGCTGTGAAGCTCATCTTTCAAGACGGGCTCAATGAGTGACCAGGCTTCTGTAATTTGTCCGCCGACTACGATAACTTCAGGACTAAGTCCCTGGGCAAGACCGCGGATGCCCCGGCCGAGTAGTGTCGCCGTGTATAGCAATTGCTGACGAGCCTCTTTGCCGCCGCTCATCGCTAGACCCACCATATCGTGGATAGACCGGACGCCGGCGGCGAGCGTCGGGTGCTTCTTTTGAAACCGGCTGATTGTCGCTTGGTCGGATGCAAGAGCTTCCCAGCAGCCGATATTGCCGCAACTACACCGCGGACCTTGTGGATCCATCGGTATGTGCCCGAAGCCACCGGAGCCCACGCTCGATCCGATGTGCAATTCCCCGTTATGAATGAAGCCGGTGCCAATGCCCTCGACTATCAGTACGAAGAGCAAACTGTGTGCGCTCGAAATTTCCATCGGACCATACCAAAGTTCAGCCAATGCCGCCACATTGGCATCATTTTCGATTTCGACTGGTAGATGCAATTCATGATTGAGTAGTCGCCTGATTGGCACATCCTTCCACCCGAGATTGGGCGAAAACACAATCGTCCCCTCCGTCCGATCCAAAAGGCCCGGAACACTAACGCCCACGGCTGAAAAGTGGGCTTTCCCGTAGTTACTTTCAAGATGAGCACTGATGTCTTGTGCCAATTGCTTTAAGAACGAATCGGCATTGCGGCTTGTCCGGAATGTCCGTTGACTCAGGACTCTGCCATTAAAATCGCTCACCAAGTAAATTGATTGGTGAACGCCTATGCTCAGCCCGACTGCATAAGCTTTTTCCGAATTCACCTGAAGATAGACGGCGCGCCGGCCGCCTTTCGAAGGCGCTTCTTCCGCTTCGTAAACAAAGCCCGACCTCAGCAGGCGGTTCACTACTACCGAAACTGTTCCCGGACGAAGACCCGTCTCCTTGACAACCTCGGTTCTCGACACAGGCTGACGATCTCTAATCAGATGCAACAATCGCATCTCGTTGGTGTCTCTGACGTCTTCTACACCTAGAACGCGAAGACTTGGCCTTCCCGATTTGCGCATATCTCTACTGAAGCAAATGTCTCGATTCTTGCGGTGAAAAACTTTTATTTAGGCATGAAAAAAGTCTTGACAGTGGATGCAAACGGAACTATATCTGTTCATGCGGGTCTCTAAGGCCTCGCGGTTCGCTCTAATCTCGTCGCGCGAGCTCGCCTTGAAGGGGGTAACAAGAAATGCAGCGTCCCAGACCGAGCTGTCTTGTCCTGGCGTCGATCTTAATCGCGAAGAGCCTTTCGGCGCAAGCGGTTACCGGATCCATTAGTGGCACGATTATCGATCCATCTGGAGCGGCTGTCGGCGGCGTTCAAATCGAAATTACAAACCTTGAGACGGAGCTGCGTCGCACGGCCACTAATTTGGACAACGGAATTTACACCGTGGCGCAGTTGCCTCCTGGCACATATGATGTCTTGATTCAGAAGCCAGGATTTGCGAATCAGGTGCAACGAGGCGTCCGGCTCCTCGTGAATCAAAACCTGACGCTCGATTTCAAGCTCTCACTTTCGTCTGTATCCCAGAATATAGAGGTCACAGCGGCTCCCCCGGCCCTCGAGACTACTTCCGCAACTTTGGGGAAAGTTGTGGAGCATGACCAAATTGTAGATTTACCGCTAAACGGTAGGAGTTTTACGCAACTCGTCTTGCTGACACCGGGCGCCGCGCCTGTCCAATCGGGTCAGCAAGGATCGTTTACGGTTCGCGAAGGCGCTGGCGGTATCAGCCCGTCCGTCAACGGCCAACGCGGACAACAAAACAACTTCACCATGGACGGCGTTTTGAACAACGCAACTTATACGAATACCTGGGCGATCAGCCCGCCACCGGATGCATTGCAGGAGTTCAATGTTCAATCCCATATCACGGACGCGCAGTTTTCGATTTCCTCCGGCGCCAATATTAATATCGCCACTCGCTCCGGCACCAATGATTTTCACGGAGCCGTTTGGGAGTTCTTCCGAAACGACAAGTTAGATGCGCGAAACTTCTTCGATCAGCAGAAACCGCCTTACAGGCAGAATCAATATGGCGTGTATTTTGGCGGGCCCGTCCGGCTTCCATATTTCAACGGAAAAGACAATACTTGGTTCTCCGCTTACTGGGAGGGCTTTCGATCGCGCCAGAGTGGAAGTTATTTTGCCAGCGTTCCGACGCAAGCCATGCGCCAGGGCGACTTCTCTGCCGTTCTCGGCCCACCGGTTGGCGTCGATAGTCTCGGGCGTCCTATGCTCCAGAATCAGATATTCGACCCGGCCACCAGCCGGTCTAATCCGGCAAATCCTGGGAACATCGTCAGGGATCCGTTTTCTCGCAACGTGATCCCTACGAGCAAGCTCAGTCCGGCTGTTCAGTTGGTATTGAACAAATACTATCCGTTGCCAAATTTGGTAGTAGGGCCTAATGTGCTGCCGAACTATCAGTTCGTGCAGTCAACCGCAACGAACAACGATCAAACGGGGATTCGAGTCGATCACCGTTTTGGCGACAACGATAGTATCTACGGCAGATTTAATCGAACAAATCCTACAATAACCCGGCCCGAGGCCCTGCCCACTTATCAGCAAACGCTTGGTAATTTCGCGCGCACAGTGGCGGTCGGTTTCACCCATCTATTTAGCCCGACAACTATTCTGAATCTCCACTACGGCTATACATACACGAATTTTGGGCAGCTTGACGAACCGTCGGGTACTGAGTTTCTGCAGGCGACTCATTATGATCGGATCAATCCAGAGCGCAATGGAGTGCCGCTCGGACCGCAGATTGGCCTCTCCGAAGGCTTTACAGGGACGAGCCAATTCGCCATCCCGCTCGGTCCATCGACGAATCATGATGGCCATGCCGATCTATCGATGGTGCGCGGCAATCACACGATCGGCGTGGGTGGCATGGTCTATCACATTCACAGCTTTGACGACGGCTGGGGGTTGAGTAGCAGCTTTACAAGAAATGCCACCTCACAGGGAGGTGTTTTCAACAATACCGGCCTGGGTGCTGCCAGCTTTGTGATGGGCTTGCCGGACAGTCTATTCGGTTTTCTCGGCGATACGTCGGCGGACACCAGCACATTTTGGTATGGCGGTTATATCCAGGACAAATGGCAAGTCTCTAGTAAGTTGACCATCACAGTTGGCTTACGTTATGACTTCGTGCATCCGCCGGTATACAAGAACAATAAGGTTTCAGGCCTGGATGCGGATACGGGTGCGTTCTTGATACCAACGGCTTTCCCGCCCTTGTTTCCGTCGCCTACAGTTCGAAAGACGTACTTCGATCCGCGCTACAACGGTTTTCAACCACGCTTCGGAATCGCTTACCGGGCCACTTCTAAGACTGTTTTTCGCAGCGCTTTCGCTATGTTTGACGATCACAATAATGTGCTGGTGCAAGAATCGCAGGACCCGCGAATCTCATGGCCGCAGGGGTATGGTGTCTCCGTCGCGAATCTGAATAGAGGTCTACCGGATACTTCCTTCGACAATCTACCTCTCGCCTCATCTTTCCTGGATCCGACTCAGCCGAAGGTTGCGTTCACGGCAAATCCACGGAACAAAATTCCATACGCCATGGAGTACAACGCCGGCATTGGGCAACAGCTTACCAGCTCGCTGGTGCTGAGTCTCGACTATGTTGGATCTTTGGGAAGACATCTTTTCATTCAGCCGCAAGTTAACACAGCACGAATTCCCGGGCCGGGATCGCTTGTCAGTCGCGGCCAGCGATTCTCTCAGTATGCCGGCGGCAGTATCTCGAACAGTACCAACATTGGCACATCAAGCTATAATGCCATGCAGGCAAAATTAGAAAAGTCGCTCTCATCTGGGTTGACCTTTCTCGCTTCCTACACATGGTCAAAATCTCTTGATCTGCAGTCTGAGGGTCAATCCGGCTCTTTAGAGACCGAGTACGACCTGCGTCGAGATTGGGGGCCGTCCGATTTCGACCGCAGGCATTTAGTTACAATTAGCGGAATTTATGCACTTCCTTTTGGGAAAGGCAAAGCACATTTAGCCAATGCGAACGGGTTGACTCAGGCTTTGCTTGGCGGATGGAATCTGGGTGCGATCTACACTTATATTTCTGGTGCGCCTTTCAGCATCGTAGCAGGCGGCGACATCGCCAATGTAGGTGGCGGTAGCCAGCGTGCTCAGGTCGTGGGCAATCCGAATAGCGGATTTACTCAAAGCCATCTGGAATGGTTCAATACCGCAGCGTTTGCTATTCCCGCAAACTACACGTTCGGCAATGAGGGAAGAAACAATCTTGTGGGGCCCGGCCAGACCAACATCGATTTCTCAACCTTCAAAGACTTTGCCATATCGGAAAAGATGAAATTTCAGTTCCGTGGTGAGTTTTTCAATATCGCCAATCATGCGAGATTCGGGGTGTCTGGCGGTTTACCTGATAACAATGTGCAAGATGCTGCGTTCGGCGTCATCAGCAAAGCCGGATCTCCCCGCGATATTCAACTTGCATTAAAATTCTTGTTTTGATGATCGCCGTATTGGCCCTCTTCGCACTTGTGGCCTCGGGATGTGACGAAAACATAAAACCTGCTGCCGCTGCTTTGCAACGCAACGATTTGCAAACAGCCAACGCAATTCTCGAGTCCGCGCGGTCACAGTGCGGACAATCCGCCTGGTTCTACGAATTAGTTGGCGTAGCGCGCCTACACAATAACAACGCTGTTGAGGCAATAAAAGCGTTGGAGCAATCCGCGGCGATTGATCCAGCCGATTCGCGTGTCCTGTTTACGCTGGGCACGTTATTAGCGCAACGCGGGATGTATGCCAAAGCGGTGGAATATCTGCGAAAGATACCGGATGCCGAAGCGGATGAGGCGGCTTACTTCAATTTGGGCTTGGCGTATTCGCACTTAAAACAGTTTGAAAACGCAAGAAGATCATATTTTTGGGCAATTGACAAGCAACCAAATCATGTTGAGGCCTATTTTCGAGTGGGGCTGGACTATGCGGCTACTGGAGATTCGAGGAAGGCTGTGCCGTGGTTATTTCGCGCCAGAGAACTGAATGGAGACCGGCCAGACATAGCCTATTCCTTGGCCGAACAGCTCCTCGCTCTGCGATATTTTAAAACCGCTGGCGAAGTCGTCGGCGCCGGTCTCGAAAAGAACCCGCACGATCCTTTGCTCACCGTTGCCAGTGGCGACGTAGATCAAAAAATGCAAAATAGAGCCTCCGCCGCGGCGAAATATAAGGAAGCGCTCGAGCGCCAGCCAGGCTTGGTTGCGGCTCTGGTCGGGCTGGCCCGAGTTGCGGCCGAGGAGGGCAAGGAGGACGAGGCGCAAAAATACTTGCTTGAGGCTCTGAAAATCGAACCAGCGAATCCGTTGGCAAATGGTGAACTGGGCGTAATCCTGCTTCATCGCGAGGATTGGGATTCCGCTACAGCTCACCTCAAAATAGCCTGGGACGAGGATCGCTCGAACGCTTCTTTCGGATTAGAACTTGCTCGTGCGCTTAGGCACGCGGGACGATACCCCGATGCACTTCGCCTGTTGAAGACGATACAACCTGCAACGGATGACTCTACGCCGCTCCACCTCGAATTGGCCCAGGTCTATTCGAAAATGCATAGACTTTCTGACGCACAGACAGAGCGCGAGATAGTTGCTCGACTAGAGGAACGATCGCATGATGGATTGCGCTTTGAGACTCCGCAAGTTTATGTCCATTGACCTCGTCCGGATCTCGATTTGCCTGATGGTGTGCGGTTGCAGCCTGCTTGCTCAGACCCCGGAGGCTCCTCCCGGCTGCAAAGGCGCAGCCGACTTCACGCGGGTTGAGCGGCTACTGCAGGGCAAGCAGTACGATGAGGCAGCTCGAGCACTGGACGAAACGCGAAATTGCGACAAGCTCTCCGCGATTGAAGCATTCCAGTTGGGCTGGTTGTACGGTAGAGCACGCCGATTCAATGATGCTCTCAAAGTGTTTGAGACGGTTCCGGACGACGTGCCGGATCGGGTTAGCCATCAATATGCTGTGGCTTTAAGTTATTTTGAGCTGACTAACTACGGCAATTCGGTAAAAATATTAAGCGCACTTGACGCTCCTGGTTCATTGAGTCCGGAATGCGCAAATCTCCTCAGCGTCTCCTACTCTAAGCTCGGTCTTTACAAGCAGGCTGAATTGATGCTTGTCAAAGAAATTCAGAGCCATGCGAGCGACCAGACTGCACGCTTGAACCTGGTTACCTTGTACGCAGATCAAGACAGATTTCAAGAAGCTGCCAAGGTGGCCTCAGAGACGGCAGAAGCTTTCCCAAACGATTCTAGGGTTCTGGTTGTTCGGGGAGCGGCCGATACCTTGATTGGCCAGCTAGATAGAGCACACGACGATTTTTCAGCAGCGGCAAAACTGGATCCGGCAAACTCAGACACGCAATTCTTTCTGGCACTAACAAGATACAAACAAGGACGATTTGCCGATGCGATTCAATCGCTCGAGGCCGCCAATAAATCAGGAATTATCGATTCCGACTTGCACTACTTACTGGCCGAGTGCCTACTCAAGGTTGATGCGTCCGGTACGCGGGCTGCCATGACCGAATTGAACAGGGCTATTGAGTTGAATGCCAATTCTGTCTCCGCCAGAACGGTGCGGGGCAAACTGCTGCTTATGGCCAGCCGCGCAAGCGACGCCGCGGCGGACCTCAAGATCGCATATCAGCACGACCCAGGTTCGCGAAGCGCCGCTTACAATCTAGCGCGAGCATATCGGGCAATGGGGCGAACAGAGGAAGCACAGCGTTTGTTCGCGCAGCTTCGTAGTCAAAAAACAGATTCACTTGGCGAATTAAGCCAGCGAAGACTGAATGAGGTCTTAACTCAGAAGGAGGCGGACCGTTGAGGCTCGTCCTTATTGTTGCCATAGCATGCTGCCTGCGTGGTGAGCCGATACATGTCAAGTCTGCGCTTGCCGCAGTCAGCGCGGCAAAATCTGAGATAGAGAACAAACATTTTGAGAGAGCAACGGATTTCTGCCGGAAAGCTGTTGAGATAGAGCCAACTTTTATCGAGGCTCACGAGTGCCTAATCGGCGCCTATCTAAAATCCAACCAGCGTTTGGAAGCGGCCGCCGCTATCACGCGATTTTTAGAAATTGAGCCCGAATTACGACGGTATCGCCTCACACTTGCTCAGATATTGTTTGAAGAAAAACAATTCGAAAGAGCGCTGGCACAGTTCTCCCTGGTGCTGAGGAGTGATCCGTTCGATGCCGACGCGTTACTGGGGTTGGCAAATGCGTCCAGCCAACTCGGCATGGGAGATCGGGCAGCTCAAGCGCTCGAGCGCGGGAGGAAACGCTATCCGCTTGATAGTCGCTTCAAACCTTAAGTGCCGTGGGCAGGCCCGAGTAGGCTCGTGATCTTGTTGGTCTCCGGTAGTCGGGCATCGGAACGCTGCTGCCGCGTTTCTGAACCTCTTGCAGCGCCGCGATAGAAGGTGCTCCGAAGGAACGCCGCCACTGGATACGTTTGGAGGCGCGTTGTCAGAAAGTTCAGCGAGCAAAGTGGCCAAAACCATCAGAATCGGGCTATGTCCTGCGCCGCTCGAAGATCGCAGGTATCGCATCGGCCGAGAGCCGCCATCCGAGGTAATCCGGATCCGGTCTGGCGCGGTTCTGGTCAACACAAGGTCAAAAGGCCAAAATACCAGGCGTAGTCCAACTATGGGCGATTAAGACCTTTAGAATCATGGTGCGGAGAGGGGGACTTGGTTACCCGCTAGCCCTCAAGCTAATGGGGTGCTGACCGCAGAATTTCGGGAAACAGTGTGGGTAGGACACGAGGACTTTCGCGAGAATTACAATCGAGGGCCGTCTTTGGGTTATCCAGTTTTGTTAGCAAACTGGAAAAAGAGTTGGCCCTGTATCCGCAACCCATTAATAAGATTTGGTTGCGGGGGCAAGATTTGAACTTGCGACCTTTGGGTTATGAGCCCAACGAGCTACCTGACTGCTCCACCCCGCACTCTGATCGTAACATCCGGGGTTTAGAGTAATAGGAAGGTCCCGCACCAACGTCCCTCATGTCCACCGCAACGCCCGAACCACCCAAGAAATCGCCGGCAGGAGGACGCGCCGTCGGGGTCCGGTTGGATTCCCCAGACCTGTATCTCAATCCGCATTTGAGCTTGCTGGCGTTTCAGCGGCGGGTGCTTGAAGAGGCCCAGGACCGAGCTAATCCGCTGCTCGAACGTGTAAAGTTCGTTTCAATTCTCGGGTCGAATATCGATGAATTTTTTATGGTGCGCGTGGCGGGTCTGTGGCAGCAGATCGAGACCCGTACTACGGAGATCAGTATTGACGGGCGGTCTCCGCTTGAGCAACTGGAGCTGATTCGGCACGAGATCACAGGGATCATCGGCGAGATCTATCGGCTGTGGCGGGAGGAATTGAGGCCGGAGCTGAGTCGGGCCGGTATTCGCATCGTGAACATCGAGGAACTCGATGCGCAGCAAAGAACGTTCGTCGATGAATATTTCCGGCGTGAGATTTATCCCGTACTGACGCCGCTCGCGGTCGATCAGGGGCGCCCTTTCCCCCACATTTCGAATCTGAGTCTGAACGTCGGCGCTTCCGTCTGCAATGGAAACGGCATCGAGCGATTTGCAAGGATCAAAGTGCCAGGCACGCTGCCGCATCTTTTGCCGGTGCCTGCCGATTTGGGCGAATTGGCGTTCGTTTGGGTAGAGCAGGCGATTATTGCCAATCTGCGGATGCTTTTTCCAGAGATGGAAATTGTGAAGGCCGATGTCTTTCACGTCACGCGCGATGCCGAGCTGGCGATACAGGAACTCGAGGCTGAGGACCTTCTCGAGAGCATCCAGGAAGCGGTCTGGCGTCGCAGATTTCGCGATGCCGTGCGGCTGCAGATCGAAGCCGGCATGCCACAAAAGCTCATTGATACGCTCACGAGCAATCTGGAGCTGGATCAAAACGATGTATATCGCGTGGATGGGCCTGTGGACATCGGCCGCGTAAAGGCGCTGCTCGGTATCGACCGACCCGCGCTCAATGACAAGCCCTTTATCCCCTCGACGCCCAAAGGATTTACCGGACCGCGCAGCGAAATCTTTGCCACTATTCACGAAGGCGACGTCCTGATGCATCAGCCGTTTGAATCCTTCCAGCCGACCATCGATTTTCTGCGCGCAGCGGCCGATGATCCAGGCGTGCTGGCAATCAAGATGACGCTCTATCGTGTAGGCCGCAATTCGCCTGTCGTCGAAGCCCTCCTCGAGGCGATTCAAAAAGGCAAACAAGTGGCGGTGCTGGTGGAGCTGAAAGCACGCTTCGATGAAGAAAGCAACATCGAGTGGGCGCAAAAGCTGGAGCGCGAAGGCGTGCACGTGGTCTATGGCCTTCCGGCTGTGAAGGTGCATTGCAAGATGGCGATGGTCGTGCGGCGTGAGGGAGATTCGATTCTGCGCTATCTACATTTGGGCACCGGAAACTACAATCCAGGCACGGCGCGCAGTTACACGGATTTGGGATTGTTCACCTGCAATGCCGAGATCGGCGCGGATGTGAGCGACCTGTTTAATTACCTGACCGGGTATTCGGCCAAAAAATCCTATCGCAAGCTGCTGGTAGCGCCGCACGGCTTGCGCAGCGGTCTGGAGCGTCTGATTCGGAATGAAATGAAACGCCACGAGGAGCACGGCGACGGCCATCTGATTTTCAAAATGAACGCCCTTGAGGACGCGGGCATGATCCGGCTGCTTTACGAGGCATCGCGTGCGGGCGTGGAAATCGATTTGATCGTGCGCGGTGTCTGTTCGCTGCGGCCAGGAATACCGGGCGTAAGCGAGACCATTCGCGTGCGCAGCATCATTGGACGGTTTCTGGAGCACAGCCGCATTTACTATTTCCATAACGGCGGCGAGGAGATTGTCTATGCAGGCAGTGCGGACTTAATGCCCCGAAACTTGAACCGGCGCGTGGAAGTGCTTTTCCCGATCGAGAGCCAGCGCATCGTACGCCGCATTCGCGATAGGATTCTGGCTAAATATCTGGCCGACGAAGCATGTGCGCATATCATGCAGCCCGACGGGCAGTATCACAGAGTGAAGACCCGGCCCGGCAAGCATCCAGTCAATGCACAGGACTGGTTTTTGAAGCACGAAGCCTAGCGGGCGCCCGCGGCCATGAACAGAAATACCGCCCAGAGACTGATAGGCGGCTGGTGTGCGCTGATGCTCTCTGTTCCGGCCGCGTTTTTCTTGCTTCGGCCGGATTTTGCGTCGGGCCGTGAAATAAGCGCCTTAACCAAGCTCTTTGTCGCACTTGCGATAGTGAGTGCCGCTGGGTTGGCGATCTCTTATTTGATTTCGCGGCGATGGGCGCAGCGGACGCGGCTGCTTCAACAATTTGTGACTGCCTTGCCGGCTTCCACGCCGGCGCTGTCGGGGCGGGGACCGGAGGAACTGGAAAGCCTGGAACGCGCCATGCGCTCGATGGGCAACCGCGTTCAACAGGTGGTGGAACGGGCGAACCTGGAGCTTTCCCGGCGCGCGACCATTCTTGCGTGCATGGCTGAAGGGGTGCTCGCCGTCGATCAGAATCTTAAAGTCATCTTCTGCAACGATGCATTTGCTGCGGCCTTCGGCACGCGCACGCCGGTGGCAGAAGGGCGGTCGCTCTATGAGGTTGTGCGCGAGCCCGCGCTACGTGACATTCTGGAACGGGTGGTGAAAGGGGGCGCAGCGGAAAAAGACCTGCTTCGCCTGCCCAGCGCTGCGGGACGTTCCTTTGAGGTTCGTGCGCTTTCGCTTGGAGAACAGCCGCGCCGCGGAGCCGTGATTGCGCTTCACGATGTGACCGATATCGAGCGGCAGGAGCAGGCGCGTAAGGACTTTGTGGCGGACGTTTCGCACGAGCTGCGCACTCCGCTCGCCGCGATCCGCGGCTATGCTGAGACGCTCCTCGATGGCGCTCTGGAGGATCAGGCCAACAACCGGAAATTTGTCGAAATTATTCTGGCGCACTCGGTGCGATTGAACAATATCGCCTCCGACCTGCTGGTCTTATCGGAGCTCGATTCGTCCAGTGGCCATCCCACGCCACCTGAGTCTGTGCGCCTTCTGGACGTGGTCGAGTCGGCGTCCCATACCGTAAGCAGCGGCGCCCATATACGCGGAGTGCGCGTCGTGAAAGATCGATGCCAGGATTGCGTGGTGATGGGCCACCGCTTCCGGATGGAACAGGTGCTGGTCAACCTCATGGACAACGCCGTGAAGTTCAATCGTCCGGAAGGTGAGGTCTGCGTGGAATGCGGTCAGGTGACAGAGGGGTTAGTGCGAATCTCGGTTGCCGATACGGGCATCGGCATTCCAAGCGACGATCTCAAACGGATTTTCGAACGTTTTTATCGGGTGGACAAAGCACGCTCACGGCGTGCCGGCGGTACCGGGCTCGGTCTGCCTATCGTGAAGCAAATGGTGGAGCGGATGGGAGGAACAATCTCAGTGGAAAGTCAATTGGGGCGCGGATCGAAGTTTACAGTTTTGCTAAAAGGGGCACAAGAATGAGCTTTGCGTTGCTCATGCGGAATATCTCGGTTTACCTCTTACTAGCGGCTTCCTCCCTTCATGCGCAGACAAGCTCTTACGTACTAAAGGCGGCGCGATTGTTCGATGGCAAAAGCGACCGGCTTATGGAGCCGGGAGTGGTCGTTGTGTCGGGCAACAAGATCCAAGCCGTTGGCGGAGCGGCACCGGCGAATGCCACCGTCATCGACTTGGGCGATGCCACGTTATTGCCGGGATTCATCGATGCACATACGCACCTTACCTACGACTTCGATCCCGACTACGATGGCGCGCGTCTCCGAGGGTTCAGCAGGACGGTAGCGGAAAGCGCCATTCGGGCGTCGGCGAATGCGCGCAAGACCTTGCTTGCCGGTTTTATGACGGTGCGCGATGTCGGATCGGAAGACTTTCTGGATGTCGGCCTGCGTAATGCCATCAACGCTGGCGTAGTTCCCGGTCCGCGCATGCTGGTAGCGGTGCATGCCCTAGGAGCCACTGGCGGCCATTGCGACGACGGTGCGGGCCTTCGGTTCGGACTGCTCAACCATGAAATGGGGCCGGAAGACGGTGTGATCAATTCGCCCGACCAGGCGCGGTTTGCCGTTCGATTCAACATCAAGTATGGGGCGGACGTCATCAAGACGTGCGCCACCGGCGGTGTGTTGTCTCCGACAGACGATGTCGATGTCCCGCAGCTTTCGCAGGCCGAACTGGATGCGATCGTCGGCGAGGCACACGAATTGCGCCGTAAGACCGCCGCGCATGCGCATGGAGCGGAAGGCGCCAAACGTGCTATTCGGGCCGGAATCGATTCGATCGAACACGGCACGTTTCTGGATGACGAAGCGATGCGCATGATGCGCGAACGCGGGACGTACCTGGTGCCCACACTCGCCACGCGCAGCGGGCTCGCCGAATCGAAATTTCCCCAGCGGGTCCGACAAAAAGCCGATCTCGCCGTGAAGGCCCAGGATGGAATGGTGCGCCGCGCTTTGCAGATGGGAGTCAAGATCGCCCTCGGCACGGATGCCGCAGTGTACCCGCACGGCAACAATGCGCTCGAATTTGTTTTGATGTCCGCCAACGGCATGACGCCGGCCCAATCTTTGCGCGCGGGCACGTCGGCAGCCGCCGACCTGCTAGGTCTTGCTGATAGAGTCGGCACGCTTGAGGTGGGTAAGCTGGCTGATGTTGTGGCTGTTCCCGGCAATCCATTTCAAGACATTCGGGTTACACAAAGCGTACTGTTTGCTATGAAAGAAGGGGTCATTTACCGGAACGACCGTGCTCCTAAGCCATAGTTTCGCCGTCCCATTCATATCTCTGTAACTTCCTTTTCGTACCGTGGATTTTGGAGATTAGTGTGTCAATTTTACTGAGAAGCTTCGGCGCACTCGCGCTGGCATTTCCCTTGGCGGCGCAGGTAACGCTGACAGGCGCGGGTGCGACCTTTCCGGCGCCGATTTATCAACGCTGGTTCGCGGCATACCAGTCCATTGGAAAGGTACAGATTAACTATCAGCCAATCGGATCGGGCGGGGGCATCAAGTCGGTTACCGAAGGCACGGTGGATTTCGGTGCCAGCGATGCACCACTAACAGACGCGCAACTAGCGGCATTCAAGTCTAAGAACAAGCATGACGTTTTGTTGTTTCCCACGGTTCTCGGCGCCGCTGTGCCGAGCTACAACGTGCCAGGGGTGACCGGTCAGCTCAATTTCACGCCGGAAGCGTTGGCGGGAATTTATCTGGGTGAGATCACAAAGTGGAACGATCCGAAAATCGCCAGCGCAAATCCAAAAGTAAAGCTGCCCGCCGCTGATATTCTGGTGATCCATCGATCCGATGGAAGTGGCACCACATACTGCTGGACCGACTATCTTTCGAAGGTGAGCAACGAGTGGAAGTCCAAAGTGGGCACGAACACCTCGGTCGAGTGGCCTGCGGGGGTGGGCGGCAAAGGCAATGATGGAGTGGCTGGCTTGTTGAAGCAGCAGGAAGGCGCAATCGGTTACGTCGAGCTGATTTATGCCGTTAAGAATCAATTGCCGTATGGCCGCGTGAAAAATAAGTCCGGCGAATTCGTGAAAGCGGAGTTGAAGTCGGTGACGGCCGCTGCCACGGCGATGAAAGAAATGCCGGCGGATTTCCGTGTTTCCATAACCGATGGCGCGGGCGCAGGCGTGTATCCCATCTCCACATTTACATGGCTGCTGGTTCCTGCTAAATACAGCGATTCGGGAAAGGCTCAGGCAGTAAAAGGCTTTTTGAAGTGGGCCATCACGCAGGGCCAGGAGCAGGTCGAGTCGCTCGAATACGCTAAGCTACCTAAGACGGTCGTGGCCCAGGAAGAAAAACAGATTGCCAGGATTCAATAGGCAAATCTCAGCTCGTCGTTAGGTTTCAACGGTTGCCGCATGGCGAGTTCAACTATTGCTAGTTCCCTTCGTCATCGCGCGAATCGGGGGGTGCTCGCCCGGTTGCGCGGCGGCGACGAAATCTCCTATCTGGTGACGCTCGCTTGCGCGGTGCTGGTATTCGTGGTGGTCGCGCTCATTGTTGCGAAGCTTTGGGGCAACTCCCAGCCAGCGATCCACGCGTTCGGCTGGGAGTTTTTACATACCTCGCGCTGGGATCCGAACGGTGGAAAGTTCGGTGCGCTTCCGTTTATCTATGGCACTTGTGTGACGTCTGCGATCGCGTTGATCATTGCAGTGCCGTTAGGCGTGGCCTCGGCTATTTTTCTTGCGGAGATGGCTCCTCCCAAATTGTCTAACCTTCTCACGTTCCTGATTGAATTGCTTGCTGCGGTTCCCAGCGTGATTTACGGTCTGCTGGGCATTTTCGTCCTACTTCCGATCATTCGAAGCTATCTGGTGCCTGCATTGAAAGGTTCGCTGGGATTCTTGCCGTTGTTTCAAGGCAGCTTTTACGGAGTCAGTTTGCTCTCAGCGGGTTTGGTGCTGGCGGTGATGATTGTTCCGTTTATCGTCTCGGTGTCGCGCGAGGTGCTGTTAGCTGTCCCGGCCGAGCAACGGGAAGCGGCGCTGGCAGTTGGCGCCACCAAATGGGAGACCACGTGGGACATCGTACTTCCCTATGCGAGCACAGGAATTTTTGGGTCCGTGTTCCTGGCGTTGGCGCGCGCCCTCGGCGAGACGATGGCGGTCACGATGGTCATCGGCAACACACCGAAAATTACCGCGTCGCTGCTATCGCCGGGATATTCGATTGCTGCGGTGATTGCGAACGAATTCGCCGAAGCCAGCGGCGATCTGTACGTCTCTTCTCTGATTCTCGCGGGCCTTGTTCTTTTCGGCTTGACGATCGTCATCAATGCGCTGGCGAGAATTCTGATACTGGCCACATCGCAGAGGGCGGCTACGCCGTGACGATGGGCATTTCACCCGGCCGCAAGATTGTGAGCGCTGTCATGCTTTCGCTTTCCGGCGTTTGCACACTGCTGGTGATCGGTGTTTTGTTTTTCATACTCGGCTACCTGTTGATACACGGCGTGAAATCGCTCGATCTCGACTTTTTCACGAAGCTCCCCAAGCCGTCTGGGGAAACGGGTGGAGGGATGGCCAATGCCATTGTGGGAAGCGCCAAAGTGCTGATGGTGGCGACGCTCATCGGCGTGCCCATTGGCTTTCTAGCGGGCGTCTTTTTAGCTGAGTATAGCGGTAAAGCTTTCGCCTTCACAATTCGCTACGTGGTGGATTTGCTCAATGGCGTGCCTTCGATCGTGGTTGGCATTGTGGCTTATGCGCTCGTGGTGCGGCCCATGCGGCACTATTCGGCATTGGCCGGGGGTGTTGCGCTCGGCATCATGATGATTCCGATAGCCGTGAGAACCACAGAAGAATTTCTGCGCTCTGTACCGAATTCGATGCGGGAGGGTGCCATGGCACTTGGCGCCACCAAGGCGCAGACGATTTTCAGCGTAATAGTGCCGGCTGCAATGTCAGGGCTGATCTCGGGAATGATGCTAAATCTGGCGCGCGTGGCGGGCGAGACCGCGCCTCTTTTATTCACTGCGCTCGGCAACATGTTTTGGAGCAAGGGATGGCTGGAGCCGATAGCGACGCTTCCCGTAATGATCTACAACTACGCTATCGCCCCGGAAGAAGATTTGCACCAGCAGGCGTGGGCCGCGGGCTTTGTGCTCCTGATGCTCGTGCTCACGATCAACGTAACCGCTAGGATGGTTATTAACCGGGGACCAGCGTCCTCGAGGAGATAGGGCTAATGGCTTCTCCGCAGCAACAACAAATATCGAGAGAACACGTGACGCTCCCCGCAGAGACGCGCTCTTCCAAAACACCGGGAGCGGCATGCAAGCTTACCGCCAGAAACATCAACTTCTTTTACGGCGCGTTTCAGGCGCTGCACGGGATCAGCCTGGATATTCCCGTCCACCGAATCACGGCATTCATCGGACCATCCGGCTGCGGCAAATCAACGTTTTTGCGGACCATGAACCGCATGAACGAAGCGCTGCGGAACACCCGTGTAGAAGGACAATTGCGGCTGGATGAACAAGACATCTTTTCCATGGATGTGACCGACGTGCGAAGGCGCGTGGGGATGGTCTTTCAGAAATCCAACCCGTTTCCTAAAAGTATTTTCGACAACGTCGCATATGGCTTGCGAGTAAATGGAATTTCGAAAAAGTCTGTGGTGGAAGAGGCGGTGGAGCGCAGCCTGACGCACGCGGCGCTTTGGACGGAAGTCAAAGACAAGCTGCACAAGCCCGCCTCGGCGCTCTCGGGTGGGCAACAGCAGCGGCTGTGCATCGCGCGTGCGCTGGCGGTCGAGCCTGAGGTCCTGTTACTCGATGAACCCTGCTCGGCGCTCGACCCGATTGCCACCCGAAAAATCGAGGAGCTGCTTTTCCAGTTAAAGGAAATGACGACGATTGTTATCGTGACGCACAACATGCAGCAGGCGGCGCGAATAGCGGATTTCACCGGCTTCTTTCTTTTGGGAAAGTTGATTGAAATCGACGACACGAAGAAAATTTTTCAAAATCCCGGAAAGAGAGAGACCGAGGATTACG
>Ga0157369_10002954_pt1 | contig 20326 bp, 9 predicted proteins | sample C25metaG_FD_113461 | JGI IMG/M metagenome (GOLD analysis project Ga0157369, IMG submission 113461) | Corn rhizosphere microbial communities from Kellogg Biological Station, Michigan, USA - C2-5 metaG | ecosystem: Host-associated > Plants > Roots > Rhizosphere > Soil | place: USA: Michigan...
ATCGGCTGGAGCGCAAACCACCGGGGCTTTTACGTGACCAACCTCGCCAAAGGGGGCATGGACCTGTTCTTCGTCAATATGACGGGCCACTCGCGAAAGCTATGGCATAACGATGGCGATTTCGCTCCGGTCGCGATCGAATCTCCCGACGGGCGCCATCTTGCGGTCCAAGGCTCGACACTCGATCAGAACCTGTGGCTCATGGAGAATCCCTGAAGCAAAGGCGAAACGTACGCACGACCGTGTCGCATTTGGAGAGCCGGAGCGTCCTCTATCGGGCGGCGCTGAAGTTGGGCTTACTCGCCAACTTTCCTCGATCCGGCGAATTGTTTTCTCTGTGATGATCGGTTTGCCCCTGAGTTTCCGCATGTAGGGATGGGGGAGAGCCCGGGTAGAGTGCCGGTTCTCTCTCCCCAGACCATCTACACAGGGAGAGAGTTATGGACTTCCCCGCCCGCCGCATTGGCACCATCATCCTTGCATGTATCAGCCCGGCAACCCTGCTTGGAGCTCAGCACCATCGATACAGGCTCGTCGACCTCGGAACCCTAGGTGGCCCGCACAGTTACGGGGAAATCAACGGTTGGGGCATTCGTCTCCTGAATGACGCCGGCGTTGTCGGGTCGTTCGCCGACACCGAACAACCGGATCCGGATGCTCCGAACTGCAACCTGCCCGACTGTTACCTCGCCCATGCATTCCGCTGGAAGAACGGCTCAATGGAGGACCTCGGCTCTCTGCCGGGCACAAACTTCAGCGCCGGCGGATCGATCAATGCGCGCGGGTGGATCGCAGGGCAGGGGACGAGTCCCACAATCGACCCCAATCTCGGCGTGCACGAGGGCCGCGCGCTCCTGTGGACAAACAAGGACATGATTGACCTTGGCGATCTCCCGGGAGGGCACGAGAGCCTGAGTGTCTATGTCGATGACAATGGCCAGGTCGTCGGATTCTCCGACAACGGCGTGCCCGACGTGAATTCCTTTTTCTTCTTCCCTACTGGAACGCAGATCCGTACGTTTCTATGGCAGAACGGAAACATGCGCGACATTGGTACCTTGGGCGGAGCAAGCGCCGTTCCCGGGGTAAATTGCAACGGTCAGCCGCGAAATTTCATAGTAGGCGCTTCTTTCGTCAGCGATCAGGTGAACGCGGCTACAGGGGTACCCACCGTCGCTCCCTTCCTCTGGAAGGATGGCGTGATGACCAATCTCGGTTCGCTCGGGGGCACCATCGGATGGGCGCAATGCTCCGATCCGAGCGACGACATCATCGGGATTTCCAATCTAAGCGGCGACACCAATACCCACGCGTTCCTGTGGAAGAACGGGCAAATGCATGATCTTGGCACTCTGGGGGGACCCCACTCCGAAGCCATCTGGATCAACCAGTCCGGATTGATCGTGGGCTCGGCCGATCTGCCCGGAGACAACCTTCACGACGCCGTGATTTGGAAAAACGGAGTAATCAAGGATCTGGGCACGGTTGACGGCGATGCATGCAGCCGCGGACGGGGTGTCAACGCACGGGGTCAGGTCGTGGGCCTCTCTTCGGATTGCCACACCTCGCTGCACGCAGTCTTGTGGGAAGGCGATGGTCCGCTTGTCGATCTGAACACGTTGATTGCTCCCGGTTCCGGATGGCAACTCTCGCTGGCATTCGACATAAACGATGGCGGAGAAATTCTCGCCATTGCAGGGCCTGTCGGAGCCACTCCCAGCGACGATCTCGGGCATCTGGTGCTGCTGAAACCCTGCGCACCGGACGATGATGGGTGCGCCGACACCGCCGATCCTGCTCCAGCGATTCAGGCGAATCCGCCGGCACATATCACCACTGCGATCCACGGAAGCCCAAAATCCTACCGATCGCCCGTAGAGGAGAACGTTGCCACGTGGCGTAACCGGTTCGCCCGTCACTTCAACGTTCCTCGATAACCTCACGTGGTGAGCAGGAGAAACCACCTGCTCAAACCAGTTCGGCGAGAGCCGCGCTGCGACGAGTGCGGCGCTGCTCTCCCGCCGAGTGATTGCTATATTGCCCAGCGAAGTTGCTGGTGTACGACGGGCTGCGACCTCCTCCGGCACTACTCTACGTGCTTTGTTCCCCAGTTAGGACCGAATGCTCCGGCAATGAGCCGCCTTTTATGGGATCCGTCTGGATCCATGACGAAGGTATCGAATGAACCGGGCGAAAGGCGGTCACTCATGTAGAGGATCTTGCTTCCATCTGGCGAGTACACGGGTAAAATGTCCATATGGCCCCCGCCGGTCAGGCGACTCGATACCCGCGCTTCGAGTCCCGAGAACGAAGACTGTCCAGCACCGCCCATTCGATGTGATCGAGCTCAGGAAGGCCAAGCCTTGTTCTGGGTCTTTTTGGTTTAGGACCATTTCGCTTACCGTGTCTGCTCATGCCGGCCTGCCTCCACGCGGATGGAATGAGGCTACTCCGTAAGTGACGGATAGGCCGTTACGCGTCAGGTGACATTCCTGCCACCAAGCCGACTTATCGGGAAAATCCTCCCGGCCCTTGGATCCGCTGCTTTTCAACCCTGAGAAATGTGACCAACTGCTCGCAGCCATCATTTCCGCTTGCCATACAACTACCTATAATCGCCACACGAGAGTTGAGTCGGCTGAGATGGTCACCTTCAGACGTCGAACACTCTTCGAGCATCCAGTCAATTCTTCCCTAACCGGGTTCGAACGTCATTGTCTAACGGCCATAAGCGACTCAGGCTGCCGGCAGATTAACGTCATTTCCTTCTCAAAGACCGAACGCTGCGCCACGGATCTGAAAACGAAACAGGAGGCCCACGTTGCACGAACTGCGGTTTGCCATTCGAATGCTGCTCAAGCAGCCCGGTTTCAGCCTAATAGCAGCCCTTACTCTCGCGTTGGGAATCGGCGCAACCTCGGCAATCTTCAGCCTCATTCAGGGCGTGCTGCTCACACCGCCTCCCTATCAGAAGCCCGGCCAGCTCATGCTCGTTCCAAACGTCCGCACCGACGGAAAAGAGATGGAGCGGCCCCGCGGCTGGCCAGCCGAACAATGGATGAATTGGGGCAAGGAAGCGAAGTCTCTGCAGGGAATTGCCGGTTACGACTGGACCTTCAATTTCCTCATTCACAATGACGGCAGCCACTCCATGCAGGGGATGGTCGTCACCCGGGACTACATGCGCGTGATGGGTCTGCGCCCGTCCGCAGGACGTGGCTTCGCCGATGCCGATTTCCAGCAGGGGCCCACCAAAGCAATCCTCATCGGCTACGAGTTCTGGCAGCGCGAGTTTGGCGGAGATCCACAGATCATCGGCAAAACCGTTCGCATCAGTCGGTGGCAGGTTAATCCCACAGTCGTCGGCGTGATGCAACCGGACGTGCGATTCTTGCCGTCACCCGGCGCATCAAAAGAACCCAACTACGACGTCAACGCCAAAGTCGACTTCTGGATCCCCGCGGAACCGGATCCCAAGAGTCTGAAGGAACCCGATTGGAACGTAGTTGCACGTCTTCGCGATGGCGCGACTCAGCAGCAGGCGCAGCAGGAACTGGCGGTACTCGCAGCCAGAGAGGCGCAGACCGAGAAAAAGTATGAAGGCTTCGCGCCGAGCCTTCAGTCGCTCACAGACGAAATGAACCGGGACGGCAAGCGGATTCTCCTGCCGCTCCTCGGCGCCGCAGCCCTGGTACTCCTCATCGCATGTGGAAACGCGGCCGCTCTGCTTCTGGTGCGAGGACTGCAAAGGCAACAAGAGTATGCGGTCCGCAGCGCGATGGGCATGGGTCGCGTCGCAATTCTCAGGCAGGTCTTGATGGAGAGCATGCTTCTGGCTGCTCTGGGTGGGATAGTGGGTGTCGGACTCGCTGTAGGCGCTGTGAAACTCTTCACGCACATTGCAGGTCGCGCCGTTCCGCGCCTCGAGGGAGTGACAGCGGGCTGGACAGCGTTAGGTTCGGCGCTTGCAGCCGCATTGATAGCTGCATTTTTCGCAGGAGCCTTCCCCGCGCTTCGAGCGCTTCGGTCAGATCCTATGGAAGTGTTGAAAAATGCCGGCCCAAAAGGGACCGCGGGTAGCGGAGATCGTCGACTCCTGCAGGGCGTCACGATGTTGCAGACAGCCCTGACATTGGCGTTGCTGGTCGGCGCAGGCCTGCTGATCCGCACCATGGTCAAGATCGCCGACGTACCCTCCGGCTACAACATGGGAAGAATCCTCACCATGAGCGTCACAGAGGTGCAGAGCCGCGATACCTGGGGCAGCTTCCATCGCCAGGCGCTCGAACGCGTCGCCGCACTCCCCGGCATTCAGAATGCTGCCTTTGCCTGGGGAGTCCCACTCACCGGTAACAATTGGCCGGCCATCATGGACATCGAAGGGCAGCCTCCGTCACTCAAGGAGAGTGACAAGCCCGGATTGCCCATGCGCGCCGTCACCCCTGATTACTTCAACCTGATGGGCATGGCATTGATCGACGGCCGCCAATTCCGTTCCAACGATGACGACAAGGCGGCAAAAGTCGCCATCGTGAACGAAGCGTTTGCGCAGCGCTTCTTCCCGAAGAGCAATGCAGTCGGGCGAAAAATCTGGTTTGGCGACCGCAGCAAGCCCGGCATTGAAATCGTTGGCGAAATCGCAAATGGCCGGACCGATGACCTCACCCGAAAGGCCTCGCCCGAGGTCTATCTTCCCCTCTGGCAGGCGCAGGCATTTTCAAAGCACCTTGTTGTCCGCACAGCCGCAGACCCGCGCGCAGTGGTTGTTGAAGTGGAACGCGCTTTGCGCTCCGTCGATCCAACGGCCGCCATTGAAAACGTGAGGACGCTGGAACAGATTCGCGACGACTCCCTGGCCTCGCGCACCTTCGCAATGAATCTCCTCGCCGGTTTCGCGGTCATCGCAAGCGTCCTCACCCTGGTAGGAATCTACGGCGTGCTTTCCCTATCGGTCGCCTCACGGCGTCGCGAGTTGGCAATCCGCAGCGCGGTGGGCGCTCAACAGAGCGACATCAGCAAGTTGATCTTCGGTGAAGGCTTCCGCCTGATCGCCGGAGGCGTTCTAGTAGGCGCAGTGCTTGCAGTCGTTCTATCGCGCGTCCTTCGTTCGTTCCTCTTCGAAGTGCAACCCGGAGACCCAGTGACGCTGCTTTCAGTCGGAGCGTTGTTCGTCGCAGTGGGACTTCTGGCCTGCTGGGTTCCCGTACGCCGCGCGCGCAATGTCGATCCACTGGAGGCCCTTCGCTACGAGTAGATTCCGACCTGGATCAGTTCAACGATCTTCAACATCACCAATGAGTCCAGAATTCGACAGCCGGTCCTGCACAATGGTCTCGGTACGATGTTGCGGGGTAGCGAAGCTCGATCATCCCAGCCAGCACGATGCCAACTAATCACGACTACGTTCCCGGCTAAGCTGAGGAGCGGGCGACGACTTAGATCTGCTTGTCAGTACCGATAAACCAGCGTCTTGGCCGGCATCGGCTAGACGAGGAGTCGCCATGTCATCGCCGGAAAACGACTGGTCCTCGGTGTCTCAAATGAGAAGCTAGGCCGTTCTACGGCAAGTGGAGATGCAAGCACACTGAGAAAGTTGTCGCGCCAGCATCTTGGTGCGGATATGGCCCAGAAATGCAGGCAGACGCGTGTTCCTGCTCATCGCCACGAAGACAATGAGCAGGAGTGCCGCAGATCAACTTGATCCGGTCACCGTGTCAGGGCTGCACGCGCGCTCCCCAATCGGGGAGGGGGCATCCGTCCGTGCATTCTGAGAGAAGGTTCAGGCCAGTTCCATCGCTGTTCATCACATAGAGGTGCCCGTTCGGATCGGAAAGCGGCATGGCGTTGAACAGTATTTTGGTTCCGTCGGGAGAGTACACGGGGTTTCCAGCATTCAGTTCTGCGGGATCCGTTAACTCTCTGAGTCCAGTTCCGCTAACAGTGCTTGTCCAGAGATTGGTCGAGTTTTCGGTGTTCTGATGGTCATAAAAGACCATGTGGCGTCCGTCGGGCGACAGGTCGGCACCGCCAGCCTCTAGCGCGGCGGCGGTCAATCTCCTCTGGCCGGATCCGTCCGCATTCATGATCCACAATGCAGAGACGAGTCCCCCAACATTGCTGGAGAAGATGATGCGCCGTCCATCGGTGGTGTATTCCGGCTGGTAGTCATCCCATAGACGGTCAGTGATCTGGCGTCGGTCGGTGCCGTCGGCATTCATGGCCACGAGGTGGTGAAAACCGAAGCCAGGTGAGAACAGATTCGAGAAGACGATTCTCCTGCCATCCGGCGACCAGCGGGGAAAGATATTCTCCGTGCCATCATGCGTGATTTGCGTCAATCCGGTTCCATCGACGTTGATGACGTAGAGTTCGACGGCCCCGGTCATATCATGACAAAACACAATGTGCGTGCCATCAGGAGAATAGTCGGGGAACCATGCCAGATTTTCGGTCGGCGGTAGATCGGTGACCTGGAACAGATCGCTTCCGTCCGGATTCATTGTGTAGAGTTGCCATGTGCCGGTAGTTTGAGAGGTGAATGCAATCCTGCCGTTGGCTCCTTTGTAGGTAGCATGCGCCACCGATGGTGCGGTCAGCAGCGCGATGAGGAACAGGACCGCCGATGTGAACCAAAGCTTTTCGGCCGCAAAGATTCTGCTGTTCATACTTCTCCCTCCGTCTTCGTTGTGGATAGCTAGTTCGGCTAATTGGCCATCGATCGCATTAATCGGTCGCAGGTCCCCAGCGCGGCAACGAACCTCCCGATTCAAGCTCGATGGGAGCTGCGCCCTTATCGCGTTTGTGCCCTGTTGGCGGAGAATTCCTCGATGCGGCGTTCCCATTTCTCAACGCCGGAAGGGAAATTAGGCGACGCATTTCCCCGGTATCGGCCTTCATCACGTAAATCCCCGAGCTGCTAAAGTCCGGTGCGAACCGCTCGAACACGATCCAGTTCCCGTCAGGCGACCAGGACGGATTGTTGTCGTGAGGAGCGGAGTTGTAGTCGTTCCCGTTATGCGTGAGTTCCCGCATGTCGGTGCCGTGAGTGCTGATCACCGCGATTGTTTGGTTCTGTGGGTTACAGCAGTGGGTCTGGAACGCGATGCTCGCACCATCGGGCGATACGTCCGGGCGTCGAGCGCCAATTTCTGCCGGCGTGATCTGCCGTGGGTATTCGGTCGCTGCCGGGTCGATGGCGTAGATTGCGTCCATGATCCCGCCGGCCTGGTCGGCCTGAAAGTAAACGGTCCCTCCTTCCGGAGAGTATCTGGCGCCGAAATCATGCACTCCGGGAGTGGTGTGCGTTGTGATCTGGCGAAGTCCGGAACCGTCGACGTTGATCGTGTAGAGTTGCACGATCAGTGGCCGGCCCGTGTCCGCAAGGACGTCATAACCTCGGGAGAAGATGATGGTATTCCCGTCCGGCGAGAAGCTGGGCCTTTCTTCGGTGATGCCGGGCTCGGAAAGCAACAAGTGTTGATTGGTTCCGTCGCCGTTCATGATCCAGAGCTGGCCGACGAAGTCGGGCGCCGGGAACTCGCAAAAGACAATCTTCTTCCCATCGGCCGACCAGGATTCCCATGATGCTGAATTGTTATCTCCGAGATTCGTGAGTTGCCGGACATCGCCTCCGTCCGGGTTCATCGTGTAGATGTCAGGACCAAAAACGAATGCGATGCGCCCGTTCTTTCCTGAGAACGAAGCGTAGGCTGTGGAGACGACCACACCAGCAAACAAAAATGTGGTGGTCAATCCCGCGACGAAGCGTTTCAATTTAAAAACCATGAGACCTCCTCGTGGTAGTGCCGACAATCTGGTTTGAGTGCCGTCGAGTTTTGGTATGGAAATGAATCACCAGTTGCGTAGTGATCCACTGCTTCGGGGCGTGCCGAGAGAAGGAACGCGATAGGGAGCAGTTCTGTGACGGAGTATCGTCTTCAACGTCTGGCTGGGCACGAAAATGGACCGATTCGCTGATGCCGATCTTGGCAGACCAGATTGTAAATTTGGACTTTGCTCCGATCTTCGACAGCCATCATCGACCCCGTTGTCGTCGCACGGGATCAACACGATTGCATGGAAGTCTCCATCGGGCAACAGGCCCGAACCCGCAATCTCCCCTCGATCGTTGATGGTTTCGCCATCGGTGATTCTGAGATTCGAACCTGGGGGAACAAAATCATTCAGGTTGATAATGGAACCGCCGGGCTGCCAAAGAAATCCATGCACCTCGAATCCGTCTCGCGTGCATCCAGAGGCACCCACTACCTGGCCCCTTGAGTTCATGAAATGAGGGATGCTGCAGGCATCGTCATTGATCGTTCCGATGTCAGTCATCACTCCGTCCTTCCAGAAAAAGCCGTGAAATTCCAGATCATCGACAGTTGAGGCCACACCGGTAACTTCGCCCGCGTCGTTCAGCCAGTTGGCTACTCCGAAGGTTCCTCCAAACGTACCCAAATCTTCCATTCTTCCGTGTTCCCAGATGAACGGGTGGAACAACACGTCTCCCGGCAGGTCGGAATTTCCGGCGACCTGGCCGCGTTGATTGATCGTGATGGCCTCGGCACAAGTGCCTCCGAGGGTCCCAATGTCTGTCATTTGGCCGCTTTGCCAAAAAAACGGGTGGGTGATGATCGGGAAGCCGCACAGGTTAGGGTCGGGAGGCGGTGCTGAACCGACGTACGAGTTCCCCGTTACCTGTCCCCGGTTATTGATAAATGATGGCGATGCGTCCGCGCCGCCCAGCGTACCGAGATCCCGCATCCGTCCTTTCTCCCACAAAAATGCGCGGGTTTGTGTAGCCCAGCCAAACAGGGAATAGGAGTCGGGTATCGCATTGGCGGCCACGCCAATGATCTCGCCGCGCTCATTGATAGCTCCCGCCAGGCTTTGCGTCCCGCCGAGTGTGCCAAGATTGATGGAGGTTCCGTCTTTCTCCCATAATGTGGCGAATCCTTCCGGACCACCAAGGACGGGATCGATATGACCGTTGTCGGAGAGGCCGACCACCTGGCCGCGGTCATTACTCCAAATCGCGAAGCTGCCCAACCCTCCGGGAAGTGTGCCGAGATCGGTGAGGACGCTTGGCTCCCAGCGAACTGCGTGAAAAAAGTATCCTTTCGGATTCGATGGATCGGGGATGCTCGTATCGGCAAAGCCCACCACCATCCCACGGTTGTTGATGTAGGGGAATTCGACTGTCTCGGCGCTGTTCGGGCCGCCGAGCGTTCCCAGGTCTATCAGTCTGTATTGAACTTGCGCCTGTCCAACGATACGAGCCGGCAAAGAGAATAAAGCAGCGAATGTTGCGACCGCCATCATGGGGGGGAATGACCATCTGATATGCATTGATCTCTCCTGCTTTGGGGGGCAAGCCATTTAGCATCTCGTTCACGCACACCAACCTCGCCCAAAGCGGGGTAAAACTCGATGCAAAAAAGGTCACGATGTTATGACATTGCTGTGACAGGCACTAAGTGCGCGGGAAAGACCGCTTGTAAGCTCCTGACCGGCCGTAGCTTTTCGGCCGGTTTCACCTTTACAAAGAATCAGAAAACCAGTGATACAATCCCGTACACCCGGAGTGCCCCTTGCTCGGAGAAGGCCTGTCCCGCGATCTCGTCCGATTCGATGACTTTGAACTCAATACGCGCACTGGCGAACTCTCCAGGGAGGGAATTGAGGTCGCCCGTCTTTCCGAGCAGCCGCTACGAATCCTCGTGATGTTGCTTCAGCGCCCCGGCGAACTCGTTCTCCGGGATGAACTGCGCAAGCGGCTGTGGCCGAATGATACGGTCGTCGAATTCGAACACAGCATCAATGCCGCCATCAAACGGCTCAGGCAGGCCCTGGGAGACACCGCGGAACGTCCCCGCTTTATCGAAACCCTGGTTCGGCGAGGGTACCGGTGGAAGACTCCTGTGCATTGGCTCGCCGGCCCGGCAGAAGACACCCCACCATCTGCACGGTCTGCAACGGAGCAGCTCCTGATCGGGAGGAAAGTTTCGCATTACCGCGTTCTAGAAGTCCTGGGTGGCGGCGGCATGGGCGTGGTGTACAAGGCTGAGGATTTGAAGTTGGACCGCCCGGTGGCCCTGAAGTTCCTCCCCGAGGAATTGGCGGAGGATCCCATTGCCATGCAGCGGTTCGAGCGGGAAGCCCGAGCAGCCTCTTCGCTGAACCACCCGAATATCTGTACCATTCATGCTGTCGACGAATACCACGGGAAACATTTCATCGTTATGGAGCTTTTGGAGGGGAAGACGCTCCGAGAATGGATCGCGGACTTTCATTTCCTGGGCGCCGAGCGCCAAAAGGACGGGGCAAGCATTTCCGAATGCGTGCGACTCGGCATCCAGATCGCCAATGGGTTGTCGGCGGCGCATGAGAAGGGTTTGATCCACCGAGACATCAAGCCGGCCAACATCATTCTGACCAAAGATGGACGCATCAAGATCCTCGACTTCGGCTTGGCCAAGCTTCAGGACATTGAACATTTTGATGAGTCATCGCGCGAAGAGCCGACCGGCAACACCCGATCGGTTGGGGATCAGTACCTCACCCTGACCCGCGCAGGGCTGGCCATTGGTACCGCCGGTTACATGTCTCCGGAACAAATACGCGGCGAACGATTGGACGCCCGAACGGATATATTCTCTTTCGGACTGGTCCTCTACGAGATGACCACCGGGCAGCGCGCCTTCAGCGGCGAAACCGCTCCTCTGATGCATGCCGCCATCCTGAACAGCACTCCTAGACCGGTGCAGAAATTGAATCCTGGAATTCCTCTCCAATTGGCGCGAATCATCGATCGGGCTCTTGAGGGGAACCGCGATATGCGCTATCAATCCGTCGCGGGAATGCGAGCCGATCTCGAGGCCGTTTCACAGAAATCTTCTCGCAGTTGGTTGCATGCCAGGCTGATCATTCCGGTCGCCGGTGCGGCGGTGCTTACCGCTACCGCACTCGCGTGGTACATGAGTCAGCCACGCAAAGCTCATCCTGCACGCGAATTTCGGCAAAGGCAATTGACTGCAAGCTCCAATGACGATCCGGTTACGGGAGGCGCAATCTCTCCAGACGGCAAGTATCTCGTTTACACCAACCTCGAAGGAATCCAGCTGAAGCTGGTGGAAGGCGGAGAGCCGCAGTCGATTCCGGTTCAGCGCGAGTCCCAGGGGACAAAACCCGTTTGGCAGATCGGCTCGTGGCTCCCCGACTCAACCCATTTCTTTGCAATTGCAGATCTGCCGGACCATCCGAGTTCGCTGTGGAACATCCCAATCGCGGGAGGGAACGCACGCAAGATTGCGGACGATGCAAACCCCTGGGGTGTTTCTCCCGATGGAACCTCACTCGCAATAACGAGGAGAGACGATCATGAACTCTGGTTGGTGGATCCAAACGGTGAACACGCCCGCAAGCTGTGGGATTCCACGGACGGAAGCACCTTTCGCGCCGTACAGTGGTCAAACGATGGAAAAAGGCTGGCTTACATCCGGTCCAGGTCGCCCGCGGATCAGAGCGAGGCGCAGATCGAGACGCGTGAACTGAACGCCGTCTCGCCTGTTGTGTTGATCTCCGGAGTTGCAGCGCGCCAATTGAGTTACTTGCAGTATGGGCTCAGGGATATGGACTGGCTCCCCGACGGACGACTGGTGTTTCTTGCCGGGGAGCCAGACATTCGCGGAACCAGTTGCAATCTGTGGCAGGCGCAAGTGGATTCTCGGACCGGCCGATTCACTTCTGAGCCGCAACGCATTACGAATTGGGCAGGTTTCTGTGTCAACAACTTCAGCCACACGGCAGACTCCAGAAAATTCGTGTTCGCCCGTTCGTCCGATTTGCTGGTGGTGTATGCTGCCCAACTCAATCGCTCAATGTTCAGGCTTGGCGACCTCCAGAAGCTGGTTTACACCGAAGATCTGTCTTCCGCTGCGGGTTGGACGCGCGATGGAACCGCGGTCTACATACGATCAAACCGTGAGGGCAGTTGGGGCATCTACAAACAGCCGCTCACCGGCGGGACGGCGGAGCCGATAGTCACGAAGCTCGATAACGTTTCCCGGTCCACTCCGGAAACCCCTGACGGCAAATGGCTGATCTATACCCTGACTGATCCTAATGACACCACCGCCCCGGTTCGCATCCTGCGGGTTCCCTTGGGCGGCGGTCCAGCGCAGGAACTGGCGCGCGGTCGGTTCGGAAAGATTCTCTGCCCGCAGCGTGGCGGAGCTCAGTGCGTCGTCGCCTCATTGGCCTCCAACCCTAAGAGGCTCGTTTTCTCGGCGTTTGACTCCGCGTCTGGCAAGAGTCGCGAGTTGGCACACTTCATTGATGACCATGCGGAGGAATTCTCTTGGGATCTCTCACCTGATGGAACAAAGGTCGTCATGCATCGAAAGATCGAATCGGTTTTCCGGATTCTTCCACTTGGCTCGGGCGCAGGTTTCGAGGTCCGCGTGGAGAACGAAACGCACCTGAAAGAACTCTTCTGGGACTTTGACGAAAAGGGCCTGTTCGCATCAGCGCCGTCCGAACACGGCGCGCAATTGGTCTATGTTGACTTAAAAGGCAAAGTTCGCCAGCTGTGGGAACTTCGAGGCTCTAACGTCTTTCTGTCCGCACGCCCCTCCCCGGATGGCCGCCACATCGCGATCCAGGGTAGCGCCGGATCATCCAACATGTGGATGCTCGAGAATTTCTGATAAGTATCCGGGAAGTCAAATTGCAACCGCACGAATCCCGCAGTATTGAGTGAGATGGTCGAGTGACTCATGCGCTGACGTTCAGCCACGAGCAATTCCGAAGCCAACGACAAACTAAGCACACCGATCAATCCACTTTGACGTAAAGTCGCCAAACCGTCCACTGACAACGAATCCCTGAGTTCAAATGAGAGTCTTCTGGACTGGGTAGAGGTCGCCATATCACCTGATTCGGATTTAGGCGGCCTGTCCGGGCTTTCCAAGCGCTTGGCTCGCCGACGCATCCAAACCTGACGCAGCGAATCTTCGAACTGGATTACCCTCTGAGCCAACACGGATCACGGCCCAATACGGATCCTGTAGGGCGGAGTTTTGCCCTTTTGACGCAAGATAACAACCACGACGGAGCAGAGTACGATCTGCTCCGTGATCCTTTTGGGTCATCCAAAACGATACTCTTGGCGGAGCGATTTGGATTCGCGTGCTTCGGCCAAAGTTGCCTCCACTGGCTTGTTCAGAACATAAGATTGAGACCACACATCTGGAAACCCGGTGCATCCTATGTGGATGGACTCTAGCACCATTTCCGGCAGCAACTGCCAGCCGGCTCGACGGTTCGGCCGGTCCTCTCACCCGGTTGTGGCGGATTCTGCAACTCGCAGCAGCGGCATAAGAGGGGAGCAGTCGCTCAATCTACTTGTTGGTATATGACGGAGCGCGGCCCTGGCAATGTCGTCCATTGGTTGTTCGGCTCCGATCGCAGTGTGCCGGGCCGGCTGATGCCCCGGTGGATTTTCCTTCGCGCGCTCGCAGCCATCTACTTTTCGGCGTTCTACTCGCTTCTGTTTCAGATCAAAGGCCTCATCGGACCGCAGGGCATTTTGCCCGTACACGATTATCTTCCCGCGGTTGCGCGGATTTATCCGGCAGCGAAAATCTGGTTCGCGCCAACGCTCTTTTGGCTTTCATCCAGTTCGCACGCACTGATGATCGTGACATGGATTGGCTTTGCAGCTTCAGTCGCGGCCTTCGTGAATCTGTGGCCGCGTCTCAGCTTCTTCATCTGTTTCGTCTGCTTTCTCTCATTCGTCTCGGCCGCGCAGGATTTCTCTAACTACCAGTCTGATGGAATGCTGCTCGAGGCTGGATTTATCTCGCTCTTCTTCGTACCGCGAGGTTTGCGGCCTGGTCTCGGCGCTGCGTCTCTTCCATCACGTGCGAGCCTGTTTCTGCTTCAGTGGGAGTGGTTTCGCATCTACTTCGAATCGGGTCTGGTCAAGCTGATCAGCGGTGATCGCCAGTGGCGCACACTCACGGCAATGGACCAGTACTACCAGAATGGTCCTCTCCCGACATGGATCGGCTGGTACACGCAGCATCTGCCGCATTGGTTCCACGCAGGCAGCGCGGCCGGCACATTGGTGCTCGAACTCGGCATCGTGTGGATGCTTTTTCTTCCGCGACGCATTCGTATCATTTGCTTCTTCATCGTCACGCCATGGGAGATCGGCGTAATCCTCACGGCGAACTACACCTTTCTCAATTACCTGGTTCTTTCGCTTGGATTCCTGCTGCTCGATGACCGCTTCCTCGGTCCGTTCGTTCCCGCGCGAGTTCGCGACGTCATTCCTCTTTCAACTGAAGTGAAACGGCGGGATAGTGAGGAGGCGCCGATTGAAGAAGATGTGCGTGAAGATTCGATCTCACGACGCCACGGCCTTGCGCGACAAATCCAATCGCAATTCAGCGCCGTTCGCCTTGCCATTGCCGCAGTCATGCTCACGTGGATCTTTTACAACACCACAGCGGAGATGCTGCTGATCCCATTCCGCAGTCTCCCTCTGCCGACGAAGCCGATCGCGCTTCTTGATCCGTTTCGCATCGCCAATCAGTACGGTCTCTTCGCAGTGATGACCAACGGTCGATATGAAATCGAGTTCCAGGGCTCAAACGATGGTCAGAACTGGATCGCCTATCCCTTCCGTAACAAACCACAGGCGCTGGACGAGGCTCCGCGCATTTACGCGCCCTATCAGCCACGTTTCGACTGGAATCTTTGGTTCGCCTCGCTCGGGGACTGGCACCAGAACGAAATGGTTCCGCTTACTGAACAGCGTCTGCTCGAAAATGATAGAGATGCCCTTGGGCTGTTCAGGGGAAATCCGTTCCCGCAGGCGCCGCCACGATATGTACGCGCTGTCCTGTGGCAATACTGGTTCACGACGAGTGCGGAGAAACATGCGACGGGGAATTGGTGGTGTCGTGAATTCCTCGGCCTCTACGCTCCGGAACTGACGAAGACTCCTGAAGGGCAGACCGCTGTTGTTCAATGGCCGGAAGAATTGCCGGTTCACGATTGACCGCCACCGGCCAGATTCGTTTTAGTGGAAGCGCAGATCTGGGAGAATAGGAAGATGAAGCGTGCCTATGTCATCGGATCCGGTCCCAACGGCCTCTCTGCTGCCATTGCTCTCGCGCAAGCCGGCGTGGCAGTGGAAGTTTTCGAGGCAGAGGCGATTCCGGGTGGCGGCGCGCGAACTCTTCCGCTCACGCTGCCGGGTTTCATGCACGATTTTGGCTCTGCCGTACACCCCATGGCGGCGGGCTCTCCGTTTTTCGGAACCCTGCAACTGGCCAACTATGGCCTGGAGTGGATCCACGGAGATTTTCCCCTCGCGCACCCGCTGGATGATGGCACGGCGGTACTGCTGCATCGCGATCTCGTCGATCAGGATAGGGAATTCGGTCCTGACGCCAAAGCCTGGCGGAGCCTCGTCCAGCCGATCGTTGACAATTGGGACATCTTCGCGCAGGAGGCACTCGGTCCAGTGATCCGCGTACCGCGCCATCCCTGGCTGATGGCCCGTTTTGGAATGGCGGCCTTCCAGCCCGCACGCCGTGTTGCTATGCGTCATTTCAAGCAAGCCCGAACACGCGCTCTGTTCGCCGGTCTCGCAGCACATTCGTTTCTCAGCCTCGACGATGTGATGACATCAGCCATCGCAATCGTGTTCGGTGCATCCGCACACAAGGTAGGATGGCCCATCCCGCGAGGCGGCTCGCAGGCTATCACGCAAGCCCTGATCCGCACGCTTGAGAGTCTGGGAGGCGTACTCGTCACTGGAAGCCGCATCGATGCCGAACGATTTCGGGAGTGGAACAGCCCGGACGCTGTCACCCTCTTCGATACTTCACCCCGGCAACTCGCCGACATTGCGGGCGATTGCCTTACTCCGGGATTCCGCAATCTGATGATGCGCTTCAAACGCGGCCCCGGTGCGTTCAAGATTGACTACGCATTGTCCCACCCGGTTCCGTGGCGCGCTCGCGAGTGCCGACGCGCCATCAGCCTGCACCTTGGCGGAAGACTCGAGGAGATAGCCGAATCGGAGCGTCTGGTGAACGAGGGACGCCACCCTGATCGTCCCTTTGTTCTCGTTGCACAGCCGTCCATCTTTGATGACACGCGCGCAGTGCCCGGGAAACATACTCTGTGGGCCTACTGTCACGTGCCCAACGGATCCAGCACCGACATGACCGATCGCATCGATGCACAGATTGAGCGCTTCGCTCCGGGCTTCCGCGATTGCATTATGACGCGCCACATTTCCACGCCGGCAGTGCTCGAAAAAATGGATGCAAATCTGCTGGGCGGTGACATCAGCGGCGGAGCCATGACCTTGAAGCAATTTCTGCTTCGTCCCACGGCTCTTACCTACGAGACCAGCGCTCGCAATATTTTTCTTTGTTCCTCGTCGACACCTCCGGGCGCAGGCGTCCACGGAATGTGCGGTTATCGCGCAGCGAAGATCGCGCTGCACAGGAGCGGATCGCGGTAGTTCGATCATCCCGTGCCGGCCTACTTGATCTCCAGTTCGTCGATCTCGAACTGAAATTTCCCTGGCTCCTGCGCACGAATGAACCCGATGCCGCTCAAATCACTGCCGTCCGTCTCAAACGTGGAGAAGGGGAATGTGTACCGCTTCCACTCCGGTTCTGCGGTAAATGAGGTCATGGCGGGCGCCTCGCCGTTCTGTCCGCTGCGAGCCCCGGTCAGGACCAGCAGCGTGTACGTCTTCCCATCCCCTTTCGCCCAGAAACTGATGGTGCTCTTCTTCGACAGATTCGCCGGCTGCATCGGAGCCGGCCCCGGCGAATAAAGCGCACCGGCAAAGATGAACTGTCCACCCGGAATCACTTCACCGGTCACCTGCATTGCACCTTTTGTGCCTGCAGCGCCCGGCTCAATGATGTCGAGTTTCGAATTCGATTTGCCACCGTTCATCGTGTCGTTTGCGGCCAGCCACATGCCGTAAGCGGCCGAAGTTTTACCCGCGTCGAAGTTGCTCACCATGTTCGTCTCGGACCCGGCAGGAACAGGAGCTGTAGGGACGGGCTTACCCGTCTCTCCGTTGATTCCGTTCACCGTCAGCTTCACGGCGCTGGTCTTGTCCGAACTCGCGCCCACCATCAAGTCGAACACGCCCGGTTCAACTGTTCGATGCATGTCGATGTTCCAAATCGAGAGCATCTCCGGTGTAACCGTGAAACTCACCCTGCGCTTCTCGCCAGGTCTCAGCGTGACCCGCTCGAATCCCTTCAGTTGCATTACCGGCTGCGTTACAGAAGCAACGCGCTGATGGATGTATAACTGCGCAACTTCGTCTCCCTCACGCGTGCCGGTATTGGTCACATCTACGGTGACTTTGGCAGTGCCCTCCTGCCTGATCTCCTGTGGCTCGACCTTCAAGTTGTCGAACTTGAAGGTTGTATAGCTCAGTCCAAATCCGAAAGGGAACAGCGGTTGCCGCGTCGAGAATTCATAACTGCGATTCGCCGAAGGCTTGTGATCGTAATAGTCGGGCAACGCGCCAACAGTGTGAGGAAATGTGATGGGCAGCTTCCCGCCCGGGTTGTAATCGCCAAAGATCACATCGGCCGCAGCGGTTCCGCCCTCTTCGCCAAGATAAAAACCTTCGAGGATTGCCGGAACTTTCTCGGCGATGTAGTTCACTGACAACGGGCGCCCATTCAGCAGCAGGACTATGACCGGCTTGCCCGTTTCGGCAACCGCCTTGACCAGGTCGTTCTGTGCTCCGAGCAAGTCAAGCGAATCGCGATCGCCGCGATGATCCTCTGACCATGCTTCTCGATTCGTGCTCTCGTTTTCGCCAACAACAAGGATCGAAACATCAGCCTTTTTCGCTGCATCCACTGCCGCCTGGATCGACGCCGTCTGCGTCTTCGGGTCAACCAGTTCCACATTGTTTGCCCACCAGCCGCGGAAACCCTGCGGCGCTGTCGTAATCTTGCATCCCTCCGCGTATAAGACCTTCACCTTGTCGCCCAACTTCGCCTTGATGCCGTCGAGCACACTCACGCCGAACCCAGGATCACGGCTATAACCGCCGAGGTGCACATCCGCCGCATTGGGGCCGATCACCGCAATCGACTTCAACTTCGTCATATCCAGCGGCAACAGATTTTTTTCGTTCTTCAGCAGCACGATTGCTTTGCGCGCCGCCTCTGCTGCAAGTTTCTTATGATCGAGACTGTTGTTGATCTTTTCCGCATAATCGGGATCCACATAGGGATGATCGAAGAGACCCAGCCGGAACTTCGTGGCGAGAATACGCGAAACGGCTCGATCCACTTCGCTCTCCGGCACCAGGCCCAGCTTTACCTGCTGCACAAGGTCGGGATAAATCGGCGCGTCTGAGATGTCGAAGTCCACGCCGGCCGCCAATCCTTGTCGTGCAGCATCTGCCATGTCTCGCGCCACGTGATGCGTTTCCACCAGCATCTGCAGCCCGTTGTCGTCTGACGTGAGGTAGCCGTCGAATCCCCATTCTTGCCGCAACACCTTGTCGAGTAGCCAATGGTTCGCGTGCGAGGGAACGCCGTCGATCTCGTTGTACGAGGCCATCACGCTGCCAACATGGCCTTCCTGCACCGCGGCCTGGAATGGTGGAAGGTAGTTATCACGAATCACGCGCTCTGAAATATTTCCCGGCGCGGTGTTGGTCCCGCCCTCCGGAACACCATGCACGGCAAAGTGCTTTGCCGTCGCCATCACGTGGTGACGATCGATCATGTATGAGTTGCCCTGCAACCCCTCGATCGCTGCGACGCCCATTCGACTTACCAGAAATGGGTCTTCGCCATAGGTCTCTTCGGTTCGTCCCCAGCGCGGATCGCGCGCAAGGTCGAGCACCGGCGAGAACACCTGTCCGGATCCTCGCGAGCCGGCCTCATCTCCAATCTCCGTAAAAATCTTCTTCACAAATTCTGGATCCCAGGTCGCCGCGAGACCAAGCGCCTGCGGGAAGCTCGTACTGCCGTACTCCATATATCCATGCAGCGCCTCTCCCGGAAAGATCACCGGAATGCCCAATCGGGTCTTCTCCAGCTGATAACGCTGAATTGCGTTGCGAAGAATCGCCGCCTGGCGCGGAGTGAACTTGAGCTCGTTGCCCCACTCCGCCTGCAGTGTTTGCCTTGCCGTTTCATTCGTAAACGTTCCTGTCGGATCGACCGCTTGTACGTTGGCCTGCCATCCCCAGCTGAGTTGCTCAACCTTTTCTTCCAAAGTCATGCGGCGCAGCAGATCGACAACGCGGTCCGCAAGTGGAAGCGCAGCATCCTTGTAGCGCGGTGTCTCTGTCTTCGCGACAGGGTTCTCCTGGCTGCTGGCCGCTACCGGAAACAACCCCATGCCCAGCAACAAAGCCGGGAACAGCAACTTTGACGAAATGCGTATGTGAGTTTTCATGGCAATCTGCACGAACCTGTGATCCTTTCCGATCTAAAGCGTGGCCATTCTAAATGGGTTACGCAGATTCTGTATGTGCGGTTCAAACCCATTGCCGAGGGAACCATGTTCTCAGGCTGTTCGAATAACGGTCAGCGATTTATCAGCCCTCCGGCGATGCGCATCCAAGCAAAAGGCCGGTGATTCGAATCGGTCTGTAGAATCAAGGCATCCTCCCATTCTCGGGGATATAGAACGAGGGTAGAAACCGTCCATGCGCCGTGTCGCGCTCATCTACAATCCTGTTTCGGGCCAGCACTCCGCGGGCCGCGCCTCGCACATTCCCAATGTTCAGGCGATTCTTCGCGAGGCTGGGGTAGAGGTTTCCTCGCTTGAGACCCATGCACCGGGCAGCGCCAAAGCGCTCGCGGTCGCTGCGGTTCGCCAGGGGCACGACACTGTCCTCGCCTGCGGAGGAGACGGCACTGTACACGAAGCGCTGCAGGGGCTCGTTGGGACGAATGTCGCGCTTGGCGTGGTTCCGCTTGGCACGGCGAACGCGCTGGCGCAGAATCTTGGGCTCGGTCGCAATCCAATCAAAGCTGTACGGGCACTATTGAACGCGAAGCCAGTGGAGGTTCCGGTCGGGCGCATATTCTTTCAGGAGCCGAACGGTACAGAAGGATGGCGCTATTTCACCGTCGCAGCAGGTATCGGCGCGGATGCGCTTCTCATGTCGAGCATGGATCCGGAACTCAAGCGTCGATATGGCTACGCCCTCTACATTCTCGAAGCCGCAAAAATCTGGGCGACGAATCCCTTCCCACTCTTCGACGCTCGTTTTTCAGTGAACGGAAACGGCGCC
>Ga0157369_10002957_pt1 | contig 20315 bp, 16 predicted proteins | sample C25metaG_FD_113461 | JGI IMG/M metagenome (GOLD analysis project Ga0157369, IMG submission 113461) | Corn rhizosphere microbial communities from Kellogg Biological Station, Michigan, USA - C2-5 metaG | ecosystem: Host-associated > Plants > Roots > Rhizosphere > Soil | place: USA: Michigan...
AACAACCATCGCGTCCGCAGCGCCGGCGGCGCCGTCGATGATGTCATCACGGCGAGGTCGACCATGCCAGCCTCCATCTGCTGGCCCAGCAGGGCGCCATCGAGCTGGCGGATGGCTATCCGCAGTTTCGGCGCGCTGACGCGCAGGTCGAGCGCCAGCGGGGCGATGACGGCGACCTGCACATAGTCGGAGCAGGCGATCGCGACGGTGAGGTCGGCGGTCGCGGGATCGAAGCCGCGTCCCCGTGCCAGCACATTGTGCACCTGGTCGAGTGCCTGTCGCACCGGAGCTTCGAGTTCGATGGCTCGCGCGGTCGGCGTCACGCCGCGCTGCGCCGGCAAGAACAGCGCGTCGCCGAAGAGATCGCGCAGCCGCGCAAGCTGCGCGCTCAGCGCCGGCTGGCTCAGGCCGAGCCGGCGAGCCGCCCGCGTGACGTTGCGTTCGGCCAGGAGCGCGTCGAGCGCGACAAGCAGGTTGAGATCGATCTTCTTGGTATTCATAAAATGGATAGCAACACCAAACAACCGAAATTTCAACAGCTGGATGCCGCGCCCTATCTTCGATGGGTTAGTATTGCCGCGCCGCTAGATCGTAAGTTGAGAATGGAGACAAATATGCCGACCATCCGTGTGTCAGTGATACGCTGCCATCCGCAGCAGTTTGCCGAGCTCAAGAAAATGATGGCGGAGGCGCTTGCTGTGCTCGAACCCGGCATCCGCGGGATGCGCGGCCTCATCCACTACTACGCCGGAGAAGATGAGGCCGTGAGCTCGCTCGTCAATGTCAGCCTATGGCGCACGCTGGAGGATGCCAAGCAGTTGGATGCATTTCAGCCGATGCTTGATCTCGGCAAGGAGTTCACGAGCAAGGGCGCGACGTTCGAGCGCCCGATCATGAATTATGCGTCGCAGTGGGAGATCACGCCGGAGGCTTGATCGTAGCGCTGGCCGCCCTGCGGGCTCTGGACGGGCCAGCGGAACCCATTCCCCGTGGATTGGTTGAGTATGAGCCGTTTGGCCGGGTAGAGTTGACGGCATCCGTTGCGTACCGGAGAGAGGCCGTGGAACAGCTCGCAGGAGTCAAAATTCTGTTCATCGCGGGTTTTGGCCCCGTCGTCCGCGACGGGAACGCGAGTGGCAAGCTCTACAACCAGCTGCTCGGAATCGATTTCAAGGAGGAGGCTGGCGGTTATCTTCACACCGAGGCCCTGAAAGGTGCGAACAGTTTCGCTCTGTGGCCGCTTTCACAAGTGGCGCAGTCCTGCTTTGGGAAAGACGCCTGGCCGGACGAAATTCCCCTGCCGCAAGCCTGGCTTGAGTTTGACGTTGAGGGTGTAGAGAAGGCAACGACAGAGCTTGAATCAAAAGGCTGTCGAATGCTGGTCAAGAACAAGAAAGAGCCGTGGGGCCAGATCGTCAGCCGGTTCTTGACGCCGGAAGGACTGTTGGTCGGGATCACCTTCACGCCGTCGTTGCGAGAAAAGAAATAGCAAGATCGCAGGTGGATTAGCCCAACCCGATGACAGCCTGCGGCGCAATCCACCGCATCCTTTATCGAGGCGCCTTGGTGGAATAGCGGGTTACGCTTTCGCTAACCGACCTGCGGCCAGACGATCTTCCCTCTTGTTCAAAAAAATTGTGATGCTGTGTCGGCTCGGCCAAGCCTCGTTCGTCCTCGGGGCACGAACCCGCAATTCATGAGGTCAATCAGCATGCCCAACACCATCCGACTACACCGCGTCCTGACCGCGAGCCCGCAGAAGGTCTATCGCGCGTTCCTTGAAGCGGACGCTTTGGCGAAATGGCTTCCGCCCAACGGCTTTGCCTGCACCGTGCACCATCACGAGCCGAAAGTCGGCGGCAAATTCGGGATGTCCTTCCGGAACTTTACGACCGACAAGAGCCACTCGTTTGGCGGCGAATATGTCGAACTGGCCCCGGGCCAACGGCTGCGCTACACGAACACGTTCGACGATCCCAACCTGCCCGGCGAAATGCAGGTGACCGTGACGTTGAAGAAAGTCCTTGTCGGCACGGAAGTGAATATCGAGCAGGCAGGCGTGCCGGACGCCATTCCACCCGAGGCTTGCTATCTCGGCTGGCAGGAGTCGCTGCGAAACCTCGCGAAGCTGGTTGAGCCCGAGATCAATCAATAGCTCGCAGGGTAGATTGGTCGATGGCGTAATCCGCCGGCTTCTCTCGCGAGGATGCGCTGCGGGAACGGCGGATTACGCTTTCACTGATCTAGCGCTACGTCAGTGCCGCCGGGCACGATCGGCGGAGAAAAATTTGCAGGTTATCACACCTTTGGCAGGGGACCGGCTGGACGGTACGTGTTGAGGAGTACGCCGCTAGGCGTGCTCCTCGTTGCAGCCAAAGTGAGGCCACGCGGCGGGACGCCATTTTCGAACAGCCGCTTTCCCTTGCCGAGCACAACCGGAAAGACCCAGAGGCGGTATTCGTCGATGAGTTCGGCGGCGATCAGCGTCTGCAACAATTGGCTGCTGCCCCAGATATGTAATGCCGGTCCATCCGATGCCTTCAGCTGGCGAATTCCATCCACGACCTCACCGCTGATGCGCCGCGAGTTCTCCCAGTCGAGTTGGTCGAGGCTGTGCGTGGCGACGTATTTCGTCGCCTTGTTGAATGCCTTCCCGATCGCGTTGTCACCGTGCTTCGGCCAGTAGGCGGCAAAGATTTCGTAAGTCCGGCGCCCCAAAATCATGTCGAATTCACTGGCCATGATTTCGCCGATAGCCTGTCTCCCGGCGTCGGTGGCGTAGGGCATGGCCCAGCCTCCGTGGGTGAATCCGTTATCCCGATCCTCCTCAGGGCCGCCAGGCGCCTGCATCACGCCATCCAGCGTGACTTGGGTGATTGCAACGATCTCTCTCATCATCACGCTCCCATTTGTCGTTCGCGTCCTTAAGGACGAACGGCCGACGTGTCCCCCGACACAACCCAGCGAAGATTTCATCAGCCCGAATCGCAGCCGGGTGATTTGCTATTTGCGTCGTCATCAACGCCGGTCAAGGGCTTCAACCGCGCCGCGAACGGCGGAACGCTCTTTCGAGTGTGGATGAGACCGCACTCACGCTCGCCAGGGTGAGGCGCTCTTCCAATCCCTTGCCGGAACCGAGCGAGAACGGAAATCCGGCCGCTATACGAGATGGCTGATTATGCAATGAGAAGGTGAAGGGCGTTGATCCCGTGCTATATGATCTGACGTCGACGCCTGACGATCGAGTGGGAGTAGAATGGTCACGTGCTATCGGATCTACTGAAGCGAAAGGATATCTACAGCTATTTCAGCCGCTCGGCGTTCGAAAAGGGATACACCTATCAGGCGCAAGGACGTGTTACGGGGCTGGAGATCAGCGACGATCTGGCGCGCATCCATGCCAAGGTGCGGGGAAGTGCGCCCAAGCCTTATCGGGTGGATATTCGCCTGGATTTCAGCAGGGATCGGCTCGCCGATCTCGACGGCGAATGTAGCTGCCCGATGGCGGTCAATTGCAAGCATGTGGCGGCAACCATGCTCGCGGTCCTGAATGAGGACAAACCGTCAGCTCAGCAGGTATTGCCGCGGACCCGTGAGGCAGCTCAGCATCCGGTCCTGTCGTTCGACGTGAGTGGCTGGATCGAAAATGTCGGCAAAGCCGTGCGGGACGACGACTATCCCGCCGAGCTAAGCCAACGTCTGCTCTATCGTCTGCACCTTGATCAGGAAGGCATACAGATGCCGCTCCTGACCCTGTCGCTGCTCTCGGTCCGGGTGACGAAAGGCGGGGACTTCGCCGGCAGCACCACGCGACCCAGCGTCATCGATTTCACGCCTGAGCGGGCAGCGAAATATTACCGCGCCTCGGATATTGACATTCTGACGCAGCTTTCCGGACGTGCCAAAGGCTACGGCTACCGGCAGGCGCCACTGACGGCCGAGTTGCTGCAAAGGATCATCGCGACAGGCCGCGCGTTTTGGCTTGACCATAAGGGTGCCGCGCTGAAATGGGGAGAAATCCGTGAAGGCCGCATCGAATGGCGCCAGGCGGGCAGGCGTGGCATTGCGCCATATCTCGTCGTGCCCGGAACGATGGCGCTTAACGCCGTGCCTCCCGTCTATGTCGACGAGTCCGCGGGCATCATCGGAACGGTCGCGCTCGATCTGCCGCCGCAACTTGCCTTTCAGCTGCTGTCGGCCCCGGCGATTCCGCGCGATCAGGTCGCGGAGGTGTCGCGTCGCCTTGGCCAGACGCTGCCCGAGCGTCATCACGGCGTGCTGCCTGGGACTCCGGCGCCCGCGGCGCAGATCGACGAGGACCCCGTCCCGATCCTCCGGTTGAAGCTGGGGCGCCTCAACACCCGCCCGTACTATTCTTACGAAAGACGTGACCCGCCCGGAACGATCGCCGTCGCCCAACTCAGCTTCCGCTATGGCCCGATCGAGATCGACGGATCGGACAGGGCGAACCGTGTCGAGGCGTTCCAATCCAATCAGGTCTATGTCGTCAAGCGACGCCAGCCGAAAGAGAGGAACGCGCGCAAGCGCCTCGCCGATTTCGCTTTTGTTGATGCGAGGTCGATGCATCCTTACCTCGATTTCAGCCATGTTAATGACCTTGGCATGGCGAAACCTCACGACTGGCTCGATTTTCTCAGTTTTCGCGCAGCCGCGTTGCAGGCGGAAGGTTTTGAGATCCTTCTCGACGATAACTTCCCCTATCGGCTCGCAGCCCCATCAGGCGACATCGATGCGGAGCTTGAATCGAGCGGCATCGATTGGTTCGAGTTGGCGTTGGGTATTGAAATAGATGGCGAGCGGCGCGACCTCGCGCCGGTTGTGGCGGCGCTGGTCGAAGCTCCCGACTTCACGCCCGATTCGATCAAACACCTTGCCGAACAAAGCGGCCATTTCTACCTGCCGCTTGCCGATGGCCGCCATCTTGCGGTCGCAGCTAGCCGCTTCCTGCCGTTGGTGCTCGCGCTTCACGGTCTGAGATTGAGTGGTGCTTCCGTCGACGAGCAGGGGAAGATCAAGCTGTCGCGCGCGGACGTCGTGCCGCTGTTGGCTTTGGAGAACGAGGAATTTACATTCCGAGGCGCCGACAATCTTCGTCGTCTTGCCGGCCTGCTTAAGGCCCGCGGATTGACCGGGCCGCGCCTGCCCGAAGGTTTTTGCGCCGAACTTCGGTTCTACCAGGCGCAAGGCGTAGCCTGGCTCGATCTGCTCCGCGAGAGCGGCCTGGGCGGGGTGCTCGCCGATGACATGGGGCTTGGCAAAACTGTCCAGATGCTCGCGCTTATTGCGCTGGAAAAGTCGCGGGGCAATCTCAGCGACCCGGCGCTGATCGTCGGGCCGACCAGCCTGATGAGCAACTGGCTCAGCGAAGCCCAGAAATTCGCACCTGATCTGAAAGTGCTCGTGCTGCACGGTGCCGATCGCAAACAGAACTTTGCGGCCATTGCCCGGCACGACGTCGTCTTGACGACTTACCCTCTGATCGCGCGCGATCGCGACGTGCTGTTGACGCGCGGCTGGCATATGGCCGTGCTGGACGAAGCGCAAACGGTCAAGAACCCCGACGCCGCGACGACGCGCGTGTTGCGAGAGGTCAAGGCACGTCACCGCTTCTGCCTGACAGGAACGCCGATGGAAAACCACCTCGGCGAGCTCTGGTCGATCATGAGTTTCGTCAACCCGGGCTATCTCGGGGACAAGACTGGCTTCTCACGCCGGTGGCGCACTCCGATCGAGAAGCGCGCCGACAAGGGACGGGCGGCGGCGCTGGCGCAGCGCGTGAAGCCGTTCCTGTTGCGCCGGACCAAGGCCGAGGTGGTCACGGAGTTGCCTGCCAAGAGCGAAATGGTCGAGCGCATCGAGCTGGAGGGCAGTCAGCGCGATCTCTACGACTCGATTCGGCTGGCGATGTCCGACAAGGTGCGCAAGGCGATCCAGCAGCGCGGGCTGGCAAGGAGCCACATCGTCGTGCTTGAAGCTCTGCTGAGGCTACGGCAGGTCTGCTGCGATCCGGCGCTTCTGAAACTCGACGACCGCATTGAACGGCGCTCGGCCAAGCTTGAGCGGCTGCTCGAAATGGTGCTGGAACTGTTGAGCGAAGGCCGCAAGATCATTGTCTTCTCGCAATTTACCTCCATGCTTGCCTTAATCCAGAGCCGCTTTGACGCCGAACGGGTTCGCTACAGTGTCCTGACCGGTGAGACCAGGGACCGCAAAGGGGCGATCGAAGCGTTTCAGAATGGCGCGAGCGACGTTTTCCTGATCAGTCTGAAGGCGGGCGGGGTGGGGCTCAACCTGACCGCGGCGGACACGGTGATGATCTTCGATCCCTGGTGGAATCCCGCGGTTGAAGAACAAGCCATCGACCGTGCGCACCGTATCGGACAGGACAAGCCGGTGTTCGTCTATCGGCTGGTGGCAGTGCGCACGATCGAGGAGAAGATGGACGAGCTTAAAGCGAGAAAGCGCGCGCTGGCCGACAGCCTGTTCGACCGCGATGGGCGCATCGCCGCGGCGCTGACGGAAGAAGATGTGCGCAGCCTGTTTGAGGCGTAACGCGGTGCGCGTCATGATCGGCCCCGCTTCCAGCGGCGCATGGCGTCGTCCATGGCGCTACGCATGACCCGATAGAATTCAGCCATCTCCGAAAGACGCGCGTTCACTTCCCTGGACGCGACAATTCCGGTTCCCGCGTTCAGCTGCTCGGCCAATGCGTCGAGCAACTGGTTTTGTTGCCGGATCATGTGCTCGTAGTCGTCGGCTACGGCGTAAAGCGCGCGCTTGGTTCCCGCCTCGCGGTGGCGGCGCGCCAGCGTATAGCTCTCGAGCAGCCGCGCAGCCACGCTGGCGCTGCTCTTGCTGATCCCGAGGTCCTCGGTGATCTCATCGAGGCTGACGGGGCGAGGGCAGAGCAGGAGGTAGCCGTAGAGCCGCGCGGCGGCGGCCGGAACGCCCCAGGGCGTGAGCATCCGGGCCACATCCTCCACGAAGCGCTGCCGGGGCTTGGTCGAACGATTTGACATATTCGGCATATTCCGAATATACAGAAGAAGAGGCGGGTGGCAAGTGCGAGCCCAAGAGTGAGATCAGGAGCAGGACCATGCTTCCCTATCTCGTTGTAGCGATCATCATCATCGGGCTGCCGACGATCTACGTCGCCGTGCGATACCGCGAGTACCGCAAATTCCTCGCCGGCGCGTTCTTCGTCAGCAGCGGAATGCAATTCTATTTCTATCTGGCAAAGCTCCCGATCCCGCTGATATGGACCAGCGCCGTCCAGTCGCCCGAGCTCAGCGCTACGCGCGGCACGATCCACTTCGTGCTGTTCCTGGTCTGCCTCTATTTCGGATGGTTCTTCCGCAGTCGATCCGCCGCATAAGCCCATTCCGCACGGTGAAAGGAGACAGTCGATGGCTTCCGCAATCGATCCAAAGCCGATGTCGCGCGCCACGGCCATCCTCTACGCGATCGGCTCGCCGCTGTTCCTCGTTGCTCTGGTCTTCGTGCCCGCAGGCAGGATCGACTGGATTCCTGGCTGGATCTTCATCGCCGTGCTCGTTGGAGCCTTCAGTTTTTCCGCGCTGCTGATAGCGCGTGTCAATCCGATCATCTTCCGCGCCCGCAGCCGCTTCCAGCCGGGCACCAGGACATGGGACCTGGTCCTGCTCGCGGTCCTGCTCCCGGCCATGGTCGCTGAAATCCCGGTCGCGACGCTCGACGCCGGCCGGATGCGATGGTCGGACGTGCCGCTTTGGGTCGTCCTGATCGGCTATGTCCTGCTGATCGGGAGCATCGCGGTCACGACCTGGGCGCAGGCCGTCAATCCCTATTTCGAGCCGGGCGTGCGCATTCAGAGCGAGCGCGCGCAGCAGGTGATCACGTCGGGGCCGTATAGATTCGTCCGCCATCCCGGCTATAGCGCGGCGATCGTCATGTTCATCGCCATGCCGCTCGCACTCGCCTCCTGGTGGGCCTTGCTGCCGGCGGCGCTCGCGAGCGCGCTGCTGATCGTCCGAACGGGCTGGGAGGATGGCCTTCTTCGCGCCGAACTATCCGGCTATGCCGACTATGCGCGGCGGACTCGTCATAGACTTGTGCCGGGCCTCTGGTAACGGCTGGTGCAATGGCCGTGCATGCGTCGCGCCAAACGCACCGCCGCCGGCGTCATCCCATCTTGCTTTAGCGCCGTTTCGGCCGGCGAACGGCGCGCACCTTGCCGGTGTTGCCGCCGCCGCAGAAGAATTGATCGGCGCCGTCGGATTCGAGGCCCGATACGGCGGTGCCGGCCGGCATCTCGATCTTCTCCAGCACTTCTCCGGTTTGCGGATCGATGCGCCGCAGATCGCTCTCGTCGCCTTCCCAGGTGCCGTGCCACATCTCGCCATCGACCCAGGTGACGCCGGTGACGAAGCGGTTGGACTGGATGGTGCGCAACACCTTGCCGGTCTCCGGGTCGATCTGGTGAATCTTCCGCTCCCGATGGTGGCCCACCCAGAGCGTACCTTCGGCCCAGGCGAGGCCGGAATCGCCGCCGCCGCCCGGCGCGGGGATTGAGCCGAGAACACGTCCTGTTTTCGGGTCGACCTTCTGGATGCGGTCTTCAGCGATCTGGAACAAATGCTCGCCGTCGAAGGCGGTCCCGGCGTGACCCGTGACGTCAACCGTGCGCACGCGCGTGCCGCTTTCCGGATCGAGCACGTTCAGGCCGTTGCCCGAGGCGAACCAGACATGCGCGCCGTCGAACGACACGCCGCCAACATGCTCGACCCCCGGGAAGGGGCCATATTCGCGGATGATTTCTGCTTTCGATGTTTTCATGTGTGCATCCAAGAGCGGGGAAGAGTTCTTGATCTCATCCTATCCTAGCCGCTCGGGAGCGGCGCCGTGAGTAACAAGGTCGTCGCGAATCCTGCCAGCGGCGGCGTCATCCAGCGCTGCGCCCGGCCGCGGCCATAGGATTGCACCTTGTCGGTAGCCGCAAGCTCTTTCAACGCGCGCTGCACGGTGCGCTGGCTGGCACCGAGCGCGAGCGCGAGTGCCGAGCCGGACCATGACTCGCCATCCGCGAGAAAGGCGAGCACCGCCGCGTGCCGCTCTTCCACCGGCCGCGCCAGCACCACGATCTCGCGCGCGCTGCGCGGGATGAGCGCAAAGCCCTGTTTCGTCGCGCTTACGCTGGCGATCGGCTTCAAGAGCCGGCGCAGCCGTCCGATCTCGACCCGCAGCCGCGCGCGATGGGATTCATCCGCATGCTTCGCGCCGAAGGCGCTTCTGAGCAGCACGTCCCGCGCCACATCGTGCGGCCATGCCTCGCCGAGGCTGCGCGCCAGCGCGAACAGCACCGGACGCGTTGCCAGAGGCACGAGGCTGTTTCCCTCGCGCACGACATTGCGGCAAGCGTCGATGACCAGCGCTTTTGACTTGAACAGCGTTTCGACTTCCTCAAGCAGGAGAGGGCGCTCTTGGCCCCGCGAAATCAGCCGCGCCACCGGGGTGTCCAGCATGGCGAAGGCCTGTTCGACCTCGGCTGCGAGTGGGGGGATGCGCGCCCAGCGCGCGGCTTCCTCGGCGCGGGCCAGGGCCGCCTGGGCTTCCTTGGCACGAACACGCCGCATGGAAATTCCGGCGATCGCGAGCTCATGGCTGGCGCGCAGCGCGGGCGTGAGAGCCGCAAGATCGATCTGCGCCAGCTTCTGCTCGGCCTCGTCCAGGCGGCCGATCAAGACCAGACGCCGCGCCTCGAGGTAGCGTGCATGCGCGGCATTGGTCCGGTCGCCATGCGCTTCGAGGGTCGCCGCTGCCGTGGCGAGGAGCTTTGTCGGCCAGGCGAGGTCGCGCGAAGCGAGCGCGATCTCGGCCTCGACGACGACGCATCTGGCGCGCGCCACGGCCTCGCGCGGGCCGAAGGCCCGGGCCGCCCGCCGCACCAGCACTTTGGCGCGTTCGAGATCGCCGAGCTGGGCCATGGCGATGCCGCGAAGCGCCAGCGCCGGGGCGTCATCGCGGAGCGCCACCTGGTTCAGCGCGTCGAGGGGCGCGCCCATGGCGAGCGCCCGCGCCGCCGCGGTGATCAGCGAGTCCATCGAAATCCCGTCACACTTGTCACTCCCAGGGGGCCCGGGTCCGATCCTATCTTACCGGCAGCGGTAGGGATAACGGAGACTGACCATGCACCGGGTTGGAACACGCCAGCAATGGCTTGCGGAGCGGCTCGAGCTGCTCGATGCGGAAAAAGCGCTGACGCGACAGAGCGACGAGCTCGCGAAGAAGCGCCAGGAGCTGCCCTGGGTTCGCGTCGAAAAGGACTACCGGTTCGACACCGACGAAGGAAAAGTCTCGCTTTCGGACCTGTTCCGCGGGCGTTCGCAGCTTCTCGTCTATCACTTCATGCTGGGGCCGGATTACAAGGCCGGCTGCGCCTCCTGCTCCTCGATTGCCGACGGTTTTAACGGCATCGCCGTGCACCTCGCCAACCACGACGTGATGCTCTGGGCGGCGTCGCGCGCGCCGTTGGCGAAGCTGCGTGCGTTCAAGCAGCGGATGGGCTGGACTTTCCCTTGGGCATCGTCGCAAGCGGGCGACTTCAACTACGACTTCAACGTCTCCATCACCGAGGAGCAGCAGCGCCAGGGCGGCATCGAATACAACTACCGTCGCGGCGGCCACCCCATCACCGAGACGTCGCTTCCGCCTGTCGTGCGCGAGCACGCGGCCATTGCCGGCGCCGAGCCGGCGGCCTTTGTGCGCGAGCGGCCGGGCCTTAGCGCCTTCGTGCGCGAGGATGACGTCGTCTACCACGTCTATTCGACCTATGCCCGCGGACTGGACGGGCTCTGGGGCATGTACCAGTGGCTCGACCGCGCACCCAAGGGACGCAACGAAAACGGTGCCTGGCTACGCCACCACGACAGCTACGCGCAGGCGGCCGAATGATCCGCCCGTGCAAAACCAAACCAGCAATTTCAGGAAAGAAGGACAGAACGCCATGAAGACGCCATCGATCGTATCGCAAAAGGAATGGGACGCCGCGCGCGCAAAACTTCTCGTCAAGGAAAAGGAAATGACGAGAGCCCATGACGCGCTGGCCGCGGAGCGGCGGCGCATGCCGTGGCTTGCCGTTGAGAAGGCTTACGCGTTTGACGGCCCCAAGGGCAAAGTGAGCCTGCTCGATCTGTTCGAGGGCCGGCGTCAGCTGATCGTCTACCGCGCCTTCTTCGAGCCCGGCGTGCATGGCTGGCCCGAGCATGCCTGCATCGGCTGCTCGCTCGGCGCCGACCAGGTCAGCCACCTCGCTCACCTCAATGCGCGCGATACGACGCTTGCCTACGCCTCGCGCGCACCGCAGGCCGACATCGCACGCCTGAAGGCGCGGATGGGGTGGGAGCATATCCCCTGGTACACCATCACTGACAGCTTCGATGCCGATTTCGGGGTGGATGAATGGCACGGCCACAACGCATTCTTCCGTGACGGCGATCGCATCTTCCGCACCTACATGATCAACAGCCGCGGCGACGAGGCGATGGGAACGGTGTGGAGCTATCTCGACATGACCGCGCTCGGCCGCCAGGAGGAGTGGGAGGATTCGCCGGAAGGATACCCGAAGACCCGGCCCTACAAGTGGTGGAATTGGAACGAGAGCTACATCCCCAACGCCGCGCCCGATCCGAAATGGGTCCAGGTGTCGGACGCCGGCGAGGCCGCCTTCCGCAAGCGGGATGCGACATGACCGGCCTCGCTGACATCGCGCGAGGCCGCGGACGGACTGACTTAGGTGCAGTCCGTCTGTTGTCCCTCGCGGCCACGCCGACCTTCGCGGTCATGGCACTCCTGACAGCCGTCCATGGTGACGGCATGCCGGACATGATCTGTTCGGCCGCGCATGAGGGATCGGTGATGACCGGAATGGTCCCGATGTATTTGTTGATGAGCGCGTTTCACTTAGGCCCGTGGCTGAAGCTGCTCTCCCGCGGATAGCGTCACGCCTGGCGCATCATGAATTTTGGTTCGACGAACTGTCCGCCGGCTTCCCTTCACCTCTCTCTCCGGGAGAGGTGAACCATCACTGGGGCGGCGACACCAGCAGCCAAGCGCCCCCGGCCACACATGCAAGGCCGGCGGCACGCGCAATCCATCGTCCGATCGGCGTAACTTTCTCCAAAAGCACAAGCAGCGCGAGTAACGCAATCCAAAGCACGTTCATCACCCCGCCTACAAACAAGAGTGCCATCAAAACCCAGCAGCAACCGACACAATACGCGCCATGCCGAAGCCCCAGCAGCAGGCAGCCTCGCACGTCGTCGCGAAAGCCGCCGTGGCGCATCAGGAACAGAAACGGCGACTGGCACTGCGCGAGACAGACGTCCTTGAGCGGTGCCCATTGATAGACTCCAGCCCCGATCAGCACGCCTGCGCCGAGCACGTTGCTGGCGAGCACCATCCGGGAATCCAGCAGGGCTGCCCGCTCGATCACCCATTGGAGAACAGTTGCTGCCAGCGAAAAGCCGCCCCAGGCAAGGAGATAGCCGGCTGCAAACCAGCCGGTCGCAGCGTACGGCTTGCCCTGCGCTTTGCCCTGTCGACCGACGCGGGCATACATGAGGATCATGGGCGCTGCCGACGGCGCCATCATGCCGACCATCATCACCGCCCACATGACGAACACATACGCGAACTCGATCGCTCGCCATGGTTCGCTGGCCGGCAACATGATTCCGATCCCGGCTGGGATCATGCGGAAGCCGGTCATGTCCATGCCGCCCATGTCCATGTCGTTGGCGAGCCAGAGCACGTAGCCCCACGCCAGCGCGACAATGATGGCGATCGCGCCGCCGACTAGGTAGCGATCGCGCCGCAGCACGGTTTCCAGTGTGGTATCGGTCATTTGCGATGGATGTTGCCGGCCTCCTCGCAGGCCCGCACCAGGAGTTGCATCACGCCTGGTTCGACCAACTGATCGGCGCATAGAGGCCGTTCCTGCCGGAATTATCCCAGCGCATGCCATGATCGCTGTACGTATTGCCGGCGGCGCCGACGGCCATCACCATCCTGTCGGGGCTGACCGGATGGCCGATATTCGCCCACATTTCCCCGCTCGGATGCATGGTCGGCAACGGATTGACGGACATGTGCAGGATGCCCGGGATCTCCGCCGATCGCGTCTTGCCGTCGATCCGGAAGGTGATCGGGACCTTCTTCACTCCCAGGTTCTTGCTGATCAGCGGTGTGAATGCGGCCATGGGACCGCCGGCTGCTCCGGTAAAGATCGCAGCCAGGGCCGCCGTCTGCTTATCGTCGGCGCGCTGATCGACATAGGCGGCGATCGACCACTCTCCGTCGGCCATCACCCCAGGTGATTGGAGGATAACGAGAACATTGAGACCATCGAGTGCTACATCGCCGTAGCGGCCGCTCTCGATGTGGAAGATCAGCGGCACGTTGCAGAAGCCCTCGGTCGGCCGCGCGGTCAACGGAGGGGCCGCTGACACGAGGCACGGACAGACGAGGGTGCAACTGCAATTTTCGAAGTAGTCACCGGAAAGGTGCCATGAGACCTGATCCGCCATCGCTCGCTCCTGCTGGCCGAACTCGACAGATTGCTTTCGAAGATCTACGTGCGGTTGAAAGCTACGCTCCGTGAGGTGGAACCGCAAGCGATTGATGCGCGCACCCTCTACCCGGGCCTGATGCTCTTGTCGCCGTAGCCGGCCCACGCAGCCGGCGCGCTGGCGGCCTGGGCCGCCTGAGTGGGCGTGAGCGCGGCATTCCATTTCGCTGCGATGAAGCATCGGCCGGTCACATCGTTCGAAGCATCCGATGCCAGCCAGGTGATGGGGCGCGGCCATGATCTCCGGCTGAAGCAGGGTGTTGGGATTGCCGATATTTCCCGCCATCCGCGCTGACCTGAGCCGCGACATCATCCATGCTCTGGCGCTCAAGCATGGCCTCGACACCATGAGCCAGATCGCGGTCGACGAGGGCTGGTCGGCGCTGCGTTTGAAGCGGCGCCAGGTGCTGGCGTGACCGATGGATGCGACGAAAATCGAAGGGTTTGTGCCAGGTGCGATTCAGATGCTTGATAGCACGCCGATCAGGAACGCGGCACAAGCCATCGCAATAAAGCACCACCCAGCTACCAGGTACTGATCGCTTTTCACGTCAGCAATCCTCTATGCGTGGTCGATCCTGCCGCGAGGGCAAAAGCTACCCTGCATGGCTTGGCTGGCAATCACATTTGCTAGAGCGTGACGATTATCGCTGCGACGCAACAGGCGTCGTGTTTTTGTGCGCTTCCGGCGATCCAATCACGGCCCACACGCATATGGCGACGATGATTGATGCCAAGAGGCACCATAGCACCAATCGTTGGTTGCTGTTCGGCATACCACGGCTGCCCGAGTTGTCATGGTGAAAAATACGCCGCCGAAGTTCGGCCGCTATAATTCTTAGGTCTTACGATTTTGCGCTGGAGATCGACGAGGGCTGGCCGGCGCGGCGGTTGAGTGCTTGCGCCTGTGCCTGAGGGGACACAGTCGCCTCCAAATCACGCTATCCGCCGCCGAGGGCGCTGATGGGTCCAAGCCGGCCGCCGAAGAGTCCAAGTCGGCTTCCGCTGGCGTGGCTTACTTTCGGGTCGCTTGCAGGCCGGGCCTCCCGCGGGTCGGGGCATCGGCGTGCCACGAGGACATAAGCCAGGCCAAACGGCGTCGTTCGATTGCAGGGTTCGTTGCTGGTTCTCTATTCTGGAACCAGCGTTGCGCACCTGGCGCCTGATGGCTGGGACATCAGGGCTGGCCCGCGTTTTGGGGTTAGGGGCGTACGATGGGGTGGGTAGCGTACCGCTTTGACGAAGCGGCTTCGGCGTTGGCGCATCGCGCTCAGCGCGCGTGCAGCCTCTTTGCCTCCGTTCTTTTGAGCGGCCTCATCGCCGCATCCGATCCGGCGGTTGCGCAAACCTTCCAAGCGCCGCAGGGCGCGTCCCTGAGCCAGGTCAATCAAACCTTCAACACGCAGGGCCCGGCCCCCGAGATCGGCAATGTTTATTCGATCGGCTCAACCAACGGCGGCGTAAACGGCTCCGATGCCGGCGCGGTGCAGTCGGTGCTGCTCGATCCGGCGCTCGGCGCGGGTACGATGTTTGCCGGCTCCCCCAATGGCGGCGTCTGGGTGAGCGGCGATAGCGGCACGACCTGGAAGGCGCTCACCGACAACCAGGCGTCGCTGTCGATTGGTAGCCTGTCGCTCGATCCGACCGATCCGAGCGGCAAGACCATCATCGCGGGCATTGGCCTCACCGACAACGGCTTCTACGTCGGCCAGCAGTTTTCAAATGAGCCCCAGACCAACGGCGGCCAACGCACCGGGCTGCTTTACACCAACAACGGCGGCGCCAGTTGGAGCACGATCGGGTTGAGTTCGCCCTTTCCCGAGAGCGTGGTGAGCGCGATGGCGCGTGGCAGCACCATCCTTGCCGCGACCTACGAAGAGCAGGCCTCGACCGCCTCGACCGCAGGCTATGGTCTGTTTCGTTCGACCGACGGCGGCGCGACTTTCACCAATATGTCGGGCGCGGCCGGCAGCGGCCTTCCTCTTGGCGCCGTGACGTCGCTTGTCGCAGATCCGAACAGCACGACGACGTTTTATGCCGCGGTCAAGAACTCAGCCAACAACAGCGCGACCGCGGTCTATATCAGTCGTGACTCGGGCGCGACCTGGACGCCGATCTTCACCGCGGCGAACAGCAACACCATCATCTCGTCGACCGATCCAACGGTGATCACGCTGGCCGCGGGACCGAACAATTCGGTAGCGATCGCGCTCAGCGACCTCAGCCATCCGAAGGTGTTCACCGCCGTATTCCTTTCAGGAAACCAGGGCGCCAGCTGGAATCAACTTACCGCGGCGCCTCCCGTCAATTCCGGTGACGGTCAGGCTCCGCAAAATCTGCACATTGCGATCGATCCTACCAACAAGAACGTGGTCTATCTTGCCGGCGACACCTCAACCACCGGGGTTCAGCTCTACTGCCTCAACTACAATCCGACCGCCGGCACATCGACCGCCACCAATTTGACCTTCGACGGCACGGTCCCGAACAACTACCAGGACGCCAACACGGCGCACGCCGACTCGCGCTCGATCACCTTCGACCAGGCCGGCAATCTGATCCTGTCGAGTGACGGCGGCATCTATATGCGCACCAATCCGCAAGGCGCCGGCGCGTGGGAAGGGGGCACAGGGAGCTGGTCATCGCTCAACGGTAACCTTAGCTTGTTCGAGATTTATTCGATTGCCTACGACGCCAACAGCAAGCGCCTCGCGGTTGCCGCGCAGGACAACAACACAGCGCTGCAATCCGCGCCCGGCAGCAACGTCTTCAACACGACCGGCTTCGGCGATGGCGTCAACGTCGCCATCAACGACCGCACCTTGAGCTCGAGCCAACTAAGCGCGGTCTATTCGAGCTCGTACAAGCTCGGGACCCTCAGCCGGCTGATCGTCAACGCGCAGGGTCAGGTGATGTCTCCAGGCTACGATCCGATCAACGCCCCCGGCGGCATCCCGGTCTACTGCTCGCTCAACGGTAGCGGGGAACAGTACTGCTCGGACATCGTGAGTGCCCCGTTCTTCGCTCAATTCGTGCTCAACAAGGTCGATCCCACGTTGATCGCCATCACCGGCGGAGGCCATGTTTATACCAGTTCGGACTCATTGAGCGGGACCCACGGCGTCGATGCCACCAGCATCGATCTTGCCTTGACCGATCTCGGCCCAACTCACGGCGGTACCACTGCGATCACCTATGGCACGGCGAATGACAACAGGGCCATTGCGGTGGGAAACGATGAAGGCGGTGGCGCGATCTGGTTCAGCACTACCAACACGACGAATTCGCTGATCCAGTTGTCCGGCTATGGCGGCAATGCGCCCACCGGCATCGCGTTCGACACCAGGATCCAGTCGCGCCTGTTCGCTGCCGACGGCTCTGACCTCTATTACACGCGCAACGCTGACCTGGGCGCCAGCGCGACCTTCACGAAGCTCACCTCCAACCTGCCGACCGGATTCATCACGCCGACCTCGGTCGAGTTCGTCTCCAACAACGGCGTCAATGCACTGCTGGTCGGGGGCCTCAACCAGCCGTCCACCTGCACGCCGGTGCCGAACGGTTGCATCATCGCGAGCACGCAGAGCCCGATCACCGCCGCCGACAGCGATTCGTCCGGCCTGTTGTCGAACTGGCGCGCCTTCGGCCAGGGTCTGCCGAACACCATTGTCGAGAAGATGGCCTACAACTCAAGCGCGGACGTGCTGGCGGTCTCCTCGATCGGCCGCGGCGCCTATGTGCTCTACGATGTCACGAGCTATTTCCCGCAGGCGAGCAAGTTATGGTTCGGCCTTGCCAACAACGACTCGGCGCCGGACGCCGCTTACCTCACCGACGGCACTGTCGGCGGCCGTTCGCTGATCAAGTACGGTACCGGCCTTTTGACGATCGCGGGCGATGCGACCTATACCGGCAGCACTACCATCAAGGGCGGCGCGGTCCTGCTCGGCACCGGCGGCGCCAGCGGCAGCGTGATCGGCAATATCGCCTTCTGCTCGGATCCCGCCGATACCCAGTGCGATACCTCAACCAACAAGATGCTCGGCTTCAACCGCTCCGATATCTACGCCTATAACGGCGTCATCTCTGGTCCCGGCCAGGTGTTCCAGCTCGGCACCGGCACGACCGTCATGGCAAGCGCGAGCACCTATGGCGGCCCGACCTATGTCAATGCCGGCACGCTGCAGGCGGGCGGCGCCGATGTGTTCTCGCCGAACAGCTCCTACAATGTCGCGAGCGGCGCTGCGCTCGATCTCCACGGCTTCGATCAGAGCATCGGCGGACTGGCCGGAGCGGGGCCGGTCATCAACGATCCCGCGCCGCTTCCGATGCTGACGATCGTGAGCGGCGGCACCTTTGCGCCGGGCAATGGCACCGCAGGCTCGTCGATGTCGGTCGCCGCCAATCTCGCGTTCCAGTCGGGCGCGCTCTACCTGGTGCAGGTCAGTGGCAATTTGGCTTCGTTCGCGACCGTCGCGGGCACGGCGACGCTCGGCGGCGCAACGGCGCAGGCCAATTTCGTTTTGACCAATGGCAATATCTCCAGGCAATACACCATCCTCACGGCCGCTGGCGGGGTCAGCGGCACGTTCGGCGCGCTGGTGGGCGCCAACTTCCCAACGGCGCTCGCGCCCAATCTCAGCTATGACGCGAACGACGTGTTCCTCAATCTGGCACTGAACTACAATGCGCTCGGCAGCCTCAACACCAACCAGCACAACGTCGCGAGCACGCTGACCAATTTCTTCAACGCCAATGGCAGCATTCCCGCGAGCTTTGCGACGCTGACGCCGGCGGCGCTGTCGCAAGTTGCGGGCGAGAGCGCGACGGGCTCGCAGCAGACCACGTTCCAGGCGATGACCCAGTTCATCACGACGCTGCTCGATCCCTTCATCGGCGGGCGCGAGAGCCCGCAAGGCACGCCGGGCGTGAATGGCTATGCTTCGGAAGACACCGGTGCGAATGCCTATGCCGCAAGCGGCAAGGCGTTGTCGGCGAACATGCGCGCCGCCTATGCAGCGGTGTTCACCAAGGCGCCGCTGCGCCAGGTCTATGATCCGCACTGGAGCGCCCCGCACTGGAGCATGTGGGCTTCGGCCTTCGGCGGCTCGCAGACGACCGACGGCAATGCTTTCGCGGGCTCGAACAGCGCGACCAGCAGCCTGTTCGGCATGGCCGTGGGTGCGGACTATCTGCTTTCGCCGCGCACGATCGCAGGCTTTGCGCTCGCCGGTGGCGGCACCAGCTTCAACGTCGCCAATGCCGGCAGTGGCAGAAGCGACCTGTTCCAGGCCGGCGGCTTTGTCCGCCACAATGCCGGCGCGGCCTATGTCTCCGCCGCACTTGCCTATGGCTGGCAGGATGTCACCACCGATCGGCTGGTGACGGGCTCCAAGCTGCAGGCCGAATTCAACGCGAACGCGCTGTCCGGACGAGTCGAAAGCGGCTATCGCTTCGCCACCAAATGGTTCGGCATCACGCCTTACGCCGCGGGCCAGTTCACCAGCTTCTTCCTGCCGAGCTATGCTGAATCTCCAGTGTTCGGCAGCAACGCCTTCGCGCTTGGCTATGGCGCGCAGACCGTCACCGACACGCGAACCGAGCTTGGCTTCCGCACCGATCGCTCCTTTGCGCTCGCGACCGGGCTGCTCACGCTGCGCAGCCGCTTTGCCTGGGCGCATGACTACAATCCCGACCGCGCCATCGCCGCCACCTTTCAGACGCTGCCCGGCGCATCCTTTGTCGTGAACGGCGCGGCAGAGGCGAGCGAGAGCGCGCTGACGACCGTCTCCGCCGAGATGAAATGGCGCAATGGCTGGTCGGCCTCCGCCACCTTCGAGGGCGAGTTCTCGCAAGTTGCCGCAAGCTATGCCGGCAAGAGCGTGCTGCGATATACGTGGTGATATCGCCCTTCGCGGTTTGATCCGAAGCGCAATTCGGCCGCCCCTCGCGGCGAAGATTGCGCACGAAAAGACGGCGGAAGTCCTCGCAGAAGCCGGCGCGCTATGATAGGTCGGGGGCCGAAATGGCGGCTTTCGTGAGTTGTGGACGGGTTTTTGAGGGACGAAACGTATAGGATCGGCATCGACGTAGGCGGCACCTTTACGAAGGCAGCCTTGATCGACGCCGCAAGCGGAACGATTGTCGGCCGCTCGTCGGTGCATACGACACACGATCATCGGCACGGCGTGGCCGGGGGCGTGATCGAGGTGTTCGAGCGGGTGCTTCGGGAAGCCGGCGTGTCGGCCGAGGGCGTCGTGCTTCTCGCCCACAGCACGACCCAGGCAACGAATGCCCTGCTGGAAGGGGATGTGGCGCGCGTCGGCGTGGTCGGACTTGCTGCGACGAAAGCTGCGAAGCTGGCCAAGCCCCAGGTCCATATCGCGCCGATCGAGCTCGGTCCGGGACGGACGCTTCGGACCGCCAATCAATTCCTTCTCAGCGACGATCTCCGCAAGGCCGATGTCGAGCGCGCGGTCGAGGCGCTCGTCGCGGACGGCGCGCAGGTTCTGGTGGCATCGTCGGCATTTGGCGTGGACAACACTTCCTCCGAAGAGCTCGTGCGGGACGTCGGCAAGACATTCGGCCTGCCGACGACATGCGGCCACGAGATAACGCGGCTATACGGCCTGACGGTAAGAACCCGTACCGCCGTCATCAACGCGTCGATCCTGCCGAGAATGATCGCGAC
>Ga0157369_10002958_pt1 | contig 20314 bp, 19 predicted proteins | sample C25metaG_FD_113461 | JGI IMG/M metagenome (GOLD analysis project Ga0157369, IMG submission 113461) | Corn rhizosphere microbial communities from Kellogg Biological Station, Michigan, USA - C2-5 metaG | ecosystem: Host-associated > Plants > Roots > Rhizosphere > Soil | place: USA: Michigan...
AAAGCGGGCTTTTTAAATTTGGCTCCTCTGACTGGACTCGAACCAGTGACATACGGATTAACAGTCCGCCGTTCTACCGACTGAACTACAGAGGAATCGTGTGAACGGGGCGAATACTACTGACCCCGTACTTTAGTGTCAACACTAAATTTAACATGCTGATTCAATTGGCTAATTAACATCCAGGCCTGCAATTAATGCACCGGATTTGCCTCTTCGCCGTAGCTTCCTGGCTGACCGCGCAGGCGGCTTAAGGGATCCTGCTGATAGAAGTGGCAGAAGCGCTGCCACAGGGCAGGGAAACGCGGGGCAAACAGCTCTGGCGCGCTAAAGAAATACTCCGACAGCACCGCAAAACACTCGGCTGGATCGGTAGCGGCATAGGCATCAATGCTTGCGGCGCTTTCGCCGACGAGATCGATCTCATCCTGAATATTCTCCATGGCGGCACGCAGATCGTGCTCCCAACCCGCCACATCGCGCAGCGGGATCAGCGGAATGCCGCTGGCGCGATCGCCGTTGCGCATATCAAGCTTGTGCGCCACTTCATGAATAATCAGGTTGTAACCGGAGGCGTCAAAGGAGTCCTGAATGTCGAGCCAGTTAAGCACGATAGGGCCCTGCTGCCAGCTCTGCCCGGAGTGGACCATACGCTGATTATGTACGAGGCCAAAATCGTCCTCCCACTCATCATCAACGATAAAAGGGGCAGGGTAGATCAGCACTTCGTGAAAGCCATCCAGCCATTCGAGGCCCAGCTCCAGCACCGGCAGGCAAAACAGCAGGCTGATGCGCGCGCTTTTCAGCGCGTCCAAATCGAATCCCTGTAGTGCCACCAGGCGCTTTTGCTGCAAAAAACGGTCGGCCAGCTGAACCAGTCTGTTTTGCTCGTCGGGCGATAAATTCGCCAACACGGGGACTTTTAACGCATCTTGCCAGGGAAGTTCTGCTTCATCGGCAGACTCCCGGATTTTCCAGGGCCACTTAATCATCGTTTTGCTCGCAAACTCGCCACTTGAACCAAATCAACGGGACTGGGTCTGTTAAAATGCCAAAATTCCTGGCATGATGGCAACCATCTGAACGGAGAGATGCCGGAGCGGCTGAACGGACCGGTCTCGAAAACCGGAGTAGGGGCAACTCTACCGGGGGTTCAAATCCCCCTCTCTCCGCCATTATTCAAGCACTTACCCGCATAGCTTTCAACGATCCAGATCCCAATGAGAAAATCCTTTAACAAAAATGCGAATCTAAAAGTTCACGTTTTTTGGTTCAACCTCGGGCTCACTCTCACCTCTCTGTCGTAAACCCATACCAGCGATTTATGCTTACAGGCACCCCGGCACTTATCGGAGCGCCTGAATTGTTCACACCTGAGCCATGCCGCCATCGACGAAGACTTCGCTGCCCGTCATGAAGCTGCTCTCATCGCTTGCCAGGAACAAGGCAACGGCGGCCGTCTCTTCCGGGCGGCCGATGCGGCCAAGCGGCGTTTGTGCGGCAAGGCCCGCGAGCAACGCTTCCGACTGTCCACTGGCCCCGAACAGGTCGAGCAACCCTGGGGTTTCCGTACCGCCGGGTGAGAGCACATTGATGCGAATACCGGTTCCCTTCAGATCGAGGGCCCAGCTTCTGGCGAAGTTTCTGATTGCCGCCTTCGTCGCGCTGTAGATGCTGAAAGCGGGCGTTCCCATTGAACCTGTGGTTGACCCGGTCAGGATGATCGAGCCGCCAGCGCGCATGAGCGGAAGCGCCTTCTGAACCGTAAACAGCGTCCCCTTCACGTTGACGCCGAACATGTGGTCAAAGTCCGCTTCGCTGATCTCGCCCAGCGGAGCGAACGTTCCCAAGCCAGCGTTTGCGAACAGGATATCGAGCTGACCTGCTTCGCTCTTGATCTGCGCGTAAAGATGGTCGAGATCCTCCAGGCTGGAGACATCACAACGGATTCCCGTCGCGCCATGACCAATTTTGGCTATTGCCTTATCGATCTCGGCCTGGCGACGTCCTGCGATATAGACGCGTGCGCCTTCTGCGGCGAAGCGTATAGCGCTTGCAAGGCCGATCCCCGTGCTTCCACCTGTAATCAATGCTGTCTTGCCTGTGAGTCTGGACATAAGCGTCTCCTTAAGTGATTTGCCGACAGCTGCACTTTAGACGGGAAATTACTTTTGGTATAGTATGCACCTTTTGGTAAGTAACCGAGGAAACCCGATGACACCCTCATTTACATGTGGTCTGGACGCAGCGCTGGCTGTGATTGGCGGTAAGTGGAAGCCTTTGATCCTGTTCCATCTGGCGCATGACACCCGCCGCTATGGTGAGCTGAAACGCGCGGTTGCTGGCGTCAGTGACAAAATGCTTATTCAGCAGTTGAAGGAGTTGCAGGCCGACGGCGTGGTTCAGCGCATCGACTACCAGACTATTCCGCCCAAAGTCGAATACTCGCTTACCGAATTCGGCGTCAGCCTCGCCAATAGTCTTGCCCCACTGTGCGCATGGGGAAGTGCGCACATGAGCGAGATTGAGAAGATTGCGCTCGCCCGGCAGGGCGCGTTGACATCGACAGAGTGATAGCCGTTGTGGCAGGTGAAACAGGAAATGCTGGGGGAGCAGGCCGCCAGGCCTTCAATACCTGCCTGGATCATATTTCATGCTGTTTCAAATGGTAACTCCTGACGTGCGCGCTATGCTTCAACAGCCTGCCCATTTTTTCATCATCATCTTCTGCAAAAAGGAGTGCTTCATGTATAAGCTGCGCCTTTGTCTGGCTACCGGATTGATGGCTGTCGTCCTTGCCGGCTGCTCTTCGAAAGTGGTGGAAACGCAACACTACTCTGGTTTTCTACCCGATTATTCCAGGCTACAAGCGACGCAGTCGCCGGGTGGACGTCCCACTTTGCGATGGATTTCGCCGGAATATCACTCCGCAAATTATCATGGGATCTACTACAACCCTGTTATCTACTATCCGGCAGCAAAACCCACCTCCCGCGTCAGTAAAGAGACGCTGGATAACCTGAAAAGTTATGTTGATAGTCGGTTAAAAGCCGCGGTGGCAACCCATAAACCCCTGGTGAATTCTGCCGGGCAGGGCACGTTGATTATGAAAACGGCTATCACGACGGTCAGTGCAGAAAACCAGGATATGAAGTTCTATGAAGTGCTGCCTGTTGCCGCCGTTATCGCCAGTACCATGGCTGCATCCGGGCATCGTACGCAAAACAGCGTGCTCTATCTGGAAACCCAGCTTATTGATGCTAAAACTGGCCAGGTCATGCTGGAAGCTGTACGCAAGGCTTACGGTAAAACAGTGCCAAATAACAGTACACCCGTTACCCTTGAGGATTTGAAAGAGGGTGTCGACCAGATGATTAATGACATAGCGGCTTTCCCTCCTCAGTCGTAGTGGTTTGCCTGTGCTCAAGGCCTTAAACGCTATTAAAAGCACTCAATGTCCGCTCTGAGCAGGAGCGGACATTGATTCATAAGATGGGCGCTTCACGGGCAGAATCTGTAGATCTTACAGCTTTTTCACCAGTGTTTTTAATTGCGTAATTAGCTGCGCGTTATCGTCCCCGGGGTGACTGGCTATGGGCCAGGTTGACTGACGAATAACCAGTCGTGTAGGCAGCAGCTCACGGATCCTGATTTGCGGGTCGGCCATGAATTGGATAAGCAACTCCACGGCACGCTTACCAAGTTTGTTGAAATCCTGCGCCACGGTCGTCAGCGGCGGCTGGAAGTAAAGGCTATCTGCCGTATCGTCATAACCCGTGACGGAGACTGCCTGGCTGCCGTTGCGATTGAGCTGCGCCAGGGCGCTCAACACGCCGAGTGCCATCTGATCGTTCGCCACAACGATGGCACTTATCTTCGGGTACTGATGTAACAGTTTGAAGGCATTGTGCCAGCCGCTGGCCGCACTCCAGTCGCCAAAAACCGTCACAGCATTACTTACACCAAGTCGATGCAACGTCTCACGCCAGCTGCTCAAGCGCATGCGTGCTGAAACCGAACTTTCAGGTCCGGCAAGCAGACCGAAATCCCGGTGCCCCAGCTCCCAGAGATGACGGATGCAAGCGCTACAACCATCAAGATGGTCAAAGCGCACGCAGCAGACATCGGTCTCTGGCGAAATATCCAAAAACAGACAGCAAATATCGGGATTTTCACTTACCAGCTTTTCGGCAACACTGCCTTCCAGCGGCAGATTAATAATTGCTCCACGGATAGTCTGTGCGCGAAACTCATTTAGCCGTGCCTGAAGTGAGGCGTAATCTACGATCGCCGGCATCGCAATAGCGACCTCCAGCTCGCGTGCGCTGGCGTGACTTTTTATTGCCGCGGCGATTTGTGAGGGCGCATGCAGGGTCAACGACGCGGTAATCAAACCAATCGACGGCGCAGACTTCCCCGCCAGCAATTGCGCCGAACGGTTAGGAACATAGAGCAACGCCTGCATTGCGCTGATAACCTTGTCGCGGGTGCGTTCTGACACAACCCCGGGTTTATTCAGTACACGCGAAACCGTCTGCTGCGACACTCCGGCCTTGCGAGCCACATCTTCTAACGTTGCCGTACGGCGCTGCATAAACCACTCCTGTACACGTCTGTAACAATGTCGTTCGCTAACATCTTATGTCTTAAACACGACAAAATAGCATCATTTCCGCGCTATTTCGTGATCGTGTATGAGTTTCACTTTCGCCAGCATTGTGGCTTTAAACAAAATATCTGATAACTCACCCATCTTGTCTAGCGAACGACATTCTCATTTATCAGGCGAATATACCTATGCAATATCACGAACCCCGGACGTCCCCGGGCCACCTGTTTCATGACCTGCTGGCGCGAGAGGACAGACAAAAGCCGACAGGCTGCGACTCACTGACGTTCAGCATCGAGGAAAACTGGCGGGCTGGTGGCCAGAAGCAGGTTATCTTCGATGGCGATAACGCTCTGACCGGGGTGAAAGTGCGAAACCACCAAAAAAGCGGCTTTAATAATGACGCGTACACAGGATGGAATATAGACAATGAAACTCTCTGAACTCGCGCCAAGAGAACGGCATAACTTCATCTACTTTATGCTGTTCTTTTTCTTCTACTACTTCATTATGTCGGCCTACTTTCCCTTTTTCCCGGTCTGGCTGGCGGAAGTTAATCATCTAACCAAAACAGAAACGGGGATCGTTTTCTCCTCAATCTCGCTGTTCGCGATTATATTTCAGCCGGTATTTGGCCTGATATCGGACAAGCTGGGGTTACGCAAACACCTGCTGTGGACCATTACGATCTTGCTGATCATGTTTGCGCCGTTCTTTATTTTTGTGCTGTCGCCGTTATTGCAGCTGAATATTTTCGCCGGTGCGCTAGCGGGCGGTATTTATCTGGGGGTGGTTTTCTCCAGCGGTTCCGGGGCGGTAGAGGCCTATATTGAACGCGTCAGCCGTGCGAACCGTTTTGAATACGGAAAAGTGCGCGTTTCCGGCTGTATTGGCTGGGCACTGTGTGCGTCCATCACCGGTATTTTGTTTGGCATCGATCCCAATATCACCTTCTGGATTGCCTCAGGTTTTGCGCTGGTGCTGGGAGTGCTGCTGTGGATGTCTCGCCCGGAAGGGAGCAACAGTGAGCTGGTAATCGACGCGCTGGGAGCCAACCGTAAGGCCTTCTCGATGCGCACCGCCGCGGAACTATTACGCATGCCACGCTTCTGGGGATTTATTGTCTACGTAGTTGGCGTCGCCAGCGTATATGACGTATTTGATCAACAGTTTGCCAACTTCTTTAAAGGCTTTTTCTCCAGTCCGCAGCGCGGAACAGAAGTATTCGGCTTCGTCACCACCGGAGGGGAATTACTTAACGCCTTGATTATGTTCTTTGCCCCTGCCATCGTGAACCGGATTGGCGCGAAAAACGCTCTGATCACTGCCGGCATTATTATGTCAGCGCGTATTCTGGGGTCTTCTTTTGCCTCTTCAGCTATCGAAGTGGTGATCTTAAAAATGCTGCATATGTTTGAACTCCCGTTCTTGCTGGTGGGCACCTTCAAATACATATCATCTGCCTTTAACCCGAAACTATCAGCAACGCTGTTCCTGATTGGTTTTAACTTATCGAAACAGCTTTCAGGTGTTGTACTCTCCGTATGGGTCGGAAGGATGTATGACACCGTCGGCTTCCACCAGGCTTATCTCATTCTGGGCAGCATTACGCTGAGCTTTACCATCGCCTCCCTCTTTACCCTGAAAGGGAGTAAAACGCTGCTGCAGGCTACCGAATATAAAAGTGCAGCCTGATAATAAAAGCCCGCTCTACTAAGCGGGCTTTATAGGTTATAGCCTTTTATGTAATGGCCCAATGACAGGTTGGCGCGAGAAGCAGACATTGATATAAGTTAATTTATGGAGAGCAGGTCAGTTGAGGAATTTTAAAAAATGTTAGCTAATCGAATAAGGGAGTTTGGAAAGGCATTTGAAGGCAGATTAGAGCCTTTTTTGCTTGAAGGTGCTTTGGACTATATAAACTTTAACGAAGAACCATTAGCCTTTGAAATCTTATGCGAACATATTTGTGAGTATGATGTACAGCTTAGCCAAAATGAATATGATGAAGCCATAGCACTAGCTGAACATATGGGGTTAGAGGTACTGGATGGACCCTACAAGCACTAAGCTGGCTTGATTGTATAATGAGTCGCTTTGACCTATACCCGTTGATTCTCAAGGAATGTTATTAGCAATTTCCGCTCTGTGCCAGAGGTGGTCATTGCTGGCGTTACTTTGGGTTAATAGCAGGAGAACATGTCATTCAACCGTATCCATTTTAGCCGGAGCGTCTACTGCCAGGATTCATTAACTATCTGGATAGCTGCCTTCATTTGTCACATCTCTTTTCATATCTCTGGCAAAGAGACTCATAGTGCGGCGGAATGCTTTACGCATGATGGCAACATCCGGAAATCTACTTACCTTTGTAATGACAGAAAGGAGGGGATTAATATTTTCGATTTTACTTCTGGCAAACCCCAGCCGCATAGTCTCGCCGGAGAGAGTCCCGTGTGGCCTAAAACTTCCGTGATAACAGTGCAATTTACTTAGTTGATATGGGACGGAATACGTTAACGTTCCCGACACACCTCTAAAATTTTCTCCCGAAGCCAGCGGTGACCGGGATCCTTTTCCATTCTTGGATGCCACATCTGCGACACCACAATGTTGCGGGTTTTGAATGGCAATTCAAAGAGATGTAAATTGTCTGTCATTCGTTGGTTGCGCAAGTACAGCGCGGGAACCATGGCGATAAGGTCAGAGGCCAGGGCGACGGATAACGCGGTCGGAAAGCCTGGAACCACGCTCACCACTTTGCGCGTGACGCCTAACGCCGCCAGGGCATCATCGACAAAACCATGTAGCACTCCGTCGGGTGACGCCACCACATGTCCCCAGGCAATATAATCTTCAACGCTTATTTCCGGTCGTGACGCCAGCGGATGCTCCTTGCGCACCGCTCCAATAAAGCGATCCTGAAAGAGTCTCTGCACCCGAATTTCTGGCCCCATATTGCTCTGGACACCAATCTCCAGGTCAACCAAACCCTCACGAAGATAACGAGACGTTTTTTCAGGTTTCGGCGCAAAACGTATGCAAATCCCCGGGGCCGCTTCGGCCACGGCGGCAATGAGCAGCGGGCCAAATGCCACCACAAAACCATCATTGGCCCTGATGGTGAACAGCCGTTCGAGGTTTTCCACCTTGAGCGTCCCGGATGAGGGCTGAAGTACCGCTCTCGCCTCATAGACCGCGCTTCTGGCACGATCCCGGGTTGCTTCAGCCCAGGGGGTGAGCACCATGTTACGACCTGCTCGTACCAGAATGGGATCCCCCGTCACTTCACGTAGCCTGCTGAGTGTGCGGCTCATCGCTGAGGTACTCAGGTTTAAGCGTCGAGCCGCCCCCGCAACGCTGGCTTCTGCCAGCAAAAAGTCGAGCGCGACCAGTAAGTTAAAATCAGGATCGGACATAGTGGTTCCTGGTGAGAATTCAGATAGGGCGTCGAATGCAATTATAGAGTGCAAATGCTGCGTCTTCCGCCTCGACTCGCTGCTGATTATAGTTTTCGCATCCTTCCTTTCACAGGCATTAAAGATGACAACGTTATTTGCAAATCAGCCGGGCGATGAAGGCCTGCCGGGACAAGAGCGTGCACGCGTGATGGCCGCCGTGATGACCACGACGTTGATGGGCGTGTTTGACGGCACAATGATTAACATCGCGCTGCCATCCATGGCAAAAGCGATGCAGGTACCGGCGAATGTCGCGGTCTGGTTCGCTAACGGCTACCTGCTCTCTGCCGCCATGACGTTGGCTATCTTCGCTGCGCTGGCAGTACGCGTCGGTTACCGCCCCGTGTTTCTTTCAGGCCTTACCGTTTTTACGCTCACTTCACTGGGTTGCGCGCTGGCCAGTACGCCGGAGATGCTCATCGGAATGCGCATTATGCAGGGCATCGGCGGCGCAGCGACCCTGAGCATTGCCCCGGCGATACTGCGTTCTGTTTTCCCCGGGCGATTGCTTGGCCGCATTCTTGGGCTGCATGCTCTGCTTATTGCTTCAAGCTCGGCTATAGCGCCTGTACTTGGCGGCACAGTGCTGGGCATACTGAGCTGGAAATGGTTATTCGCCATAAACGTGCTCCCTGGCGCCGTTTCCCTGCTGCTGGTATTCAGGTCGCTGCCACCAAAACCGGCATCCGACAGAATGCCGTTCGATACGCCAGGCGCTGTGCTGTCTGCACTACTTTTAGGCTCAATGGTGATGGCGGCAAACAGCTTCTCCTCAGACCATCACATCAGCGTCGGGGCTATCAGCTGGAGCCTGCTCGTGATGCTCAGCGCCATCACATTTATCTGGCACATCCGCCGGGCAAAGCATCCTTTATTACCACCCGTAATGTTCAAAAATGGACGCTTTACCCTTGCGGCTTTAACTTCGCTGGCCTGTTTTGTGAGCCAGGGCATTACCTTTATTGCGCTGCCATTTCTGTTTCAGAGCGTGTATGGCTACAGCCCCGTAATGTCGGCGTTGTTTTTTACGCCATGGCCGATCGGCATTGTGTTGATAGCGCCTCATGCGGGTCGTTGGGCCGACACATTTTCAGCGCCTCTGATTTCTACCGTTGGGTTAGCGCTTTTTGTGGTGGGGTTGATTTTGCTGGCCACGCTACCCGCCAGCCCTGCGGCATGGGATATCTGTTTACGTAGCCTGTGGTGCGGCATCGGATTTGGTTGTTTCCAGAGCCCTAACAACCGGGAGATGCTCTCTAACGTATCCCGCGACTATGCCAGCTACGCATCAGGCGTATTGTCTATCGTGCGGACGTTCGGACAATGTCTCGGCGCTGCTGTCATGGGGGTAATGCTGGCAATAAATGAACTGCAGGCTGTCCATTATGCTCTGTGGATTGCTGTCGTCGCGTCTGCGGCATCAGTGGTGTTAAGCGTGAGCCGGTTACGTAAAGCAGGCCTGGCGGCAGCCTGAAGTTGCGTGCTCATTCTGTCTTGTAGCTACGATTGCGAATGGCTGGCGCTCAGCTAAGGTATGGGACGCTAATAAAGGACATTAACCTGATTTCGGTCCGCTTCGTGTCAGGAGCGGACGTTGATAACATTACGGTATGTTACTTTACGGGAAGCAGGTTACTGCTTTTCGTTCCATCCTGGATTCAACACCACGCGATTTTTTGCCTAATCCACAAAGAGGACGTTGCGACTTTCAGGCTATCTTTTTCCACAGGGAGCGTGTCACGCTAACATCCTTAAACTCAACGAGATATATGCAACCTGAATACGGAGCACTTGATGGTTACCACACATGTTTTTATCGCGGTCAGTCTCGATGGTTATATCGCCCGGCAGGATGGCGATATCGACTGGCTGTTGCAGCGCGATGACCCGACAGAAGATCATGGCTATGCAGCATTCTTCGCGGACAAAGATTGGATCGTTATGGGGCGAGGCTGCTATGAGAAAGTGCTGACATTTGACGAATGGCCTTATGATCGACCCGTGCTGGTGCTCTCAAGACAGCTAGCCGGTACCCCCGTCCCCGAGAAGCTGAAGGGCAAAGTGCAGTTCTCATGCCGCACGTCAGGGGAGGTGCTTGCTGACCTGACGGCGCAGAACGCGCATCGCGTCTATATTGATGGCGGGCAGGTAATACAGTCATTCCTGCGCGAAGGTTTGGTCACGGATATCGTTATCACTACCGTTCCTGTCCTGCTCGGTTCGGGAAAACCGTTGTTCGGATCCCTGACTGGGGATATAGATTTGACTCTGCTATCAAGCCGCAGCTTCCCTTCGGGTCTGGTGCAGTCGCACTATCGGTTGACGTCATAAACTGCATATAAACATAGCGGCTACCTCCGCTAAAATAAGTGTACAGTCCTGCTGCCAGTGGTGGTGATTCGCGCACCTGCGTGCTTAAGTCAGCGACGCTGAGGAGTATTTTTAGAAAGACCCGCCTGATAGCGGGTCTTTGAAGCGCTTATTTCAGGTACATAAGCAGGTACAGAAGTGGTTTTATTACCTGTTATGCGGAGGCTGTTGATAAATCCTTTGCCGCTTTACGGGGCAACAGACGCGAAACGAAAAGCCCCGCAACCTGTCCGGCCGCAGCAAGATAAAAAGCGAGCTGTAAGGCATTTTCAAGACTGTTCACAGAGGTTTCCCGTTGCAGGCTCTCACTCCCGCTCCCGGATAGCGCTATCAGCACAGCTATACCAATCGCATTACCCACATTCAGCGTTGTTGAAGCCATACCTGAAGCGATCCCCTGCTCGTTATGCGGAACGCCTGAGCCCGAAGCTATCCACATTGCCGTCCATACAATACCTTGTCCTGCTCCTGAAATGACCAGCCCCGGCACTATGTTCGCATAAGATGCACCAGAAAATGCTGCCGGTGCCAGCGCCAGCGTACCCGTAATCCCCATTAAAAAACCAATAAGTAGTGTTGTGCGCACCGGCAGACGATTTGCGAGCCGGGCGCCGAGCTGCGTTCCGGCAAAGATTGCCAGCGAAGGAATAATAAAGGCCAGACCCGTCTGTAAAGCGCTGTACCCCATCACACTCTGAAACAGAATCGTCAGGAAATAAGGCAGAGCGCCAAAGGTCCCCATATAAATGGACGTCATCGCCATGCCTGTAACCAGACTGCGGTTTCTGAATAAACGTAACGGCATCAGTGGATCCTGGCTACGGGCCTCAATAGTGACAAACAGCAGCAGAGATATAGCGGCCAGGCTCAGAGAGAAAAGAATATGTCCTGACAGCCAGCCATCTTCAGGTCCCTGAACCAGAGCGTATACCAGCAGGGTGGCGCCCACCGTCACCGTTACCGCGCCTGGAAAATCAAAACTGCGGCGCTTATTACTGAGGCTGTCTTTCGGTAAGACATAAAAAGCAGCACAAATCGCGATGGCTGACAGTATCACGTTGACGAAAAATACCGACGGCCAGCCATACGCACTGGTAAGTACTCCTCCGGCAAGCGATCCCAGGGTGAGACCACTTGCGCCTGCGCCACCCCAGACAGCCAGTGCCCGGTTTCGCGCAGGTCCTTCCTCAAACAGTCGGTTTATAAGTGACAGCGTGGACGGAAAAAGTAATGCGGCGCCTATGCCTTGCAGGGCTCGCGCAATGACGATAACGGCAGGCTCCCACGCTAAACCACCTGCAAGCGAAGAAAAGGCATATAGCCATAATGCGCAAATAAATACGCGACGTTGCCCCAGCAGATCGGCAGCCCGCCCGCCGAAAAGTAAAAAACCTCCGCAACATACCGTATAGGCACTCACAACCCACTGTAGAGTCTGCTCAGAAAACCCCAGTCCGGCACCAATTTCCGGCAGCGCCACAAATACAATATTTATATCCAGCGAGTAAATGAGCTGGGCGAACGCCAGTAGCGCAAGGCTCCAGTGTTGTAAACGTCGGGCACCTGAATCCGTTGTGGATGTGGGCATAGAACAATCTCCGTATAATCTTAAGAAAACCAATGTACGAGTACTTACGTACAATTAATGTATGTATGTACTCGTACATTAGTCAACTGATAAAACGTAAAGTAGGATAGGGAGATGTTAACCCCCTTATGGAAAAACGGATGATTGCTAACCACCCTGACAGAGAACACCTTCGTCTTGAGAACGTACTTGCCGCTTTGGGAAATCCATTACGCCTGACAGTGGTACGTGTGCTTGCTGGTGGCGGCGAACATGCCTGTAGCGCGGTGCTGAGTGGTATTCCCAAATCGACGCTGACTCACCACTGGCGTGTATTGCGCGACAGCGGTGTGATCTGGCAGCGCCCCTTCGGGCGAGAAAACTTATTGTCGCTACGTCGGGAAGATCTCGATGCGCGCTTTCCAGGTCTCCTTGATGTCCTGTTGGGCGCAGTTAACAATGATGCTCTTACAAAAGAGTCCACCGCAAAAAACCTGCCGCAGCCATCTTCAAAATAGGGTGCGGATGCAAGACTGAAAGAGACTCACAGTACGAATTCAATATTCCTGCAATCCGCTTTCTGCTCAGGGCTGCCGGCTGATAAAGATGACTTAGCCGCCTTTCGCAGCTTTATGGTGGGCAGATGTGGTTGCTTGTCAGAAGATAGTCGGAGAGCCTTGAGGTCCGCTCCGTGCCAGGAGCGGACGTTGAATTAATGAGAATAAAACCGGAGCAACAGCGGCGGTCAATCGTGCTTTGTACGCATATTTATGAGAACTGTCAGCCTATTAGTGAACTCTTTTTTGTAGAGAGATTTCTGTTTATACAAAGCATTAGCAAAGCAGCACAACACACTGATAACAGTGGAACAAGCAGAGTCATTTTAAACCCTGCCAGCTGCGCCATCAGACCGGCAATTCCATTTCCAGCCATCATGCCTGTGCGCATGGCATTGGAGTGAAATGCTGATGCGAAGCCGCTACGTTCTGGCAACGCGTCCTGAATAACAGAAATGCCCAGGCCGACAAAAATACCAAAGAATAATCCGTTAAAAAGTTGCAACACAATCAGTTCGGTCATGTTAGTGGCCAACTGAAGCAGGCTGTAATAGACGGCTGCAAAGAGAAATCCGACCATAATCAGTGGCTCTTTCCCTGTTTTCTCTGCCAGATGAGCAGCGGCAAGCATAACGGGGATTTCCATTATCGCGGTTGCGCCAAGCAGAAAGCCCGGAAACGAAGCGGGTAAATTAAGCTCGTGTACCAGGTATAGCGGCATAATGGTCAGGTACATGTTATTGGATAAATTTGCCAGCATCATTACTGCGCCGAGTGCCCAAATCATACCCGTGACAGGGGCTTTACTGGTTTGAGTTTTTTCTGCTCTGCCGGTATCGACACTGTTGTTATCCTTCGAAAGCAGCAACTGGCTGACAAGTAACGTGATGGCCGCAAGCAGGGCTGAGGCCAGAAAATTAAAGGTGAAGCCAAATCGGTCGGCGAAGACAAATGCCAGAGCTGGCCCGGCAATCCACACAATTGACACGCCCGAACGCATTTGCGTATTGAGCCGTGTAGCGTTAAGCCCTGCCGTCAGTGAATGCTTTCGGATCATCGACAGGAGTAACGGGATAGACGCATTGCCTGGCCCCATCAAGAAAATACCGATGACCAGAGCTTCGATGGGTTGACGGCAGAAACTGAAGGCTAAACCCGCCAGAAAAAGCGACGTAACAGAAATCATGAAAAGTTGCCGGACTGGATGTCCCTTATCTGCAAGCGATCCCATCAACTGGCTAAAAAATAATCCTGAGAGGGCAAACCCCAGGCTGTAGAAAGTGATAAAAATCGGGCTGGCATGTAATCCGTTTATTAAAAAAAGACTCATGACAGGCAAAATGAAGGCATATGAAATGGCGGTCATTACGTTTATAAGGAATAGCCGCCCAGTAATTCCGGAAAAAAAAGCCATAAAGAACAACATCTCCATGTAGGTTAATCTTATTTTTTAACATGGAAATGTCTCAGGACAGCGCACTATTTCACTTCATATGAGATGTACTGGTGTTCGGGTCGTTAGAGCTTCGTCAGAAGGTCTTTGTCCCGCTTTTTAGATATTCTGACGGACGATCCGCTTCTCGCTCAAAGCGGACCTTCAGTTCTGTTAAGTTGTCAGCTTTGTATCAGAAACGGACATTGATATTTCATTCAATGTACTGGCTAAAGCGTAAAAGATAACCATCGGGATCCTGCACGAGGAACTCTCTCTGGCAGGCGGACGTTTCTCCGGTACTGTAATGGTTATCATGGAGATCCCGATAAAGCGTTACGCCATGTGCATGCACCCGGGCGAGGATCTGTTCAATATCGTCCACTTCTATCTGAAAATTAATGCCTCGTCCAAATGGCCTGGTGAGTTCGCCCGTATTCCAGCCATCCGGATGATACTGCTCAAGCATCAGTTGTGCTTCACCAAGAGAGATATAAGCAAAATCAGGATCTTTGCGCTTTATCATGATGTTAAAGCCAAGCACGTCTGCATAGAAGTGCAGGGAGGCTGTAAAGTCCGTTACAGTCAGTTCTGGAACCATTCGGTTCCAGAAGGGTTCATTCTTATCAATCAACTTTCTTATCCTTTATTAACAGACCCAACACCCGGCAGACCTTCTGAATCCTGCGCGTGCATGCTTATTCTTTTTTCGGCTTTGCTAATACCATATATTCATAAGGTATTTTATAATTATTTTATTTATCAATAGCTTAATAGGTTATTAACACTTCAAGCGATGCGAATTATTGCGCCGTTATGCCTTAAAAGTATCAATATTGTTGATATATCTTTAATTCATATTTTCTGACGATATGATGTCGGAGAACTCTGAATAGTGAGAACGTTTCTTATTAACAATCCCCGACCACAAAAGGAAAACGAGATTATGGACGATTTCGCAGTTCGTAGCGCAGGTGGAAAGCTCGCGCTATGGGTCTTCTGGATTTTCTGCCTCTATTTTTGCTGGTCTCTGGCGAGTAATCTCTGGCTTGCCGGTCCGGCTGATATCGTCTCAGGCTTCGCCAGCGGCGCAGCGCGATCTGTCGAAAGCGGGTTAAACACGGTGTCTGGCATCGTTGCATTAAGTGCGGTAGGTGCGATACTGGGCGCCATTGCCTGGTATACACGTCCACGTGATATGCAAGCGTGACGTCAGGGCTCCACCGTTTTCACAGGATGATGCATGTCTCTCTTCGACTGGCAGCAGCGCTTTGACAGCTGGATGACGCAGCACTTTACCCACGCCGATGCCGCCCACGATCTCGCGCACTTTCGCCGCGTATGGCAAACGGCGCAAACCTTGATGGACGGCGAACAGGCTGACGCGCTGGTGGTGCTCACCGCCTGCTACTTCCACGACATTGTCAGCTTTGCCAAAAATCATCCGCTGCGTCACACCTCGTCGCAGCGGGCGGCAGAAAAAGCCGCCGCGATCCTTACTACCGACTTTCCCGACTTTCCCGAAAGCGCCATTCCTGCGGTGCGCCACGCCATTGAGGCGCACAGCTTCAGCGCCGCCATTACGCCACAAACCCTTGAAGCTAAAATCGTGCAGGATGCCGACCGGCTGGAGTCCCTCGGCGCGATTGGCCTGGCTCGAGTTTTCGCCGTCTCCGGCAGCATGGGCGGCGCGCTGTTTGACGGCGACGATCCTTTTGCTGCCCGCCGCGAACTGGACGACAAGCGCTTTGCCCTCGATCACTTTCGCTGCAAGCTGCTCAAACTGCCTGCGACCATGCAGACCGCCAAAGGCCGCGCACTGGCCGAGCATAATGCCGATTTCCTGGTACACTTTATGGCAAAACTGAGCGCCGAACTGCAGGGCGATTTTCAGCGTCTTGATGACGAGGTGCTGCGCCGCTACAGCGCGCGCCCATCCTGAGGAGAGGGAACGATGGCAGATGTGCATGACAAAGCGACGCGCAGCAAGAATATGCGCGCCATCGCCACGCGCGATACCGCCATTGAGAAACGGCTGGCCGGTTGCCTGGAGGCGCTGGGGCTGGAGTTTCGCGTGCAGGACGCCACTCTGCCCGGACGCCCCGATTTTATCGTTGATGCCTACCGCTGCGTTATCTTCACCCACGGCTGTTTCTGGCACCATCACAACTGCTATCTGTTTAAAGTCCCCGCCACGCGCACCGATTTCTGGTTAGAGAAGATTGGCAAAAACGTGGCGCGCGACGCCCGCGATTGCGCACTGCTGCTGGAGCAGGGCTGGCGGGTGTTGGTCGTCTGGGAGTGTGCGCTACGCGGAAAACTGAAACTGAGCGACGACGCGCTCAGCGTTCGCCTGGAGGAGTGGATCTGCGAGGGGCAACAGACCGCACAGATCGACACTCAGGGAATTCATGGCGCGTTTTAATTTGCCATAGCGAAAATACCCTCTCTGGTAAATAAGGATAAGTGAGACCCTGATTCCTGATAAGGAAATTAAAATAACCTCTCTGTTTTCATTAATTCCTGCCGTAAAAAAGCAAAACTATTTTGTTGCTTATAAACATTGAAGCCCATCGCGGCTTAATTATCGGATTGAATTAGATTCGTGTTTTGTTGTGTGGGGCGCACGCCATCTGACTCGCTTTTATTAAAACCAACACATGTTGTATTTACTGGTGATCAACAGGGCTTTGTCGTCTGAATAAGACGGCCGCCAATCGATTTAAATAGATCACTCTTTTTATTGTGGAGGTTTTATGTCATCGCACGAGGTTTTATCTAAAACAGTTCATATTCTATTTACTGATGATGAAAAGGCGTTTTTTTCGTCTGCAGCAGAAGAGGCTCAAGATGGTGAGGTGTTATTCTGCGAGGAGATGATTGACGTTGCGATCGATATTCCACCGCGGAATCTCTCTGGAGTGAGCAGCGAATACTTATCGCGGCAAACAGAAGAGGCGCAGCACCTGAAAGCACGCCTACTTGAGGCCCTGAGCCGCAAAATGCCGCACCTCATCGAAAACCGACATCAGGGATATAACAGGCATAAGACTGATGCGGCCGACATCCGGCAGATACAGGAGAAGCTACGGGCCGTGCAGGGATCAACTGTGCCGGAGACGCTTCTCGCCCCCGCTCACCATTTTCTCGACACCCTGTTATCACTGTCGCAAAGCGACGATCCCGCCGTAAATGAAACAGAGCATTACGCCGTCGATTTGATGCATGCGATCTCCGATGCGCTGGATGCCATCACCGCCGCCGAAAAAGTTGGGCATCTGGACTGGCAAGCGCAGGTTGCCGCAACGGCGGATGCGTATCGACATAAATTGCTCGCTGCACTCCCACAGGAACTCACCCAGCCTCAACAGGCTGAGGATTTACTTCTCTCCGCAAACAATGCGTCATGTGTGGAGTATCAGCGATTCTCCCAACTGAAACAGTCGTTTATGGCTGAAACCCGGCTGACCCGTCAGCGTCTGGCAGAATGCCTGCAACAGCAGGCTGACGTCATACTGGATAATGCCCGTAATGCGCGGCTATTTGCGATGAAGATGTTACTCAGGCAAGGGGATCGCGCTGCGCTGGGGAGTGCTGAGCAACTTGCAGACTGGATGCAGGAGTATCTGGTCTTCGCGTATCCCATGACCGTGGTCGATGGTGTGCTGCAGGGCAATCCGCAGGTCAGGGAGCGCAAACCTGGGGAGGAACCCGATGATATCCGGCTGGTTCGTCATATTCTGCACACTGGTAACATGCTTGGAGGCCTTGCTGCGAGGCTGAAGCAGGTACAAGAGCGTGTCGCGCCTGACGATGAGAAAAAAGCGGCGGATAAACTATGGCATCGCGCCGGCTGCCGGGGCAGAAATCTCACCCAGCTTGCAAAGCAGGCCGGCTCTGGCCCGCACAATACCCTTACCAGAGTGAGCGCAGGGGAAAAGCCAACCTACAGCGAAGCGCTCAACCGTGCGGTAAGAGATAGCGCGTTGCTGCTGCTTGATGCAATTCAACAGACAGAACGGCGAATCAAACAGATCCCTGCCGCCGCAGGGAGAGTGGCAGACGCAGTTGAGCAGTATCTGCAAGTGACTGAATCTCGCGCGGGTGATGAGGCGTTGCCGGCGCTCAATCATCTGCTCACACAAGAGCTGGAGGCTGAGGCAACGCGCTGGCACTCTGTCGCACATCACGCGCAGCAGCAGCTGGAAGCGCTCATTGATCCTCTGGCTAAACGCACAGAAGAGGAGTGGGCAGACTTATTCCGCAGCGCTCAATGTGAAGCGCTTCGCGAGGCGGGCAGAGGAGAAGAGATCGAAAAACTCGATAAAATTCTCCGTCAAACCGCCGAAGGGTTAAGCCAACTGGCATTACAAATGCAGAGCGCAGTGGTTCGCCTCGCGAAACCCGGTCACAGCGGCAGGATGGAATTTAATCACCATATTGCGCAGTGGTTAGTGGCGTTAAAGCGGATGAAAGCCGGGGTCAAAAATAGTGTCGTTGAGATAACGGGCCGCGCACTGGGCAGTTTCTCTCATCGTGGGATGTTGGTGCGCGGCATAAGCGATTGGGCAACAGCGTTACGTCAGGAGTACTTACGTGACGTCCACCCGCAAAACAAAACCGAAGCAGCCATCTTATTTGACCGAACGGTGCTGGAACTCATTAACGATAGCCGCAGCCACTTGGCGAAAAAATCCGATCCGCAGGCTGAAGGTCTCATAAGCAGGCTAAAGCTCGCGCTTCAGCTTGCAGCAGAAGAGACCACGGCTTATTCACCCACGGCGGAGGCGATCCTGGCCGGATCGCGAAGCCTGCCGGAGGATATCCAGCGCTGGGCTGAGAGAAAGGTAATCAGTAGCGCATTGTCAGCAGTACTGCGGGAAGGTTTTAGTCTGACAACCGCACCATTTTCTCTACCCGTTCGCGTCGTGCTAAGGGAAGGGCAAACAGAGGGGAAGAGTTCCCGTCGCGATTGCTTTATCAATAAAGCGTTATCGCCAATCGCGTTTCGTTTAACCATGTCACTGTCACCAACAGAAGAGACGGGCGTCGCGGGCACGCCGCTCTATAAACAGCAGGGTGAGATCACAAAACAGATCCTTACGTTGCCGCAACCACTGGCCTGGACGGCAGGGTTTGTCGGAACGGGGGCAGGGGTTAATGCTGCGGTGAGGTGTTGTATTGAGCAGGCACTGGTGCGGGAAGTTGAGAAATTCATGGCCGAAGCCGCTCTACAAGGTGAGCTGACGGCACCCTTCGCAGAAGCAGATGAAAATTTACCGCCACGGCGGAAAAAACGCGCAGCCGGGTATCCTCAGGAACCCTCCGCGAAAGATTTTGATCTTGCGCCCGAACGGGAAACGGCACCTGATTTACAGCATGAGAGTGAAGTAAAAGAGGAGCCGGGTAATAAAGGTGCAACGGCTGCTTTATTATCTGATGTCAGGGGCTGGAGCGTACGGGGCGCTTATAATCTTGACCTCACTGGCGTACCCCGTGAAGGCGCTATTTACCAGCATAACGATGGGCATTTATATATTTATCTTGCTGGTCGCTTCTGGCCCTGCAAGAAATTGAGTGCCGATCTATACGGCGTGTTTGTTAGCGCGTGGGGTATGAAAAAAGTCGTTATAATCAGTGATGTTAATGGTCGCTGGGATTATGCAGATCAAACCGATGTGGAAAAGTTTAACGCCTTTATAGCTATCCAAAAAAACATTGCAGAATCTAACCTCGAATCTACAGCGAAAAAAAGGATTGATGAGTCTCTTGCTGCGGAGAATTTTATCTCCTGGGGCGATCTGATTCAACGGGTAGTTAATCTTATCAATAGGGAGTTTTATAATCTTTATTTGAATCCGGAGAATGAAAATCTTATCGGAATAATGATGCTCAGAAAAATGATTCTCGACACCCAGAGTGTGGCGGACGGGATCCTTAAAGGCAGAGCATATGAGAGCACGAATTTATCCTGGAATCAGCAACTGCTGTCTCACTATTGGGAAGCGTTTAATGTTGATATTACCGATGTCACTATATTAGCCACCGCGCACTATGCGCGCATCCTCGCCGATGACGCGCTGGCTAAATACAGTAAACTTGATAAAAAGTTCTTCGAGAAAGAGAAAAAACGCCTGGCGAAAATTAATGCCAGCATCGCTGACTTGAAAAACAAAATATGGGAGGCAGAAGCTAATCCGCAAGAATATATTAGCGCCTCTCTTGCTACGGCTTTCTATATAAGATATAGCAAAGATTTCACTACCGAGTTGAAGAAAAAGGAGGGTGAAAGGAGCGTTGTACAATCCATAGTGAACA
>Ga0157369_10002959_pt1 | contig 20314 bp, 17 predicted proteins | sample C25metaG_FD_113461 | JGI IMG/M metagenome (GOLD analysis project Ga0157369, IMG submission 113461) | Corn rhizosphere microbial communities from Kellogg Biological Station, Michigan, USA - C2-5 metaG | ecosystem: Host-associated > Plants > Roots > Rhizosphere > Soil | place: USA: Michigan...
CGATCGCCTTGCTGCCGGGCGGCGAGATCCTGCTGCAGATCACGCCCGAGTTCGCCACCGCCGCCTCGATCCAGGTTTCGTTCGGCATCGTGGCGGCGGGCGGAAGCGCCCGCGAGGCGCCGCGCGGCTCCGCCGAGAGCGGCATGGCCGTGGCGGTCGCGCGCTTCATGGTGAAGGCGATGGGCGGCACGCTCGCGGTCGGCGCGCGCGGCACGCACGATCCGCTCTACGCGTTCACCGTCGAGTTCCCGCTGTGCCCGCCGCCGCCCGCCCCGCGGCGCGCGACTTACGTCTCGCTCGTGGGCCTCACCGCCCTCGTCGTCTCCGACGATTCCCAGCAGCGGCTCGAGATCACCAACCTGCTGCGCGGCTGGCGCATGGTGCCGCTCGAGGCGGACAACGCGCCGATGGCGCTGGCGCTCCTCGAGCGGCTCGAGCAGGAAGGCTCTCCCATCCCGCTCGTGATCCTCGCGAACCGGTTGCCGGTGCAGGACGGCTTCCTGCTGGCTTTCCGCATCAAGCATCATCCCCGGCTGCGGACCACGCTCGTCATGATGCTCGCGAAGGAGGGCAAGCCGGGAGACGCGATCGCGTGCCGCGAGAACGGCATCGCCGCGTACATGCGCTATCCCATCAACGACCGCCAGCTGAACGAGGCGATCGTCGCCGTGACCGGCGCCTCGGTCGACGCCGAGGAGACGCCGACGCTCGTCACGCGCCATTCGCTGCGCGAGCAACGCAAGGGCGCGACCGTGCTGCTCGTGGACCCCACGCGCGACAGCCAGATCCTCGCCGCGCACGTGCTCGGGCGCATGGACTGCGCCGTGGTCGTGGCGCAGGACCTCGACGAGGCGCTCGCCGCGCTCGACCAGGACGTGTACGACGTCGTGATCGTGGACACCGCGCTCGCGGGCCTCGGCGGCGCCGACGTGCCGAAGACGCTGCGCAGCCGCATGCAGCGCGGCGCGGCCTCCGTGCGCCTCGTGGCCACCACCGCGGAGCCCTCGCCGCGCTTCGACGCCGAGAAGAAGGCCGCCGGCTTCGACGCCACGCTCGCCAAGCCCTTCCAGCGCGAAGCGCTGCTCGAGCAGGTCAAGGCGGCGCGCTCGGCGGCCCACGCGCCGTAGGAGCCGGGCGGTGCGCCTGCTGCTGGTGGAAGACGATGCCATGATCGGCGCGGCCGCCCAGGAAGGCCTCAGGCGCGAGGGGCACGCGGTGGACTGGGTCACCGACGGCGCCAGGGCGCAGGCGGCCCTGGCCAACGGCGTCTACGATGCGATGCTGCTCGACCTCGGGCTTCCGAAGCGCGACGGGCTCTCGGTGCTGCGCGACGTTCGCGGCAAGGGCAGCGACCTGCCGGTCATCGTGATCACCGCGCGCGATGCCGTGGCCGATCGCATCGCGGGCCTCGACGCCGGCGCCGACGACTATCTCGTGAAGCCCTTCGACCTGGACGAGCTCGCGGCGCGGCTGCGCGCCGTCGCGCGGCGGCGAGCCGGGCGCGCCGCGGCCGTCCTGCACGTGGGCGACCTCGAGCTCGATACCGCGGCGCGCCGCGCCCGTTGGAAGGGGCGCGAGGTGGCGCTCTCCGCGCGCGAGTTCGCCCTGGTGGAGACGCTCGCCGAGCGGCCGGGTGCGTACTTCAGCCGCGCCCAGCTCGAGGACCGCCTGTATGGATGGGGCGAGGAAGTCGGCAGCAACGCGGTCGAGGTGCACATCCATGCGCTGCGGCGCAAGCTCGATCCGTCCGTGATCCGCACGGTGCGCGGCCTCGGCTACAGCCTCGCCGGCGAATGACCTCGATCCGCCGCAGCCTCCTCGTGTGGCTCCTCTCGAGCGTGCTCGCGGGCGGCATCGGCGCGGCGGGGGTCGTGTTCGTGCAGGCCCGCATCGAGGTGAACGACATCTTCGATTACCAGCTGCGCCAGCTCGCGCTCACCCTGCGCGATCGCACTTACTTCCCGAACGACTTCGCCGACTCGCTCACCGGCGAGGAATCGCTCGACGTCGTGATCCAGGTATGGGCCGCCGACGGGACGCTGCTCTACGTCTCGCCCGCGAACATGGTGGTGCCGAACGCGGTGCAGCTGGGGTTCGGCCAGGTCGTGGCCTCGGGCGGACGGTGGCGCACGTACGCCACGCAGCAGCGCGGGCTCACCATCCAGGTCGCCCAGCCGCTCGCGGTGCGCAACCGCCTCGCGTTCACCGCGGCGTGGCGCACGCTCTTGCCCTTCGTCGTGGCGCTGCCGCTGATGGGCCTGCTCATCTGGCGCCTCGTGGGGCGCGAGCTCAAGCCCATCGAGACCGCCGCGCAGGCGGTCGCGCGGCGCAGCCCCCAGTCGCTCGATGCGATCGAGACCGCGAACGTGCCGGTGGAGATCGAGCCGCTGGTGACGGCACTCAACGGCCTGCTCGGGCGGCTCTCGGGCGCGCTCGAGCACGAGCGGCAGTTCATCGCGGATGCGGCGCACGAGCTGCGCACGCCGCTCACGGCGTTGAGGCTGCAGCTCCAGCTCGCGGAGCGCGCGCGCAACGATGACGAGCGGGCGCGCTCGCACGCGGCGCTGCGCGAGGGCATCGCCCGCGCGGTGCGGCTGGTGGAGCAGCTGCTGGCGCTCGCGCGCCAGGATCCGGACGTGCCGGCGGAAGCGCGCGCGGTCGACCTGGCGGTCGCGGCCCACAGTGCCGTCGACGGGCACGCCGCATCGGCCGAGGCCCATGGGCTCTCGCTCGGCGTCGAGGCGCCTGCCGAGCCGGTCGTGGTGAACGGCGACGCGGCGAGCCTGCGCACGCTGCTCGACAACCTCATCGACAACGCGATCCGGTATACGCCGTCCGGGCGCGTCGACGTGCGCGTGCTGCGCGAGGACGGCCGCGCGATCCTCGAGGTCGAGGACACCGGGCCCGGCATCGCGCCCTCCGATCGGGGCCGCGCCTTCGATCGCTTCTACCGGGCCGAGGGCGCGCCGCAGGGCGGCAGCGGCCTGGGCCTCGCCATCGTCCGGCGCATCGCGGACAAGCACGGCGGCTCCGCCGAGCTCCTCGACTCGCGCTCGGGCCACGGGCTGCGCGTGCGCGTCTCGCTGCCGCTCGCCGCCTGAAAACCGGGGACGCAGTCCTATTTCGCATGCTGCAATCGGGGACGCAGTCCTATTTCCCGATGCCCTGCTGGATGGGTCCATAGGACCCTTTACGGCCGATTCTTGCTTCGACGGACCCCTGCTTTTTGGGCGTGCGGCGCTGTTTTGCCCTCTTCAGAAAATGCGACTGCGTCCCCGATTGCAGCATGCGAAATAGGACTGCGTCCCCGGTTTTGGCCCCGGTTTTGTCTTAAGACCCACTTAAGCCACCCGGACCAGACTCTTCCGTATGGAGCCAATCGAGGCTCCCAACGTGGAGAGAACATGAAAGCGAACCTACTCGTAGGCGCGCTCGTCGCGGCGGGCCTGATCGGCACCGGTGCGGCGGCGTATCGCGGCCACTGGTCGCCCATCGCCTCCGTGCAGGCGAATCCCGCCGTGCTCGAAGCCGGCGTGGCTGCCCCCGCCGTCAACCCGGCCACTTCGAGCCTGCCCCTCAACGGATTCTCCGACCTCGTGAAGGCCTACGGGCCCGCGGTCGTCAACGTGCGCGTCGAAGGCACGGTGAAGACGAGCAACCAAGTGCAGGGCATCCCGGACGACCTGCCGCCCGAGTTCCGCGACTTCTTCCGCAACTTCCGCGGCCAGGTGCCGCGCGCCACGCCGATGCGCGGCGAAGGCTCGGGCTTCATCGTGTCGCCCGACGGCTACATCCTCACGAACGCGCACGTGGTCGAGAACGCCGATCACGTGACGGTGCTCCTCACCGACCGGCGCGAATACACCGCGAAGGTGGTGGGCAGCGACAAGGCGACCGACGTCGCCGTGCTCAAGATCGACGCGACGGGCCTGCCCACCGTGAAGGTCGGCGACTCGCGCCGCGCGCAGGTCGGCGAATGGGTCGTCGCGATCGGCTCGCCCTTCGGCTTCGAGAACTCGGTGACCGCCGGAATCGTGAGCGCCAAGTCGCGCGCGCTTCCCGGCGATGCGGGCAGCTACGTGCCCTTCATCCAGACGGACGTCGCGGTGAACCCCGGCAATTCCGGCGGCCCGCTCTTCAACCTCGCGGGCGAGGTGATCGGCATCAACTCGCAGATCTACTCGCGCTCCGGCGGCTTCCAGGGCATCTCGTTCGCGATCCCGATCGAGATCGCCATGAACGTCGAGGGCCAGCTCGTGAAGCACGGCAAGGTCGAGCGCGGCCGCCTCGGCGTCACGGTGCAGGAGGTGAACGCGTCGCTCGCGTCTTCCTTCGGCCTCGACCGTCCGCGCGGCGCTCTCGTCTCGTCGGTGGACCCGGGCAGCCCGGCGGAGAAAGCCGGCCTGCAGGTGGGCGACATCGTCCTCTCGTACAACGGTCACCCGATCGAGCACAACAACGAGCTCGCCCTCCTCGTCGCGGACTCGCATCCCGGCACGAAGGCCGAGGTCGAGGTATGGCGCAAGGGCAAGAAGGAAACGCTCGCCGTGGCGCCCGCCGAGCAGAAGGCGAAGCTCGCTTCGAACGACGATGACGATGCGAAGGCCGCCGGCCACGGCCGCCTCGGCGTCGTGGTGCGGCCGCTCACGGCCGATGAGCGCGAGGAGGTCGGCAAGAAGGCGCTCGTGGTCGAGCAGGTCAACGGTGCCGCCGAGCGCGCCGGCGTGCAGCCGGGCGACCTCGTGCTGCAGCTCAACGGCACGCCGGTCACCACGCCCGAGCAGCTACGGGACGCGGTCGCCAAGAGCGGCAAGCGCGCGGCGCTGCTCATCCAGCGCGACAACCGTCAGCTCTTCGTGCCGGTCGAGATGGGTTGAGGCACGCAACCGTGGAGGCACACATGACCCACAAGAAACTCGTCGCAGCGCTCACCGGGCTCGCCGCCACGGCGGCGACCGCCGCGATCCCGCCGCGATACGCCGAGAACCTGCCGGAGCCGCGCAAGGCCGGGCCGGTGACCTACATCACCGGCGGGCAGGAGGAGCACGAGGCCAACGCGATCAAGCGCGCCGCGCAGGAGTATCCGCTCGAGCTCGTGTTCGTGGAGAAGGTCGGCCGCCGCGAGAAGCCGCTCGCGGAAATGCCGGTGCGCATCACGGACGACAAGGGCAAGGTGGTGTTCGAGGGCCAGAGCGAAGGGCCGTACTTCATCGCGCGGCTCCCGAAGGGCAAGTACACCGTCTCGACGCGCTGGGACGCGTGGTCCTTCTCGCGCGAGGTGAAGATCGGCGGCCAGCGGCAGCGCGTCGTGTTCGCGTGGAGCGAGCCCGGCCCGATGGAGAGCCTCGGCTGATCGAACGTCGCGGCCTCATCGTCTGGCGAGCCCGCCGATTCGCTTTCGGCGGGCGCGTGATGATTCAACGCGTATAGGATTTCAGCGGGTTGCTAAAGGCCAACCACCTTGCGCCCGGCGAAAACAAATCGGCAAGGGCTGCCAGCCTCTCCTTACGCCGACGAAACGTTCGATCGTGCCTCCAGCAGGGTTTCTGCCAGCTCTGCAAACCCCTTCGCCCCCCTGGACGGCGTGATGTAGGCCGGCAGCTGCGTCATCAGGTCCGCCATGTCGCGCACGTTCGCCACGCCGACCGCGTTCGGGAAGAACCCGAACATCGGCTGGTCGTTCGGCGAGTCTCCCGCGAAGACGATGGTGTCGCGCGCGCGATCGGCATCGATGCCGAAGACCTCGCGCAGCATGAGGCGCGCGGTCGAGAGCTTGTCGTAGCCGCCGAACCATCCGTTCACGTGGATCGAGCTCACCTTCGCGGTGAGCCCCTCCTCCTCCATGATCGCGACGATGCGCGCGACCGCTTCGCGCGGCAGCGCGGGCACGTCCTCGCGGAAGTCGATCGCGAGGTCGGCCTCGCGATAAGGCTGGTCCGACGCGATCGCGCATCCGCGCACCTCGCGCAGGATGCGCTCCGCGATGGCGTCGAGCCGCGCGGAGCGCTGTGCGCGCTCGGCCTCGCTCACGATGTAGCGCTTCACGAGCCGGCCCGCGCGCGCGTCGTGCAGGAACCAGAAGGCGCCGTTCTCGCCCACCACGCCGTCGGCGGGCCACATGCGCGCGATGTGGTCGCACCAGCCCGCGGGCCGCCCCGTCACCGGGATGACGAGCAGGCCCGCCCGCTTGAGGCTGTCCAGCGCCGCGTACGATGCGGGCTCGAGGCGCCCGTCGGTGGTGAGCGTGTCGTCGATATCGGTGAGCACCGCGCGCACCTTCGCGCGCGCCTCGCGCGGGAATTCCGCGAGCGGCCTCATCGCCCTTGCCGCAGGTATCCGGCCACGGCGTCGCGCTCGGCCGGCGTCATGTGCAGCCCGCACTTGGTGCGGCGCCAGAGCACGTCCTCGGCGGTCTCGGCCCACTCCTCGGCCACGAGGTAGCGTACCTCGGCCTCGGTCAGGCCGCCGCCGAAATAACGCCCGAGGTCCGCGCTCGTGCGCGCGTGCCCCAGCAGGCGCACGCTGCGGCTGCCGTGGCGGCGCACGATGCCGTCCACCAGGTCGCGCCCGAGCGTGTCGTAGCGGCGGTACATGTCGTCGCGGAACGCGTTGAAGCGGCCGACGTCGCCGCCCGGGAGCGGCTCGCGCGCGGTCCAGTCGCCCTTCATGGCCGGGAAGAAGGGGCGGATCTTCGCGAGCGCCTCCTCGGCGAGCCGGCGATAGGTCGTGATCTTGCCGCCGAAGACCGTGATGAGCGGCGCGCGATGCGCCTCGTGGTCCACCCGCAGCACGTAATCGCGCGTGACTTCCGAGGGATTGTCCGAGCCGTCGTCGTAGAGCGGGCGCACGCCGGCGTAGCTCGAGACGATGTCCGCCTCGGAGAGCGGCTTCGCGAGGAAGCGGTTCACGGCCTCGAGCAGGTAGCGCGTCTCGTCCTGCGAGATCGCGTTCGCGCCCTCGACGCTCGGCACGGCGATGTCGGTCGTGCCGATGAGGCTGAAGTCGCGCTCGTAAGGGATCACGAAGATCACGCGCCGGTCGGGGTTCTGCAGGATGTAGGCATGGCCCTGCGAGTGCACCTTCGGCACGATGATGTGGCTGCCCTTCACCAGCCGCACGCCGCCGCGCACGCGCTCGTTGGCGATGCCGTGGAGGACGTCCATGACCCATGGGCCCGCCGCGTTCACGATCCCGCGCGCGCGAAGGGTGCTCCTCGCGCCGTTCGCCGATGCCAGGGTCGCTTCCCACTCGCCGTCGACCCGCCGCGCGCCCTCGAAGCTCGTGCGCGTGAGCACGCGCGCACCCTTCTCGCGCGCCGACACCGCGTTCAGCACCGTGAGGCGCGAGTCGTCGACCCGGCAATCGGAGTAGACGAAGCCCGACCGATATTCGCCGCGCAGCCCCGCGCTGTACTCGAGGTGCGGGAACGCGACCGCCTTCGAGCGCGGCAGCGTGATCTTGCCGCCGAGGTGGTCGTAGAGGAAGAGCCCGGCCTTGATCATCCACACCGGACGCATGCTGCGGTCGTGCGGCAGGACGAAAAGCAGCGGCCGGATGATGTGGGGGGCGAGCTTCAGCAGCACCTCGCGCTCCTGCAGCGCCTCGCGCACGAGCCGGAACTCGTATTGCTCGAGATAGCGCAGCCCGCCGTGGATGAGCTTCGAGCTCCACGAGCTCGTCGCCGAAGCGAGGTCGTTTTTCTCGACCAGGGTCACGGTCAGGCCGCGCCCCACCGCATCGCGCGCGATGCCGGCGCCGTTGATGCCGCCGCCGACGACGAGGAGGTCGATCGTTTCGCTCACGCGTTAAACCCTTGGAACACGGATGAACACGGATAACGCCGGATGAACACGGATAACGGCGAGAGTTTCGTGCCCGATGCCACGCTGGAGCCGACGTCCATTCTCATCGTCCTTATCCGTGTTTATCCGTTCTTATCCGTGTTCATCCGTGTTCCCGCTTTAGCCCGGGAACCGGCCAAATCTGTCCCACCACAGCAGCCCGAAAGTGGTCTTGGTGTCGGTGATCATGCCATCGTGGATCCATTCGAGCGCGTCGGGAATCCTCGCCTGGAAGGTCTCGAGGTGCTCCCCCTCGTCGAGCTTGTGCCCCACGTGCGTGAGGTGGCGGCAGCCGTAGAGGTGGATCACCTCCGTGGAATAGCCGATCGAGGGATCGAGGGTCGCGATCCTCCACCACTGCGCCGCCTCGAAGCCGCATTCCTCGATGAGCTCGCGCTTGGCGCACTCGAGCGGATCCTCGCCCGCCTCGAGCTTTCCGGCCGGTAGCTCCACGAAGTGGCGCCGCTTGGGATAGCGGAACTGCCGCTCGAGCAGCACGGTGTGGTCGTCGACGAACGCGAGCATCATCACCGCGCCCGGATGCTTCACGTACTCGCGCCAGGCCTCGCCGCCGTCGGGCAGGCGCACGACGTCGCGCCAGACCTTGAGCAGCCCGCCGTCGTAGGCGAGCTTCGAGTCGAGCGTCGACTCCGTGAAGTCGGCGGTGAATTCCGGGCGTTTCGCCGCCATCACATCGAGCGGCTGATGGCGTTCACGCAGAGGTTGAGGAGCGGCGCGGGAACGATGCCGAAGAGGAGGGTCGCGAGCGCCGTGCCCGAGAGCACCCAGCGCGTGCCGAGGCGGCGCTCGAGCGTGATCTCGCCCGTGGGAGCGTCGAAGTACATGAGCTTCACGATGCGCAGGTAGTAGAAGGCGCCGATCACCGAGAGCAGCACGGCCACCACGACGAGCCACGTGTATCCCGCATCGAGGGCCGCCTGCAGCACGAGCAGCTTCGCGAAGAAGCCGGCGGTGGGCGGGATGCCCGCGAGCGAGAACATCAGGATCAGCATCATGAACGCGTACCACTTCGACTTCTGGTTCAGGCCCTTGAAGTCGTCCAGCGCGTCGGCCTCGAAGCCCGCGCGCGACAGCAGCAGGATCATGCCGAAGGAGCCGAGGGTCATGATCGCGTAGGCGACCACGTAGAAGAGCGAGGCGCTGTAGCCCGCGCTGCTGCCGGCGAGGATGCCGAGCAGGAGATACCCCATGTGCGAGATGGTCGAGTAGGCGAGCATGCGCTTGAGGTTGCCCTGCGCGATGGCGACGATGTTGCCCACCGCCATCGAGGCGAGCGCCAGGAAGACCAGCATCTGCTGCCAGTCGCCCGTCATGCCCTGCAGGCCGTTCGCCAGCAGCCGCATGACGAACACGAACGCGGCGAGCTTCGGCGCCGCGCCGATGATGATCGTGGCGGGCGTGGCGGCCCCGTGATACACGTCCGGGATCCACATGTGGAAGGGAGCGGCGCCCAGCTTGAACGCGATGCCCGCCACGATGAACACCAGGCCGAAGGCCGCGAGCGTGGCGTTCGCCTGGCCGCCCTCGATCGAGGCCGCGACGCGCGTGAGCTCGAGCGAGCCGGTCGCGCCGTAGAGCACCGACATGCCGTAGAGCAGCAGGCCGGAAGACAGCGCTCCCAGCACGAAGTACTTCATCGACGCCTCGGTCGCCTTGGCCGAGTCGCGCTCGAGCGCCACCATCGCGTACTGCGAGAGCGCCATGAGCTCGAGGCCGAGGTAGAGCGTGAGGAAGTGGTTGGCCGAGATCATCACCATCATGCCCAGCGCGCCGAAGAGCGCGAGGCAGAGGAACTCGCCGGTCAGCATGCGGCGCGTCTCGAGGTACGAGCGCGAAAGGACGATCGTGCCCGCGACCGTGAGCAGCATGATGGTCTTCACGACCTGCGACAGCGGATCGGACACGAACACGCCGCTGAAGGTCACGACGCGCGCGTGCCGGACCGTCACCACGCAGGCGAGCGCGCAGGCCACGAGCGTGAGGAGCGTCAGCCAATAGGTGAGCACGCCGTCGCGCTTCTTCAGGAACGCGTCGATCACGAGCAGGGCGCATGCGAGGGTGAGCAGCGCGATCTCCGGGATCGCGGGCGCCAGCGAGGCGACGGAGAAGCTGAAGGGGACGGTATTCACGAGATCTTCGACTGGGCGACTTGCCGCAGCAGCTCCTGGAGCGTGGGGTTCATGACGTCGGAGAGCGCCTTGGGATAGAGGCCCATCCAGAGGACGAAGCCGGCGAGGATCACGAGGAACGCGAGCTCGCGCGCGCCCACGTCCTTCAGCGCGGCCACGTGCTCGTTCGCGACCTCGCCGTACACCACGCGCTTGATCATCCAGAGCGTGTACGCCGCGCCCCAGATGAGCGTCGTCGCCGCGAGGAAGGTCCACCAGAAGCTCACCTTCATGGTGCCCAACACGACGAGGAACTCGCCGATGAAGCCGCTGGTCCCGGGCAGGCCCGAGTTCGCCATCGCGAAGAAGACGAAGAACGCGGCGAAGACGGGCATCGTGTTGGCGACCCCGCCGTAGTCGGCGATCTGGCGCGAGTGCACGCGGTCGTAGAGCACGCCCACGCAGAGGAAGAGCGCGGCGGAGACGAATCCGTGGGACACCATCTGCATCATCCCGCCCAGCATCCCGTCGTAGGTGAAGATGAAGTAGCCGAGCGTCACGAACCCCATGTGGGAGATCGACGAGTACGCGATGAGCTTCTTCATGTCGCCCTGGATCAGGGCCACCAGGCCGATGTAGACGATCGCGATGAGCGAAAGCGTGATCATGAACCCGGCGAGCGCGTGCGACGCATCCGGCGCGATCGGCATGTTGAAGCGCAGGAAGCCGTATCCCCCGATCTTGAGCGTGATCGCCGCGAGGATCACCGAGCCGCCCGTGGGCGCCTCCACGTGGGCGTCCGGCAGCCACGTGTGCACCGGCCACATCGGCACCTTCACGGCGAAGGACATGAACATCGCGAGGAAGATCAGGATCTGCGCGCTGTAGGCGAGCGGGACGCGGTGGAAGTCCAGGATCTCGAAGCTGCCGTTGGTCTGGTTGTAGAGGTAGATGAAGGCCGCCAGCATCAGCAGCGAGCCCAGCAGCGTGTACAGGAAGAACTTGACCGCCGCGTAGACCCGGTTGGGTCCGCCCCAGATCCCGATGATGAGGAACATCGGGATCAGCATCGCCTCGAAGAACGTGTAGAAGAGGATCGCGTCGAGCGAGGCGAAGACGCCGTTGATGAGGCCCGACATGATGAGGAAGGCAGCCAGGTACTGTCCGACCTTGTCCTTCACCACCTCCCAATGGGCGATCACGACGAGCACGGTCATGAGGCTGTTCAGGAGGATCAACGGCATCGAGATGCCGTCCACGCCCAGGTGGTAGTTCACGTTGAAGCGCGAGATCCACGGTGCCAGCTCGACGAACTGCATCTCGGCCGTGGGCTGGAAGCCGGTCCACAGCGGGATGCAGACGAGGAACCCGAGGATCGAGCCCGCGAGCGCGGTCCAGCGCGCGGGGGCCGGGTTGCGATCGCTGCCGATGCCGAGCACCGCCACGCCGAAGGCGATCGGCACCCAGATCGCGAGAGAGAGGATCATTCCCGAGAACATCGTTGTTTTTCGTCCGGGGCTAGAGGCGGCCGAGGTAGAGCCAGAAGAAGGAGAGCAGCGCCACCACGCCGAAGATCATGCCGAAGGCGTAGTGATAGATGAAGCCCGTCTGCATGAGCCGCGCCCGGCCCGCGAACCAGCCGATGAGCCGCGCGGTGCCGTTCACCATGATGCCGTCGATGATCGTCTTGTCGCCCCAGGCCCAGAGGCCCGTGCCGAGCTTGCGTGCACCGCCCGCGAAGAACCAGTCGTTGAAGTCGTCGAAGCCGTACTTGCGCTCGAGGATGTTCACCAGCGGCGCGAGGCGCGTGCGGATCACACCCGGCAGGTCGGGGCGCAGGATGTAGAGGTAGAACGTGATCACGAGGCCCGCGAGCGCCAGCCAGAGGGGAACGCCGGTGAATGCGTGGGTCACCATTCCGAGCGGCCCGTGGAACTCCTCGTGCAGCTTCTCCATCGTCTCGGACTTCGCGATCGCCCCGTCGAACCAGCCGCCATACAGCATCGGCTCGATGAAGATCCACCCGGCAACCACGGAGGGAATCGCGAGCAGGATGAGCGGCAGCGTGACCACCCACGGCGTCTCGTGCGGCTTGCCGTGCATCTGCGCGTGGTGCGGCTCTTCCTCGGTGGCATGGGCGTGGTCGTCATGGCCGTGCGCATGGAGCTCGAAGCGCTCCTCGCCATGGAACGCATAAAAAACGAGGCGGAACGAATAAAGCGCGCCCACGAACACGCCGCCGAGCGCGAGCACGTACGCGAACGTGTGGCCCGGGATGGTCGAAGCGGCCAGCGCCTCGATGATCGAGTCCTTCGAGAAGAATCCCGCGAAGGGCGGGATGCCGGCGTTGGCGAGCGCGCCGATGAGGAACGTCACGTAGGTGATCGGCATGTACTTCGCCAGCCCCCCCATCTTGCGCATGTCCTGCTCGTGGTGGAGCGCGATGATGACCGAGCCCGCACCGAGGAAGAGCACCGCCTTGAAGAACGCATGCGTCATGAGGTGGAAGATCGCGACCGGGTAGGCGGCGGCGCCCAGGGCCACCGTCATGTAGCCCAGCTGCGAGAGCGTCGAGTACGCCACCACGCGCTTGATGTCGTACTGGACGACGGCGATCAGCGCCATGAAGAACATCGTGATCGCGCCGATGATGGTCACGAAGGAGAGCGCCGCCTGCGAGAGCTGGTACAGCGGCGACATGCGCGCCACCATGAAGATGCCCGCCGTCACCATCGTCGCCGCGTGGATGAGCGCCGAGATGGGTGTGGGGCCTTCCATCGAGTCCGGGAGCCACACGTGGAGCGGGAACTGCGCGCTCTTGCCCATGGCGCCCACGAAGAGCAGCACGCAGGTGCACGTGAGCAGGTTCACGTCCCAGTTGGGAAGGAGCGTGAACGTCTCCTCGACGAATTTCGGCGCGTTCTGGAAGACCGGCGCGTAGTCCAGCGTGCCGAAGACCGTGAAGACGATCGCGATGCCGAGGAGGAACCCGAAGTCGCCCACGCGGTTCACGAGGAAGGCCTTGAGGTTCGCGTAGATCGCGGTCGGGCGCGTGAACCAGAAGCCGATCAGCAGGTACGACACCAGGCCCACCGCCTCCCAGCCGAAGAAGAGCTGGAGGAAGTTGTTCGCCATGACCAGCATCATCATGGAGAACGTGAAGAGCGAGATGTAGCAGAAGAAGCGCTGGTAGCCCGGGTCGTCGGCCATGTAGCCGATGGTGTAGATGTGCACCATGAGCGACACGAAGGTCACCACGCACATCATGGTGACGGTGAGCCGGTCGACGAGGAAGCCCACCTGCAGGCGCCAGCCCTCGCCCTGCAGCCACGTGTACACCGACTGGTCCATCGCGGCGCCGTTCTTCACCTGCAGGAAGCATGCGACCGATGCGGCGAACGAGATCGCGACCGACAGGATCGTGACCGAGTGCGCGAAAGTCCGCCCCAGCTTCCAGCCGAGGAAGCCGGCGAGGGCCGCGCCCACGAGGGGCGCGAAGGCGGCGATGCAGGAAAGGGTGAACAGGTCCATCGTCTTTTATTGTCCTTCTCGTTCGGCGCGATGCGCGGCGCCTCCCTACGGTGTCTTTAGCCCTTCAGGGTGTCGAGGTCGTCCACGTGGATCGAGTGCAGGTTGCGGAAGAGGGCCACGAGGATCGCCAGCCCGATCGCCGATTCCGCCGCCGCGACGGTGAGGATGAAGAACACGAACACCTGGCCGGAGATGTCGTTCAAGTCGCGCGAGAACGCCACGAAGTTCATGTTCACCGCGAGCAGCATCAGCTCGATCGCCATCAGCAGCACGATCAGGTTCTTGCGGTTCATGAAGATGCCGATCACGCTCACGGCGAAGAGCAGCGCCGAGAGGAAGAGGAAGTGGTTGAGCGGGATCACTTGGCGGCCTCCGGGGGCGGCTCCACCGGCACCTGCGTCTCCGGCGGCAGCTTCACGATCTTCAGGCGATCCTTCGCGCGCACCGAGAGCTGGGTGGCCGGATCCTGGTACTTGGTTTCCTTGCGGTGGCGCAGCGTGAGCGCGATGGCGGCGACGATGGCCACCAGCAGCACGACCGCCGCCAGCTCGAAGGGGAACACGTAGTCGGTGTAGATCACCGCGCCGAGCGCCTTCGAGTTGGAGTAATCCGCCGGCGGCGCCCCCGGAGCCCCGGTGCCCGTCGCGGCCCGCAGGAAGAGGGCCGCCATCTCGACCACCATCAGCACGCCCACGGCGCCCGCGAGCGGCAGGTTGCGCCAGAACCCCTCGCGCAGCCGGTCGAGGTTGATGTCGAGCATCATCACCACGAAGAGGAAGAGCACCATCACCGCGCCCACGTACACGAGCACGAGCGTGATCGCGAGGAACTCCGCGTATGCGAGGAGCCACAGACCCGCGGCGTTCACGAACGCGAGCACGAGGAAGAGCGCGGCGTGCACCGGGTTTCGCACCGTGATGACGAGGAGCGAGGAGCCGATGAGCACGGCGCCCAGGACGTAGAACAGGACGAGGGAGAAGTCCATCAGCGGAATCGCGCGTCCTCGGCGCGGTCCTCGGCCAGCTTCGCCTCGTACTTGTCGCCGATCGCGAGCAGCAGCGGCTTGGTGTACAGGAGGTCGCCCCGCTGCTCGCCGTGGTACTCGAGGATCGGCGTCTCCACGATCGAGTCGACCGGGCAGCTCTCCTCGCAGAAGCCGCAGAAGATGCACTTGATGAGGTCCACGTCGTAGCGCGTGGTGCGGCGCGTGCCGTCGTCGCGCTGCTCGCTCTCGATCGTGATCGCGAGCGCGGGGCACACGGCCTCGCAGAGCTTGCAGGCAATGCATCGCTCCTCGCCGTTGGGATAGCGGCGCAGCGCGTGCAGGCCGCGGAAGCGGGGGCTGAGCGGCGTCTTCTCCTCCGGGTACATCACGGTGACCTTGCGCGAGAAGAGGTAGCGGCCGGTGAGGACCATCCCTTTCACGAGCTCCCCGAGCATGAGGCTCGAGGCGATTTCCTTGGCACGGGACAACATGGCTTTAGCTTCCGAACCAGATGCGGACCACGGGCAGGTGCGCGAGCGGCTCCATCATGAACACCGCGACCACCACGATCCACACGAGAGTTAAGGGAATGAAGACCTTCCAGCCGAGCCGCATGATCTGGTCATAGCGGTAGCGCGGGAACGTGGCGCGCACCCAGAGGAAGGCGAACATGAGGAAGGCGATCTTGGCGAGCAGCCACAGGATGCTGGGCGCGGCGAGCCACGAGATCGCCGGGCCGGCGTCGCGAATCGCCGCGAAGGCGAAGGGCGAGAGCCATCCGCCCAGGAACACGAGCGAGGAGACGGTCGAGATGAGGATCATGTTCGCGTACTCCGCGAGGAAGAACACCGCGAACATCATTCCCGAGTACTCGACGTGGAAGCCCGCCACGATCTCGCTCTCGCCCTCGGCCACGTCGAACGGGTGGCGGTTGGTCTCCGCGAGCCCGGCGATGTAGTGGACGATGAAGAGCGGGAAGAGCGGCAGCCAGAACCACGAGACGAAGCCGACGCCGGTGTCCTGGCGCGCCACGATCTGCGTGAGGTTCATGCTCTGGCCGGCCATGAGCGCGCCCACGATGGCGAAGCCCATCGCGATCTCGTAGGAGACCATCTGCGCGGCGGCGCGCATGGCGCCGAGGAACGCGTACTTCGAGTTCGAGGCCCAGCCCGCGATGATGACGCCGTAGATGCCCATGGACGTCATCGCGAGCATGGCGAGGATCGCCGCGTCCGCGTTCGAGATGACCCAGCCCGGCGCGAACGGGATGATCGACCATGCGGCGAGCGCGGGGGCGACCGAGACCACGGGCGCGATCAGGAAGAGCGCCTTGCTGGCCCCCGCCGGGATCATCTGCTCCTTCATGAGCAGCTTGATCGCATCCGCGACGGGCTGCAGGATGCCCTTGTAGCCCACGCGATTGGGGCCCTTGCGCACCTGCATCCAGCCGATCACCCAGCGCTCGACGAGCTGGTAGTACAGCACCGTGAGCAGGATCGGCACCAGGACCGCCACGATCATCGCGAGCGAGCGCCCGAACGTGTACACCTGCGGGCCCCACTGCGGCCCGAAGTACTGGTTCGCGTATCCCTGGAGTTGTCCGGCGATCTCGTTCATGCGGCAGCGGAAACCTTGACGATGTCGATGGCGATTTCCCCCTCGCCCAGCGCGGCCGTCTCGGGGACTCCGCGCGCCACGCGCACCGCGCCTTCCGGCACGGCCGCATCGAGGAGCACGGGCAACACGGCTTCGCCGCCGCCCTGGCGCACGCGCACCTGCGCGCCGGCCGCGAGGCCCATGGCCGCCGCGGTGGCGGCATTGACGCGCAGGCTGCGCGCGGCCTTCATGTCGGCGGTGCGCTGCAGCGGGAGCGAGCGGCGCACGATCGGGTCGGTGCCGTAGATCGCGAATTCTTCAACTCGCTCGAGCGTGGCCGCCGGAGCCTTCACCTGCCACTCGAAATCGGCCGCGGGGTTGGCGAGCCCGGCCTGCGCGAACGCCTGCAGGTCGGGGGCGATCGCGGCGCGCACCTCCTCGATGCGATCGGGATGGAAGCCCGGCACCTCGAGCGTCGCGCCCAGCATGCGCAGCACCTTCCAGAGCGGCCGCGCGTCGCCCTGGGGCTTCACGACCTGGTTGAAGGACTGCACGCGGCCTTCCATGTTGACGAAGGTCCCCGCGGTCTCCGCGTACGGCGTGATGGGCAGCATCACGTGGGCCGCGTCGGTGGTGGCGTTGCGATAGGCGGAGAAGACGACGGCGAACTCCGACGCCGCGAGTGCGGCGAGCGCCTTCGGCCCCATGTCGAGCTCGAGCTCGACGCCCGCGATGAGGTAGCCGGGACGCGGATTGTCGAACATGCCGCGCGCGCCGAGCCCGTCGTGCGAGGGAACCGCACCCACGAGATGCGCGCCCACGGCGTTGCCGCCGTCGGGCAGCACGCCCACGGTGGCGCCGGTGATGCGGCCGATCTCCTGCGCGATCGCGAGGAGCACGGCGAAATCCGGATGCTGCTGCGCGTAGTGGCCGAGAATGATGGCGCTCTTCGGCTTCGCGACGAGCGACGCAGCGATGGCCTTTTCGCCCTCGGTGATCGCGCGCTTGAGCTCGCCGCGCACGCGCTTGCCCGCCGCCTGTGCGACCGCGGCCGCGACGGCGGCGAGCGTCGACGCGAGCTCCGAGGGCTTCGCGATCGCGCGTCCGGCGACGGGCATGAGCAGCTCGTCGTTCGCGACGTGCACGAGGTTCACCGCCATGCCCTTCTTCGCGGCCTGGCGGATGCGGTTGGCGATGAGCGGCTGCTCCTTGCGGATCGTGGAGCCCACGAGCAGCACGGAGTCGAGCTTGCCGATGTCGGAGACCTTCATGCCGAGCCACGGCGCGCCCTGCGCCGGCAGGCGGAAATCGGCCTGGCGCACGCGGTGGTCGATGTTCGGCGTGCCGAGCCCGCGGCCGAGCCTGGCCCCCAGGTGCAGCTCCTCGAGCGTGAGGCCGGGCGCGAGCAGCAGCCCCAGCCCCGTCGCGCCGTGGCGCCCGACGATGCTCTTCAGGCCCTGCGCCGCCGCCTCGAGCGCCTCGGACCAGTCGACCTCGGCCCACTGGCCCGCGCGCTTCACCATCGGGTGCAGCAGCCGCTCGTTGGAATTCAGGCCCTCGTACGCGAAGCGGTCGCGGTCCGAGATCCAGCATTCGTTCACGTCGTCGTTCTCGATGGGCAGCGCGCGCATCACGCGGTCCACCTTCACCTGGATCATCAGGTTGGAATTGAGCGAGTCGTGCGGGGAGATGCTCTTCCTCTTCGCGAGCTCCCAGTTGCGCGCCGTGTAGCGGAAGGGCTTGGAGGTGAGCGCGCCCACGGGACAGAGGTCGATCATGTTGCCCGAGAGCTCGCTGTCCACCGTGCGGCCGACGAAGGAGACGATCTCGCTATGCTCTCCCCTCCCCGCCATGCCGAGCTCCATCACGCCCGCGATCTCCTGCCCGAAGCGGACACAGCGCGTGCACTGGATGCAGCGCGTCATGTCGGTCGCGATGAGCGGGCCCAGGTTCTTGTTCACGACGACGCGCTTCTCTTCCTTGTAGCGCGAGGCGCTGCCGCCGTAGCCGACCGCGAGGTCCTGCAGCTGGCATTCGCCGCCCTGGTCGCAGATCGGGCAGTCGAGGGGGTGGTTGATGAGCAGGAATTCCATCACGCCCTTCTGGGCGTCGATGGCCATCTTCGAGTGCGTCTGCACCTTCATGCCCTCGGTCGCCGGCGTGGCACACGCGGGCAGCGGCTTCGGCGCCTTCTCGACCTGCACGAGGCACATGCGGCAGTTGGCCGCGATCGAGAGCTTCTTGTGATAACAGAAATGAGGCACGAACAGGCCGAGCTGGGTCGCGGCGTCCATCACCGTGGCGCCGTTGTCGACCGTGACGGCCTGGCCGTCGATTTCGAGATTGATAGGCATTTAGTCCGCCGCCATCTTGTGGAGGTCCGGATGCGTGGCGCTGCTGTAGCCGCCCGGCTTCACGCAGCAGCGCTTGTGGTCGATGTGGTACTGGAACTCGTCGCGGTACGTCTTCACGAACGCGCGCACCGGCATCGCCGCGGCATCGCCCAGCGCGCAAATGGTGCGGCCCTGGATGTTGTCGGCGAGGTTGAGCAGCAGGTCGAGATCCTCCTGGCGCCCTTCACCCGTCTCGATGCGATGGATGATGCGGTAGAGCCAGCCGGTGCCCTCGCGGCAAGGCGTGCACTGCCCGCACGACTCCTCGAAGTAGAAATAGGCGAGGCGCTCGGCGGCCTTCACCATGCAGGTGTCCTCGTCCATGACGATGACGGCACCCGAGCCCAGGAACGAGCCCGCCTTCGCGATCGAGTCGTAGTCCATGTCGAGGTTCATCATCACGTCGGCCGTGAGCACGGGCATCGACGAGCCGCCGGGGATCACGCCCTTCAGCTTCTTGCCGCCGCGCATGCCGCCCGCCATCTCGAGCAGCTTCGCGAACGGCGTGCCCAGCCTGATCTCGTAGTTGCCGGGGCGATTCACCTGGCCCGAGACCGAGAAGATCTTGGTCCCGCCGTTGTTCGGCTTGCCGAGTCCCAGGAACCAGTCGGCGCCCTCGGTGATGATCCACGGCACGGCGGCGAAGGTCTCGGTGTTGTTGATCGTGGTGGGCTTGCCGTAGAGGCCGAAGCTCGCCGGGAACGGCGGCTTGTAGCGCGGCTGGCCCTTCTTGCCCTCCAGGGACTCGAGCAGCGCGGTTTCCTCCCCGCAGATGTACGCGCCGAAGCCGTGGTGCGCGTACAGCTCGAAGTCGAATCCTCCGCCGAGGATGTTCTTCCCGAGGAAGCCCGCGGCCCTCGCTTCTTGCAGCGCGCGCTCGAAGATCTCGTACTCGTTCCAGATCTCGCCGTGGATGTAGTTGTAGCCCACGGTCGCACCGATCGCATACCCGGCGATGATCATCCCTTCGATCAGCGCGTGCGGGTTGTAGCGGATGATGTCGCGGTCCTTGAAGGTGCCCGGCTCGCCCTCGTCGGAGTTGCACACGACGTAGCGCTGGCCTGTGTAGCTCTTCGGCATGAAGGACCACTTGAGGCCGGTCGGGAAGCCCGCGCCGCCGCGGCCCCTCAACGCGCTCTTCTTCACCTCGGCGATCACCGCGTCGGGCGTGAGCTTGTCGTCGACGATCTTCCGCAGCGCCTTGTAGCCGCCGCGCTCCTGGTAGGCCTTGAGGCCCCAGTTCGCGCCGTCGAGGCCCTTCATGATCACGGCGTCGGGGCCGTAGTCGAGGATGGTCATTTCAATTCCTCGTCGAGCAGCCGGTCGAGCTTCTCGTTCGACATGAAGCTGCACATGCGCTTGTTGTTCACGAGCAGCACCGGCGCATCGCCGCAGGCGCCCATGCATTCGCCTTCCTTGAGCGTCACGCGGCCATCCGCGCTGGTCTCGTTGAAGCCCTTCAAGCCCAGCTTGTGCTTGAGGTGCTCGGCCGCGTCCAGCGCGCCGGACAGCGCGCACGGGAGATTCGTGCAGATGCTGACCTTGTACTTCCCGAGCGGCTTGAGGTTGTACATGTTGTAGAAGGTCGCGACCTCGTAGACCCATACCGGGGGCATGCCGAGCACTGCTGCCACTTCTTCCTGCAGCTCGTTGGGCAGCCACCCGTGCTGGTCCTGCGCGATGCGAAGCGCCGACATCACGGCCGACTGCTTCTGGCCGGCCGGGTACTTGGCCACCTCGCGCGCGATGGCGTCGAGGGAGGCTTGCGTGAGCATGCCCATCAGATCTCGCCCTTCCAGTAATCCACCGCGGCGCTCGCCTCGGTCATGTGGCGCACGC
>Ga0157369_10002960_pt1 | contig 20309 bp, 20 predicted proteins | sample C25metaG_FD_113461 | JGI IMG/M metagenome (GOLD analysis project Ga0157369, IMG submission 113461) | Corn rhizosphere microbial communities from Kellogg Biological Station, Michigan, USA - C2-5 metaG | ecosystem: Host-associated > Plants > Roots > Rhizosphere > Soil | place: USA: Michigan...
CCACCACCAGCGACTCGATACCGCGCTCGTCCAGCAGGTGCTGGAGGTTGGTTTCGCGAAAGGCATTGGGATAGTGCTTGAGCACCACCGGCTCGCCGGCCCGGGGCACGACCGCGGCCTGGATCTCGACGCCGTCGCTGCCGGGCACGAAGATCGGCGCCTCGGCGCTGAGCGACTGATGCTGCACATGAATCACCGGAATGCCCTGGTCGCGGGCGTGGGCGATGATCCGCGCGGCCTTGGCGACCGCGGCCTCGATGCCACTGAGGGGCAGTTTGCCGCTGGGAAGGTATTCGTTCTGCAGATCGATGACGACGACGGCGTGCTTGCTCATGTCCAGCCTCTCGGAAGATGCTTCAGGTTTGGGTCCGGCCATGATTGGCCAGCCGCGCCTCCGGGCGAAGAGGCGTGACCGACAACTTCAGGGGCGCCAGCGACACATGCACGATCAACCGCCGATCGAACTCGGTCTGCTGCTCTATCCCGGTGTGCAATGGGCGACGGTGCACGGCCTCACCGATCTGTTCGAGATCGCCGGGCGCTTCACGGGAACGGCGGAGGATGCCGAGCGGCCCCGCTTGCGCGTCAGCCACTGGCGGCTTGAGGAGGGCGCAGCAGCGCCCAGCCGGGTCTACGACTCACTGCCCGCAGCGAGCGGCTCACCCAGCGTGCTGAGCCTGCCACCCAGCCTGGCTGAGCCAATCACAGCGGAGGCCGCTGCGCCCTATCGCGAGTGGCTACGTCGGCAGCATCAGAGCGGCGTGCGTCTGGCCTCGATCTGCGCCGGCGCCTTTCTGCTGGCGGAAACCGGCTTGCTCGACGGTCGCATCGCCACCACCCACTGGCTCCATGTCGAGCGCTTCAATGCGCGTTTTCCTGCCGTCAGCCTGGACGCCGACCAGCTCCTCATCGACGGCGAGGATCTCGTCACCGCGGGCGGTCTCATGGCCTGGACCGACCTCGGCCTGCGCCTGGTCGATCGCTACCTGGGCGCCAAGCGGATGCTCGACACCGCGCGCATCCTGGTCATCGACCCACCGGGTCGACAGCAGCGCTACTACAGCGCCTTTTCCCCGCGCCTGAGTCATGGCGACGGCGCCATTCTCGCCGTGCAGGAGTGGCTGCAGGAAAGCGGCGCCCAGGACATCGCCCTGGACACCCTGGCCCGCCGCGCCGGCCTGGAACCGCGCACCTTTCTGCGCCGTTTTCGCCAGGCCACCGGCATGACTGCCACCGCTTACGGCCAGCAACTGCGCGTCGGTCGTGCCCGGGAACTGCTGCAGGCCAGCCGCCTGCCCCTCGAACGGGTCGCCTGGGAAGTGGGCTACAGCGATCCGGGTGCCTTCCGCAAGGTCTTCACCCGCGTGGTTGGGCTGAGCCCGGGGGATTATCGGCGGCGGTTCGGGGGTGGATCGCCAGGTCGCTGAAGCCTAACTCGGCGCGTCGGTGCCCGGCGGAAAGCCCCCGTCGATCCGCTACACCAGCGGCTCGGCGATCCGCTCCAGCAGTTCGGGTCCATCGTTTTTCACGCTGCCCACGGCCTTGCCGACCGGATACCAGTCGAAGGCCTCCACCGGCGTTGCTTCGATCTCACCAATCTCGGCGGCGCGCTCCATGGACAGCTCGGGGTCCAGCCATTCGCGGGCCACGGCCGGCGGCAGGACCAGCGGGCGGCGGTCATGGATATCGACCATCCCGGCGTCCGAGGCGGCGGTGACGATGACGAAGCCGTCATCCTCGTCGGGTGCCTGGTCAGCCGGGTGGAAGTGGCCGATGGCGGCGAAGAACAGCGGCTCGCCGGATTTCAGCCGGATGAAGTAGGGCTGCTTGAGCTTGGGATCTGTAGGGTCCTTTTTCCACTCGTACCAGCCATCCGCTACCACCAGAGCACGGCCGTTCTTCCAGAGGCCGCGAAACATCCGGCTGGTGGCCGCCGTTTCGACGCGCGCGTTGATCACCGGCGGACGCTTGGCCTGGCGCGCCCAGGCGGGCTGGTAGCCCCAGAGCACCGGGTCCAGGTGCAGGCCGTCCTGCTGCTGGTGGAGCAGCTGGACGCGGGTGCCCGGCGCCACGTTGTAGCGACCCAGGGCGCGGGGTTCCAGGCCGGTGCGGACATCCGCAGGCGCGGCGCCCAGGGCGTCCAGGTAATCGAGGGCATAGCGGTACTGGGCAAAGCGGCCACACATGGGATGCTCCTGTGCGCGGGAGACGCAGGCTGAAATGCCCCCGCATCCCTAGCTAGGACCACGCCTCACGCCCGAAGTACCTGGCGCTCAGGCCTTGGGCGCCGCCGTCTCGCGTCGGGCCAGCCCCCGGTCATGCAGCACCATCCCCACGACCATGGCCGCGACAAAGCCATAGACCTTGGCGATACCCAACCCCAGGCCTGCCAGCGCGGGCCCGGGGCATAGCCCGGCCAGCCCCCAGCCAAGGCCGAAGATCAGAGCGCCCAGTAGCAGGCGGCGGTCGACAGGTACGGTGGGCGGCAGGTGAAAGGCGCTGTCGAGCAAGGGCCGCGCCAGCCGGCGCTGGAGCTGGACCGCGGGCAGCGCCACCAGCAGGGCGCCGCCCAGCACGAACAGCAGGCTAGGGTCCCAGCGTCCGCTGGCGAGGTCGAGAAAACCCAGTACGCGGGCGGGATCGAGCATCCCCGAGAGGGCCAGGCCGCTGCCGAAGAGCAGACCGGCCAGCAGCGCTACGACCAGGCGGCAAGAATTCATCGCAGCAGCCCCAGTAGGGTGGCCGTGGCCAGGCCACAGGCCAGGAAGACCGCCGTGGCGGCCAGCGAGCGGCGCGAACCTCGGGCCACGCCGAGGATGCCATGGCCCGAGGGGCAGCCCGAGCCCAGCCGCGTCCCGAAACCGACCAGCAGCCCCGCCAGTAGCAGTTGAGGCCAGGTCGCGTCCACGGTCAGGGAGGGAGGCGCGTGCAGGCCGCTCACCAGCAGCGGTCCCAGCACCAGGCCCAGCACGAAGACCAGGCCGGTGCCGGCCTGCTGTCCGCCGAGCAGCCGGCCGAAGATCCCGCTGATGCCGGCGATCCGCCCATTGACCAGCAACAGCAGGCTGGCGGCCAGGCCCAGCAGCAGACCGCCACCCAGGGCGGGCATATAGGAGACGAGGATCATGGTGTCTGGCTCTCGGGCTGACAGAAGATCTGGTAGAGCGCCTGCAGCAGCTGGGCGGCCTTGTCTTCGGTGAGCCGGTAGAAGATCTGCTTGGCCTCGCGGCGGGTGGTGACCAGGCCAGCCTCGCGCAGCACGCCGAGTTGTTGGGAGAGGGTGGGCTGGCGGATGTCCAGACGGGCTTCCAGTTCGCCGACCGCGTACTCAGCTTCGGCGAGGGCGCAGGCCAGCAGCAGGCGAACCGGATGCGCCAGGGTCTTGAGCAGGGCGGCCACCTCCCGGGCGCGGGTCTGCATGTCCTGGGGGGAGAGGACCGCGCCTGGGGTGGGTCTGGTAGGTGGAGTGGTCATGAGCAAGCCCGACTTATTCAATATACAGTTTTATATAATGTATATTGTCTAGCTGGCAAGTCGGGGTCGTCGGGCGGCCCAGGCTCAGGGGTGGCGCACGGTCAGTCGATCAGCGACCGGGCGAAGTCGCGATAGCTGCGCAGCGGGCGCCCGAGCATTTGCACCAGCCGCTCACGGTCCCCAGGTTGCGGAAGCATGCCGTCGCTGACATAGCGCTCGGCCATGAGCCTCATTTCATAGGCCATCCAGGCCGGCATGAAGGTCGCCATGTTCTGCTCGAAGCCGTGCGGATCGTCACCGGCGTAGTGGACGGGGCGGCCCAGCAGGTCGCTCCAGATCGCCGCGGCGCCTGTGCCTGTGAGGCTGTCCGGGCCCACCAGGTTGATCGTTTCGCTGGGCAGCTTGTCGATCGCCTGATCGCGGCGGATGAGTTCGAGAGCGGCGACCTCGGCGATATCCCGGGCGTCGACCATGGCCACGCCCTTGCCGCCGAGGGGCATGGGATAGATCCCATGCTGCAGGATGATGTCCCTGATCATGACCTCGTTGTCGATGAAGTAGGTGGGCCGCAGGACGGTGGCACTGAAACCCATGGCGTCCAGCATCCGCTCGCCGCCGAATTTCACCGCGAAGTGCGGTACGTTGACCGCGCTGTCGGCGCCGAAGACCGAGAGGTAGACGACCCGCTCGACGCCGCTTTCCCGGGCGATGTTGAGGGTGATGAGCGCCTGGGTGAATTCGTCGCCGGTCACGGCGTTGAGCAGGAAAAGGGTGGACACGCCAGCGAAGGCGCGGCGCAGGGCAGCGAGATCGAGCAGGTCGCCCTGCATGACTTCGACGGTGGCAGGAAAATCGGCGCTGGCCGGAGTGCGGGTCAGCACCCGCACCTTGGCCTCGCGCTGCACGAGCTGTTGCACGAGGTGGCGGCCTACGCGGCCGGTGGCGCCAGTGACGAGGATGGTCATGTCGGTAACTCCAGGTGGGTGAGGGGTAGAGCCACCTTAAGTCGTCCCACCTTAGGCCAATAGCCGCTAGGATAGGGACATACCGTTCCATTATTGAGACAGCTTGATGGACTTCAGCCTGCTGGCCGATTTTCAGCTCATCGCCACTCATGGCGGCATTGGCAAGGCCAGTCGTGCCAGTGGCCGACCCAAGGCCAGCCTGTCGCGGCGGCTGGCCGAATTGGAAGAGGCGCTGGGGATACGCCTGATCGAGCGCGGCGGGCGCAGCCTCGTCCTGACGCCTGCCGGGGTTGAATTGGCGGCTCGTACCCTGGGGCCGCTGCGCGAGATTCAGGAGGCGGTGGCCGCGGTGCAGGAGGGCGTGGCTGTGCCCCGCGGACGGCTGCGCATCGCGGCACCGCTGCTGTTTTCCCAGGTGGCGCTGGGCCGGCTGAGTGCGGATTTCCGGCGGCAGTACCCGGAGATCCTCATCGAGGTGATGGCCGAGGATCGCCTGGCCGATCTGGTGGAGGAACACTTCGACCTGGCCATTCGTATCAACCCCGCGCCCGACATCACCCTGGTGGGTCGCTGCTTCGCCCGGGACCGCCGGGTGCTGGTCGCCGCCCCGGGCCTCGAAGGCCCTCTGACGGCTGGTGCCGAGCCTGCGCCTCTGCCTGCGGTGGTCATGCCCGGCCAGCGCGAGGGCGAGGTCTGGACGCTGACGGAGGGCGGGGAGCGCTTCCTGCCCCAGCCGGTCTTGCAGCTGACTTCGCTGCTGACCATCCGCGAGGCGGTACTGGCCGGTGCAGGTGCAGCGCTATTGCCGCTCTCGCTGGTGCAACGTCAGCTGGACGAAGGCGCGCTCAGGCGCTGGGGCACCCTCGCCGGTGAGACCGAACTCTGGGTGCTGCACACCTCGCGACGACTGCAGAGCCCCAAGGTGAAGGCCTTCGTCGACTTCCTCTGCGCACGGTATCCAGACGGCATCTTTCTGCTGGACTAACGACTGACGAGGCCTGCCCCGGGGTCCGCGAGACGACGGCCTGCATATCGCCCGCGCCCCTTTGTCCGGATAATGGCGGCCAATCTGTCTCCAAACCGGAATGCTGTGCATGGAAATCAAGGTCAATTTTCTCGACAACCTGAGGCTCGAGGCCAAGTTCGACGACTTCTCGGTGATCGCCGATCAGCCCATCCGCTACAAGGGTGACGGCTCGGCCCCGGGGCCCTTCGACTATTTCCTGGCGTCCTCGGCGCTCTGCGCGGCCTATTTCGTCAAGCTCTACTGCCAGACCCGCGACATTCCCACCGACAACATCCGCCTGGCGCAGAGCAACATCGTCGACCCGGAGAATCGCTACAAGCAGACCTTCAAGATCCAGGTCGAGCTGCCTGCCGATCTCTCCGACAAGGATCGCCAGGGCATCCTCAGGTCCATCGATCGCTGCACGGTGAAGAAGGCGGTGCAGGCCGGTCCCGACTTCATCATCGAGGCGGTGGAGAGTCTGGACGCCGATGCCCAGGCCCTGCTGCTGCCCAGCGATACCGGTAGCCAAACCTACATCCCCGGCAAGGACCGGCCGCTGGAAGAGACCATCGCCAAGCTCTCCGGCATCCTCGCTGACCTGGGCATGAAGGTGGAGATCGCCTCCTGGCGCAACATCGTGCCTAACGTCTGGTCGCTGCACCTGCGCGATGTGCAGTCGGCGCTGTGCTTCACCAATGGCAAGGGCGCGACCAAGGAAGCGGCCCTGGCCTCGGCGCTGGGCGAATTCATCGAACGCCTCAACTGCAACTTCTTCTACAACGACCAGTACTGGGGCGAGGCCATCGGCAACGCGGCCTTCGTCCACCACCCCGACGAGCGCTGGTTCCAGCCCGGGCCCAAGGACGCGCTGCCCCGGGAGATCCTCGACCGCTATTGCCGCAAGCTCTACGACCCGGAAGGCGAGCTGCGCGCCTCGCACCTGCACGACACCAACTCCGGCAACGTGGCGCGCGGCATCTGCGCGCTGCCCTTCGTGCGCCAGTCCGATGGCGAGGTGGTGTACTTCCCCTCGAACCTGATCGAGAACCTCTACCTCAGCAACGGCATGAGCGCGGGCAACACCCTGGCCGAAGCCCAGGTGCAGTGCCTGTCGGAGATCTTCGAGCGGGCGGTGAAGCGCGAGATCCTCGAAGGCGAGCTGGCCCTGCCGGATGTTCCTGACGAGGTGCTGGCCCGGTTTCCCGCCATCGTCGACGGCATCCGCGGCCTGGAAGCCCAGGGCTTTCCGGTGCTGGTCAAGGACGCCTCCCTGGGTGGCGAATTCCCGGTGATGTGCGTGACCCTGATGAATCCGCGCACCGGTGGGGTGTTCGCCTCCTTCGGCGCCCATCCGCGCCTGGAGATCGCCCTGGAGCGCAGTCTCACCGAATTGCTGCAGGGCCGCAGCTTCGAGGGCCTCAACGACCTGCCGCAGCCGACCTTCGAGAGCCAGGCGCTGATGGAGCCGAATAACTTCGTCGAGCACTTCATCGACTCCAGCGGCCTGGTCTCCTGGCGCTTCTTCAGCGCCAGGGCCGACCATGAGTTCGTCGACTGGGATTTCTCCAGCGAGGGCGAAGACGCCACCGCCCAAGAGGCCGCCACCCTGTTCGGCATCCTCGCCGAACGGGATCTGGAAGCCTACATGGCGGTGTACGAGGAGTTGGGCGCGCCGGCCTGCCGCATCCTGGTGCCGGGCTATTCGGAGATCTATCCTGTCGAGGACCTGATCTGGGACAACACCAACAAGGCGCTGGCGGTACGCGAGGACATCCTCACCCTGCACCAGCTGGACGATGCGGCCCTGGAGTCCCTGCTCGAACGCCTGGACGATACCCAGGTGGACGACTACACCCGCATCGCCACCCTGATCGGCGTGGAATTCGACGAGAACACCGTCTGGGGCCAGCTGACCGTGCTGGAGCTCAAGCTGCTCATTCACCTGGCGCTGCAGCAATTCGAAGAGGCCAAGGAAGAGGTCGAGACCTTCTTGCAATTCAACGACAACACCCTGGAGCGCGGCCTGTTCTACCAGGCGCTCAATGCGGTGCTGGAAGTCGAAATGGACGACGAACTGGAACTGGCCGACTTCGAAGTCAATTTCCGCCGGATGTTCGGCAACGAACGCCTGGACGCCGCCCTGGGCTCGGTCTCGGGCGAGGTACGCTTCCCTGGCCTGACGCCCACCAGCCTCAAGCTGGAAGGCCTCGACAAGCACCTGCGGCTGATCGACAGCTATCGCAAGCTGCACGCGGCGCGGGCCAGGGCGGCTGGGATTACGCTCTAACGGAAAGCCCCGCCAGGACCCGGGAGGGGCTTTCCTGGCGGTCAGCAGACCGCGATATGGGAATCCGCGCGCGGCTCGGTGCCGCCGCAGAGCACGCCGGTCTGCGGATCGCGGACGATGATCTGGCCGCGACCGAAGTCGGTGGAGTCGTGGGCGATCTCGATCTGGTGACCGCGCCGCGCCAGGCCGCTGGCCAGGGCGCGGGAAGCCGCCTGCTCGATGCCGACCTTCATCTCCCCCAGCCACTGCCAGCGCGGGGCGTCCAGCGCCGCCTGGGGATTGAGGCCGAAGTCCACCAGATTCATCACCATCTGCACATGGCCCTGGGGCTGCATGTAGCCACCCATGACGCCGAAGGGGCCGATGGGCACGTCACCCTTGCTCAGGAAGCCCGGGATGATGGTGTGGAAGGTCTGCTTGCCCGGCGCCAGGGCGTTGGAGTGGCCGGCATCCAGGCTGAATTCCGAGCCGCGATTCTGCAGGCCGATGCCGCTGTCGGGCAGCACCACGCCGGAGCCGAAGCCGTGGTAGGCGCTCTGGATGAAGGACACCATGTTGCCCTCGCCATCGGCGGTGGCGATGTAGACGGTGCCGCTGGCCTGGGGATCGCCATGCAGCGGCGGCTGGGCCTGGTCGGTGATCTCGGCGCGGCGGCGCTCGGCATAGGCATCGTCCAGCAGGACGCTGGCGGCGACCCTCATGTGCTCGGGATCGGTGATGTAGTGCAGGCCGTCGGCATAGGCCTTCTTCATGGCTTCCAGCTGGCGGTGCCAGGTGAGCTGGCTGTCGCGCTGGTCGAAGTCATAACCCTTGAGGATGTTCAGGGTCATGAGGGCGATCAGGCCCTGGCCACTCGGCGGAATCTCCCACACCTGATAGCCACGGTAGTCGACCTTGATCGGCTCCACCCAGCGCGGCTGGTAGCCGGCCAGGTCCGCCGTGGTCAGGTGACCGCCGCTGGCCGCGGCATGCTCGGCCAGGCGCTGGGCGATGGCGCCCCGGTAGAAGCTCTCGCAGCGGGTCTGTGCCAGTTCCTCCAGGGTGCGGGCCTGGGCGGGGTTGCGAAACAGCTGGCCGGCGACCGGCGCCTGGCCGTCGATGAGGAAGGTGTCGAACCAGGCTGCAAGCTCAGGCGCCTGGTCCCGGCTGGCCTGGTACTCGGCCTGGGCGATGCGCCACTGGTAGGCGACCACCGGCGACACCGGGAAGCCGTCTCGGGCCAGGGCGATCGCGGGTTCGAACAGGGTGGCGAAGGGCAGCTTGCCGAAGCGGCGCGACAACTCGGCCCAGGCCGCTGGGCAACCCGGCACCGTGACCGGCAGCCAGCCGTGCACCGGCATGCGTTCGTGGCCGGCGGCCTTGACCGTGGCGATGTCGAGGCTGGCCGGGGCATGGCCGCTGGCGTCCAGGCCATGCAGCTGGTCCTTGACCCAGACCAGGGCGAAGGCGTCGCCGCCGATGGCATTGCCGGTAGGTTCCACCACGGTCAGGGCCGCGGCGGTGGCGATGGCCGCGTCGATGGCGTTGCCACCCTGGCGCAGCATGGTGATGCCGGCTTCGGCGGCCAGCGGCTGGGAGGTGGCGACCATGCCATTGCGCGCGAAAACGCTCTGGCGTTGCGAGGCATAGGGGTAGTCGTGAGCAGAGAAATTCAGCATGGCAGGCTCTTCGAGGTCATTGTCCGGTCTTGATGCGGGTCCACTCGCGGGTCATCAGCCGCTGGATCTGCGGCGGCAGATCGGCGGAGACGTAGAGGCGCTCGGCGATGGCCGCGCTCGGGTAGATGCCCGGGTTGTCGCGGACCTTGGCATCGAGCAGGGCGGTGGCGTCGCGGTTGGGATTGGCGTAGCCGACATAGTCGCTGATCGGGGCGATCACCTCGGGGCGCAGCAGGTAGTCGATCAGCGCCAGGGCCCCTTGGGGATTCTTGGCGTCCTTGGGGATGGCCAGCATGTCGAACCAGAGATTGGCGCCTTCCCTGGGGATCACGTAGCGCACGTCGCTGGTCTTGCCGGCTTCCCTGGCGCGGCTCTGGGCCTGCAGGACATCGCCCGAATAGCCCATGGCCACGCAGACGTCGCCGTTGGCCAGGTCGGTGATGTACTTGCTGGAGCTGAAATAGGTCACCGACGGCTTGAGCTGCTGCAGCAACGCGGAGGCCTTGCGGTAGTCCTTGGGTTTCCGGCTGTTGGGGTCCAGGCCCAGGTAGTGCAGGGTCTGGGCGAAGACCTTTTGCGGCGCATCGAGCAGGGCCACGCCGCAGCCCTTGAGCCTGGCCAGGTTCTCCGGCTTGAACAGCAGGTCCCAGGAATCCACCGGGGCGCCATCGCCCAGGGCGGCGCGCACCTTGGCGGCGTTGTAGCCGATGCCCACGGTGCCCCAGAGGTAGGGGACAGCGTAGCGATTGCCGGGATCGGCCGCTTCCAGGCGCTGCATGAGCCGTGGATCCAGATGCTGCCAGTTGGACAGCCGGCTGCGATCCAGTGGCTGGTAGGCGCCCGCCTTGATCTGCTTGGTGAGGAACTGGTTGGACGGCACCACCAGGTCATAGCCGGAGTGGCCGGACAGCAGCTTGGCTTCGAGCATCTCGTTGGTGTCAAAGACGTCGTAGCGCACCTGGACGCCGCTGGCCTCGGTGAACTGCTTGAGGGTGTTCGGACCTATGTAGTCCGACCAGTTGTAGAAACGCACCTCGGACTCGGCGGCCTGGGTCAGGGGCGTCAGGCAGAGGGCGAGGGCGGCCAGCAGGGGACGAACGGCCATGGAGGTCTCCGGTCTAGAGCACGCGGCTGAGGAATTCGCGGGTGCGCGGATGGGTGGGATTGCCGAACACCTGGGCCGGCGGGCCTTCCTCGATCAGCTCGCCCTGGTGCAGCACCACCACGCGATCGGCCACCTCGCGGGCGAAGCCCATCTCGTGGGTCACCACCACCATGGTCATGCCGTCTTCGGCCAGCTCCTTCATCACCTGCAGCACCTCGCCCACGGTTTCCGGGTCGAGGGCGCTGGTGGGTTCGTCGAACAGCATGGCCTGGGGTTTCATCGCCAGGGCGCGGGCGATGGCCACGCGCTGCTGCTGGCCGCCGGAGAGTTGCGCCGGATAGTGCTCGGCCTTGTCGGACAGCCGCACCCGGGCGAGCAGGGCGCGGGCCTGTTCCACGGCGGCGGCCCGCGCCACGCCCAGCACCTGGATCGGCGCCTCGATGATGTTTTCCAGCACCGTCATGTGCGGGAAGAGGTTGAACCTCTGGAACACCATGCCGATGTCGCGGCGGCGGCGGGCGATATTGCGCTCGGAGTCTCTGACTCTCGAGCCATCGGCACGCTCGCGAAAGCCCATCAGCTCGCCGTTGACGCGGATGGTGCCGCCCTGGATGTCTTCCAGGTGGTTGAGGCAGCGGATGAAGGTGGTCTTGCCCGAGCCGGAGGCGCCGATCAGCACCACCACCTCGCCGCGGCGCACCTCCAGGGTCACGCCCTTGAGGATCTCCAGCTCGCCGAAGGCCTTGTGCACCTCCAGCGCCTGGATCACGGATTCTTGCGTGGTCGTCATGGCTAGCGTCCCCGTAGCTTGAAGCCCTGCAGGCTGAACAGCCGGCCGGTGGCGGTGGGTCGGTGACCGTCGGCCTTGCCGAAGCGCCGCTCCAGCCAGGCCTGGAAGAAGCCCCAGAGGGTGGTCAGGACCAGGAAGTAGATGGCCACCACCAGGTACAGCTCGAAGACGCGGAAGGTCGCCGAGGTGATCATCTGGGTGCTGAGCAGCAGCTCCTGCACCCCGATGACGCTGACCAGGGTGGTGTTCTTGAGCATCACGTTGAACTCGTTGCCGAGCGGCGGAATGATCACCCGCAGCGCCTGGGGCAGCACGATGCGGCGCATCAGCTTGGCCGGCGTCATGCCCAGGGAGCGCGCCGCCTCGTACTGGCCGCGATCCACCGCACCGATGCCGGCGCGGATGATCTCGGCCATGTAGGCACCTTCGTTGAGGCCCAGGGCGATGATGGCCGCCTGGATGTTGCCCGGGATCACCAGGAAGCCCAGGTCCAGGTCCTCGAAGCGAAAGATGCCGCCGGCCGCCAGGGCCGTGTAGAGGAAGACGATCTGCACCAGCAGCGGCGTGCCGCGCATCAGCCAGACATAGCAGCGCACCGGGTATTGCAGCGCCCGATAGCGCGACAGCCGTGCCAGCGCCGCCAGCAGGCCGAGCGCGCAGCCCAGCAGCATGGCGCCGATGGCGATGACGCAGGTCAGCCCGAGGCCGTAGAGGTAGACGTCGCTCGGGTGCAGCAGGTACTGCCAGAACACATCCCAGCTGAAGTTCATCGTGGCCTTCCCTTAATCGAGCTTGTCGCCTTCCAGGTGCCACTTGGCCATGAGGGTGGCGTAGCTGCCATCGGCCTTCATGTCGGCGAGGATCTGGGTGAGGGCGCTGCTGAGCTGGCTGTCGTCCTTGCGTACGCCGATCCCGGTGAGGATGCGGGCGAAGGCCGGCACGCCGGTCTCGAACTGGCCGGGCGCGACGCCCTGGTAGTAGGCGGCGGTTTCCACGGTGGTGCCGTAGGCGTCGGTCTGGCCCAGGCGCAGGGCCTGGAAGGCGTCGGTGTCGCTGTTGTAGGCCACCAGCTTCATGGGCGCCTTGCCGGCCTTCTTCAGCTCCTCGTTGTGGGCGTCGAGCAGGGTGCGGATGGTGGAGCCATTGAGCACCGCCACCTTCTTGCCGGCGAGGTCGTCCAGGGTGTGGATGCCGGCCTTGTTGCCCGCCGGCACCACCACCGCCTGGCTGGAGTACATGTAGTTGACGATGTCGATCACCTGGCGGCGCTCGGGCTTGTCGAACAGCTGGTCGATCAGCAGATCGCACTGGCCGGCCAGCAGCGCCGGAATCAGGCCGGAGAAGGGCACCACGCGCCAGTCGACCTTCTTGTCGCCGAGGCGCTTGGCGATCTCGGCACCGAGGTCGACGGTGAGGCCCTTGGGCTTCTGGGCTTCGTCGAAGAAGCCGATCGGTGGGGTATCGAGAGCGCCGCAATAGGTGATCTTGGAAGCCTTGGCCAGGCGCTCGGGGATCTGCGGGGCGGCCTGGGTGAAGCCGGCGACGAGGGTCAGGGCGAGCAGACTGCAGGAAAGCCGGTGGCGGGTCATGGTCTTCTCCGGAAGGACAGGGGTGGGCAGGGCGGATGGCTCAGCGCGGGGGCGTACTTCGGGTCTGGTCGCCCGATCGTTCGATGAAGGTCAGCAGGTCGGGCACCGTGCCCTCGATGTGCTCGCGCAACACCCGCTCGGCTTCGGCGGCATCGCCGGCGCGCAGGGCGGCGAGGATGGGCGCGTGCTCGTCGCGGGCCGACTGGGGGCGATCGACGTGCAGCCAGAGCTGCATGTGCGGCTCGATCAGGGCATAGAGGCCATTGATCTGGCGCAGCAGCCGCGGCCGACCGGCCAGGCTGCACAGGTATTCGTGGAAGGCGCGGTGCTGGGCGACCCAGGCGCCGGGTTCCTGCTCGTCGTCCAGGTCTTCCAGCAGGCGTTCCAGGCGCGTCATCTCGCGGGGGCCGACATGGGGCGTGGCCAGGCGGATGGCCAGGCCTTCGAGGGCGCTGCGCATCTCGAACACCTCGCGCATGTCCTCCAGGTCCAGGCCGCTGACCACCGCGCCGCGATGCGGCCGGAGGATCACCAGGCCTTCGGCGGCGAGGCGCTGGAAGGCGCTGCGCACCGGCATGCGACTCATGCCCAGGGTGGTGGCGATGTCCTCGGCGATCAGCCGCTCGCCATTCCGATAGTGCCCGGCGCAGATGGCCTGCAGCAGATGGCGATAGGCCTCTTCTTCGGCGCTCAGGGCAGTGGAGCGGGACAGGGCGGAGAGCGGCATGGACTGGCTTCCTGGATTTTTGTATCCAATCTGCCAAGGCAAGGCTCATGCCAGGGAGTCCAGTGCTCGCCAGCGCTGGGCCGCAGGTCAGCGTGGTCAGGCGCCGGCGTTACCTTTTGCACCACGCTGGGTCGCCGCAGCGGCCGCTCTGCTACCTCAGGACCCGAAACGGGGCGGTGTCAGTCCAGCAACTGGCCATCGGCGGCGAAGAAGGGGTAGGGCCCAGGGTAGTTGCCCAGCGGCAGATGGTGGGTCACCAGGGCCTCGTCCGCCCAGCGATGCAGCAGCAGGCCCGGCGGCTCCAGGCGGAAGCGCGACGGCGCCGCTTCGCGCAGGTCCAGGTCGACCTGGTGCGACACACCGGGACAGACGCAGGCCAGGGTGCCGCCGAAGCGGCGCTGGATCAGCCGGTGCAGATGGCCGCAAAGCAGCCGCTCCACCTGGGGATGACGGCGGATCACGGCTTCCAGTTCGGCGCCGCCGTCCAGGCCGATGCGATCCATATGGCCGATGCCAACCGGGAACGGCGGATGGTGCAGGAGCACCAGGGTCGGCTGGTCGGGTGCCTGGCTGAGCTGGGCGTCGAGCCAGGCCAGTTGCGCGGCGTCGAGACGCCCCCCGTGCTCGCCGGGGATATGGGTATCCAGCCCGATCAGTCGCAGCGGGCCGCAGTCCTGCCGCCAGTCCAGGGTGCCCCGGGCCGGCAGATAGGGGTGATCGGCGAAGGCCGTGCGCAGGGCGGCGCGGTCGTCGTGATTGCCGGGGATGACGAAGAAGGGCATGGTCAGTTCGGCCAAGACCTCGCGCAGGGTGGCGTATTCCTCGGGGGTGCCGAAGTCCACCAGGTCGCCGGTGATGACCAGCGCATCCGGGCGCGGTTGCAGGGCGTTGAGGCGGTCCACCGCCAGGCGCAGGGCGCCGAGGGTATCGACCACCCCGTAGGACAGCCGGCCGCCGGCCTTGATGTGCAGGTCGCTGAGCTGGGCCAGCAGGAAGGGCGCGGACATGAGGATCTCCTAGGAAGCGAGGGTGAAGAGCGCGTCGGGACGCACGTTCAGGTGCAGCAGGTCGCCCGGTTGCGCCTGCAGGGGCTGGGCGGTGTCCACCAGCAGCGGCTGGCCGGTGCCCACTTCCACCAGCAGCCGCGAATGGGCGCCCTGGAAGAATTGCCCGACCAGGATGCCGGTGAGGTGCGCGGGCGTCGTGCTCGGCTCCAGGTGTTCCGGGCGACAGAACAGGGTGCTGGCAGCGCCGGTCCAGGGCAGCCGTCCGCCGGCGACCGCCACCTCGGCGCCGCTCTGGCCGCGCACCTCGAAGCGGTTGAGCTGGCCGACGAAACCGGCGACGAAGCGACTGGCCGGGCGCTGGTAGATCTGCGTCGGGGTGCCGATCTGGGCGATGCGGCCTTCGCCCATCACCACGATGCGATCGCCCAGGGCCAGGGCCTCCTGCTGGTCATGGGTGACATAGACCGCGGTGGTGCCGAGTTCGCGCAGCAGGGCGCCGATGTCGGCCCGCAACTGCTCGCGCAGCTGGGCGTCCAGCGCCGCCAGGGGTTCGTCGAACAGGAGCACCCGGGGGCGCGGTGCCAGCGCCCGGGCCAGGGCCACGCGCTGGCGCTGGCCACCGGACAGCTGCTGGATGCGCCGCTCGGCCAGGGCCTCCAGCTGCATCATGGCCAGCAATTCGGCGACCCGGGCATCGCGCTCGGCGCGCGGCAGGCCGCGGATCTTCAGGCCGTAGGCGATGTTGCCGGCCACGTCCAGGTTGGGAAACAGGGCGTAGTTCTGGAACACCATGCCGACGTCGCGCCGCTCGATGGGCAGGTCGGTGACGTCGCGGTCGTCGAACAGCACCTGGCCGCCGGCATCGGGCTGCTCCAGGCCGGCGATCAGCCGCAGGGTGGTGGTCTTGCCACAGCCGGACGGGCCAAGGAACACCAGGGTCTCGCCCGGGTGGATGTCGAGGTCCAGGGGCTGCAGCACCTGGCGGCCTCCGGCAAAGGTCTTGGCGCAGTGGCGCAGGCGGACGGCGGTACCTTGGGTCATCGCAGGGCTCCACGGGAGAGACGGGCGCTGAGGGCCTGGAGGGCGACCAGCAGCGGCACGATCAGCAAGAGGAAGATCAGGGTGTAGGCGGAGCCCACCTCCAGCCGCGCCGAGGCGTAGCTGTCGGCCAGGCCCACCGGCAGGGTCTTGGTCAGGGGCGTGTGCAGCATCCAGGTGAGGTTGAATTCCCCCAGCGAGAGGGTGATCACCATGAGGCTGCCGGCGAGGATGCCGGCGCGGGCATTGGGCACCACCACGCCGAAGAAGCGCCGCCAGGGACCGGCGCCCAGGCTGGCCGCGGCTTCCTCCAGCTGCGGCAGCTGGCTGCGCCTGAGCACCGCCATCACCGGGCGGATCAGGAAGGGCAGGGTGAACAGCAGATGGCCGACCAGGATGATCGCCGGGCTGCGGCGAAAGCCGCCGAGATGGCCGTAGGTCAGCAGCAGCGCCAGGGCCGAGGCGAAGCCGGGCATGGCCACGGGCAGCACCAGCAATTCCTCGAAGGCGCGGGCGAAGCGGTTGTCCAGCCGGATCAGGGCATAGGCCGCGGGGACACCGAGCACGACCGCGAGGGCCGCCGTGCCCAGCGCCAGTTGCAGCGACAGCCAGACGGTGGGGGCATAGGCCTGCCAGACCTGCAGCAGCCAGTCGAGGGTGAGGCCGCTGGCGAGGCCCTGGAAGTAGTTGCGGGTGACGCCGGCCAGCACCGAGAGCAGCACCGGCACCAATAGGAAGGCGGCCACCAGCAGGGTGAACAGCAGTTGCAGCCAGAAGCGCAGGGGGCGATTCATCGCAGGTCTCCCTGGACACCGCCGAGGCGCCGGGCCAGCAGCAGGACCAGCCAGGTGACGAGGCCAAGCACCACCGAGAGCGCCGCGGCGACGCCGAAGTTGGCGAAGTTGGTGAAGGTGTCGTAGATGGCGATGGGCGTTACCGCCAGGCGCGTGCCGAGGGTGAAGGCGGTGCCGAAGGCGCCCATGGCGGTGGCGAAGCACAGCGCGCCGCTGGACAGCAGCGCCGGGGTCAGGCCGGGGATCAGCACATCGCGCACCACGGCGAAGAGCCCTGCGCCCAGGGAGCGGGCGGCTTCTTCCAGACTGGTGTCGAGGGTCTCGCAGGCCGCCATCACCGTGAGGATCACCCGCGGGATGGAGAAATAGAGATAGCCGAGAAACAGCCCGAACAGCGAATAGGCGAACACCCAGGGCTCACCGAACAGGCCGCGCCCAAGGCTGGCGAACAGACCCTGGCGACCGCCCAGCAGGATGATCAGGAAGCCCACCACCACGCCGGGAAAGGCCAGCGGAAAGGTCAGCAGGGCCACCAGCAGGCTGCGCCCAGGGAAGGCATGGCGCGCCAGGAAGCAGCCGGCGAGGCCGGCCACCAGCAGGGTGGCCAGGGTGGTGACGGCGGCCAGGGCCACCGTCTGGGCCAGTCCGGACAGATAGCCGGCGCTGGTCAGCACCTGCCAGTAGCCGGAGCTGCCGGCGGCGTCCGGGCGGGCGCCGAGCACCAGCAGGTGGGTCAATGGCAACAGCCAGAAGGCCAGCAGGAAGGCGCTCGCCGGTGCCAGGGCGACCAGTACCGGCCAGGGCAGCCGGCGCGGCACCCGGCGGCGCCCGAAGGAAACGGCGAGGCCCTGCATCTCAGCGCACCTCGGCCTGGTAACGCTTGGCGAAGGCTTCCTGGACCGCCGCCATGTGGCCGTAGTCGACGGTGCCGGCGCGGGCATAGTCGGCGGCGGGCAGGAAGCGCGCCTTCACCTCGGCCGGCAGCGGCACGTCCCGCACCGGGCGCAGATAGGCCTGGGCCCAGAGCGCCTGGCCCTTGTCCGACAGCACATAGTCCAGCACCTTCTCGCCATTGGCGCGGTGCGGCGCGCCCTTCACCAGGCTCATGGTGTAGGGCACGGTCAGGCTGCCTTCCTGGGGAATGACGAAGGCCACCGGGGCGTTGTCCTTGTAGCGGGCGCGGTAGGCGTTGAAGTCGTAGTCGACCAGGATCGGGATCTCGCCGGAGAGCAGACGGGCATAGGCGGTCTGCTTGGGCACGATGGGATCGTTGGCCGCCAGCTTCTTGAAGAAGGCCATGGCCGGGCCGAAGTCGTCGAGGTTGCCACCCAGGGCCTGGTTCAGCGCCACCGCGGTGACGTAGCCAACGAAGGCGCTGGACGGATCCAGGTAGCCCACCAGGCCGCGGTACTCGGGCTTGAGCAGGTCGGCCCAGCGCTGTGGCACCGGCTTGCCGCCCAGGGCCTGGGTATTGACCATGAAGCCGAGGGTGCCGGAATGGATGGCGGTCCATTCACCCTGGGGGTCCTTGAGGCCAGCGGGTACCTGATCCCAGTGCTTGGGTTGGTAAGGGGCCAGCACGCCGGCCTTTTCCGCCTGGATGCCGAAGGTCACCCCGTAGTAGACGACGTCGGCCACCGGGGCTTCGCGTTCGGCCACCAGCTGGGCCAGCGACTGGCCGGAATTCTTGTTGTCCTGGGGGACTTCGATGCCGGTGTCGGCGGCGATGGCCTTGAGCTGGGCGCCCCAGTCGGCCCATTCCAGCGGGCAGTTGTAGCAGATGGCGGTTTCGGCGGCCTGGGCGCTGGCCAGGCCACAGGCCAGGGCGACGCCGGCCAGGAGACGACGCAAGGGGAAGGGTGATTTCATCGGTAGGGCTCCTTCAAGGGGCCGGCACTGGTGCCGGGACGGACGAGGCAGGGCAGACACTGCTGGTGGGTGGCACTGCCGGCGATCAGCGCCAGCAATTCGGTGACGAGCACGGCGCCCAGGCTCTGCAAGGGCTGCATGACGCTGCACAGGCTGGGTTCGAGGCGGGCGCCCATGGCGATGCCATCGAAACCCACTACCGAGAGTTGATCAGGCACGGGCACCCCGTGGCGCTGCAGTTCGGCGATGACGCTGATGGCCAGCAGGTCGTTGGTGCAGAGCAGGGCGGTCGGGGCGTGACGCTCCAGCAGCGGCGCCAGCTCCGCCAAGTCGGCATCGGTGTGGCTGGCCAGCTCCAGGCGCGGCAGCGTCGGCAGGCCGGCGGCGGCCATCGCCTGGCAATAGCCGGCGAAGCGGCGCTCGCTGCGATCCGACTGCTGGGCCGGCCCCGAGACCAGGGCGATGCGGCGGTGCCCCAGGCCAAGCAGGTGCTCGGTGGCCATGGCCATGCCCTGGCGGTTGTCCACCGCCACCGCCGCATAGGGACGCTGGGGTTCGTGATAGGCCAGGATGAAGGGCGTCCGCTCCTGGCTCAGCTCGGCCAGCACCTCGCTGCGGTCGGCGTCGGCCACCGTCAGTACCAGGCCGGCGACGCGCTGGCGCAGCAGCTCCTCCACCACCGCCGCCTCGCGCTCGGGCTGGTAGTCGGTGGTGGCGATCACCAGCGAATAGCCCTGGCTGCGTGCGGTGCGCTCCATGGCGTGCAGCTGTTCGGCGAACACCGGGTTGAGCAGGCTGGGCACCACCACGCCGATCAGCCGGGTGCTCTGCTGACGCAGCTGGCGGCCCAGCAGATTGGGACGGAAATTGAGACTGCGCGCGGCGTCCAGCACCCGCTGACGGGTGCTCTCGCGCACCTGCTCGGGCGTGGCGAAGGCGCGCGCCGCCGTGGCCCGGGAGACCCCCGCCTGTTGCGCTACCTGTTTCAGATCGGTCATGCCGGCCTCGTTTGAGATCGATCTCATTGGCGGCAGACAATGCCGGCGGCAGATGTCGGGACGATGACAGCGAGATGAAGCTTCTGCTCTGGCGCCGGGCCCGGGCGCGGGTGGCAACAGGCGAGGGCGGGCCTGGGCGGGATATACCTTGGTATAGCCAGACGTCCTTCGTTTCGATGGCTGGGACAGGGTGGCGAGCCTAGATTAGCCCGGTGTCCGGACCCTGCGCGGCAGGGTCGGCCGCACTCCCAAGGCCCCCTGCAAAGAGGTACGCCATGAAGACCCTTCCTGGCCTCTACACCCCCGTCGTGGCGCCGCGCTCGCTGCGGCAACGTCCCGCTTCCCTGTGGGCCGATGCCCTCTGCCTGGCCCTCGGGCTGATCGCCCTGGCGCTGATCTGGCATGGCGTCGCCGAGATGCGCGCGCCCCTGGCCGTGCTCGACGCCGATCCCATGACCCTGGACCTGGCGCGGCTGCCCGAGTACGCCCTGCGCACCACCCTGCGCATGTTCATCGCCCTGGGCGCCTCGCTGCTGTTCACCTTCGTCTTCGCCACCCTGGCGGCCAAGAGTCGCAAGGCGGAGCTGCTGATCCTGCCGGCCATCGACATCCTGCAGTCGGTGCCCATCCTCGGCTTCCTGACCTTTACCGTCAGCTTCTTCCTGGGCCTGTTCCCGGGGCGGCAACTGGGCGCCGAGTGCGCCGCCATCTTCGCCATTTTCACCAGCCAGGCCTGGAACATGGCGTTCGGCTTCTACCAGTCGCTGCGTACCGTGCCCGAGGACCTGCAGCAGGTGAGTCGCCAGTTCGGGCTGTCGCCCTGGCGGCGGTTCTTTCGCCTGGAGCTGCCGTTCGCCATCCCCGGTCTGGTATGGAACACCATGATGTCCATGTCCGGCGGCTGGTTCTTCGTGGTGGCCTCGGAAGCCATCACCGTGGGCGACAACACCATCAACCTGCCGGGCATAGGCTCCTGGCTGGCGCTGGCCATCGCCCGGC
>Ga0157369_10002961_pt1 | contig 20308 bp, 7 predicted proteins | sample C25metaG_FD_113461 | JGI IMG/M metagenome (GOLD analysis project Ga0157369, IMG submission 113461) | Corn rhizosphere microbial communities from Kellogg Biological Station, Michigan, USA - C2-5 metaG | ecosystem: Host-associated > Plants > Roots > Rhizosphere > Soil | place: USA: Michigan...
ACGCTTATTAGAAACGGTGGTGACCGACGCCACTGCTTGCTTGTCGGGAGCCTCATAGCGACGACGGCACCGGAACCGCGCCGGGTCGCACTGAGGAATCTACTCGGGGTTCAGGGGCAGCAGCATGACGACGAAACGGGGCTGCATTACAACCGCTACCGGCATTACGATCCAAGCACGGGCCGGTATGTGTCAGCCGACCCGATCGGTCTAGCCGCCGGTGCCAATTCATATCAATACGCGCCAAATCCCTCGAGCTGAATCGATCCGTTGGGACTGGCAAAACGATGCGGCTGCCCTTGTGGCGTCGAACCGCATGGCAACCAACCGTCACCGCGGCCATCGGGGTACCAAAGTCACCACGTCATTCAGGATCGATGGGCTAAAGCGAATGAGATCGCCGGCTACAGCTACGGTGCGGCACCAGCGATCCTCATTCCTCAGAATCCGATTCATAAGGCGATTAGCGACAGCCAAAATGCGCGTCGCGACGCCGCAGTCGCCGCGGGTAAAGATCCTTGGTCGTCGAGCATCCAAGATCAATTCAACTACTCATCTCAGGACATGCGAGCGGCGGGAATCTCAGACGACTGCAGAAAGCGAGCACTAAAGAAAGCGTACAAATACTTCGATCAATTGGGAGCATTCAAATGACTGACTGGAATGCGGTGACAGGCGGCAAACTTCATATGAATGCTCCAGCGAGCGCCGCCGATGTTTCGAAGCTCGAGGCATCGCTTAACGTCTCACTACCATCCGACTACAAGGAATTCTTGTTATGGTCGAACGGAGGCGAAGGCGGCCTCGGCGGACTCTACATCGGGGTGTGGTCAACCGATGAAGTCGCCAGCCTAAACGATCTGTACTCCATTCGAAAGCGCATAGGCGACGACTTCATTGGCGTTGGTACCGACGGCGGTGACTATTGCTTTGCAATGGACCTAAGGAACGATGCAGCGTTTGTCGTTGTCCCTTTGGGCGCACTGGCGGACGACGAAGTCAAGCGCCTTGCCGGCAGCTTCACCGATGGCCTAACAGCCATCCGCGATGGCAAAATTACCGGCGACGATCTCTAGTGCAGCGAATTCGGGGACCGAAAGTTCTCGCTGACAAGTGGCGCCGCCGGGCAATACGGTACGGTTTCAGGGGCAGCAGTTCGATGAAGAGTCTGGCCTTCACTACAACCGCCGTCGTTACTATGACACTACGACGGGCCGTTTCATTAGTCATGACCCGATACGTCTTGCTGGCGGCTTCAATCTGTATCAATACGCGCCAAACCCGATCGCCTGGATCGATTCGTTGGGCCTGAGTTGCTGCAACTGCCTCTACCGAGGCGTCAGTGCGAAGCACCCTGCGATCGGCGAGGCCAAGCAGGGCGTCGTGCGCGCGGCTGACCCCACTGCCAATCTAACGCCTGAGCAGCACGCTGAGGGTGGGCTTACCGGTGAAAGTCAGTTTGTTTCTTGGACGCCAAACAAGGAGCTGGCACTCAAGCATGCAAATAAAGATGGCCCCGGAGGCGTATTGCTCAGCGTCCCTCGCGGGACTCCCAAGGAGGGGGATTCGTGGGCGTGGGGTTGGGCTCATATAAATGACTGGGGCGAAACAGAAATGTTGCAAACTGGAACCCGCACCGGGGTACATGTCTCACGAGAGGGGTGCCTATGACTGACAACATTAAGCGGCTGGCGTCAATGCTTAGAGCACTTGACCGCTCGGATTGGACCGAGGCGCTAGGTTCCGTGTTGGAGTCGCCGGAAGTCATCGTAATCGCGGGATTCCCGCGGTCGGACCGCGTCTCATTCATCCTCGACCGTGCGAGGATGCGCCAGGAAAATTCCGAACGACTTGGACTTCGGACATTCGGTATCGAAAGCTTAGTCGCCACACTGACCGCGTTACCGCCTGACGCAAATCTGGAAAACTATGGCGTGAAGAACGACACATATACAGGGTCCTGCTTCGTGTTCGACGGTAAGCTCATCGGATGTGAGTTCGTGGAACGCGGGCTCGCGCAGACGATTCCCTTTAGCGGCTAACTTAGTGAAACCCGGCGGTTTCAGGGGCAGCAGGAGGATGCGGAGTCCGAACTTCACTACAACCGGCATCGGTACTACGATCCGGCGATGGGACGCTACGGGTCGATGGATCCGATCAGATTACGCGGCGGCCTCAACGTCTGGCGCTATGGCCCCAACCCAACGCAGTGGTTGGACCCGCTGGATCTGAGCGGCTCCGATGCGTCTGGTCGAGCACTGTCTAGTTCGCAAGACTCGTTTCTATCGATGTGGAGACTAACGATGACGTCAGCCATGCGATCACGCTGATGTCGGGCGAACCGAACATCTCCTCGCTAAAGGGGAATCTCGCCACTTACGGCTGGTCCACGTCCGAAGCCGAATATCGAAGCGGCGCGATGGAACCCAACCCGGATGAACCGGAAGGAACCAGTACACTCACGTCTTCGCCGCGGCAAATCGCCGACGCAAATAACAAGACGACGATCGAAGATCCGCAGTTGCGCCTCGGGCCGGGCGGAATCTACGCGTTGGATCAGGCCGGTTTCCTCGGTGGTAAGTTGGCGCCGGGCGCGATGACCCTCAATACCAAGGGCGATGAGAACAATCTTTTCACGAGCTTCCTCGATCCATCGAAAATCGACGCTACCCAACCGCCGATCTAACGAGCGACTGAACTATCCGTCAGCGGGACCAACCTCTATCAGTCGCCCGACGCCATCGGTTTGCGCGGCAGCGGCGCGGGTGCGCGCTCGAAAGAGCTGACGCACCCGCCGCACGTGACCGCCTTTACCGCGCGGTGCTGAACGACACCGAGTCGTGTTCCGGATCGACCCCGCTACCGAGGATCGACACGAGATTTTTCACGGTCAGTCGATATTGCGTGTTCGGCTCCAGCTCCGTCTCCAGTCGAACGATGAACCCGGTTACCGGATCCAGTGTCGCGCTCTTCACCGTCGCGGCCGGCACAAGCACATAGTTCGCCGGGTTCGTCCCGCTTTCGGTTTCCACCGCCAGGCTCAGATTGACGACGACCTCGTTGGCCGACGCCGCGGTGGCCTTCTGAAGCGCGATCTTCGGCAGCGGTATGCCGCCCGCGCATTCCGGCAAGCTGCCTCCGCCCGCCGCCGATTGAATCGCCTGGACTCGGCACGCCAGCGACGGATCGTTCAACGGATCGAGCGGATTGCCGTGCGCATGCTCCGGGTTGACCAGTGCGAACAGCGCCTGCCACTGGTTGATCGCATTGGTGATATACGTGACGAACGGCTGCCCGACCCACACCAAGCGCGAAATCACGCCGAACGCAAACCAGTCCGCCTGACCGACCGCCGAGTAGCCGAAGCCGTTCAACGGCTCGCCACCGTAAAAGCACGAAATGCCATGCGCAACGGCCATCAGGAGCGCTTCGTAGCCCACGCCCTTGGTTCGCGCGAATCCGCCCGTCACCGTCACGATCTTCTTGCCGTACGCTTCGATCGCATAAACGTTGGGCAGCGCTTCGAGCGCATCGTAGTAAAACACGACGTCCGGGAAGAAGCCGGCCAGCTGCGCGGTGACGGAATTGAATATCGATTTAGGGATCGGATTCGATAGCGGCGTCTGATAGCCGTTCATCGCAATGTCCGCCGCCTGATCCCGGGTAAACAGCGCCTGGGCGCCATACGGCACATCGCCCTTCGGGACCCGATAGGTCTTGAACAGGCCCGCCGTCAGCGTTTGCTGTCCGACATTCTTCGACTGCCCGCCGGCGCTGACGAATTCGTAAAAAACGTCGGAGCGCTTGATCGAATTGGCGTGCGTCGCCTCGTATTCCGGCGTACCGATGACCGGCAGCGCGTCGGCCTGCGCATCCCTCAGCGATTCGGGCAATTGGTCGAAGTACAGCTGCATCGTGTAGTCGCCGGCCACCACGCCGGCGGCCAGCAAGAGGTGACCGTCGGGATTTTTATTCCATGGCGTTTCGGTCGAAATGTGATGCACTCCGCCGTCGTACATGCCGACACTGATCACCTCGATTGTCACCGGATTGCCGTCCTTGTCCATCAACTGCTGGCCGGGGCGCAGCTTTGACGCCCTCGCATACTTGCCATTGGCCAACATGAAAGGCTGATCGAGATTGCAAACCAAATCGTGTGTCTCATTGCCCGCCATCGATAGATAGACCATCACCGGCTGATGCCCCTTCGCGGACGTCCCGGCACTGAAGCTCACGTTGGCGTTCGACCATTCGAGCTTGCCGCCCGACGCGACCGATGCGGTCAGAACTTGATCGCCTTTCGCGATCAAGTAAATTTCCTTGGCGCCGCCCGGCACAGCGATCTTCGTATCGTTGGCAAAACAACTGCAACAGCAATAACAGGTGCCGCCAACCCACGGCGCGCCGAGTGCATTGCATTTCTCGAACATCTGATTCGGCGGGAAGTATACGGAAATGCCGGTCTGGGGATTCCCGCAGTACAGCATCGGAATCGGTTGGTACAGGATGCCTGTGTTATAGCAAAACTTGTGATACGCCCCCCCGGCAGTCGTCAGATCCTGGCAATGCCATGGTGGATTCAACGTTTGGCACTGCGGCGACAATTCCTGGTCCTGCAGGTCTTTCAGACATACGGATGGATCGTAGTCGGCCATGATATTTCCTCGGGTGTGGAGTGATGCGTAAAAGTTTGCCGCCTCGGGGCGGACATTGTTTGCCGCGTGCTGCGTCGCTAGGTCCCGTCGTCGTGACGTCGGCTTGCCTCCTCGTGGATGGATGTCGGAATGGGGAAATGGCGGAGCGTCGAATCACGTTCGTTGCGTGGGAAACGCTTCGTTCCAGCGGTTGACGCCCGGCGTATCGGGGTGCGCATCGGGGCACGTGTCGCTGCTGCGCCGCGCCTTGACGCTCACGACACAGCCGCATTTACCGCATACGCTGCGCTCGTCGGCTACTGCGCCGGCGATCGCATACAGCAGCGCGTTCCGGCCTTCAGGTGGTTCGCGCAAGTTCGGGCAAGCGCCGCAGGCCGCGAGCCGCTGCCGGTAGACGTCATCGCTGACCGTCGAGAATCCGGTCTTGGCCCAACGCGCGAGCGACTGCGCCGCGCCGCGCAATAACGCCGTCATATCGTGGCTTGCCGGCTGGGCGCCGGGTTGGGTCACCGGCGGATTGTCGAGCAGATGTTGCAAAAACGCGGGCTCCCCTCGACACGTCAATAGATGGTGGGCATAGGTCTCGTCGGCCATCGCGGCCTCGAACACGCGCTCGCTCACGGGTCCATCGAGCCCGAGCAAAGCGCCCATCTCCACGCGTTGCTGCTCAGTGCCGCCGGCTTCGTTGGGTGCGTTCATAGCGTCTCCTGCGTTGAGAGAATTCGGATGCGCCGCCTCAAAACACCTTGGCGTCGTACAGCGCGATGATTTGCAGATTCAGCAGCTTGTCGCCGTCGATGAAGCCGTCCTTGAGCAACGGCGCAAGCTGCGGGTTGTCGAGTGCGAACGTGAACGCCCAGGACGGCGAAAGCGTCTTCCCGTTCCAGATCAGGTTGTCGATCACGGCCTGTCCGTTCGTGAACGGCGGGCTTTGCGGGGTCTCCTTGCCGGCCGTGAGCACGATTAGCGTTGCACCGGGCGCGAGCGAGACGCCGTCGGCCACGGTGAGCTGCAGCACGACTTTGGTATACGTGAGGCTCTTGAAGTAGCCGAGCTGGCTCGCGTTGACGTTGACCGTCAGGGTCTGTTTTGATTTGTCGTCATGGTTGGTGAGGAAGTTCTGCCACGCATAGCTCTGCATGGCGGCATCGACGTAGACTCCGCCGGCGAGCGGATGTTGCGCGAGCGCCTGTCGAACCTTCGTGGCCAACTGGCCGTCGTAAAGCGACGTATAGCGGACGGTGATCACCACATCCGAGAGCTGCTCGAAATCGAAGCGATTGGTATTGAGCGGCATGCTCAAGGTCCAGTCCGACACCGCTCCGGTGTTTTCGAACGGCAGGTAGCGTGGATCGTGGAAGTCGAGTTGGAACAGGCCCGTGTTGTCCATGCCGCGCGAAATCGCAATGCTCTGATTCGGCGCCCAGTCCTGCCGCAACCCAGTTGCCGGGGGTTCGCCCGAAGGTGTCAGCAAATACTTCACGACGCTGATTTCCGGCGCCGTGGCAACGCTGTTCTTCGTCTGCGTGAGGATGGCTTTGATGTTCTGATACGGGCCGACAACTGCGGGAATCGAGATCGAGATCGTCTTGATCTTGCGCGCGTATTGTCCCGGGTAGTCATAGTCGAACAAAGCTTCTGTCAGCGAGAAGGTGCATTCCCCGGTCGTCTTCAATGCGAGCAGCTGATCTGGCGCGAGCATCGCCAGCGACACCGTCTTTTCGATTTCGAACCGGCGCGTGTCGCCGGTGAGATAGCTCGCGTCCATCCGATTGAGGGCGAGCCGCAGCCCTTCGCCCGCAGTCAGGCCCTTATGCAGGCTGTCCCAGTAGTCGAATGAAATGAAGGTCCGATCGGTATCGGTTTCGAACTGATAGGCGGTCTGCGCCTGGCGCGCGAGATCGAGCGCCAGCGAATACGTTTGGAAGTAGAACGCGCTCAGTCGCCCCGCCATCCACTGATAGAGCGCTTGATTCGTGAACTTGCCGCTAAGATAGGCTTCGACGGCCTCGTTCTGCGCAATGCTCTTTTTTTGCACAGCCAGATCTTGTTGCGCCGACTGCAGCTGGCTGTTCGCGGCGGCAAGCTGCTCGGCGATGCTATCGACGTCGGTCTGCGCGATCTGTTGCTGCAATGTCCAATCCTGCGTTCGACGTGCATAGCCGCCCATCGTCGACGCGCGCTGAGCGATGTAGTTGCTGATCTCCGCGCCGATTTCGAATACGCCGGACGCAGCGTTGACCGCCGAACCCAACTGAACGCCGCCGTAGGTCATCGCGAAGGGCGAGCCCACCTGAGGCACCGCGTAGGCGATCGTCGCAGCCGTCTTGCTGATGCTACCGAGAATGTTGAACGCCAACGCGGCGTCCGTCGCCGATAGGCTCGTCTGTTCGTAGTCGCTCAGTCCCGTGTTGATCAAGTCCGTATAGAACTGCAGCCGGTTCTTCGCCCCGTTCTCCGTAATCGTCAGCGATCGAATGCTGGCTTGCAGTTCGTCGATTCGGTCCTGCTTGATCTGGAGCATCATCTGCAGGATTTGTCCTTCTTGATGCGTGCGCAAGGCAGCCAGACCTTCCGCGTCGCCCTTTTCGAGCGTCGCAAGCAGCGTGTTGCCGAGTTCGATCAGCACCGCGCACAGGCTTTGCGCCGCACCGAGCGCCGAGCTGAAACGATAGGGCGGCAAGTTCGCCTTGGTCGACGCGCTCGGCAGCACGTTATTGCCCGCGGCGGCGGCTTTGACGAGATCGAGCGGGTTCAACGGCGGCTCGAATAACGGCAACGCACGGTAGACGCCGTCGATCGTCATCGAGTTGTTGATCTTTGTCATCCGATCATTGACGGTGTCCCAGCGGGCCATCAACTCGCTGTTCTCCGGCACGCAGAAGTAGACGAACAAATCGTTGAACGCGTGGCCCAACATCGGCTGAGCGCTCGCGGAGCCCGGCGGCACGAAATGCTCGAGATCGATCAGGAATTGCGGAATGCCATCGGGATACTTTGCTTTGATCTCGTCGAACGTCAGCACGATGCCATCGCCCGCGCAACTGCCCACCTGCTGCGGCTTCGGCCCGAGCAGGTTGTACGCGTAGACGTACAGCATGTAGGCCGCCGTGTTCGACTCCCAGGTGTACTGCGTAAAGAGTTGATCCCCCCAGGCGATCAAGTTGTCGATGTACGCCATCAGCGTCGATTTCTCGAACGCGCCGATGCGCAAGCGCGCGATGGCGAACGGATCGAACGGGTCGTCGTTATAGATCTTCACCGCGGGGTTGCTGTCCGACAGCATGTCTTGCAGCGACTGCAGCGTGTGAGTGCGGAACGGACGGAACTGCCAGAAATGGCTTGCCGGCGCGTTGAGCTGGAAGTTCAGCAAGACGTTGCGAACCATCAGCACCTGCGTGTCGGTCAGCGTCGGGTCGGCCACTTTCAGGAACGAAAGGTCGGTCGTCGCCGAGAACGCCGGGTTGACCTCGCCTTTCTGGTTCAGGATCGGCGCGGCAGGGTTGCCGATCGAGTGGGTCTGGAGTTGCGTCACGATCGTCGCGGCGGCTTGCTTTGAAATCGCCTCCGACGTTTCGTCGACGATCGCGTCGGCCGTCACGAACCGCTCGGGGCGCGTCGGGTTGAATACGTATTGCAGCCAGCGCTGCGCTTGCTGGAACTGCTGGTTGATCGTCAATCCGTTGGCGACCAGCATCGGGATGAAGTAGAAGATCTCCCAGAAGTACTGCCCATAGAGCCCGTCGAAATCGACTTGAGTCGCATCGAGCGCGCTCGGCCATTTGAGGTTCGTCGGCGACGGAGCGAAGCGTTCGATCGGCAAGACAGGTTGAACGGGAATCTGCTGTGTCGACAGTGCTAGCAAGCCGTCGACGCCATTGATGAATAGCGCCCGGCTAATTTTCTCGATGGCGCCGGTCGACAGGCGCGTCACGTTGAATCGGAACTGGCTGGTCTCGGTGAATCCGGCCGCCGTACCGGTGTTCGCGTAGTTGACCGCCACTGCCTTGGGGGCTTGGGCGAGGGTCTGATAGATGCCCGCAAGATCGCTTTGAGAGATGGTCTTGTCATACAGCAACTGGGCAAGCGCCAACTGCACGGTCTCCCCCGTCAGATTGTCTTCGTCCACACGGCCGTTCGGATCGATCAACGCATAGAACTGCAGCGCAGCGTAGATCGCTTTCGACGTCGGGGCATCGATATTGCCGCCGACGAACGCGTCGCCGTAAAGGATGGGGAAATTGTGTAGCGCGCGGTAGATGTAGGGGACCTGATCGTCAGTCAGCACATGCGAGAGCGGCGGCAAGAGCTCGGCAAGCGCCAGCTTGACGTTGGCTTGCGTCGCAGCGGGACTCACCCTCCCGTCCTTGATTAAACCGAAGAACGTCAAGGCGTCGAACACCTGCTTGGATACACCGGCATCGATCGTCCCCAAACCGGCCGCGTTTTGATATTGCATGATGGCGAAGGTCGGCTGGACCGGCGGAGCACCCACGTCGATACCGTCGACAAACGACAAAAACGCCGCCTTATCCGCTGCGGCCGGGTCAGGCTCGGGCGACAATAGGAACACTTCGTCGCCGACGGTGAACATGAACCAGCCCGGCTGGCAACTAACGGGAATCACCTGTGCCGCGTTGCCGCCCACCGCGCTAAACAGTTCGGTCGCGCTCATATGAGCGAACAGCACCTGCAGCACCGAGGCATACTGCTGCGGACCGAATTCGTTGTAGACGGTGATGCCCGAGAGCACCGCGTAGAGATCGAGCGTGGCCATCGCGGCCGGCACGACGTTCCCCGAGGGGTCGACTACCCCCGCCGCCGCGAGCGCCTGGTAGATCAAGAGGCTTTGGCCATGGCTAATGCCTGTGGCGACGAACGCATTGCCGTTGAGCACCGTGGCGCGGCTCGTCGAACTGAGCCCCTCGTTGCCGTTGGCGCTGCGGTTGTCCGACACCGGCTGCGCGCTGTGTACGATCTGCAGCACGTCGCCCGCGCTTTGCATCTGCGCGCGAATCGTCGAGAGAGGCATGCGAGGCACGCACGAGTCGGTCAGGATCAACTCCTGCCGTTGCACGAGCACCCCTTTATCCAGACTGAAGTCGAGCACCGCAATCGGCTGAAGGCTCACGTTGCCCGATAGCGCCGCGGTCACCGTCCGGTTGTGGTCGTTCGCGCGAACATGCAGGTTGCGCCAAAAGCCGCTCGCGTTCGGATCGCTCGTCGGCGATGCCGTTTGAGCGTCCACGGTGCTGCCGGTCGCGACGAGGTTAGGTCCGTAAATCACCACCAGCCGTTCGGCCTCGGCCGGATAGCGGTTCGGCGTTTGATAGTTCTGCGCGTTGACGCTGAACGCGAACACCTTGTTCCAGAGCGGCTCGCTCATGTCGAACAGACCGTCGAAGATGTCCTGATCTTTCAGGGTGATGTTGCGGCTGTCGTCCGATAGGAACAGCACGACGTCCTGATTCACGAGGGTCTGCGGTTGAACCCACTCGCCTTGATGATTGACGAACGAGTACATGACCGAGGCCGTGTACGTGCTGCTGTTGTTCGTCGTGACCCTGCCGGCGTCGCCGGAGACGGCGGACGTGTTGTTCTTTTTGATCTCGTTCCAAAACAGGAACGGACGGTTGAACGCGTAGACGAGCGTGCCGTTCGGAGAATTGATCGAAAGATCGATCTTTTCCCATGGGGTCCATGGCATGCCCTCCTGCTGGCTGCAGTAGTAGAACGTATAAGGTCCTGTCTTGCTGCGCGAGAGCAGATAGAGCGTATCGGTCCCATCGATGCGCGTGCGGTACGCATCGACCGGCCTGAGCTGCGAGACGCCCGCAAAGCCGTTGATGTAGGTGCTGAACGCCGATTCGACGTAAGCCTGCGTCACTTGCGACTGCTGAAGGGCCTGGGACAGCGTGTCGAACTGCGGCGTCGTGTTCTTGCGAAGCGTCGGCACCAAATAGTTTTCCGGATAGACGAATATCTGCCGGTTCGCTTCCCAGACGCGATAGTTCATCATCCATTCCCACCATGCGTCGTGAATCCGGGACATGTCGTTGACACCCGGCTCCACGCGCAAGCGGCAGCGCTGCAGATAGAGCTGCGCGGCGTTGAGCGCTTCCTTGATGTACGAAATGGTCGTCGTCGGCCCCATCTCGACATCCGTCAGCAGAAACTCGTACACGTTGCGGGCCGTTTTGATCGACGGATCGGCCTCGTGCAGCAACGAAAGCACGAGCGAAAGCAACGCGTCGCGCAGGCGCGCGGCGATGTTGCCCGACAGTACGCTCCAGATCGCACTCCACTGGTCGCCGTAAAGGCTCGTGATCTTGGCCGTGACCGCCGCCGCGGCCTTCAGGTAGGTCGGCCAATTGCCGGCGGCCGGCTTGCTCGCGAGCGCCGTCAGCGAGGCCATGAACGCCGGGTCGGCTCCGAGCTTGTCCATCAAGTCGAAGCAAGCTTGCAGGTCTCGCAACTGCGAGACGCGCAACGCCGTGGGCGCGATCGGAGACGTCAGCAAGGCGCCGGCCGCAGCCGGGCTCCAGTTCGTCGCCTTCTGCAAAGCGGCAAGCGCGTCGTTCGACGGCATGCCGTCTCCGACGGCTAACGCGATATACGTCAGCAGGTTCTGTTGTTGATCGCCGTAGCGGCTCATCATCCGTTCGACGCGCTGAATCCACGCCACCGCGATCCATGGGACAGCATCGAATTTCACGCCCAATTGATAAGCAGCGGGGCTAGCGGCCACATTCGCGATCGTGGCGTCGCTTACGCTCAACGCCTGCACCATCACCGCCCAGCGCGACAAGCGCTTTAACACCGCCTGAACGTAGTCGCCGTAACGGGGGGTTTTGCCGTCGTCGGCCGGCGTGAGAAAGGCGGTGACCCAATCGTTCACGCCGTCCGGCAGCGGCACCGCGGACAGCGCCATCGTCATCATCGCTTGCGTCTGTGCGTTGTCCAGGCCAAACAGCACCGCGACCTGTGCCTCGATATCCGCTCGCGCATTCGGCGACGACGCCGGCACGGTGGCCCACAGGCTGCGCAGCCAGTCGTTCACGGCGCCCGGGACGTATAACGGATTGACGTAGACGCTCCCCGTGCCGTTGACGACGTAATCGAGATCGTAGACGGTCAGGCCTGCATCGCTCAGCCACTGCGCCAACTCGATCAGCGTGCCGATCTCGGCGATGGTCGGCGCTTTCATGTCTTTCGGCGGCGCGAGCTTGAGCAGGATCAGATAGCGGCCGATCGGGATCGACAATGCGCGCGCCAGCACAGCGTGCCGGTATAACGCCGAGATCGTCTGCACCGTCAGTTGCTGCGCGGTTTCGCCGTATAGAAGCAGGCCGAGCGCGTTCGCGTCGGAAAGGCTGACCCCTAAGCCGGGCAATACCCGATTGATGGCGGAGACGTCGGACGCCGCCGAGGAACCCGGCGTCCACGGGAGCGGCTGGTCCTGGTAGCCCGGGTTCAGCGGGTTGCCGGCCGGATGGTATTTGGCGTTCTTCGACAGCAGCGCCGGCGAATTGAAGAGCTGATCGAACGGGCTGCCGGCGTCGTCGCTCACTTGGCCGTAAGTCTTGATCGGCCCGAGCAGCACGCAGGCGTCCGGCAGCGCGAGATCGAGCGTCGCGCCGATTCGAACGAGCTGCTGCAACACGCCGAGCGCGGCATCGTCGACGACGGGAGCGCCGCCTGCCTTTATCGAGCGCAACGCCCAATCCACGTCCTGCGCCGGCTCGCCGATCGCATTCGCAAGGCGCAGCAGACGATTGATCTGATCGAGTTGCGCAAGCTCTAGATGGTCGATGACCGGCTGCTTCTCTTTGTCCTCGGTCAGGGTTAGCCACGCTTTGGTCAATCCCGCATTCACAAAGAAATTGACCTGCAGCCCGGCTTGCTGCTCCTCGGTCGATAGATTCTGATTCAGCAGCGTCAAGAGATCGGCGTAGCCCATCCACATCTTGTCCATGAACGTGTTTGCGTCCCTCAGGATCGCAAGCAATCGCTCGGCGTCTGTCACGTTGTAGTACGGCGCGATATCGGCTGCCGTTTTAAGCGGTGTGACGACGATGTTCAGTTGCTCCGGCGAGAGCCCGAGGCTGCGCGCGGCGACCGTGCGCGGATCGACCTTCCATGCGGCCAGAATCGCGCCGAACGAGACCCCGATCTTATCGAGCAGAACCGATATCTGATCGAGCGGCGCGTTGAACGGCAACGCCTGCGGATAGACGATCGCGGTGGCCAGTTGTTCGAGCACTTGGTCTCGGCTCGCGAGTTCGAGTGCGTGCTGAGCATAGTCCAGCAGACGCTCGTTGACGATCTGCAGGTACGGGACCGACGTATTGGTTCGATCGCAGGTCAGCGGGATGTTGCCGATGTCCGCGCGACGCGCTGCGAATAAGAATGCAGGGTCGATCGTGCTCGCATTCGGCTGCGTGACGCACTCGTCGATGATGCGCAGCAAATCCACCAGATAGGCGGCAGGGCCGAAGATCGAACGGCATTCCGGGCAGCCGCAATAGTCGAGCGAGCCGAACAGGTCCTGGTAGCTCGGCAAGTTTTCGAATGCCTGCTTGGCGGATTCGCTGACCGTATCGAGCGGCCTGCTGCGGAAGTATGGCGAGCCGACCGTGCCGCGCACCGAGGCCCACAGGTGCATCGACTTGTTGCGCACGCCCTGCGCGCGTCGGTGCAGCGCTTGCGCGTCGTGCTTCGTCAACCCCAAAGACGGCGCGATGCGCGCCGTGAAATCCCGTTCGGGGATGCGCGCGAGCTGATTGGCGGATCGAATGCCGCGGCTCATCAGGCCATGGCTCACCGTCTCGTCGGCGCTCAGTCGCGCGAGTCGATGAAACGCCTTGAGGTTCTCGACCTTGCCGTCTAGTTCCGCCTCGGGCACGCCGGCGCTCGTCAGCCGTTCACGTAGCCCTACGGCGTCCCCATGGAAATCGAAAGTGAGGATGTCGAAGTCGGGATTGGCCTCGTAAAACCGTGACAGTCCGTTGTCGGCTAGCTTCATTGGGCGGGGCGTGCTCATGGTCTTTTTTCCTCGTGGTCCTGTCTTATGCGTGCGCGCCCTTCGCGGCGGGTGTCGGCACGGCGAATGGGGACTGCGCGACCCCGCGCAGATCAAGGTGCTGCGTGTGCTCGAAGCGCCTGTCAGTCCGGCCAACCAGGCCCGGTCAGAAAGGCAACACTCTTGGATCGATGCCTTGATCCTGGCCGTTCAGGCGGCCGGCATTGAACTCCGTCTCGATATGCATAACCTGTGCTTCCGTGATCTGCAGGCCGGGGTTTGGCGCGCCGGATTGATTCATGAGATTGCCCGGCAGCGCACCGAGGCCGCCTCCGGGCGGATGATCGAGCCCGAAGGTGTGCCCCAACTCGTGTGCGCCGGTACGTTCGAGCGTCGCGCCGCCGAGGGCGGTTAGCCCCGTGACCCCGGGACCGGGCGCGTGATTCGCCACGTTGTGCCGAATGAAGATGGCGCGTTGCCTTTCGCGCAAACCTCCGGGCAACGCGCGGCCCGGCGCGTAGCCGACCACACCGGGGCCGCGGTACTGTCCCGGCAGATAACGCGGGCCGATGCCTTGATGAAACGTCGGCAAGCGGCCTCCCGGCGCGAGCCGGAACACATGATCGTTGCGATGGATGCGGTCGGACGCTCGGATGGTCGCGGAACCGACATATCGCACGTTCAGGCCCGCGCCGCGATAGCTTCGGGCGATCTGCCGCTCGAGGCGACGCGCGAATCTCCGCATCTGCAGCCGCGTATAGGCGATACCGCTGTTGTTGACCAGTACGCCCGTCACATGGATGCGCACTGTCGGCAGGTTGCCGTTGCGTCCCGGTACACGCCTGACCGTGACACTGCGGCCATCGCTGTCCGCCAGCGTCGTCGGGTTCCCCAGCGCGAACCGGAACAAGTTGAGCCCGTCGATCGTTCCGCTAGGGTCGGGATTCAACCAGCGTCCGAGCCACGAGCAGTAGTAGCGCGCACCGTAGTAATACAGCCCAGTGCTGTCGTCGCACTCCTTGCCGCTGTAGCGATAATCCTTGAGTGCGACCTCGGCCTGGTTCGAACCCGCGATGATCGCGGTGCCGCCGTAGGGGAAATACTCCTCGTAGCTGACTAGGTTGGCGTTGTCGTCGTATTCGCAAGCGATGGAGCCGAGGCGATCGGCCAACTGATACCTGAATTGACGCGTTCCCGCTCCGTCTCCCGCCGAGATACGCTGAACGATCGCGACGCACCGCTCGTCGTCCATGATGCGCAACGTTTCGCGCGCCGACATGAGCTTGCGGTTCCCGTTCGCATCGACGGCGATGCGGCGCCGGATTTCGTAATCGCCGAGATAGAGTTTGTCGCCGATCAGCGTGACCGCGCCGCCGCTCGCCATGCGTTCACTGACCCGACGCACGCGCTCTCCTTCCGCGTCGTAGACGTAGTAGTCGCAGTCGTCGAGTTCCTGCGGGCGTTTGATGATAGCCGCCTTGACGAGGCGCTCGAAGCAATCGAACGACAAGTCGACCGTATTGTTGATGTCGAGCTGACGCTGGTTGCCTGACGCGTCGAACGCCAGAGCGGCGAGCCGGTTGCTGTCGGCGGCGACCGGCGTGTCCTGGACCCACGAAGCGGAAGCCGCGCGGTGTTGCTTGGCGAGCAAGTTGCCGGCGTCGTCGTAGGTATAGGTTTCGCTGTAGTTTTCGAGTCGGTCGTCGTCGTTGACGTTCGGCAGTTGGCTGAAAATGCTTTGCTTGAAGTCGCCGTCGCTGACGTTGTTTCGAAAGGTACCGGCATTGATGCCCGGGTGCTGCCGGCCATTGGCCGCCAGCAGGCGATAGAGCGCGTCGTAGGTGTAGTCGGCAAGCGGATCGACTCGCTGGTTGCCGCTGAAAACCGTTTCGAACGTGCGGTTCCTGCTGCGCGTGACGTTGCCTACCGGATCGTAGGTGTAGTCGACGTCCTGCACCGTTTCTATTCCGCCACCCACGCCGCCGGCGCCGGGCCGCGTGCCGACGAGGGTCGCGAGCCGCTGCGTGGTCCATTCGTAGGTGTAACGCGTGACAATCGCGTTGCCGTATTGAATCGACGTCCGCTTGCCCGATGCGTCATAGCCGATATGCGCGACGATCTGCGTATCCGTCTTATCCGGGCTGCGCAGCCGTACGGCGTCGAGCAAGCCGCGCAGGTTGTATGCGCGCGTCGTGACCGAGCCGTCGGGCGCGGTTTGGGTCAGCGTTCGGCCGAGCGCGTCATAGCTCGATTGCGCGGTATAACGCTGCGCATCGAGCGCCGGCGGCGGCACGCTGCGCCAATCGATCGGGGCTTGGTACTCCGCGGCGATTTGCCGAGTGACGTCGACGCACTTGCCCAGCAAGTCGTAGGCGGAATTGACGGCGACGCCGGCCAGGTCGCTCTCCTGATAAGGCTGCCCGCGCAGATTGTGGTCTTGCGACTGAGCCTGCGTTTCGCCATAGACGATCGCTTCGACGAGACTGAAATCCGCGTAGGACGTCACCGGCTGATCGGCTTCGACGTGCTTGACGAGCACCTCTGTACATCGTTGCAGCCTGTCGTAAGCGATCAGTTGGCAGTAGTTGCGCGGGCTGAGCGACCAGAAACGCGCGCCGAAGATGTTGTCGACATGGCGTTGAAGGCCGGCGTCCGCGCTATCGACACGCAACGGCTTGCTCGCTCCCATCGCGTAGCGATAGGTGAAGTTGTAGTCGTGCCGGCCTTCAGTTTGATTCCCGTAGTAGAGGCGTGGATCGATCGACGCCGTCACCCGCCCTTCGGCGTCGCAGGCGTAGAACGTGGTCAAGCAATTTTGCTTGAGCAAAGCGACGACGGGATCCGCGAACTGCCGGTACGGCTCGTCGAGGTTCAATACGAACCCTGCCCGATAGGGCTGAAACTTGTCGGAAACCCATGTGCCGACGGGTGCCGACGTTCGCTCGATCAGATAGCCCTGAGCGATCAATTCGTCGAACAGCTCGGCCGGTGTAACCGGCGTGTCGCGCACAATATCGGCGAGCAGATCCGCGCTAAGCGCGCCTAGATTGTCCTGAATCGTCCGGATGCGTCGGCCCGCGTTGTCGAGGATCGATGTCGTCGGCGTGTTATAGAACTTCGCAGCCTTGTCGAGTGCATCCTTCTCGTCGATTTGCTGCGGCGTCGGATCGGCCGGATAGTTGGCCATGAACGCGATGTAGAACGGCGAATCGACGACGGTGTCGTCTTCGTCATAGTGACGCTCTTCCCACGGCGTGAATACGACGCGCGAGCAGAATCCCTTCGGCGAATCGATCTGCACCACCCGCAGCAACGGATCGTACCGGGTCACGGTCGGCGGCGGTACCAGCGCTTCGAATCCGGACGAACGGGCCTCGCTCGTCTCGCTGAAAAACGGCAGGTACTGCTCGCAGGGCATCCCTTTGTTGTTGTAGAACGTCTTGCCGGAAACCGCCCAGCGCTCGCCGCTCGGCGCTCTCGCGTCATCCGGCTCCGCCTTCGTTCTCGTTTCCAGCGTGCGGCCGAAGCCGTCGCGATACTCGATGCTCGTATGGCACGAAAAAGGCGTCACCTGCCCCGCGACGTAGTAAAAGTCGTCGCGCGCGAGGTTGATGGCGCAACAAGGCTGCCGGCGGGTCTTCCATGCGAACAGGTCGTAGAAGAAGTAATGCGTGGCGCCTTGCAGAAACTTTTCTGGATTCGCGAGCACGGTCTCGCGCGTTGCGTCGCGTTGCACCCGATATTGATCGGAATACAATTGCATGCCGCCAGCTTGCTGCCCGTTCTTGAGACCGAACAGCGTGACGACGATCACCTGGCCGAGCGGATCGAAAAGCACCTCCGACACGTTTCCGTTGATATCGGTGTGCCGACGCGGCTGCACCGTCGCATAGTCGATCTCCGAGCTAGCCGTGTTGAAGACGCCGGCCGCTTCATCGATGAATTCGCGCGTTTGAACCGGAAACAGCCGATACGGCCGGTCGTATTCGATCGTCGTCTTCGCAAACAGCTCAGAGCTCGGCTCGACGAACCCCGTTTCGCTCTTGTACGGCAGATAGAAATCCGCTTGCGTGGTGAAGTAATGGCGGATCGATCCTTTGTTCCACCAATAGCCGGTGTCTTCATCGAAGACATATCCGCCGCACGCGCTCAGTGTCTCGCTCGTCAACGTGTCGCCCAGCGCGAGCTTTCGGAAGCTGTCCGGAAAGAGCGCCGTTTCGGTGTGATGCGAGAGGCCGCGCGCGGCGATTTCGCCGAGCGGCAACGCCGCTTGTTGATCGGCATCCCAGAAAAAATGCCGGCTCCACGCGAGCTGCACGGCCTGCACGGTCCCCGGCGCCGGACTCGACGCGTACGGTAACGGATCATCGATCGCCGCGACGACCGATGTCAGATCGTCGAACGTGAAATAAGGCTTGCCCGCGCAGCCAAGGCCGAAGAGTTGGAGCTTCTGTTCCTCATAGGCGACGCCTCGATAGCGAAAAGCGTCGGTGTCGGCGGTGTCGATATATCGAACGCTCGTGGCCGATGCTTTTAGTTCGAATTGCTCGGGATAGGGCTCAGCGGCCGATGCCGCCTGGCTTCGTCGCGGCAGGACGATCGTGCAGCTTTTCGTCGTCTTGCCACTCGCCGGATCGATCTCCAAGACGAAGGTTTGCTGCACGCTAGGATCCAGCGGATTGCGTTCGTAGTTGTACGCGATCCGCTCACTCGGGCTGACCAGAAACACGGCGTAGGCCTGGCCGGCCATCGGTTGCAGGAGCCGGACTTCCACGTTCGATTCCGTTACGACATAGGGATAACTTGCATCCCGCGTACCGTCAGCCGCGTAGACTTCGCGACGCAGCGTCGTGCCGGCCAGCGCCGCGCAAGCCTGCCTTGCCGTGTCGGGCGGCGGCGCGAATATCCGCGCATCGAAGACGTTGTCGGGGAATCGGTAGGCTGCCTTGTCCGCGCTGAAGAACGCTTCGCGGTACTGCCTCAAGAGGGCCTCGCGCTCGCGATAGACCCCCGTGTCGTACCAGGTTTTCGTATGCACGGGGGCGACGTATTGCGCGGGCGGCAAATCGTGCAGGCCGGGGGCGGAACATGCCGCCCGATATTGCTCGTAGCTTTCCGTGTCCCAACTCTCGACATAGCCGAAGCCTCGGAACAGTCGCTCGACGGGGTCGTAATAGCCGTCGTGATATCGATAGGCGTTGACGACACGCAGGCCGGATATCTCGTCGACAGAGACGATCTTCTCAACGACGTGAACCGGAAACGGCAGGCGCGTCACCCACTGGTAGCCATCGGCTTTGTCCTTGAGATAGAAGGTCGTCGAGCTCGCATAGTGAATCTGAGTCGTGCGTCCCTGATTGCTGACGATACGTGTCAGCAGATACGGCTTGAGGCTTGTGCCGTCCGTGCGCTCGCCGCTCCCCTCTTGGTCGAGTGCGCCGCCGAAGTTGTAGTACCAGTGGCGCATCGGCGCGCCGGCCTTGCTGAAGATCAGCGCGGAAGTACCTTGGCCGAGGACGTCGGAAAACTGAATCCGATCTGACGCATCGTAGCTTTCAGGTAGGCCAATGACGTATGGCGTGACGCTGAAGCCGTTGCCCGATTGATTGAGGAAGATCTCGACTCGGTCCGGATAGACGATCGCGAGATCCTGTGCGCCGCTGCCGTTGACGTCGGCGAGGACGATGCCCGCTACGGTCGTATCGGGGCTGAACACCGGCGCATTGGCGAAGAACACGCGCGTGCCGAAGCGCCCGTATCCGAGGCAGGGCCAGACCTCGACCGAACCGCTGCTGATCCTGACGCGGTGCATGAGGCCGTCGCCGAAGATGTCGGCGAACGTGACGAGCGTCGTTTCTCCATACGGGGCGGCGTATGGAAAATCGTGGGGCAACGAAACGGTGTTGCCCACGCCATAGCCGCGCTTGCCTTGCGAGCGGTAGAGGCAAAGCTGGGCCGACGCATTCACGATGGCGAGATCGGCCCGCCCGTCGCCCGTCAGGTCCACGCTTTCGCGAGCCGGACTGGCAAGCTGCGTGGGAATCGACTCGAAGCTCCGGTACGGGCGCCACCCTCCTCCGTCGCTCTGCTCGAAAAAGCCGGCTTGCACTCCCTCATGAGCGACCAGTTCGATCAGGCCGTTTGCATCGAGGCTTTGCAGCGACAGCGCCGCGTTGCTCAGATCGCGGAAATTCGGAAAGCGGGCGGGTACGCGCGCGGCCTGGTAGGCGCCGTTGCCGAGCGGTTCGTAGTAATGCGTTGTCGTCGCGTCGCTGAACAGCAGCCCGGCCAACCCCTCGCCATACAAATCGATCGGCAGTAAGTCCGCGTTCGACAGGTAGCCGGGCAGATCGGCTTTGCCGTCAACGCTCAACGGATTGAACATCGGCGCTTCCGGCGGCGCAAACCTCGAATAGTCGAACTCGATGGGGGGAACCGATTGGACATCGTAACTACCGTCACGGTTGATGCGATACCCCGTTTGCGTGGCGCCCGTGACGAGCGAAAAGACGGGGGATTCTTCATAACCCAGTCGAATCGCCTGCGTCAGGCACGGTAACGTGCCGAGTTCGTCAAAATGATGAAAAACGAGAATATTTCGACAAAGCCGAAGCGTCCGAATTTCGAATCC
>Ga0157369_10002964_pt1 | contig 20302 bp, 14 predicted proteins | sample C25metaG_FD_113461 | JGI IMG/M metagenome (GOLD analysis project Ga0157369, IMG submission 113461) | Corn rhizosphere microbial communities from Kellogg Biological Station, Michigan, USA - C2-5 metaG | ecosystem: Host-associated > Plants > Roots > Rhizosphere > Soil | place: USA: Michigan...
CGGAGCGCCCGGCAGTATCGACGAAACCTTTGCACACAAGCCGTCTGTCATCACGCACGAAGGTGTGCTCTATCACTTCTATTGCGCCGTCAGCGGCAAATGGCCGAACGAAGTGCGAGGCATCGCCGTGGCGCGCTCAATGCCGTGGTAGAGATCATCTCTCCCGTACCACAAACGTATATGACCCCGACTCCACGCGATACGCCACCGCACCGCGCTCTTCGCGCAGCTTGACCGCGCCATCGGCGGCAACGACCGCCTCACCTGCTTGCAGCGGCACCCAAACCGTTGCGGAAGCATTCACCGGCACCGTTACATCCATTGTCAACGCGCTGCCCTCGCGCTTCCACGCGCTCCGCACCATGCCAAGGCGCGAATCGTAGCTGCACCGCACCCAGTCCATGCCGGCAACTGGCTGCGGCCGAATTGTAATCCGCTCCTCCTTCGCGTGCGACATATCGAAATCAATTCCGCATAGTCCTCGATCGAACCACTCTTCCGCGCCGCCCAGCATGAAGTGGTCCTGCGAGCTGTGTGGATTCGCGTCCCACGCCTCAGTCAAGGATGTTGCGCCTGCGGCCAACTGCGACCCATAGCTCGGCGGGTCCTTGCGCAGCATCATCGCCATCAGCAGGTTGTTTTCGCTGTTGTCCATCAGCGCGCGCAGCATGTACGGATAGCCAACCTCGCCTGTCGTTACATGGTCATCGTGCGCGTGAATGTCGGCGACCACATGTTCCAGCACTTCCGCACGGCGGTCTTCAGGCATGATGCCCAGATCGAGCGGCATCGCGTTCGCCGTCTGGCTTCCACGGTCATATTGCCCGGTCGCGGGATGGAAGAACTTCGCGTTGAAGGCAGCGCCGACCTGCTCTGCTAACTCTTCATACCGGTGTGCGTCGTCGCTTTTGCCAAGCACACCGGCGATCTTCTCCATCGTCTTCGCATCCTGATAGAGCATCAACGTCCCGGTCACGCCCAGCGTCGTGTTCTTTTCAAGCCCCGGTGAACCCGGCCCAATGTCGTACCAGTCGCCCAATCCATACGCGACGATTCCATCCTGCGCTCTGCTTTTCAGGTAGTCCACATAGCGCTGCATGACCGGATACTCGCGCTCCAGTTCCGCCACATCGCCGTACGCGCGATACGCGGCCCATCCGCCCAGTACACTCGCCGAGCCCCATTCCGGCGAGTCGTCGAACACCCCGTACCCCTGTTTGCCGAACACCGTATACTCTGGCGCGATCGTCGGCACCATGCCATCCTGCTTCTGCTCATCTGCGATGTTTGCTTCTGTCGCTGCGTACAGTCCACGCAGATCGTTGTTGAAGATTAGCCCCGGAGCGACAAGATGCGTCTCCTCCAGCCAGCCAAGCTTCTCGCGGTGAGGACAGTCCGTGAAGATGCTCACCTCGTTGTTGTGCATGGCCTCCACAATCAGTTTGTGAATGGCGTTCAGCATCGTGCTCGAGCTTTCAAATTCTCCTGTTACGGGTGATGAAGAATGAACCGCGTCTCCACGCAGCGAGAGTACCTCACCTTTGCCCGAGACCCACTCCACCTGCACGTAGCGGAACCCGTAGTAGCTGAAACGGGGATGCCACTGTTCAACATCGCCGCTCCGGCCGATTGTGTAGCTGAACCACTGCGATCCACGTCTCCCCGCTCCCGAGCTTTGCTGGGACACCGTTCCGTCTGGATTTAGCAATTCGCCGGGAGTCATCCTCAGCACCGCGCCCGCAGGCCCCTTCACTTCAACCACAGGCCAGCCGGCGAAGTTCTGCTCCAGGTCGTACACAGTCACTCCCGGCTTCACCTCAGTCTTCTTCACAGGAGCGTAAGTTTCCATCACGCGAATCGGCGGAGCGACCTCCGCGAAAAGCCGGCCGCCTGGCCCATCGACTACGTTTACCTTGGCCCAATCTTTTCCGTGAAACGCAGGCGAGTCCCACCCCAACTGTTCCTTCGTGGCGTCGTAATCTTCACCACCATACGTAGAAGAGAAAGTGATCGGCCCCGCCGTTGCCTTCCACTTGCGGTCCGTTGCAACCACCTGTGATCTGCCGTTCGCATAGGTCAACCGCATCTGCAAGAGCACCATCGGGCGTCCAAAGCTGTTCACCAGCTTCGTATAGCGATGCGGAGTCCGCACCACATTGAACATTCCATTGCCCACCGTCACGCCCACGGCGTTCTTTCCTTTGCGCAGCAACGCAGTCACATCATAAGCGTCGTATCGGACTGTCTTGCGGTAGTCCGTCCATGCCGGCGCGAGTTCCGCATCCCCCACCTTTATGCCGTTCAGGTGTACCTCGCCCTGCCCGAGCGCGGCGACATCGAGCACAGCGCGCGCAAGATTTTTCTTCACTTTGAATTCGCGCCGGAACAGCGGCATCTCCGCGGTCTCGTTCGTCGTCCCAGCCTGTGCAATCCACTTCGCTTTCCAAGCCTGCGGGGCCATCGTCCAGCTTGCAACTGCGCTCCATGGCGCCGCGACGCCGCGCTCGTCCCACACCATCACCTTCCAGAAGTAAGCCGTCTCCGGCTGCAACGCCTTGCCGCGAAAGACCACGCCGAAGGTGTCCGCGGACGCAATCTGCCCGCTGTCCCACATGTCGCCCTGATCTCCGGCGAGCAACTTCTGCGAAGAGGCCACCAGCACGCGGTAGGCGCTCTGCCCAACGCCTCGCACGCCCGCTTCGGCAGATGTCAAACGCCACTCCAGCCTTGGAGCGGCGCTCTCGACCGCCATCGGCTCGGACCTTGCATTGCACCGCAGTCCATCTGCCGCAAGCAGCCGACTCTGCGCCCATCCCACACCAGCGAACAACACACACGCCATCACCGCCCGCAACCCGACACCACGCATCCAGCGTCCTCCAGATATTCCGCATTACAAAACTACCGTGCCCTCTGCTATCGTGTCGCCGTGAATCGAAAAACTGTCATCGCTGTCCTTCTGGCCATCGCCGCACCCATCGCAACAGCCCAAGCGCAAACGCACCCTGATCTTCCGGCAAACGTCGCTGCGCAATTAGGCAAAGTCCGCGCGGCCAACAGCGATTCCGCGCACCAAAATATCTACCGGCCCACCTGGAGTTCGCTCGCGCAGTACCGCACGCCCGGCTGGTTCCGTGATGCCAAGTTCGGCATCTTCATTCACTGGGGCGTCTACTCCGTTCCGGCATTCGGAAACGAGTGGTACTCGCGCAACATGTATGTCCCCGGCAGCCCGGCGTTTGAGCACCACGTTGCCACTTACGGCCCACAGACGAAGTTCGGCTACAAAGACTTCATCCCGATGTTCCGCGCGCAACACTTCGACCCGAATGTGTGGCTCGATCTCTTCGCCCGCGCAGGCGCAAAGTACATCGTTCCGGTCGCCGAGCACTGCGACGGCTTCCCCATGTACGACTCTGCCATGACGACATGGGACGCGGCGAAGATGGGACCGCGTCGGGACATCGTAGGCGAACTCGAAAGAGCTACACGCGCCCGCGGCCTCCATTTCGGCGTCTCTTCTCACCGTGCCGAGCATTGGTGGTGGTACGGCGTCGGACGCACCTTCCCCTCAGATGTACAGGACCCAGCCAATACCGGACTCTACGGTCCAGCCATGCCGATGTCGCTCCCCAATCCCGATGGCGTGACCGACGCAAAGGAGCCTGATCCATCGCACCTGGAGCGCTGGCTCGCGCCCAACCAGGCATTCCTCGACGACTGGCTTGCGCGCAGCACCGAGCTCGTCGACAAATACCATCCCGACTTCTTCTACTTCGACTGGTGGATTGGTCAGCCTGCCTTTAAGCCCTACCTTCGGCAGTTCGCTGCCTACTATTACAATCGGTCCGCACAGCGCGGCCAGCATCCAGTCCTCACCTACAAAGAGGAGGCGATGCCCGCCAACACCGCCACGCTCGACATTGAGCGCGGCAAGCTCGACACGCTCCGTCTTCTCCCCTGGCAGACCGACACCTCCATCAGCATCCACTCCTGGGGCTACGCCGAGCACGACCAGTACCGCACAGCAAAGTCCCTCATCCAGCAGCTCATCGACACCGTCAGCAAAAACGGCAACCTGCTGCTCAACGTAGGCCCGAAGTCCGATGGAACCATTCCTGAGGAGGCGCGCGTCGTTCTGCTCCAGATCGGCGATTGGCTCCGCGTCAATGGCGAAGCTATCTACGACACGCGCCCCTTCGCCGTCTTCGGCGAAGGCCCCACGAAGGCCTCCGCCAACTCTACGGAAAAGAATCACGACATCCAGACCTACACGGCGGAGGACGTCCGCTACACCGTTCCGAAGGATCCGAACAGCCACATTCTCTACGCCACCGCGCTGGGCTGGCCCGCCGGCGGCGGCAAGCTCCTGCTCCATACGCTCTACGCGGGGAATCCATATCAACCTGGCGGCGTCTGCTCGGTCGAACTTCTCGGCGCTCCTGGGGATCTCGGCTTCGAGCAACTCGCCTATGGGCTCGCAGTCACACTACCCGCTGCACCGCCCGACGACATTGCTTACGTCTTTCGGATAAGAACAGGGAACTGCAACGCGCGCCGCTAGAGGATTCGAGGCTGGTGGCAAAAACGGGTGAAACGGTGCATGCAAATGTCCAGCATGAGGTGAACCCGAACGCGCCCATAGCTTCGCGGCCGCAACTGTCTGATTGGTGTCCTTGCCGCCGGGAAAGAAGTTCAGGCTTGTGCCAAACACCGTTTCGCTTGGTTTCGGTTGCCGCAAGGAGACCAAGGCAATGGTTTTTGGCGGGGGATGCCAAGAACTCTCGAAATGAAACCGGCGGGGTCAGCGTGAGCGGCTTCCGTATGAAGAGTGAGTTGATAGGAGAGAGCGACCCCGATTGAGAAGACGAACACGACTGCATAGGGTCCCAGGCTCTGTGGTCCGGTTTCAGCTGTAGCAACCAGCGGATAGAAGGACCCCATCAGCAAGCTGCACGCCAGACTTAACCAGATGCCTCGCGAACTTGTCTTCTGATGCCCTGAGTCCGACCTCTGTTATCCAGGTAATATTCTTCGGACTATCTTTGGTTGGAACTGGAAAAGTGAGCGAGAGATTATCTCCCAATGCGGGTTTCGCCATCACCTTTTCCGTCGCGAACCCCCGCAGGTCCGCAAGTGCAATGATGCCCTCGTTCGGTCGCGCCGTCCGCGTGTTTTGCAAAGGCAGGCTCGACCCTTCATATAGAGGTAGATGGACCTTCGTGGCGGGACGATCATCCTGAGAATATCCAAGCCGTGCATTGGCACGCTCTTCCAGGACAACGTCGATATATTTATAGGTTGCGGTGTTGGAAATGTTCGTGAGTTTGCATGGAGTTTGCTGTTGGCTTCTCGCCCGAATTGTGAGTTCAGCTTGTAGAGAGGGATGGCACATTGTGATCAAATATGCTGCTCGGGAGTTGCATTTCATCAGGAAACCGTTGCCGCGCGTGACCGCATTGATAGCCGCTACCGCGCTGGTAGCGATGCAGACAATTTCCCAGATACCAGAGCGAGCGCGGAGGAACCCGTCGTTCTGAGTGTGCCCCTTGTGGCGGATGTACTCGTCGTGGACCTTTTCCGGGAGCAAGAACGCCCCAACCGTGGCCACCATCCTGGGCTGCAGCTCTGCGGTAGGCCTCTTCCGACTCACCGTCGAAGGGAGCGCTGAGGGAGTAGACCAGCCAATCGGCCATGGCAGCGAGCTGCGGCGAGAGGAAGCGCCCGCGGCCATCGTACTGGCGCAGTAGTAGATACTCGGTTCGTAGGGCTGGCCGCATAAACGCCCAAACGTAAGTGCCAAGATCTTCGGTCTCTATTAAGAACGGCTCCAGAAGGGATCATTGGGAAACCACAACAGGTGAGGAGGGATGGAAGGGCGCTTATTCGAGGCGAAGTTGAAACAACATTTGGATCAGAGCTGATCATGCGCGTACAGGAACGGAGCCCTCCGCATCTTCTTTTGCTGGTGAAATGGTTTTCGACGCGAGTCTGGCTGCAATTGCAATTGAGCGCCAGGTGGGAGCTCTCGATGCGATCCGCTATCAAAGGTGCGTTCGCCCAGAGCTTCGAAATTTCCTCGTTTTTCCTGGGGAAGCCAAATTCCCTGAAATCTCCTCCAATGAGCTAGTTTTCTTCAATGAGAAGCTTTCGCCAGATAAGAAGCAGGCCGTCAGGGCTGCTCTCGAAACGGCTGACCTCCTTTTGGTCGAAGGGCCGCCAGGGACTGGGAAGACCACCTTCATCACTGAAGTAATTCTGCAGACATTGGCGGAGAATTCGAATGCAAGGATTCTACTGACGTCACAAACTCATGTAGCTCTGGATCATGTCATCGGTGCTGTGCAAAAAACAGGCACACCAGTTTCAATGGTGCGGATCGGCAGATTGGGAGATCCCCGCATTTCGACTATTGCTGAAGAGTTTCTCCTGGAGAACAAGATTGAGACTTGGCGGCTTCAAGCGCTGGAAACCGGCAGGGCATATCTTCAGCAACTTGCAGGACAGCTTCATATTTCGCTCAAAGCGATTCGCTCCGTTATGCAGGTTAAGCGTTTATTGGTAGAACGAAATCGATCCATGGAAAATGAACATCAGCTTCGGGAGCTCGATGACAATTTATCTACATTGAGCGTGCTGACAGATGAACTGAATACATCCGAACGTCGCGCGGTCTCCGAAGAGGCAAAGCTGCTGCGCAATCAGATCGATGAGAAAAGGTTGGAATTCGAATATAGCAAGAGAAGTGTATTGCAGTTGAGTATTCGCCGTGCATTGGCGCCCATCACCGGATAGGCAAGCAAAACGTCGGTTGCGCCAGCCTCACAAGCGGTAATCAGTTCGAGGGTGGTCGCACATTTGTATCTCCGTACGCCGCGTTGCGTCAGGCGACGCATCACTGCTCCGAGTTTGGCGTCTTTACATGCGGACGCCAGCGATCAGCAGCGTAGCGTCGATGTTTGCGTCCCCGGCATCCTGGTAGATGGCCAGGGCGGGTGTCATGATAGAACCAGTGTCAATGAGGCAGTAAAAATCATCACATGGCATGGAATGCACAAACGCACATGCCACCTGGCGGAGATCGGGGATTTCGGTGGGTTCGACAGAACGTATCGCGAGTTTTTTTCTGGAATTATGCCGGCCCGCACGACCGTTCAGTCAGTATTAGGGAGCGGTATTAAAGTGGAGATTGACGCTATCGCACGTCTTCCGCGAGGAGAGGATCAATGACCGTGGCCGCTTTTAGGAAACCGCGTCACACAATCAAGTTAGCGTGCTTTACAGAGCAGGATCGCGCAACTCCGGCGGGTGTAGTCGGCCTGGGACTGATGGGCACGAGCATTACAGCCTGTCTGCTGGCTTCCGGGCACCGGGTGACCGGAGTAGATAAGGAATCGTCGCGGCGGCGGAGGTTCCGGAAGGAAGGTGCGAGTTTTCTCCGCGAAATGCGCAGCGAAGGTCTGCTCACGCGATCTCCGACACAGTTGCTTGAGCGGCTTCAGGTATCAGCGGATTTTTCCGCTCTGCAAAACTGCGGAATCGTCATTGAAGCGGTGCGCGAAGACCTCACAACCAAACGCGAGGTGCTTCGCAGGATCGAAGGGGCTGTGCCTTCGCAAACTCTGATCGGCAGCAACACCTCGGCCCTACCGATCACAGAATTGCAGAGTGGCACAAGCGCGCCGGAACGAATTCTGGGCACTCATTGGGCAGAACCGGCACATATCACCCGCTTCATGGAAGTGATCTGCGGCGATTACTCTTCGCTTGAAAATGCTCAGCGCATAATCAACATGGCCAGGCGATGGGGTAAGGAGCCTACTTTGGTGCGCAAGGATGTGCGAGGGTTTATTACGAACAGGATCATGTATGCGATGATCCGCGAGGCATTTCACCTGGTCGAAGGCGGTTACGCAACCCCGGCCGATGTGGATCGCTCGGTCCGGAACGATCTGGGATATTGGATCACGTTTGCTGGCCCGTTTCGTTTTATGGACCTCACCGGCATTCCTGCGTATGCCGCTGTGATGCGCGACCTGCTTCCTGATCTTGATTGTAGTAAGGATGTGCCAGCGCTTATGCGAAAGGTCGTCGATGCAGGGTGTAAGGGTGTTTCCACCAGCAGTGGCTTTTACCAGTACACACCCCGACAGGCAAAGCGGTGGCAAGAGCTGTTTCTGAAGTTCAGTTACGAGATTCGTCAACTAGCTTTGAAATACCCTGAGGACGTTGGCGACAGGTCGCAAAAGACACGACGCCGTAGCACCACATGACACGACGCACTCTGACTTTTCCGGCACGTAAATAAAGGAGAACGAATGCTGTTTTCGATTCACACCTCGATCTTGCATGGAATGCCTTGAACTGGAGCCGGGACCTCACTTTGCCGATTGAAGACATTCGGCGTGCAGAATGCGAAATGGAGGATCACCACAGAGGATCGGGTACGGTCTGTTTTTCCGAGTTGCGCAACGGAGAAGTTGGCATCTGCCTCGCCACGGTCCTTGCGCGTTCCACCGGCCTTGGCGAGGCCCTGCTCGATTATGGGTCCCAGGAGATTGCATCGGCTATGGGCCACGGTCAGCGCATGTATTAAGAAGTCATGCAAAGACGCGGCCACATGCGTTTGATCACGAACTGGCGCCAGATGGAAGAACATGTCAGCCAATGGCGATCTAATTCTCCTTTACCGCTCGGTTATGTCCTGAGCATGGAGGGCGCAGATCCGATACTGGATGCCGAAGATGCCATACGCTGGTGGGAACTTGGCCTAAGGGTAGTTGGCCTTGCGCATTATGGACCAGGCATCTACGCACATGGTACATCGAGCAGCGGCGGGTTGACGCCCAAAGGAATCGGGCTTCTAAGAACTTTGGAGAACCTGGGCATGATCGTGGACGTAACCCATCTCACGGATGAGGGATTCTGGGATGTCGTCGAACGATATAAAGGCCCGTTGCTTGCGAGCCACAACAACTGTCGCGCATTGGTTCCGGGCCAACGTCAGTTCTCCGACGATCAGATTAGGTGCCTCGTGCGGAGGAGGGCTGTGATCGGTGTTGCTCTGGATTCGTGGATGCTGTGGCCCGGCTACGTTCCGGGAACAACCGAAAACTCCAAAGTCACGCTCAATCATGTGGTCGATCATATCGACCACATCTGCCAGCTTGCCGGCTGCGCCAAACATGCTGCGATTGGCAGTGACCTAGATGGCGGTTTTGGCAGAGAGCAATCTCCGAGCGATCTGGAGACCATCTCAGACGTGAAGCGAATTGCATACTTGCTAAGAGACAGAGGCTATCGGGAGGCAGATATTCAGAACATCATGCATGGCAACTGGCTGCGCTTCTTCCGGGAGATGTGGTGATTTTGGCATTCTAGTTTGGCCCAGCAGTGGCACTTAACTTTGGCTCACCTGTGAGGTGTGTTGGCTATACTTCGTGGATGAGGCTAAGGACGCGTAGCTGGCTGAGCAGGAGGGAAACAGTGGAACTTTTCTCGGCGGCGTGTTCCGTACGCAGCGCCACCAGTGGGCCGAACGCCGCCGTCTGGAGATGCATCCGAAGACCGGCAGGCGCAACTGGTTGAGGTACGCGAGCGGGTTGAGGAGATCACCGTACCGAAGGATGTGGAAGTGGAGCAGCCGGTTGTGAAACCGTGCGTCCTCCATGGTATCTCTGAAGGCACGCTGCTTTCGAATGGCGCTCGGCGGACAGGGTTGCCGATGTACTGAACGCGACGGAAGACAGTCTGCCGGAGATTGCCCGGGCACTTGCCCGCAGAGGCCACCGAGGCTCTGCTGAACCTGGCGACCGGCATAAGGCCGCCGCTTCCCGAAATTGCGCCAGCGGGCGGCAATCCAGAGCATCCGGACGCTCTGAGACGCTCCGCGTGATGAAGAACGTCGAGGATCTGGTCTTGATGCTCGAGTATCCATGGAAACGCTGGGCGGTATTTTTGCATCCGGAACAGCGCAAGCTGGTGGAGAAGAAGTGACCTGCTCCCAGCGAACTCTACCAGTTGAAGCTGGAGTTCTCTCGTAATCTAAACGGGAGGACGGAGTATGAAGAAGAGCCGGTACACGGAAGATCAGATCATCGGGATACTGAAGCAGCATGAGGCTGGCGTGAAGACGGCGGATCTGTGCCGTGAGCATGGGATCAGCACGGCGACGTTCTACGGCTGGAAGCAGAAGTTCGGCGGCATGGAGGTGAGCGAGGCACAGCGGCTGAAGGCGATGGAAGACGAGAACCGCCGGTTGAAGTTGCTGGTGGCGGAGCTGAGTCTGCATGGCGAGGCGCTGAAGGCGGTGATCCGAAAAAACGGCTGGAGCTTGCCGGTCTAAGAGGAGACGTGGCGTTGGTTCAGGCCGGGCATGGTCTGAGCGAACGCACGGCCTGCACGCTGCTGGGCGTGGAGCGGTCGAGCTATCGGTATGAGCCGCGGCCGGACCGCAATGCGGAGTTGCGAGACGAGTTGGTGAAGCTGGCGCGGCAGAAGCCGCGCTACGGCTACCGGCGGCGGTTGCATGCGTTGTTGAGCCGCAGAGGCTACGAGGTGAACGTGAAGCGGGACTACCGGCTGTACGTGGAGGAAGGTCTGATGGTGCGGCGCAAGAGACGCAAGCGGTTGGTGCGTGAACGCGCGGCAGAACAGCGGCTGACGGGACCGGGTCAAACCCTGAGAATCTCCAGTTATGAATGGTTGAGAAAAAGGGGGCAGGGCAGTTGTACATGACATCTCCTTGCTCAAAATGAGCAGAACCGATGTCCTCACTGGCTAACTCTTGATCGAGTCAGCAAGACAGGCACGGAGTTTGAACAAGTTATAGATTTGCTGTTAGAGAAGGCAGCTGAGGTATATCGCTTCCAGTTAGCGACAATTAGCACCAGCTCTTCCCCGCACGTAGGCCCAGTCAGAACTAGACGTGGAGGCTTTTAGCTTCATCTTAAGCGAATCTACATCTTATATATTTGGACATGCAAATTCTCACAACGAGTAGCTGTATTTGCCTAGTGCGTCGATATACTTAAGCTGGCAATATAGTACGTGATGCTTTGTTTTATTCGGGATCTGGGTGTAAAGTTGAATTCGCCATGAAGTCTGTGAGCCAATTCGCACTGATACTGACTGTATTGCTGCCACTGCTGGCTCCAACCATGGCCTGTGCTCTGCCAGGCGCGCATCTAAGTTCTGCGGAACGGTCGTGCTGCAAGCAGATGAAGGACGAGTGCGGAAGCATGGATATGCCTGCTTCGCACGGATGCTGCCATAAGGAAGTTTCCACCGCGGGGCAGTGGAATGCGATGATACAAGTGCAGTTGGCAAATGTGCAGATTGATTTGGCCACAATTGCTGGGCTGTCTCTGGCCATCCTCGTTGCGCTACCGGTACACACGCTCGATTCAGCGCAACGGCCTGCAAGCACACTGCCTCAGTCTCCACCTCCCTCAATCTCTATTCTTCGAATCTAGCAATCTCCTTTCTCCGGCTTCGCTTGGCTGACGGGCATATAGTTGCTCGCCTGCTCGCGCCTGCTGCTACGAACCGTTTCGAGAATGGAGATTTATATGCTCATGGTCCGGTGCCTGACGGCCATGTTTGTGCTTACGACTGCAATTGCCGTGTCTGGACAAGAGCGTTCGCCAAAGGCGCCTACGCTATTGTCGGAGCTTTTGACTGAAGCCAGCCAGAACAACTCGCAAATAGCGGCTGCCGATTATGGTTGGCAAGCGGCCAAGGAAGTTCCGCGCCAGGTAAGCACGTTACCCGACCCAACCTTCACCTACCAACAATTTGGTGTTGGCAGTCCAAAGCCCTTTGCGGGTTATACGAACAGTGATTTTTCCTATATCGGCATCGGTGCTTCGCAGGAACTACCTTATCCGGGCAAGTTGCACTTACGGGGCGAAGTTGCACAGAGAGATGCCGATATCAAGGAAAGAGAGCGAGATGCTACTTCGGCCAGCGTGGCCGATGCGGTGAAAGCTAATTATCTTCAACTTGCTTATCTGCAAAAGACACTCGGCATTCTGATGGAGAACCGGCTTGTTCTGGACCAACTGATTCAGGATGCAACGGCACATTATGAGGTGGGCCAGGGGTTGCAGGCAGAGGTGTTGCAGGCTCAGGTGGAGCGCACAAAGCTCGTCCGTAAGATCACCATACACCATGAGCAGATGGGACAGGTCGAAGCCAATCTAAAGGGCTTACTGCATCGAGATCAAGACTCGCCGGATATCGTGACCGAGGAGTTGAGTGAAAGTTCATTACGCTCCACCTCTGCTGAACTGCTCCAGATGGTGCGGGAGCACAACCCTCAAGTGCAAGTTGATTCCAGTTCTGTCAGTAAACAAGATGCGGCGCTTGCCTCCGCGAAACACGAAGGAAAGCCGGATTTCAGTCTCGGCTACATGTACCAGAACACCGACCGGAAGTACCGCGATTACTACATGCTGACCTTCAACGTTCGCTTTCCACGGAGGCCACGCGTGAATGCTGAGATTGCGGAGGCTTCCGAAAATCTCGCGCAAACCAAAGAGACATTCGATGCTCACCTGCAACAGCAGCTTGCACAAGTCAAGCAAGACTATGTGACAGTCACCAGCGATGAAGAGCTCTTGAAGGAATACCGCGAAGGGCTGATTCCGCAGTCGGATGCAGCTTACCGGACAACTCTTAACGCTTATGCGGCGAACCGGGAACAGTTCACGCATGTGCTTCTCTACTTCACCAATGTACTAACTCTGAAACTCGACGAAGCGCAGGTGCTTGCCGATCACGAAACCACGCTGGCCCATCTGGAGACACTGACAGGAGCGACACTGCGATGAAGAAATATATTGTGCGCACTTCTCTCGTATGGCTTGGCATTGCGATCGTTGTAGCCGGTCTGCTCGTCTACCGCTCGTGTTCATCAAGGCAGGCAAGTTCCAGACACCCATCCGCATCTTCAGATACGCTGCAGCCGGTTGCGGCTGGCCCCGCTTCAAATGCAGAGAGTACGTCTCCGATGCAGGAGCAAAAGCAGGAGACGCAATTGTCGTCGGTTCAATTGTCGCCGGAGCGGATGCAGAGCATCGGCGTGAAGACAGGCCCGGTTGAGTACAAGCAACTGATCGACGATATACGCGCCACTGGAACCGTAGACATTGACCAACGGTTGATCTCGTATGTTCAGGTTCGCTTTCCGGGCTATATTCGCAAAGTCTTTGTGAATGCGACGTACCTGTATGTTCGCAAGGGTGAGCCGCTCTTTACGGTCTATAGCCCGGATATTGTCGCGACACAGCAGGAATATCTGCTGGCGCGGCAAAATCAAAAATTATTGAGTACGAGCACGGTGGATGGAGTCGCTTCCGGTGCTGCCTCGCTGTCCGCTGCTGCCGAGCAGCGTCTTGAGCAATGGGAAGTTTCGCAAAGCGAATTGCAGAAACTCAAAGCTACTGGAAAGCCTATTACCGATCTTACGATCAACTCGCCAGTCTCCGGTTACGTTACGGAATATAACGCATTGCCAAACATGTACATTGATCCCTCGACCCGACTCTATACCATCGCCGACCTCTCGCGCATATGGGTCTACGCGCAGGTATTTCAGGATGATGTCGGACGGTTGAAACATGGCGATCCCGTCGAAGTCACAGTGGACTCTTATCCAGGCAAGACGTTCCGCGGGAACGTCGATGAAATTCTGCCACAGGTCGATCCTGCGACGAGGACTGTTCGTGTTCGGCTCGGGATTGAAAATCCCGGACTCAAACTGAAACCCGGCATGTATGTCACTTGCGACCTGAAATCTCCACTTGGCCGTCAGCTAGTCATCCCAGCTTCAGCCGTATTTCAGACAGGGACAAGGCAATTGGTCTTCCTCGATCGTGGTAATGGCAGCCTGGAACCAAAGGAGGTTGTCCTCGGACCACGCGCGGGGAATGACATTGTTGTCCTGAAGGGACTTCAGCAACATCAACAGATCGTCACTTCGGCCAATTTTCTCATTGACTCCGAAAGTCAATTGCAGGCCGCCGCCGGTTCGTTCATGCCTCGGCCTCCGGGAGCGGGTAATGCTTCTCCACAAGCGGCTACCTCTCCGGCAACGCAAATCAATATTGATTTCTCCACTGACCCCAATCCACCACAGAAAGGCACGAACACCTTCCGGGTGAAGCTGGCGGGACCAGATAATGCTCCTGTTACGGGGGCTGATGTGACGCTGACTTTCTACATGGCTGCGATGCCAGCGATGGGAATGGGCGCTATGAGCACCGCCAGCAAATTGGGCGATAAGGGCAACGGAGTTTATGAAGGCACAGGTTCGCTTGGTTCAGGCGGTACATGGCAGGTGACCATCACCGCGCACAAGAGCGGCCAGACCATCGCCACAAAGCAACTGCGGGTCAACGCGACAGGAGGCATGTAAATGCTCTCCTACATTATTGAAGGCTGCGCCCGCAACCGATTCCTGGTGTTCACCGTTGTCCTGTTGCTCACTCTTGCCGGCATTTGGTCATTGCAGCACGTTCCGCTGGATGCGCTGCCGGATATTTCCGATGTTCAGGTGATTGTGCATACCAACTGGGCAGGCGAACCGCCCGACGTGATCGAAGATCAGGTCACGTACCCCATCGTCACCAGTATGCTGGCTGCGCCCCATGTGAAGGCGGTGCGCGCGCAGACGATGTTTGGCGACTCCTACGTGTACATCGTCTTTCAGGATGGTACCGACCTCTATTGGGCGCGCTCCCGCGTGATCGAGTATCTGCAACAAATCAGCGGACGCTTGCCGGAAGGAGTACATCCCGTGATCGGCCCGGACGCGACCGGAGCAGGATGGGTCTATGAGTACGCCATCGTGGACAAGAGCCATCGCCACAGTCTGGCCGATCTGCGCTCCTTGCAGGATTGGCATCTGCGTTATGCGCTTGAGACAGTTCCAGGAGTGGCCGAGGTCGCGAGCATCGGAGGCTATGTAAAGCAGTACCAGGTGCAGCTTGATCCGAATAAACTGCTGGCCTACGGAATCACGTTGTCTACCGTCATTGATCGCGTCAAAGCGAGCACTAACGAAGTTGGCGGACGCCTGCTCGATTTGAGCGGCGCGGAATACATGATCCGTGGACTAGGCTATCTTCGCTCGCTTGACGATCTTGCGCTGGTTGCAGTCGGCAGCAAAAACGGAACACCTGTCTTGCTGCGTGATTTGGGTACGGTCAGCTTCGGCCCGGATATCCGCGAAGGCGTTGCTGAATGGAACGGAAAGGGCGAGACTGTCGGCGGGATCATTGTGATGCGTCAGGGAATGAATGCACTGAATGTCATCAACGGAGTCAAAGCAAAGCTCCGTGAAATTGCGCCGTCGCTTCCGCCTGGTGTCGAAATCATGTCCGGCTACGACCGGTCCGGCCTGATTCGCTCCTCGATCCAAACGTTGCAACGTGACCTTCTGGAAGAAGCCATCATTGTTAGCTTCGTCATTATTATTTTTCTGTTTCATTTTCGCTCGGCGCTTATTGCCATCCTTGCGTTGCCCATTGCGGTCATTGTGTCTTTCATTCCCATGTATCTGCTCGGAGTCACTTCAAACATCATGTCGCTCGGCGGCATTGCATTAGCTATTGGAGTATTGGTGGATGCTTCAATCGTCATGGTCGAAAATGGCTACCGTCATCTCTCCGAACGACAGCAGGACAATACGACTCCAGTCAGCGAACCGGAACGCCGCAATATCCTCATCAACGCTGCGAAGCAGGTTGGCCCAGCATTGTTCTTCTCGCTGCTAATTATTGTGGTGTCGTTTCTACCTGTCTTCCTGCTTGAAGCGCAGGAAGGCCGCATGTTCCGCCCGCTCGCCTGGACGAAAACTCTAGCAGTTGGCTCGTCTTCCATCCTCGCGATCACGCTCGTTCCTGTTCTGATGGTGATGTTGATCCGCGGACGGCTGCGTCCGGAGAGCGTCAACCCTATCTCGCGTGTGACCCAGGCGATCTACTTGCCAGTGCTGCGATTCTGCTTGCGCTATCGTTGGCTGACAATCGCCGCCAACGTGCTATTTCTCGTTGTTGTCTTGCCGTTGGGCCTGCGCCTTGGAAGCCAGTTTATGCCGCCTTTGTATGAAGGTTCAACTCTATATATGCCGACCGCGCTGCCGGGCATCTCGATTGGCCAGGCAAAGGTATTGCTGCAGGAGCAAGACCGTATTCTCCGGAGCTTTCCTGAAGTTGTGAGTGTCTTCGGTACGGTTGGGCGCTCGGACAGCGCAACAGATAACGCTCCGCTCGACATGTACGACACAACCCTGATGCTAAAACCGCGTGAACAATGGCCGTCCGGAATGACTTACGACAAACTCATTCAGCAGATGGACGCGAAGCTTCAGTTTCCTGGACTCACCAACACCTGGACAAGTCCGGTTGAGAACCGCCTCGACATGGAACTGACCGGCATCAAGACCCCGCTTGGCCTCAAAGTTCAGGGCGCAAGTGTCGAAGGTATCCAGCAAGTCGCCTCGCAGATCGAAACCATTCTCTCTACTTTGCCGCAGGTTCGGTCTACGTTCGCTGAAAAAGTTGCCCAGGGCTTTTATGTCAATGTTGAAGTGAACCGGACAGAGGCTGCGCGCTATGGTCTGACCGTGGCAGACGCGCAGACGGCTGTTTCCTCCGGTATTGGCGGCAAGAATATTGGGGAGAACATTGAAGGTCGAGAGCGTTACCCCATCAACGTTCGCTATGAGCGAGATTTCCGCGACAATGTGGAGCAGATGCGCGGCGTTCTCATTGCGACCCCAACCGGTGCGCAGATTCCGCTTGGGCAAGTGGCGACGATCTCATTCTCCAGAGGGCCGGCCATGATCCGTGACGAAGACGGCGCTCTTACCGGCTATGTTTATATCGACCTGAAGAATACGAACTATGGAGGTTTCGTCGCACAAGCCAACAAGCAAATCCAGCAAGATCTAAAGCTGCCTGCTGGCTACACCTTTCAGTGGTCGGGAGAGTACCAGTTCGAGCAGCGCGCAAAACAACGTCTCAAGCTCATCCTGCCTGTAGTATTCGCGGTGATTTTTCTGCTTCTCTACCTTGTCTTTCACTCCGTTGCCGAGGCGCTGGTCCTCATCTTCCCCACCATCTACGCGATGACCGGAGGATTGCTGCTGCAATGGCTGCTTCACTACAACTTCAGTGTTGCCGTGGCCGTTGGCTATATCGCACTCTTTGGCATCGCAGTGGAGACCGGCGTCGTTATGGTCGTCTATCTCCATGAAGCGTTGGAAAAACATATCGAATCAACCCATCAAATGACGAATGCGGATATTGAAGAAGCGGCAATTGAAGGTGCCGTTCAGCGCCTCCGTCCGAAGCTGATGACGGTTTGCGCCGTCCTAGCTAGCCTTGCTCCGATTCTTTGGGAGTCCGGCATTGGCTCCGACGTGATGAAGCCGATAGCCGCTCCCATCGTGGGCGGCATGATTACATCGACTATTCACGTCCTTATTCTCGTCCCCGTGTTCTTCGTCATGATGAAGGAACGGGAACTGAGACGCGGAACACTTCTTCCCCACGAAGATAACCAAACCCCCATCCACCCTGATCCCATTGCTTAACAAGGAGAACCATTATGACAACGAAGACGATTACCGCCATCGCAGTATTTACACTGGGCGCAGCCAGCCTTCTGTGGGCGAGCCAGTCGTGACGCAGGGAGCCTTTCACCTGAGATCTATTTTGGCTGGCAACGAGAAGGACTGATAACGTTAAGAATGTGACGAAGCAGTCTTAACCCGCTGTCCGGGACGAATCGCATCTGTGGCGTTGCGGATAACTTCGTCTCCAGGCTTGAGATCTCCGAAGACCTCGATATTGCCGTTTACGCTCAGACCGGTGACCACATCCACCCAATCTACTTTTTCAATGCGCACTCGCTCAACGAAGGTGCGCTGCTGATCGTTGGTCACAGCCGAGACTGGAATAAACATGGTTGGAGCAGCGCGATGGACCGGCCACTGCACATTGCTGAAGCTACCGGGAGACAGGCGGCCATCGGTGTTATGGACGTCTAGCTCGACGGGCATCGTTCGGGTATTTAGGTCCACATTGTGCGAAATGCGCGTAATGGGTGCATGAAACGTCTGACCGGGATAAGTGGGAACGGCAAACGCCACCTGCTGGCCTATTTGCATTTCTCCTACATATGCTTCCGGAACTGGCACAACTAACCGTAAATGGCTGGTATCTACAATTTGCACAATGGGCATCGTTCCCGACTGGCCGGATGCGGGGCCGACCAATGCCCCAGGATGGAGGTTTCTCGTTGTGACGATTCCGTCAAACGGCGCATAGATGCGAAGATACGATTCCAGCTGTGCCACACTGCGCAGCGCATCCTGTGCGGCCGCGATATTGTTTTCTGCCGATTGCACCTGTCCTTGATCCGCGGAAGCTGTCTGGCTGGCCACCATCACATCGTTCTCCGCGACCACCCCAGGCGTCTTGGCGGCAGAAGCCAAGTGCATGTAGGTACCCTTGTCTGAGGCGAGCCTAGCCTGGGCGGTGGTCAATTGCGATTCAGCCGCGCGCAGGGCAGATTCTGCCTGTGCGCGCTGCGCTACTAGTTCCGGAGCGGAAAGCCGGATAATAAGTTCGCCCTTGCGTACGCGACTCCCGCGATCCACGCGAATCATATCCATGAAGCCGGTAACTTTGGGGTAGATATCCACGGTCTCGAAGGGGACGAGTTGCGCCGGCAGTGAGAACACTGTTGCAAGTCTCTGCGAGGCGACAGGCACAACTTCCACTGTCTGCATATCCGTTTCCGTTTGTTTGCTGGCTACAGGCTTCGGATTGCCATTGCAGCCAGAGAGAAACAGTGAAAGTGTTAAGGCAACGATAACGGTTTTCATCATGCGTTCTCCGGTTTCTGGGCAAAAGGACTATCAGGGTCTTCAGGATCGAGGGAAGGCGACTTGAGGGAGGCACGCTTTTGCACGATGCCAAACACGGTCGGTAGCAGGAACAAGGTTGCGAGCGTGGCAGCGAACAGACCGCCTATGACTGCGCGCCCCAGAGGAGCTATTTCCTCGCTCCCCTGGCCAATCGCAAGCGCCATAGGAGCCATTCCCGCGATCATAGCGAGGCTCGTCATCAGCACGGGCCGCAAGCGCTCAGTCGCAGCCGTCCGTGCGGCAGAAATTGGGTCTGCGCCATTCCGCCGATTTTGTTCAGCAAAAGTGACCAGCAGAATCGCGTTTGCCACGGCGACGCCAATCGCCATAATGGTGCCCATGAAACTTTCCAGGTTCAGCGTAGTGCCGGTGAGTAAGAGCATCAGGATGACCCCGACAAGTACAGCCGGAGCGCTAGAGATGACGACCAGGGCAAGGCGGAACGACTGAAAGTTCGCTGTAAGCAGGAGCAGAATTACAACCACAGCCAGAGACAGACCGATCGCCAACTCGGTAAAGATCTGCTTAAGTGCGCTTACCTGGCCGCGTACCTGGGCCGTAACACCACGAGGTGCCTGGCCTGCCCTGGCAATTGCACGATCGATCGCCCTTGCGGCTCGTGCAAAGTCCTTGTTCCCGACATTTGCCGAGGCGATGATCATCCACATTCCATTCTGCCGGTCTAACTCTCCTGGCACCATCGTCGATTGCGTATCGGCGACCTGGCTCAAGAGCGGGTGCGCTCCCGTGCTGCTATTGACAGGAATCGATTGGATATCTTTGAGCGACGTCATCTTCGGTTGAGGTACCTGTACCTGTACCTGGTAACTCACACCGGACTTGGGGTCTCGCCAATAGTTGGGAGCGACAAAGCGGCTCGAAGCGGTGGCAGAAGCTACTGCTGCGCCGATATCATTTGCGGTTGTGCCAAGCTGGCCAGCAAGCACCCGGTCTACGTGAACGTTTACTGTTGGATAACGAAGCGGTTCTTCAAACTCGACATCGCGCAATTCTTTTACTTTTGCCAGTTCCTGCCGAACGCGATTGGCATAGCTCTGGACATCGGCATACTGTGGGCCTGTGATGGCGACTTCCGCAGACGAGGGCGCGCCGAAGTTCAGAATTTGACTAATGAGATCGCCGGGATCAAAAGAAAAATGCGTACCTGGAAATTCCTGTGGCAATTTTTGTCTAAGGCCCTCTTCGAGGCTGTGCAGCGAAATCGACGCCTCAGATTTCAGGCCAACGTTAATGATGGCCTGTTGAGGCCCGCTGGTCCATAAAAACACTGAATTGATAGGATACGAAGAAGGTTGTGTCCCGACATAGCCAAGGGTGAGATCGAGATTGCTCGCGCCCGCC
>Ga0157369_10002965_pt1 | contig 20299 bp, 17 predicted proteins | sample C25metaG_FD_113461 | JGI IMG/M metagenome (GOLD analysis project Ga0157369, IMG submission 113461) | Corn rhizosphere microbial communities from Kellogg Biological Station, Michigan, USA - C2-5 metaG | ecosystem: Host-associated > Plants > Roots > Rhizosphere > Soil | place: USA: Michigan...
ACGGCGACGCGGGTGCCGCTGCGCAGCGCGCCGGCGACCGTCGCGGCATCACCTGTGGTGTCCGTAGCTTCACCGGCGAAGAAGAGCGTACCGCCGAGCGGTGCTGCCAACACCTCTCTGGCTTTGATGCCGCCCACGGCCACGTAACTATATGCGCCGTGCGCGAAGGGGTCGCGCTCCCAGTTGTGCACGTATGTCGCCTCGAGCTCCAGGTCGTTCCGGCTCCTGGAAAATAGAGCCGCAGCGCAATCCAGCGCGTGTTGGGCGATCTCCTCGTCGGGCAGCTTGCAGAGGCGGGCGGCGCCAGGGCCCCCAACCCAAGCGTTGAGGAGAGGCGTGCGTGCGGGGAGTGTGGTCCAGAACGTGGGAAAGACGTTACCGGGTGCGTAGAAGAACGAGGCGTCCACGTACCGGCCACCATTCACCTCTTCCCAGAAAGGCCGTCGGAAATACAACATGACCTTGACGACCGGACCGGAGAGAAGCTGATCGAGGGCGGCCTGCTTCACCTCGAGCGTCGGTGTGAATCGGATCGCCCCCGGTACCTCGGCAGGCTGCTTGAGAACGCCGAGCGGCACGGTAACGATCGCCTTCTGCGCTCGCGCCCGGAAGGGTTGCCCGAGGCTCTTTCCCCGGACTTCGACCGAGTCGCTGCTCCATTCAACCTCCGTCACCATCGTTTGGAGCCGTAAATGCCCAAGCGTTGGGTCGAGGCCCGCGCGCAACGCGCCGAGAACGGTGGCATACCCCCCGACAGGCCGGCTTTGCGACGAATCCAACATGCCGCCGCTGCGCCACTCCTCCGCGATCGAATGGATGCTGACCCGCGCCGGATCGGCGGCATCGAAACCTGACACGAACGCGCGCGCCATGGAACGCGCTTCTTCGGATAAGTTGCGGCCACCCTCACCTGTGAGGAAGGCTTCGAGCGACGTGTCGGGTCTGGAGAGGACGTCGCCGCCTTCGAACGCCCTGCGTACCTGTCCGAGCAGGCTCTCGGTGCGCTGCTGCAGCCGTCCGCCGATCAGCGACCAGTGCTCCCCTGAAGTGTCGATCGCGGCCTCACCGATGCTCCGCAGCAGGTCGCGCGTTTCAGGTGAGGCTCCGTGGATGAACTCAGCGCCCAGCTCGACCGGCGCGGCCAGCGCGGGCTCCATACGGGTCCAGATGCGCCCGCCGATGCGGTCGCGAGCCTCCAGCACCAACACCGAGTGTCCGGTGCAGCAGAGCGCGTAGGCTGCCGCAAGACCTGCCGCCCCGGCACCGATTACGATGACATCGTGATCCTCACCCACAATCGGGCGATCGGTTCGGCCCGCCATCTTTCAACCTTCGGATTTTCCGACAGGAATGATGATGCGCGCACCGCGCCGATAGCTCCAGTACGCCTCCGCCCAGTCGATGAGCACGACCAGGCGGTTACGAAAGCCGATCAGGAAGTAGATGTGCGCCGTGAGCCAGATCCACCAGGCGAGAAGGCCCGAGAGGCGTATGCGGCCGAAGTCGACGACGGCAGCCATCCGGCCGATGGTCGCCAGCGAGCCGAAGTGGCGGTAGCGGAATGCGCCGATACGGCGACCCGACAGGCTCGCCAGAATTGCCTGGGCGGCGTAACTTCCCATCTGCTTCGCTGCCGGCGCGATGGCGGGAATAGGGCCCATCTCTTCCGGTACGGCTGCCAGGTCGCCGACGACGAACACCTCCGGATGCCCGGCAATGGCGAGCTGCGCAGTGACGGATACGCGGCCCGCGCGATCGACGGCGACACCCAACGCCGCACCGAGAGGTGACGCGGCAACCCCCGCGGCCCAGAGGACGGTGCGTGCTGCGATCCGCTCCTCGCCGATCCAAACACCTCGCTCATCGAGGCCGGTGACCGCGTGTCCGGTGCGGACCCTGACCCCGAGTCGCTCGAGCTGACGCTGGGCCTTCTCGGACAGCGAGGGCGGAAAAGCCGGCAGCACGCGAGGCCCGGCCTCCACCAGGAGAATCTTCGCAGCCGCAGGATCGATGTGGCGGAACTCGCGCTTGAGGGTATGGCGGGCGATTTCGGCGAGCGTCCCGGCCAGTTCCACGCCGGTGGCGCCCGCCCCGACAATGAGGAACGTGAGCCACTCCATCTGCTCGGCCGGATCGGCCGACGCTTCGGCGCGCTCGAACGCCGTGAGTATCCGCGCCCGGATGCGCAAAGCGTCGTCCAGCGTCTTCAAGCCTGGCGCATATCCCGACCACTCATCGTGACCAAAATAGGCATGCGCGCTTCCTGTCGCCACGATCAGAAAATCGTAAGGGTGCGAAATCCCATCGACAGCGACGCTCTTACCCGCGATGTCGATGCGGCGCACCTCTCCGAGGAGCACGGTGGCGTTGCGCTGCGAGCGCAGGATATGCCGCAGTGGTGCGGCAATGGACGGTGCCGCGAGGCCGGCGGTCGCCACCTGGTAGAGCAGTGGCTGAAACGTATGGTGATTGACGCGATCGATCAACAGTACGTCGACCGCGGCGCTGCGCAACCCGCGTACCGCGGAAAGCCCGCCAAATCCGCCGCCGACTACGATGACCCGTGGCCTTGTATGCATGGTGACGCCCGATCAGCGCAGGGAAGAGAGCTTGCGCCGCAATTACACCGCCATACGATAGAGTACTCACTCGGGTGCTGACACAAAGGGTAAATATCATGCCCGGGCACGTTGAAGCCCCACTCCGGCTGCTGGTCGCCGTGCTGTACGTGATCTGCGCCGTATTCGGCGCAGTGCATGCTCTGCTGACCAAGCCCGACCCGCGCAGCGCTCTGGGTTGGATCGTCACGGGCTGGCTGCTGCCGTTCGCCGGCACCATTCTCTACCTGCTGTTCGGCGTCAATCGGGTCCGCACCCGTGCCCGGCAACTGCGCGCCGGGCTGACGCCGATCGGCAGCAGTATCGGGAGCCGTCCGCCCCGGGATTTCGCCTCGCAGCTCACGCGGATCGGGGATGCGGTGACCCAGCGGCCGAGGCTGCCCGGGAATGAGGTGGTGGCGCTGGAGAACGGCGAGAATGCCTTTCCGCTCATGCTCGAGGCGATCCGCCGAGCGCGGCATACGGTCTGGCTTTCGACCTATATCTTCGAGACGGATCCGGTCGGGCGGGAATTCATTGCCGCTCTTGCCGCCGCGGCGGAGCGCGGAGCGGAGGTCCGCGTGTTGATAGATGGAATCGGTGAGTGGTACAGCTGGCCGCACGCGGTGCGCCTGCTGCGCCACGCGGGCGTACGCGCCGCACGCTTCCTGCCGCCGCGCCTGGCGATGCCGGTGTTTTCACTCAATCTGCGCAATCACCGCAAGCTCCTCATCGTCGATGGCGAGGTCGGCTTCGTGGGCGGCATGAACATCGGCGGGCGCGAAGTCGGCAAGGCGCATCACCGGCGAATGGCCGACCTTCATTTCCAGATGCGGGGACCTGCGGTCTCGCAGCTCGCGGAATGCTTCGCAGCCGATTGGCAGTTCGCGGCCGGTGAGCCGCTGGCGCCGCCACCGCTGGCGGCGCCGGGTGCGGGCGGGTGCACCTGCCGGGTCATCACCGAGGGACCGGATGAGGACAGTGACAAGCTGCTCTTCGTGATCCTCGGCGCCATCTCGATTGCGCACCGTCAGGTGCTCATCATGACGCCGTACTTCATTCCGCCTCCCGAGCTCACGGCGGCATTGCAGACCGCGGCTCTGCGCGGCGTCGAGGTATGTCTCGTGCTGCCGGCACGCAGCAATCTGCGCTACGTGGACTGGGCCACGCGCCGCTGGCTGCCGCCGCTACTCGAGCGTGGCATCCAGGTCTATCTGCAGCCGCCGCCGTTTTCCCATACCAAGCTGCTCGTCATAGACGGCTCCTACGCGCAGATCGGGTCCGCCAACATCGACCCGAGAAGCTTGCGGCTCAACTTCGAGATCGCCGTGGAGGTGTACGATGAGGCGGTATGCGCGCAGCTTGCGAAGTACGTCCTGTCCGCGCGCGATCATGCTTCCCGCGTTCCCACGGGACCTCCCACCTGGGCGCTTGCCCGCCGGCTGCGCGACAGTCTGTTCTGGCTGCTGTCGCCTTACCTGTAGCGCTTGAGTAATCCGGTCTTCACCGTTGGACACTCGACACGCTCGGTCGAGGAGCTGACCGCCTTGCTCGCCGACGTCGCGGCCGACCTCATCGCCGACGTCCGTGCGTTCCCCCGCTCCAGGACCAACCCGCAATTCAACGGCCCGGAGCTGGAGGCGGCGCTCGCAGGGGTAGGGGTGGCGTACCGCTTTCTTCCGGCCCTCGGCGGCCGGCGCCACAGCAACGAGCGGTCATCGCCCAACACGCTCTGGAGGAACCCGTCGTTTCGCGCCTATGCGGACTACGCGGGCACCGCCGAGTTTCGTGCCGGGCTCGAGGAGCTGTGCGCCCTCACCGACGCGCACCGCTGCGCGATCATGTGCGCCGAAACGCTGTGGTGGCGCTGTCACCGGCGCATCATCGCCGACTACCTGTTGGCGAGGGGATTCGAGGTGGTGCACATTCTGGGACCCGGCAAGCTGACACCGGCGACGCTCACTCCGGGAGCGCGGCAGTCAGGCGACGGCGGGCTGATCTATCCGGCGGAAGCGGCCGGCTGACCCGCTCGGCCATGAGGATTACGTCGTGACATCGCAGATATCGTCCAAGAAGGCCGTCATTGCCGCCCTCGCCGGCAACCTGCTGGTTGCGGCAACGAAGCTGCTCGCCGCCATGTGGACCGGCAGCTCCGCCATGATGAGCGAAGCGGTCCATTCGTTCGTCGACAGCGGCAACGAGATCCTTCTCCTTTACGGGCTCCGTCGGGCCAGCCGGCCCCCCGATGCGCACCATCCCCTCGGCTATGGCCGCGAGCTCTACTTCTGGAGCTTCATCGTCGCCCTGCTGATTTTCGCGCTCGGCGCGGGCGTGTCGGTGTACGAGGGGATCGACCACATCCGCCATCCCGAGCCCATCAGCAATCCGGCAATCAACTACATCGTGTTGGCGGTGGCCTTCATCTTCGAGAGTGCCTCCTGGGTGGTCTCGTGGCGGCAGTTCAACTCCGCCAAAGGCGCACTGGGTTATTACGAGGCCTTCCGCCACAGCAAGGATCCACCGTCCTTCATGGTCCTCTTCGAGGACAGCGCGGCGCTGGCAGGCATCCTCATCGCGGCCGTCGGCACATTCGCGGCGGTGCAGCTCCGTCAGCCGGTGTTCGACGGCGTGGCCTCGATTCTGATCGGAGTGGTGCTCGCCGCAATCGCTCTTTTGCTCGCCCGGGAGAGCAAGAGCCTGCTGATCGGCGAGCATGCCGACCGGGAGCTGAGCGATTCCATCCTGCACATCGCGGCTGCGGAGAAGTCCATCACCCGAGCGAACGGCGTGTTGACCATGCAGCTCGCTCCGGATCAGATCGTGGCCGCGCTCAGCCTCGACTTCGAGGACCATCTCACCGCGGCACAAGTCGAGGATGCCGTCATCGAGATCGAGCGCAAGGTGCGGGCGGCTCACCCGCAGATCATGGCGCTGTTCGTCAAGCCGCAAACCGGCAGGGCCTATCAGCAGGCGGCACAGAGCTTCTTCGCGCAAGGCCAGAGCTGATCGGACGCCGTGCCGCCATGGCAGAGGCGTCGCTCGCGGTGGTGCCCATACCTGCCGTCCCTCGACTCTGGCAAACTCCTCCGCAGAGCCAAGCGACGCGGGAGAGCCGCATGAGTGAAGCATCGCAGCCAAGCGGTCCGGATTTCGAGGCCGGCATCCCGGAGAGCACTCTGGCCGACGGCGGCATGTTGGTTGGCCGCGTGGGCGAACACTCCGTGCTCCTCGCCCGTCGTGGATCGGAGGTGTTTGCAATCGATGCGTCGTGCACCCACTACGGCGGTCCGCTCGGCGAGGGATTGCTCGTAGGAGAGACGGTCCGCTGTCCGTGGCATCATGCATGCTTCAGTCTGCGCACCGGAGAAGCAATTGCAGCGCCCGCGCTGGCGCCGGTCAACTGTTGGCGTGTGGAGCGCACGAATGGCCGTTTGCTGGTGCGCGAGAAAGCCGGGACCAAAGCCCGGCATCACACACCCGCCGCTGCGGGCGAGCACATCGTGATCGTCGGCGGCGGCGCGGCCGGCTTCGCGGCGGCCGAGATGCTGCGCCGCGAGGAGTTCGGTGGCGCCATCACGCTTCTCAGCGCCGATGAGTCGGCGCCCTACGATCGTCCGAACCTTTCGAAGGACTATCTCGCCGGCAACGCGCCGGAAGAGTGGATTCCACTGAGGCCGCCGGAGTTCTATGCGCAGAACCGGATAGACCTGCGCCTGCGCACGGAGGTGACGGGCATCGATCCGGCGGCGCGGAGCGTGAAGCTCGCAGACGGCGGCGCCGTGGGTTACACCCAACTGTTGCTTGCGACGGGCGCGGAGCCGATTCGTCTGAAGATTCCGGGAGTGGACCTGCAGCACGTGCGCACCCTGCGCTCGCTCGGCGACTGCCGGGCGATCATCTCGAAAGTGGCGCCGGGCAAGCGTGTCGTGATCATTGGCGCCAGCTTCATCGGTCTCGAGGCGGCCGCCGCGCTACGGCAACGTCAGGCAGAGGTCCACGTCGTCGCGCCAGAGGCGCGGCCCATGGAGCGAGTTCTCGGTCCGGCAATGGGTGACTTCGTCCGCTCTCTGCACGAATCTCACGGGGTCGTCTTCCATCTCGGCCGCACCGCCGGCGGCATCGATGAGCGCCAAGTCCAACTCGACGACGGCGCGCGGCTCGACGCCGACCTCGTGCTCGTCGGTATCGGGGTGAGTCCACGGCTGGTGCTGGCGCAGAGCGCCCGGCTCACGATAGATCGCGGCGTGCTCGTCAATGAGTTCCTGGAGACGAGCGCGCCCGGGATCTTCGCGGCAGGGGACATCGCCCGCTGGCCCGATCCCCGCACGGGCCAGGGGCTGCGCATCGAGCACTGGGTGGTCGCAGAGCGGCAAGGGCAGACTGCCGCGCGAAACATGTTGGGACGCCGCGAGCGGTTCACCGCCGTGCCGTTCTTCTGGACGCAGCAGTACGACGTGTCGATAGACTACGTCGGCCATGCCGCCTCGTGGGACGACATAGAGCAACAAGGTGACCCGGGCGCGCGCGATGTGGCGCTGCGATTTCGCAAGGGGGGTCGCACGCTGGCGCTGGCGACCATCTTCCGGGGCCGTGAGAGCCTGGAGACAGAGCTCGCCATGGAGCAGGGACAGCTCTGATGCCGCCGCGGAGGCCAGGATGATCCATACCCGAGGCTCACCCGAAGTCAGGATCAAGCGCGCCTACGAGTCGCCGTCGCCCCGGGATGGGAAGCGGGTCCTCGTCGATCGGTTGTGGCCGCGCGGCGTGAAGAAGGCCGACGCCGCCATCTCGCAGTGGATGAAGGAAATCGCTCCCAGCGACGAGCTGCGCAAATGGTTCGCGCACGATCCTGAGCGCTGGGAGGAGTTTCGCCGCCGTTACCGGGCGGAGCTCACGAAGAAGCGCGAGCTGCTCGGTGAGCTGCGCAGCCTCGCGAAGGAGGGTCCGCTGACTCTCGTCTACTCGGCGCACGATGAGGCGCACAATCAGGCGGTCGTGCTGCGGGACGCACTGTTGCACTGAGCAGTGGTCAGGTGGCCGCCGCCGGCGGCAGATAGACCGAGGCCGTGCGCGGCTTCGACGCGTGGTGACGCGCCAGGCGCCGCGAAGTCGGATCGTTCACGACATGCAGGACGCGGGAGAAAAAGCCTCCCTTCGGGTCTGCTCGCCCGATGTAGACGAGCCCGCAGTGGGCGAGCTCCTGCGTGAACATCCCGACGATCCGCTCGCGCGTGTCGACATCGATGGAATCGAGGGCTTCGTCGATCAGCACCCAGGGAGGCGCGTGCAGCATCAGACGGGCAAAGACAACCGCCTGCTGTTCGTCCTCGTTCAATTCACGGTCCCAGCGGCGGGCGCTATCGAGCTTGTTGGCAAGCCTGTGCAGCCCGAGCCTCTCGAGCGCCGCCGTATATTGCTCGTCCTGGAATCGGCCTACGGCCGATGGGTATGCCAGGACCTCCTTCAGCGTCCCGGGAGGCAGATACGGAGTGCGCGGAATGCAGTGGAGCTCCTGCCCACGGGGATGAGCGATGCGTCCTGCTCCCCAGGGCCAGAGCCCCGCAAGCGCGCGAAAGAGCAGCGTCTTGCCGACGCCGGGCTCACCGACCAGCAGCAGGCGCTCGCCCGGCTCGATCTCGATCCGTCCACCCTGAACTCGCGTGCACCCCGATGGCGATGCGATCTCCAGGTGATCGATGACCAGGGTCGATGCGGCCTCGCCCGCCCGAGCCTCACCCTCCAGAAGCTCGATCCGGCTCTCGGTCCGATGCAGCACCTCGGTCCCCGAGATCGCGCGCCGGAACATGGCCACCCGCAGCAGCGTCGCACGCCAGTCGGCAATGGTGCTGAAGTTATCGACGAACCAACGGAGCGAGGACTGCAACTGCGTGAAGGCAGCCGCAGCCATCATGAGGCCGCCGAAGGAGAGATCGCCGTTGAAATAGAGCGGGGTCGCGACCAGGATGGGTGCGACCAGCGTGACCCAACCGTAGCCGGCCGTGACCCACGTGAGGCGCGTGAGCCCGGTCACCAGGCGCCGCATGGCGGTGAGCACGGCCGCAAGATCGAGCTCGATCCGCCGTGCCTCGTCGGCCTCGCCGCCGGCCAGCGTGATGGCATCGATGTGCTCGTTCACTCGAACCAGCGTGTACCGTAGATCCGCCTCTCGCGCGTAGCGCGCAGCGTTGTCCGGGATGAGCCTGCGGCCGGTCCAGTACGTGAGGAGCGAGGCGGACAGCGCGTAGACGATGGCCGCCCAGACCATGTAGCCCGGCAGTGCCAGGCTGACACCGCCGATCTTCAGGCTGAATCCGCGGGAGATCGACCACAGGACGCCGACGAAGCTCACGAGGAGGGCGGAGGACTGCATGAGCCCGAGTGCGAGCTCGCTCGAGAGCTCGGTGAGATGGCGGGCGTCCTCGTGCAGGCGCTGATCGGGGTTGACCCCGATGGGCCCGGCGCTTTCCAGCTCGAAGGCGCGCTGCGGCTGCATCCACTTCTCGACCATGTCATGGACCAGCCCTTCGCGCAGCTTCACCTTCAACATCTCTCCGAGCCAGCGCTGTGCGACGTTGAGGAGGAGCAGGGAGCCGGCGATGACGGCAAACACCATGAGCTGCAAGCCGAACTCCCGCACGTTCCGTCGCGACAGCGCATCGTAGAACGGCTGATTCCAGCGGTTGAGCCGTACCTGACCGTAGGCGGTGATGACGATGACGACGCCCGCCGCCGCGGTGAGCGCGATGACGACGTTGCGGGCTGGAGATGCCCATAGGGATCGGAACATCATGTCGAGCTGGGAGACGAGACTCGCCTCCTTGGCCTCGGGCATCTGCCCGGACTGCGCTACGGTGTTTCCCGACTGATCTGACATGCCCGATCCTCAAGTGTCGCGGTCGCCTGGGTGCCGCGCCTAGCGTACCCGGAATCCCGCGAGCCTACGAAGGGGGCTCGGGATCGCCCTTAAGGGTTGACGGCAGCTCCGGGATCTGCGTCCAGCACCATGCGGACGAGCTCCGCCAGCGAGGAAGCGCCGCTCTTTTTCATGACACGCGCGCGGTGGATCTCGATCGTGCGCTGGCTGACACTGAGCTCGTGGGCGATGATCTTGTTCGGCTTGCCGCGCGCCATCAGTGTCAGCACCTGCCGCTCCCGCGGCGTCAGCGAATCGAGGCGAGAGCGAATGGATTTGTGCTCCTCGAGCGCGGCCCGCGCCTCGGCATCCTTGGCAAGCGCACGTCGCACCCGCTCGATCAGATCCTCGTCCCGGAACGGCTTCTGCAGAAAGTCGTGAGCGCCGTGCTGCATGGCCTCCACGGCCATCGGGATGTCACCGTGTCCGGTGATGAAGATCACCGGGATGATGGCGCCGCGCAGGTTCAACTCCTGCTGCAGCTCGAGCCCGCTCATTCCCGGCATGCGCACATCGAGCACGAGGCACCCGGGCTGGGTCGGGTCGTAGGCCTCGAGAAACTCATGGGCCGAGCCGAACACGCGGCTCTCGAGGCCCGTGGACCGCAGGAGAAAGCGCAGCGATCCCCGCACCGAGTCGTCATCGTCGACCACGAATACCGTCGGGGGTGATTTCTTCGCGCTCACTGCCACGGCCAAAAATTACCACTGCTGGCGGACCCGTGCATAGCGCAGTCTCGATGCCCGGCGGGGCCATCTTATGTCGTATCGGGTGCCGCCGCTTCGCTGCCGCACGGCGGAGATCTGTTTGAAAAACAAGTACTTACAAGACTGCGCACTGGAGAAGCCATGACCGGCGCCGCACGTCGACGGCTGTGGTCTCGCTCACGACGGCCTGCGCTTGCGCTCGGCGGCATTTGCCGGAAGGAAACTCCAACCGTGCACGCAAGCTACAACAGCCGGCTCATCGCCCTCCCGATCGCGGTCACCCTGCTCGTTTCCTCCATCGTCTTCAGGCCCGCTCGTCGCGAACAGTCTCTGAAAAGAGACCGAGCGGCTGCGGTTTGCGCTGCTGCTAGGCAGGACTACCTACCGCAGCACCTCCGGAAGCTGACAAAGCGCGAACCGGGTCAACGATCCCGGAGGCAGGAACCCTATGCTGTGCGGATGCTCCAGATCATCGGCTCGGTCGTCGTGCTCGGCTGTGTCGTCGGTGGATTTCTCATCGGCGGCGGGCACCTGCTGCTTTTGTGGCACCCGACCGAAGTGCTCATCATCTGCGGGTCGGCATTCGGCGCATTCCTGATCAGCAATCCCCTCAAGGTGGTCAAGGGGGCATTCGCGGGCGCCATCTCGTTGCCCAAGGGCCCGCGTTACAAGCGCGACGACTATCGGATGCTGCTCAAGCTGCTGCACGATGTGCTGCAGAAGATCCGCAAGGAGGGGCTGCTCGGGATCGAGAATGACATCGAGCGGCCGCGCGACAGCAAGCTGTTCCAGAAGTATCCGAACATGCTCGCCGACCATCACCTGATGGAGTTCATCACCGACTGTCTGCGCCTCATCGCCGGCGGCAACATGAACCCCCACGAGCTCGAGAGCCTGCTCGAATACGAGCTCGAGACGCACCATCGGGACGCGCACGAGCCCGCGCATGCGGTGCAGAAAGTCGCCGATGCGCTGCCGGGCTTCGGCATCGTTGCGGCGGTGCTCGGTATCGTCAACACCATGGCATCGCTCGACGGTGCTGACACCGCCACGATCGGCCACAACGTGGCGGCCGCGCTCGTCGGCACTTTTCTCGGCATCCTCGTGGCCTACGGCATCGTCGGCCCGATCTCATCGGCCATGCAGAATCAGGCGACCGAGGAGGGCAAGGCGTTCGAGCTGGTGAAGATGGCCCTGGTCGCCAACGTACGGGGGTATCCGCCGGCGGTGGCGATCGAATTCGCCCGCAAGCTCCTCTTCGCCGAGGTGCGCCCGTCATTCAGCGACCTGGAATCGCATTTGAAGTCGAAGCCCAAGGCGGCGGCCTGAGGAAGACATCGTGGCAGCTCCCGGACAGTCCTCGGACGACAAGCGCCCGCTGATCATCGTCAAGCGATACCGCCGGGTCGAGGGCGGCCATCACGGCGGTGCGTGGAAGATCGCATACGCGGATTTCGTCACCGCGATGATGGCGTTCTTCCTCGTGATGTGGCTCGTGACCTCCGTATCGAAGCAGCAGCGGGCCGCAATCTTCGACTACTTCAAGAATCCGAGCATGGAGCCGGGCAAGAGCGTGAAACCGGCGCCGGGGCAAATGGGGCCCGGCGGTGCGAGCACCAGTGTCATCAGTCTGGGCGGCGGCCTGGATGCGCCGCGAACCAGCATAGCAGGCATGCCGACGCAGCTCGGAGCGGGTCCGCAGAGTGCAGCGCCGAATCCGCCGGGCACCGCCACGGGTCCGCGCAGCGCGGCCACGGATGACACTCTGGGCCGCGCCGGGCAGCCGATCGCCCCGCAGGCGTTGGAGAGCAAGCGTCTCGAGGCGCTGCTCAAGGAGCTGCGGGAGGCCATCTCGAAGAGCCAGGCGCTGAAGCCGTTCAAGGATCAGCTGCTGCTCGACATCATGGCGGAAGGCCTGCGCGTCCAGATCGTCGATGCACAGAATCGGCCGATGTTCGATGTTGGCGGTGCGAGACTCAAGAGCTACACGGTCAGCATTCTCAAGACGCTGGCTCCCTACCTCGCATCCGTCCCCAATCGCATCAGCATCACCGGGCATACCGATGCGACGCCTTATGTCGGGGCGGGCGATTACTCCAACTGGGAGCTGTCTGCCGACCGGGCGAACGCTGCGCGGCGTGTCCTCGTGGCATCGGGTCTGCCGGCGGACAAGATCGGCCGCGTCATCGGCCTGGCCGATTCGGCGCCCTTCGACAAGGTAAATCCTCTGAGTCCGGTCAATCGCCGCATCAGCATCATCGTGATGACTCACCAGGTGGACAAGACGCTGCAGGATCTGGCGCAGGCGCCGCCGCCGCGCTGAGCTCTACGTTGCCTTCCTGACGGGCAGCAGCTCCGTCACGATCGCCAACAGCTCCCGTCCCCGGATAGGCTTGCCCGCGAGGCGCAACCGGCCCGTGACCTGCACGTCGTGTGGTGTGGAGGAAGTGTCGCCGCTCACGAGTACGGCGCCCAGGTGCTCGCCGGCAACGCTCCGTGCCATCGCGATCACCTCGATGCCGGTCTCGCCGGCCTGCAAGTGATAATCGGCAATCACCAGATCGATCGGCGAGCCGGTGCGCAGGGCTTCTCTCGCCTCCGAGAGGGATGCAGCGCACAGCACCTCGAAGCCTTCGGTCCTGAGCAGCATCGCCGTTGCGTTGCGCACCCCCTCGTGATCGTCGACCAGCAGGATGCGCACGCCGGCCGGGCTCTCAGGCCCGTCCGCGGCGGAAGGTGTTGCGCTGCCGGACATCATCCGCTCTCGCCCCGGATCCTGATCGCGAAGCAGGCGCCCGCGGGGGTGTTGGGACGGTAGGTCAGGGTGCCGCCGTGCGCGCGCACCAGGGTGCTGCTGATGGCCAGCCCCAGTCCGGCGCCCGCCGACTTGGTGGAGAAGAACGGATGGAACATCTGCTCGAGCGCCTGCGGCAGGACGCCGGGGCCATTGTCGAGCACTGCTATTTCCGCATAGCCGTCCGGGATGAGGGCCGTGCGCAACGTCAGCTCGCGCGCCGCCGCACCCGGCTCGGCAGGTGCCTCGAGCGCGTTCCGCACCAGATTCAGGATCGCGTGTTGGATCTGAGCGGTGTCGATCGAGACCTGCGGCAGCCGGGCCTCGAGATCGAACTGGACCCGCGCGCGATGGACACGGGCATCTGCCAGGATGAGGTCGCGGATGGCCTCGACGACCGTGTTGAGATCCGCGCGCTCGCGCCGTATCGGCCGCGATTGGGTGAGGCCGCGTACGCGGCGCAGGATGTCACCGGCGCGCACGGCCTGGTCCGCAATCTCGCGCACCGCCGTGCGGATGTCGTCCATGCTGGGGGCTGGCCGGCTGAGGAGCCGGTCGCAGGCCTGAGCGTAGTTCGCAATGGCCGTCAGGGGCTGATTGAGCTCATGCCCGACCCCGGCTGCCATCTCTCCGATGGTCGCGAGGCGCGAGGCCTGCAGCAGCCGCCCGTACACGAGTCCGGACGGAGTCGCGGAGGCGTTGCCAGCTGGCGGCGCCCGTGGAGCGCGAGCTGCGGGTTCGGCTGGCCGGTGGGTGCGGCGTTTCATGAGGTCTATTATTGTCCATCGATGAGAGTCCATCGATGAGGGAATGCGCTCAGGCCTGCGGTGCGCTGTGCATGGGAGCGCTGCTCGCGCTTGCCGGCTGCGCCTCCGGGCCCCAGCGAGCGCGCGTCCGGGAGCACGAGTACTGTGTGCCCGGTCATGGCTGCTACCGGGTGCTCGCCTCGGCTGCAGGGTACCAGGCGAGCGGCACCGCATCCTGGTACGGGCTGCGCGATGCTGGCAGGCCCACGGCGAGCGGCACGCCCTTCGATCCTGGGGCGATGCGGGTGGCGCACAAGACCTTGCCGTTCGGCACGTGGGTCAGAATCCGCAATCTGCGCAATGGCCGCGAAGCGGTGGCGATGGTCGATGATCGCGGCCCCTTTTACGGCGGCCGGGTCGTCGATGCCACGCCCGCCGTGGCGCAGCAATTGGCATTCTACGGCGAAGGCACGGCGCGCGTCCGAATGACTGCCGTGCCAATCACAGAGCTCAGCGCAGCTCAACAGGAGGCTGCGAGTGCCGATGAGCGAAGTGCGGTCACCTATGCACGCCATCATCCGCACGGCATCCTGGCAGAGGCGGGGCATGTGGCGATACGCGGTGTCGTCGACATCACCACTACCGGCGTCAGGGTGGCTGTCGGTGTAGTGCGCGGAGTCCTGCATCTAGGGTGGGGCCTGCTGAGAGAGCTGTGATGACGAAGAGCGATGCTTCCTTTATTTCCCTCGTAGCGCATCCGAGTACACCCAGTGAGGCGGTGCGCGCCGTGGCTGCATCGGTCGACGTCGCCGGTCCTATGTCACTCCGGTTCGTGTACGTGCTCGAAGGGGATCTGAAGCGCGTCCGTATCCCGCCGCCCGGAGGCGATGCCAAGAGGACGGACAAGCTCTGGACGCATACGTGCTTCGAGGCGTTCGTAGGGCTGGCGGAGTCGCCGCAGTACCTCGAGCTCAATTTCTCACCGTCCGGTGAGTGGGCCGCATACTGCTTCCAGTCGTACCGGAAGGGCATGACGCCGGCTCTGGATGCCGCGCCGCGGCTCACGCTGCGCGCCGACGGCGAGCGGTGCATGCTGCGGGCGGAAGTACGCTTGAGCGGGGCACTGGACTTCCGGGCATCCGCAGAGCCGCTGCTGCGGATCGCTCTGAGCGCCGTAGTGGAGGACCGAGAGGGCAGGCTGTCATACTGGGCGCTGGGCCACCCCTCCGGGCGCCCTGATTTTCATCAGCCCGACAGCTTTTCAGTCGCGCTCGCGCTTTCCGGGAATCCCGCTCAATGAAGTTCGGCATCGATCGTCTGCTCGAGGAGCCGCAGCTCCGCAAGCCGCTCGCGGGCAGGCGGGTGGCGCTGCTCGCCCATCCTGCCTCCGTGACCCGCAGCCTCGTGCATTCGCTGGATGCCCTGGCGACGCTCGGTGACCTCAGGCTGACCGCGGCCTTCGGGCCGCAGCATGGGCTGCGCGGAGACAAGCAGTACAACATGATGGAGTCCGCCGACTTCATCGATCCGGTACATGCGATCCCGGTATTCAGTCTCTACGGAGAGGTGCGGCGGCCGACGGAGCACATGATGGACAGCTTCGATGTCCTGCTGGTCGACCTGCAGGACGTCGGTTGCCGTATCTATACGTTCGAAGCGACGCTGCGCTACGTTCTCGAGGAGGCTGCGAAGCGACACAAGACGGTGTGGGTGCTCGACCGTCCGAATCCGATTGGCCGGCCGGTGGAGGGACTGTCCCTGCGTCCGGGCTGCGAGAGCTTCGTGGGCCCGGGCCCCATTCCGATGCGGCACGGTCTCACGCTGGGCGAGCTGGCGCGCTGGTTCGTCTCCACGCTGAAGCTCGATGTCGACTGCCAGGTCATCGCACTCGACGGCTGGCAGCCTCACGCGACGCCGGGATACGGCTGGCCGCTCGGGCAGCGCACCTGGGTGAACCCCAGCCCGAACGCGCCGACTCTGTGGATGACCCGCTGCTATCCGGGCACGGTCATGTTGGAAGGGACGACTCTGTCTGAAGGCCGGGGTACCACCCGGCCGCTCGAGCTCTTCGGCGCCCCGGATCTCGACAGTTACGCACTGCTTGCCGCCATGCGCGAGCTGGCGCCCGCCTGGACGCGCGGCTGCCGTCTGCGTCACTGTTGGTTCGAGCCCACCTTCTACAAGCATGTGGGCAAGCTCTGCGCCGGGCTGCAGATCCACGTCGAGGACGAGATCTACTACGAGCACGAGGCGTTCCGCCCGTGGCGGCTCATGGCGCTCGCTTTCAAGGCGCTGCGGCGTCTCGCTCCCGACTATCCGCTGTGGCGGGACTTCCCCTATGAGTACGAGCGCGATCGGCTCGCGATCGACGTGATCAACGGCAGCGACCTGCTGCGGCGCTGGGTCGACGACAGGACGGCAACACCCGGCGACCTCGATACGCTCGCGGCGAAAGACGAGGCCGCGTGGAGCGCCGAGCGGCAGGCGTACCTCCTGTACTGAGTCCGCATGCAGTCTGCCCGCGACATCTTCGGCTACCGCAAGCACTGGGCCGCGCGCTTCGGCACAGCGCCGTTCCTGCCCATGTCGCGCGCGGAGATGGACGAGCTCGGCTGGGACAGCTGCGACGTCATCATCGTGACCGGCGATGCCTATGTCGATCATCCCAGCTTCGGCATGGCCGTCGTCGGCCGCGTGCTCGAGGCGCAGGGCTTCAGGGTCGGCATGATTGCGCAGCCCGACTGGCAGAGCGCCGAGCCGTTCACGGCACTCGGGCGCCCCAATCTCTTCTTCGGGATCACGGCCGGCAACATGGATTCCATGGTGAACCGGTATACGGCCGATCGGCGGCTGCGCAGTGATGATGCCTACACGCCTGAAGGTGTCGGCGGCAAGCGGCCGGACCGCTCCGTGATCGTCTATGCGCAACGCGCGCGCGAGGCGTTCAGGGATGTGCCGATCGTGATCGGCGGCATCGAGGCATCGCTGCGCCGCATTGCGCACTTCGACTACTGGTCGGAGAAGGTGCGCCGCTCGATTCTGCTCGATGCCAAGGCGGACCTCCTCATCTACGGCAATGGCGAGCGGCAGATCTGCGAGATCGCGCACCGGCTCGCGGCCGGCGAATCGATCCGCGAAATCATCGACGTGCGCGGGACTGCGTTTGCGCGCAAATCGGTCCCGGAAGATTGGATCGAGATCGACTCGACGCACCTCGATGCGCCGGGGCCTGTCGCGCCGCCGTCGGATCCCTACGCCATGGAGCCGGAACGACAGGCGGCGCGCACGTCATCGGGCGCAGCCGTACCTCAGGCAGAGGAAAAGGTCGTGCGCTTCGTACGTCGCGTCAAGAACGCTGACCGTGGCCGCAGCGTCATCCGAATGCCCTCCCACGAGCAGGTGAGCGCGGACCCGGTGTTGTATGCACACGCGTCCCGCATCCTGCATCTCGAGTCGAATCCCGGTAACGCCCGCGCGCTGGTGCAGCGCCATGGGGATGTCGAAGTCTGGCTGAACCCGCCGCCCATCCCGCTCACGACGCAGGAGATGGACTGGGTGTACGAGCGGCCCTACCGCCGCCGCCCGCACCCGGGCTACGGGAATGCCAACATTCCCGCCTACAAGATGATCCGCTTCTCGGTCGCCATCCAGCGCGGTTGCTTCGGCGGTTGCACCTTCTGCTCCATCACGGAGCACGAAGGGCGCATCATCCAGAATCGCTCGGAGAGCTCCGTCCTGCGCGAGGTCGAGGCGATCCGCGACGAGGTCCCGGGCTTCACCGGCGTCATCTCCGATCTGGGCGGTCCCACGGCCAACATGTACCGGCTGGCCTGCCGCAGCCGGGAGATCGAGAGCGCCTGCCGCCGGCCCTCGTGCGTCTATCCCGGCATCTGTCCCAATCTCGACACCGATCACGCGCCGCTCGTCAGTCTCTATCGCAAGGTCCGCGAGCTTCCCGGCATTCGCAAGGTCCTCATCGCTTCGGGCGTACGCTACGACCTGGCGGTCGAGTCCCCCGAATACGTCAGGGAGCTCGCCCAACATCACACGGGCGGATATCTCAAGATCGCGCCGGAAGCGATCTCCGAGGGGCCGCTGTCGATGATGATGAAGCCGGGAATCGGCGCCTACGATCGCTTCAAGGCGCTCTTCGAGCGCTACTCGCGCGAGGCGGGCAAGGAGCAGTACCTGATTCCCTACTTCATCGCGGCTCATCCGGGCACGAGCGATGAGGACATGCTGGAGTTGGCCTTGTGGCTGAAGCACAATGGCTTTCGCGCCGACCAGGTCCAGGCCTTCCTGCCCTCGCCGATGGCGACCGCAACCGCCATGTACCATTCGGGAAAGAATCCCCTGAGACGGTTGAGTCGCTCGGGGGGTGAGGTCCGGGTGCCGAAGGGCCTCAAGGTGCGACGCCTCCACAAGGCGTTCCTGCGCTATCACGATCCCGACAACTGGCCGACGCTGCGGGAGGCACTGCGGCGCATGGGGCGTGCCGATCTCATCGGCAATGGCAGGCAACAGCTCGTTCCGGCATACCAGCCGGCGGGAACCGGCGAGAGAGGTGAGGGGCGTCGTGCGGGCGTGGCACCGGGCGCCCGAGCGCGCCGACACCAGCCCTTCAAGACGCAACATACCGGCCTGCCGCGTACGCCCAAGCGTTGACCCACGAGTGCCCTCAGGCGCGTAAGATCAGGATCTCGTGGGTGATCCACCCCGCTCGAGGATGCCCGTAGGCGGCATGCTGAACCAATGAGGCTCGCATCGATCCTTGCCCGCATCGCTGCGGCCATTGCGATTGCCCCGGCATTCGCCCTGGCGCCCGGGGTGGCGGGCGCTGCAGCGCCAGCGGCGGCGCAGATTCGCCCGGCCGCCCTGGGCCTCGAGATTCGTGGCGCGATCGGACCTGCGACCGCCGAGTACGTCGAGCAGGGGCTCGACACTGCGCAGCAGCGGGGCAGCCCCTTCGTCATTCTCGAGATCGACACTCCGGGTGGGCTCTCGACCTCCATGCGGGAGATCATCAGCGCCATCCTGTCTTCGTCCGTTCCGGTCGTAGCCTATGTCGCCCCGCCCGGCGCGCGCGCCGCGAGCGCCGGCACTTACATCCTCTATGCCTGCCACTTCGCGGCGATGGCACCCGCGACCAATCTCGGTGCCGCCACGCCAGTGTCCATCGGCGGCTCCGAGCCGGCGCCACCTGCGGCAAGTCCCACGACACCCTCGGAGCCGGGGAAGACCGACAAGGCCCCGAAGGCCAGCCAGGCCGAGAAGCCCGGAAGGGCCGGGAAGACCGACAAGGTCGGGAAGTCTGACAAGGCCGGGAAGTCTGAGAAGGCCGAGCAGGCCGGGGGAGCCGGCGAGGAAACTCCGACCTCCACGCAGGCCGAGCCGATGAGCTCCGAGGAGCGCAAAGTCCTCAACGACTCCATCGCCTACATCCGCGGTCTCGCGCAGCTGCGCGGTCGTAACGCCGACTGGGCGGAGGAGGCGGTGCGCGGTGCGGCGAGCCTGCCCGCGACCCAGGCGCTGCAGCAGCACGTGATCGATCTCATCGCGCCCGACCTGCCGAGCCTGCTGACACAGTTGAATGGCCGCGAGACGCGTGTCGGCGATCGGACGGTGCGGCTCGATACCCGGGGCGTTGCGGTCAGTTGGCTGAAGCCCGACTGGCGCACGCGCCTGCTCGGCATCATCACCAACCCCGAGATCGCCTATGGACTGCTGCTGATCGGCCTCTGGGGACTGCTCTTCGAGGGCTATCATCCGGGCGGGGTGTTGCCGGGCGTGGTCGGTGTCATCTGTCTGCTCATCGCGCTCTTTGCCTTCCAGCTCCTGCCGACCAATTTCGCCGGACTCGCGCTCCTCATCGTCGGCGCCGGCATGATCGCGGCGGAATTCTTTTTCCCAACCTACGGCTCACTCGGGATCGGCGGCCTCATCGCCTTCATCGTCGGTTCCCTCATCCTCTTCTCGAGAACTTCGGGCTTGCAGGTTGCCCTGCCGCTCATCGGAGGCCTGGCGACCGTGGGTGGTCTCGTCATTCTCGGGATCGTGTATCTTGCGGCGCATGCGGCGCGCAGCCCGGTCGTGACCGGCACCCAGGCGATGCTCGGAGCAGTGGTCGAAGCGGTTGAAGATTTTGCGGCGCGCGGGCGCGTCCGCTACGGCGGTGAGTTGTGGAACGCCTGCAGTGCGGGGCCCTTGAAGGCCGGACAGGCGGCGCGCGTCGTGAAGGTGGAAGGTTTGACATTGTGGGTCGAGCCTTCGCCCTGAGGCGGGCCACGCCCGGAGATCCTTATGCCCTACGCTCTCGTTGTCATCATCGTCATCATTGCCATGCTGGTCTTCAGCGCCATCAACGTGCTGAACGAATACGAGCGGGCCGTAATGTTCACGCTCGGGCGCTTCACGGGTATCAAGGGGCCGGGCATCATCCTGATCTGGCCCGTCTTCCAGAGGATGAAAAAGGTGGACCTGCGGGTCATCGTGCTCAACGTGCCGAAGCAGGACGTGATCACCCGCGACAACGTGTCGGTCAA
>Ga0157369_10002966_pt1 | contig 20298 bp, 13 predicted proteins | sample C25metaG_FD_113461 | JGI IMG/M metagenome (GOLD analysis project Ga0157369, IMG submission 113461) | Corn rhizosphere microbial communities from Kellogg Biological Station, Michigan, USA - C2-5 metaG | ecosystem: Host-associated > Plants > Roots > Rhizosphere > Soil | place: USA: Michigan...
GAGTTGGAATGGGACTGCGTGGGTCGGCGGCGCTGTGGGCCCAGTCGGCACGAAAGTGTTCCAGGGACCGTCGCAGATGGCGGATGTAGCCGGGACTCCCCATGTCGCATTTCTCGAGGTTGACAAGAGCTACTACCCCCAGAAGACCTTTGCGTACGTGAAGTACTGGAATGGAACGAACTGGGCGCTGCTGGGAACCGGCCCATTGAACCTGAAGGCTTCGTCCATGACCGTTGCCGGTTCGATTTCGATTGCCAGCGACGGAACCAACCCTTATGTCGCTTGGACCGAATATACGATGGCGAACGCCGGCTCCCAGGCCGAGTCGAATCCCCAGGTGTATGTCGCCCACTGGACAGGGTCGCAATGGGTGAGCGTGGGCAGCTCATTGAACGTGAGCGCAGGAACGTGGGCCGATTCCGCAACCATCACCTTCGCCGGCGGACGCCCGTATGTGGCATGGACTGAACGTACCACCGCGGGGAACGCTCAACTCTTCGTCAAGACTTTCGACGGAACGAATTGGGTGCTGGTCGGCGGTGGACCGTTGAACAAGGATCCGAACTCCGGTTGGGCGTTTCATCCGAGCCTCGCGGCGGATGCGGCCGGCGGGCAACTCTACATTGGCTGGGTCGAACAACAGGCGCTCGGTCAAACTTCGCAGACGTATGTATCGGTTCTCAGCAATGGAGCCTGGGCGCCGGTCGGCGGGTCGCTGAATGCGGACCAGGCGGGCAGCGCGCAGCGGGTCAGCATCGTGGTGGCCGGCGGTCAGCCCGCTGCAGCCTGGGGAGAGGTGAAATTCGGTTCCCTCCGCCAGGTCTTCGTGAAGCAGTGGAACGGAACTGCCTGGACGACACCCGGAGCGGCAAAGACGACGCCTTCTGCCACAATCTCGGCATGCGATCTCAACGGGGACGGCGCGGTCGACGCGACCGATGTCCAACTCGCGGTCAATCAGGTGATCGGGGTGGCGCCCTGCGGCAACGCGGATCTCCAGCAAATCGGGCAATGCACTGTCGTCGGCGTGCAGAGAATCATCAATGCTATGTCGGGCGGGGCTTGCGTGACCGGACAATAAGCTACACGCTGGGGTGAGGATCGGGGCTTCGGTTGCGTTTCGCCGCGGCCCCGCTTCCCCGGTGTGGCTTCCTGCCGTTTGCGGCTTCGCCTACCGTGATGGCCACGGAAGGCGATTCACCCCCTGAACGACCTTGCGCAAGATCGGCCGTATACACCCGACACTCGGGATAAACTGCGGCGAGTCGACTGGACAGGCGGGAAGATTCAGCTCGCCAAGAACCGCGACTTCGATTTCTTCCTGACGTTCCTTTAAGGCCGCGCACAGCTTTCGCATCCGGCGTATCACGATGTGGTCCGGGCTGCTGCCTTCATACCGGCGCGACGTATTCTTGAGCAGGCTGAACGAGTGGAGCACGAGGACGACGTCCCGGCATCCGCGGTCTCGGAGCGCTTCGATCGACGCCAGGATCTCTCCCACTGAAACAGCCGAGATTTCAAGCGGCTTGCATCGGGATGTGCCTGGTACGCGGAATACCGTCACCGGAAACTCGTGGACCCCCTCGATTACCACGGGAGCGTTAAGCGGCGGTTGATTTTCGAATCCGCACGTGATGCCCAGATAGGAGAGGTTGTAGCTCGAGTCGATCTCTATGCCGTTGGCGCGCAGAGCGCTCAACGTAACTTCAGAGGCGCCGTAACACCCTGCCCGGTACGCCCGCGGGGATACGCCAGCGAGATCCCGGAACAGCGCGATTCCTTCGGCGACGAGCTGGCGCTGCTCAGCGGCCGGCAGTTTCCACATCAGGTCGACTTCGCGCCGCGGCCCGCCGTTCTGAAAATCGTGGAAGAACCGGTATACAGGGTGCAAATGCAACTGAGCATCGTGGCTGCGCTCCCGAATCGTCCGGAACACTCTTCGAAGAGCGTCGTTGCCGACCAGGGGCGCGCAGAGCACCTCCGTAAAGAACGTCCCGCGAAACCCGTGCTCCTCGAGAATGTCCATGATCAACGGAATTCCGTAGGACCCCGACTGACATTCGCCAAAGACCGTACGCTCCAGCCGCACGGGTCCCAAAGCCGGATTCCTCCACGCGCCGCCCATGGAGGTTTCCGTATCGATCGTGATATAGACCCGCAGCTTATCCTGGCGCATGCCCTCTTTCGCCCCTACAACCAAAAAATCTTCCAGCGTTGACCAGAGAGGTCGACGCTCCACTGCAAGACGAGCCAGTTCAGCACAATCCAGGCGCGCACCGTCCGGATGAGCCGGAATCCCGCCGCCTCGATTCCCTTACGGGAGGCTGTATTCTCCGGATCCGTCTCGATGACCGCCCGTCGGTAGCCGTGTTCCCGCAGGAAACACAGCTCGGCGTTGAGCGCTTTCCGATACAACCCCCGGCCGCGCGCCGCCGGCGACGTAAAGCAGCAGGCAATCACTGGCGGGCCATCCGGCTCCCCGATGAGTTTCGTCTGCCGCGTCCGGAAAAGGATGTAGCCGCAGTGGAGAAAGCTCCCGCCCGCCGAAATCAGGAAGAGGCGGTTACCCTTGAGCACGCCGTCGAGATTCTCCGGCGCATCGCCTCCAAGAAAGGCCGTGAGGGCAGGGGTGACGGAGGACGCGATGTCCTCAGGTCCGAGCGACTGGAGCACCTCGTCCGCCGCCCACTCACTCGCCGCCCGCGGAGCTTCCAGATCCGCCTCATACACCACCGCTTTCCAACACCGGAGCCCCCGGCTCAACAGAAACCGGCACGTCCCCCACGCGCCTTTGCTCCGCCACTCGCGCTCGAGCCGCCGGCGGATCGCGGAGAGCGTCATGTCTTGCTGCTCCAGGCGCGAAGCAGCTTCTTCAGTCGCTTTTTCCAGCCGAACCGTTCCGCAAACGCCGAAACCCGCGCTGTAGCCCCGTCGCAGGCGCGGCGTCCCGCGCAGATGAACCGTGGATAGAGGCGGCGATCGAGGAGGAAGAGGCTACCCTGTAAGTAGTTGTCGTTTCCAAACTCCTCTTTGTGCGGCCCGTACTCGCCCATGTCGTAAATCTGCGGTATGTGATATTCGAACAGGTCTCGGAGGATATATAACTGGAGAACCTTTCCGGCTGAGTAGTCTTTCCACGCCGGGTCATAGGCCATATCATCCAGGTAATACCGACCGCCGTATTGAAAGCCGATCACAAACGCGCACGCGGTGTTTTTGACTGTCAGGAGGTAGGCGCGGAGCCACCCTTGGCGCGCCATGAACAGGAGCCGTTCCTTCAGCATCTCAGGCGACCGAAGTCCGAGCCCCAACAAGTTCCACTGGTACGTCTTCCGCGAGATGGCGACCGCCTCGTTCACGAAGGATTCCACGTCTTCGGGGGCGGTTATGCGCTCCGACCGGACCTCGCCCGGCGCCTGTTCTTCAAACAACCGAAGAGTGCGCTTCAGGTTCTTCCGGTGTTTGGCGGAAAACTTCTCCATGTAGTCGTCGAAAGTGCCCTCCAGCCGCAGGATGACCCGCGGCTTGGGCTCCGTTCCGGCGTATCGGGAGAAGGACTGCGCGGCCGGGTGCTCCGATACAAACTTCCAAAGGAAGGAATCGGTTGGAACATCTTCCAGGTAGACCGCATCGAAAGCCGCTTCCCGTTCCCTAATCTCCTGGAATAGAGCGGCGTATGCCGCCGGATCGTCCGGGAGCGTGGTCCCACCGCCCAGGAGACAGAGCCGGCGGAAAGAGAATTGGGCGACGGACAATTCGCCGATCTGCCATTTCAGGGGCCAGTCCCGCAGTTGGAACGACGCAACACCACACAACCGGTCGCCCCGATACAGAAGATATGCCGTTGAGCGGCGATTCCCATGTACGGCAGGGTCCCGCAGAGATCGAGGATCGTGCATAGGCGATCCGGACTGCTGGCGCTCCAGGAGTTCGACCCAGTCGCCGCACTGCGAGGGGCTCATCTCCGCGACTTCCACCCGCTCCAGGCGATACGCCACCGTCTCCGGAGCTGTCTTCACGCTTAAGGCATCCATGATTGCGCTCATCTTTCGTTCAGTCGCGAGAGCTATCGCTCGGGTCCCGGAGCAACTCCAGGCTCTCGAGTTTCGACGGCTCGTCGTTGAGTTTCCCGAATCAGCGTTTGCCGCCTGCTGTCCCGGCGGGGCTCACCTGCACCTCGGAAATAACGTAACGGAATTTTCCCGAAGGCTCCGGAGGCAGGCTGGCAAGGTATTCGACCGTGACATGAAGCGGCGCTTGCATTCGTTGCTGCAATCCGACCCGAATACGCTCCTCGCTTCCGGCCTGATAACGCTCGTTTTTGACCACCTGTACGTGGAAAGTATCGGGAGTTTTCTGCCGGATACGGAACTGCTCGATGCCTTCGATTTCGCGCAAAACGTAAATCACCGAAAGGGCATGTAGGATCGTGCCGTCGGGCGCCACGATGAAATCCGTCGTGCGCCCTTCAATCCGTTCGAGCAGCGGCAGCGGACGGCCGCAAGGACAGATTCGGGACGATAGCGCCCCCATGTCCCCCGTTGCATAGCGCAGAAATGGCGCTTCGCGCGAATGAAGATCGGTGACCACGATTTCGCCCTGCTCGCCCGGCGCCGCCGGCCGGCCGTCGGCATCGAGCACTTCGACAATCATGGCGTCCGCCATGATGTGCATCCCGCCGGACGGGCACTCATGCGCGACGAAGCCGCTCTCGCGTCCTCCGTACCCGTTCGCCGCCGCGCATCCGAAGGTCTCCGCGATCAGATCGCGTTGATGGGGGAACAACACCTCTCCCGTAACGAACACCGCTTTGATCCCGATCCCGCGCAGGTCCCGGTTTTGCCGCCGCGCGTGCTGGCAAAGAAGAGAGATCGAACTGGGATAGCCGAAGATCATCCGGTATCGGCCCGTGCAGAGACGGTCCAGGTAAGCCGACATCACCTGCTCGCTCATATTGAACGCCGAGAAGAGTTCGGTTGCGAACAGGCGGTCCCGCAGCTTTCGCACGTGGTCCTGGCGCTTCACCTCGATGGGCGAGCCCCAAAGCGCAAATTCACGATCGCCGGCAGACAGGCCCCACCAGCGTGAGGCGCGCTGGCGGCACGCCACCTGCGCGGCGATGCGCTCTATGGGCAGGTCGAACAGCAGCGGAGCTCCGGTAGAGCCGCCGGTGGAAAACGGGACCAATTTGCTGGCGAGGTCCGAGCGGAGAGAGGCGCGGTTCTGGCGGATGTCCTCCTTTCGCATGATCGGGAGCCGCGTCAGGTCAGCCGGCGTCCGAATCTCGGAAGGCTCAATTCCGGCGCGCTGCATCATGCCGCGGACATACGGGACATGGGCGTACGTGTAGTGAATGAATTCTCGTAGCCTCTTCGCCTGCAACTCGGTGACTTCAGCGGGACTCCGGTTGTCTACGCTCTCCATCTCCCGCAGAAGGCGGAACGTTGGATGGCGCTTTGCCCATTCCTGCAGCGGAAAGAGAAGATTCCAGACCAGCCATTTATGCATAGATTTCCTCATCATTGCCGCAGCGGCGCGAAGCCGCTCCGCCCGGACGGAGGCGCGTCGGTTTGTCTATCGCCGAGGCTACCGGTTGCGGCCGCCGCCGCTGGAAAGCCGTAGACCGTAAACAGCAGCGGTCTCACCCGGCTCCAACTGCACGACTCTCCAATCCGCACTGCCGCCCGCCTCAAGTGGCGCCCTAGGTCCGGTTCCTTAAGCACGCGCAGTACCGCAGCGCCCAACGCCTTCCAATCTCCCGCAGGCACGAGGAGGGCAGTGACGCCGTCTTCAAAGATATACGGGATTCCGCCGACGCCCGTAGAGATCACAACCGCGCCGGTCGCGGCGGCTTCAATTAGGGAACCCGGGAAATTGTCCGCCCGCGACGCGTTTAGCAGCAGGTCGCACGCCTCGTACAGGCGCGGCAGCTCCTCATGCGGCACATGCCCGAGGAACGAGACGTTCCGCAACCCCCAGTCCGTCACTAAGCCGCGCAGTCGCTGCTCCTCACTTCCCGTGCCGGCGATCCAGAGTGATGCGTCGGGATACTTGACCTGGACCTCTCGAAAAGCGCGGATGACCGACTCCACGTCATATAGCTTCTCGAGATGCCGCGTCACCAGCATTCGGGGGCGCACGTCCTGCCGTTCCGTATAGCGAAACGCCGCAAGATCAATCAAATTCGGGACAATCTCTACGGGGACGCCGATCCTGCGTCGAATGATTTCGGCGAGATAACCCGATGGCGTGGTGACGACGTCGGCCATCCGGAAAACGGGACGCAGCAGCGGCGCAAACCGCGCGAAAAAACCATCGGCTTCGCCGCCGTGGTATCTGATGGAAACGCGCTTGCCGGCGGCGCGGCCGGCGGCCACGGACGGAAAGACAACCAGGAAGAAATACCACCACGAACAAGCCTGCACATCCACGACTTCCACGTTCGCGAGCGCTCGCAGGAGACGGCCGCAAAACACAGCCGAACGCACAATCGTCCGGAGAACCGGAACACGCTTGCAGCGGCGCAGGCTTGGCGGAAACGCCGGATTGGACGGTAGGAACGTGACATCGGAACCATCCTCCTGCAACGCCGCCACCAGGAGCGCAGTCTGCAACGCCACTCCTCCGTACGGCGGCGCCGCCGGACCGATGAGCAACACCCTGTGTATGCTTTCGCTGGCCATCGCGTCCGACCTAATCGGCCACCCCCAGCTGCTTACGCAATAAACTGCCGCCCTTTTCGACCCATTCCTGCGGAGAGGACTGCCACCAGCGCCGCAGGACCTGACGCCAGGGATGTTTCTCGACCAGGCGCTTCGTGTAGGGATTAGCCGGCAGCGACTCACGCACCCCGGTCTGCTTCGTCAGAACCTCTTTCAGCGACTGCTCCATCACGTCGACCGCGAAGTCGATTTCCGAGCGCGTGATGACCAGCGGCGGAATGATGCGGATATTCGTGCCGCCGTAACCGTATGTGAGGTGAACTCCGCGCCGGCGGCAGACATACATGAAGGCGTTTACGATCGCGGCGGCATCGAGGGCGTTGTCCACCACCACATCGAAACCGATCATCAGCCCAAGACCGCGCACCGCGGACACCGCGGGTTGGCGTCCGGCGAGCGCCTGAAGCTGTTCCAGGAAGTAGACGCCGCTCTCGCGGGCGCGATCGACCAACCCCTCTTCGCGGACAATATCGATGACTGCGCACACGGCGGCAGCGGGTATCGGGTCCGATTGATGGCTGGAGAGATTCCAGAGTCCCTCGGAGACCACGTGATCGGCAATCTCCGCCGTAGTCACAACCGCCGCCACGGGGAACCCGTTCCCGATGGACTTGGACAACGAAAGAATGTCCGGCTGGACGTCGTGGTGTTCGATCGCGAACCAGCGGCCGGTCCGGCCGAAGCCCGTCTGCGCCTCGTCGACAATCAACAGCGCGCCGTGCTGATGCGCCATAGTCTGCAGTCGCTTCAGGTACCCGGACGGCGGAAATAGCATTCCCCCCGCTGAGAGGACCGGCTCCACGATTATGGCGGCGACGTTGTCCCAATCCCCAATCCAGCATTCAACGTCTTCCAGGCAAGGAAAGCCGCAGGGCGGAGCGCTGGCCGTGGTGAAGCACGGCAAACACCGGGCGCCGATCGGGATGGAACGGTTCTCCGGCACCACGGGAAGCGAGTCCTTCAACTGATGCGAAAACAGGCTGGAGCAACTCTTGGTTGCTATCGACGTCCCGTAATACCCTCGCGACAGGCCGACGATTCCGGTCCGGCCGGTGTACGCCTTCGCCAGGCGGAATGCGAACTCGTTTGCCTCCGTGCCGGTCGAAAGGAAGATCGACTTCTGCAGGGCGCCCGGCGCCACCTGTGCCAGCTTGTAGCCCGCCTCTAACACGGGCGGCGAAAGAAATTGCGTTCCGGTGTGGACCAGGGACCGGGTTTGTTCAGTGATCCGCTCGACGAACTTGGGATGGTTGTGCCCCAATACGCAGCAGAACATTCCAGAGGCCAGGTCGAGAATCGTCCTGCCGCCCGCGTCGCGCATGGTGCTGCCGCGGGCTTCCACTAGAATCTCGTCCGCATAAGGCATGGCCATCAGGACGTGATTCCCGTATTTCTCCCAATACTCCAGGTTCGTTTGCTTCTCCGCCACTATTCCACCTCGTTTTGGTTGCGACGCTTCATCTGTCCCGGCATTATCTTCCGCCCGCCGGAGACAAGCGTTCGCCGGCATTCGCCGGCGCGAGAGGCCGCACGGGCCGCCGGGCAAACTTCAGTTGGTCGCCGTTCTCGTCGTAATACACCACGATCACCTCGTCGCCGGTGACCTGGATGGAACTCGTGTACCCGGCGAAGTTGCCGTCCACCTCTTCAGCAACCCATCCCGTGCTCTCCCGATGAGCGACCTTCAAGACACCGCGCTGCGCGTCGTAGTAGCTGAGGTACGGTGTCCCGTCCGGGCCCAATGTAATGCCGTTCCGGTCCGGATACGCTTCCCGAACAATACTGTCCACCACCTCACGCTGCCATTTACCATCGCGGAGAGTCGCGTATTTGATGCACCGCTTTTCGGTGTCCGTATAGACGATGTGAGGAACGCCGGTGCCGTCGATGGCCAGCTTCACGGAAAAGAAGCTGATGCGCAGGGGGTTCTCCGGCGTGTTTTCCACGATTTGGAAGGCCCAGGACTTGCCGTTCCATTGCGCATATCGCACGCTTTGCGTCTCATAGTGCACGTTCGCGTAGGCGATCTGCAGATGCTGTCCCGCATTGCTGGCGATGGAATTGAATTTGCCGCTGCCGAGCGTCGGGTCCACCGTCGCTGTCTCCCACACGCCATCCACGAAGCGGACCACTCTCAAACGGATCACGACTTCATCTTCGGGCGTCGCCACGTCGTAATAGCTGATGGTCGGGTGGTCTCCAGCATCCAGCGTGATCGAAGTATAGAACTCGATCGCTTTACTGTGTATATTGAGCGTCTGTGAATGCCAGGCCGCGCCGTCCCAGTACGCGTATTTCAAGCGATTGAAGCCATAATCCAGATAGGAAATGTGAGGCCGCTGATGTGAGTCGAGAGCCATGGAAACGAATCCGGAGCAGCGGTTGTCGACCACCATCGTGAACCACCGGTTCAGGCGGTGATCCCAAAAGGCATACCTCAGTTCATGGCGTGTGTCGCTCGCGTAAGCCGCATGCGCGTTGCCAAACTGGTCGATCAGGAGAGTTGAATATTTGCCGCCGCCGGCGGCGTCCACAACGCCGACCCGCCAAGCCGCCGCCTGGGCGCCAAGCGCGACAAGGATTACGAGCAGAGCCACTCTGCCGCTAGTTCTTAATCTTGGCATCATGTAACTCCCGTTTATAAGCCGGGCGAACGTCCTTCGAATGCCAGCGGCCCAGGCCGGCCGGTATCCGACGCAGGCCAGTCCAGGCGAGTTGTGGGATGACTCTCGACAGGTACATCAAAAACGGCTTTTTGTCCCGGCGTGACCAGATCGCGTGCGCCCGCTTTCCACGCGCAAGCGCAAAGAGGCTGCGGAGCTTCGGGTCTCGCGTCCAGATCATGCGGAGCGCGGCCATAAGGAACGCATCCTCGGCGATCCATTTGTGGCCCGCCTCCCCCCTGCGAACGGCTGGCGTCGGAAGGCCGGCGGATTCGCAATACGCAATGTGGATGAGGTCTACTCCGCATACGCGCCCCAGGGAGTGCTGGTCCCATGGGCGGGCATTGATCTCAATGAGCTTGTAACACCCGTCCGCATCCAACTTGAACTCGACTTCCGCAATGCCCGTGAACCCCATACTCTGCAGGAGCTTTGCCGCCGGCGCGATCAGTTCCGGACGGTCCACTGTTTCCACAATGCACCCGGTGCCGAAGCCCGCAGGGATCTGCAGAAGCTTCCGCGCCGTGAAGGCAGCCACAAGCTGGGACGTTTGATCGAAGTAACACGCGGCGACAAACAATTGCTCATCGCCCCCCGGGATCATTTCCTGTATCAGGACGTGCGGATCCGCCTGCGAGATTTGGTCATACTCGCGGAGGAGCGCGTCCGCGGAATCGATCCGGAACGCCTTTCGCGCGCCAACACGTTCCCAGTTATCGTGTTGCCGCCACAGATGAGAGGACAGCGGCTTCATCACGCAGGGATACGTGACATCGCCAGCCACCCGCCCCAGTTCATCCCGGCTCCTGAGTGTCCAGCAGCGCGGTGAATCAATGCCGGCCTTGGTGGCCCACAAGTACGTCTCCCACTTGTCGAGGCATGCGGCGACCACCCCGGCGGCTGGGATTACCAACTGGAAGTGGCGAGCCAGCAGGTCCCGGTAGCGATCCAGAAAAAGCACGTCGTCGTCCCGCGTTGGAAAGATCACCGCGCGAGACGGCAGTTCTTGGCCAAGCTGTAGGAGGAAGGTCAGCAGTTCCTCCGGCTGCTCCCGCGAGTCCGGGCACTGCCGAACGTCTGCATAGCGGGTGTAGTTCCCGTAGCTAGGCTTCGACGCGAGGCCGATCACCGGGATCCCGCGCTCCCCCAGACTGCGAGCGATGCCGAGCCCGGTATAGAACATGTTCATTATGATGGCAGGTGGATGCATAGCTATTTCCCCGACCCGATAAAGACCTGTTTCCAATCGTTGGTGTACTCGAAGTAGTGCTCGATGACCCGATAGAGCCGGGCGCAAAACTCGTCGCGGCCATCTGTCCAATGCAGGTAGAACCAGTTGGCCATTGTCAGCGGCAGGAGCCGGTTCACATCCGCGACGCTGAGTTCGAGCGAGCGCGCGTACCGTTGCAGTAGTGAAGGAACCTGCGTAATCACCGCGCTGTTCCACAACGAAGGCGTTTCGCCGCCGGCGCGCAGCACGGAAAGCAGAAACGTCAACAGGTCATAGAACGGCAGATCGATCTCGCCCAGGCTCTCCCAGTCCAGAACCCGGAACTCGCCGCGATGGGCCAACACATTGTTCGTCGCGAGGTCGCCGTGTTGAGAGATCGTCGGGACGCCACTCAGCCAATCCGCCGAACATTCAGCCGTTAACTGTGCGCATCCGGCTCGCACGGCCTGCGACTCTCCATAGTTCTGCAAAGCGGCGAGCGGGTCCACAACCATGCGGCGGTGGCGATCCGGATGCGCGGAGGTCTGCCGCAGGCCGATGTGGATCGATGCGAGGGACTGCGCCACCGACGCGAGCTGACCGCGAGAGGCCGCGCTGCGAGGATCGAGCAGATTGCCCGGGAGGCCTTCCATCCACAACGTCCAGAACCGGCCGTCCCTCCCGAAGTGGAGCGGCCGCGGGACCAGCGCCGGCGCGGCGGCGTGCGCCCGCTTGAGGTTGTCGAACTCGCGCGTGGGGATATCCGGCCGGGTGAAAACCTTGATCGCAACGCGCGGGAACCGGTCGCGCCCGTGAAACCACAGCAGGTGGATCGTGCTGTAGTTCGGCCGGTAGTTGTTGTTGAAGAGGGCCCGCCAATTGTCGCCATCGGGCATGTTCCATTCCCGCGCCCGATTCTGCAACATGGCCCTTGATCCGGGTATCAGGCCGCTCCGCTCATCCACGGGTGTCTCAGTCTCGGTCTGACGCTTTTTTAAGACCCCCGCGAAAGCGGATACCGTTTCCATCTCGGCAGCCGAGAGAAGGCCGCCTTTCCACAGCAACAGCGGGAACAGCAGCAGCAACGCGCTCTTGAACGCAATCGCGGGACCGATCTGCGCGGGACTCCACCAGAGGGGCACGAGATACAAACCACATGCCAGCGCGAGCGCCGAAACCACACGCCAGATACCCAGCGGCAGCCGGATCACCCGCTGGGAGAACCAATAGTTGACCGCCGCGAGCGCAGCGAAGCTCGCCAGCGTCGCCCAAGCGGCCCCGAGCATCCCTGCCCGCGGAATCAGCACCCAGTTGAGCGTCAAATTCAAGATTGCGATAGCGACGCTTAGCGAGGCCAGGACCCCCGTCTTGCCCGTCACAAAGGTGCCCGTCCGCGCACAGTACGCGATCCCGCAGAGGGCGTAAGCGCCCGCCACGATCGCGACCACCGGCTCGGCGGCGCTGAACTGGGGGTCTACCATCAGGCGCACCACTTCGGAGCTGAACATCGCCAGGCCCAGCGCCGCGTACGTCAAAAGAATGGAATAGAGAACGAAGACCTGCCCGAAAATCTTGGCGTGGTCGGGACGTTGGTGAACGATATACATCCGCGCCTGCCACATCGAGGAGAACGGCAGCACCAGCAGGTAATTGATCGTGAAGCCAAATTTATAGCCGACGGCATAGACGCCGACGTCCGACAACGACCGAAAGTGCTGGAGAAAATAGCGGTCGGAAAAGTTCAACGTGAACAGCGCGGCATTGGACAGAATCAGCGGCATGCCATAGTTCATGAGTTGGCGCAGCACGCCGCCTCTGAAGGTGATGCCGACTCTGCTCAACATCCATCCGGTGAGCACCACTGCTTGCAGCGCGGCCGTGAGAGCGGAACTCAACAGGACGCCAAACAAGCCAAGCTTGAATACAGCAATAAAGACAATATTGAGCCCCAGGGAGAAGACCAGCACGCTCACCTCGAGCGTGGCGAACCACCCTGATTTTTCTAGCGCCCGGATGTAAGTGCCAGGCAGGTTGGAGATGTAATTCAGCGCAAAAGCCGCCAGCGAAAGGAGCAGGTATCGTGAGGGAACCCCCGGGCCGAGCAGCATCGCAGATAACGGCTTCGCGGCCGAAATCGACATGAGGATCGTCAGGATTCCGGTTAGAATCACCCCCAGGAGCGCCGTGCTCGCGACGGTCCGCTTATCAGCCGCCGTCTTAGCGGCAGCGTGCGCTTGCAGCAGCGCGGTCGTGATCCCCATGTTGAGGAACATCCCGCAAAGCGAAACCGTCAGGTCCAAAATTTCGAGAACGCCATAATCCGCCGGGCTCAGGTAATGCGTGTAGAACGGAACCATCAGGAAGCTGATGGCCTTGGCGGCCACGCTCCCCAGCCCGTAAACCAAGCTGTGCCGTACGGCTGTCTGAAGCTCTTTATGGATCGGCGGATGTTCGTGCGCGGCTTGCTCTATCAAAATCGAGTCCTCATTTTCGCGCCAGGATGACGAAAGAACCTTCCAAGTGCTTCAGTGCGCCGGAATGGAGCAGCGCGGCGCCGGCGAGCCTCTGGAGAAGCCGCTCCGGCCGCACACAACAGTTCCGCCGATAGTAAGAGTACAGGCTCCCGTGAAGCGGAATCATCACTCTCGGGTGGTTATAGCTGGGGATAGCGATATAAAGCTCCATCTCTCGAAATCCCGCTTTACCCAACAGTTTGCGGTACCCGCGGCTGGAATACAGATAGTTCCGATAGCCGTCCTGCCCCTTCTTCCGCGCATACCAGTGGGCGAGCGGACGGGGAAGGATCGGCGCCCAGGGCAGGCCGCAATGCGGATCCGGCCAACCAAGAAAATGGCCCCAGCTGAGACGATTCTCAATCCCCACGTAAAGATAGCCGCCCGGCCGGAGGAGCCGGCGCACATTTTCGAGCGCGCGCAGTTGGAGCTGCTCCGGGTCGCCTTCCAGCCCTGACGCCACCCATTCGAGAACGCCGTTCATCGCCACCAGGTCGAAGCTGTCCGCGGGATATGGGATGGACCACAGGGAGCTCCGGATGACCCTGACGTTGTTCAAACCCTCCTGCTCAAACCGCCGCTGCATAAACTGGACGCGCTCCAGCACCGGTTCTATTGCGACGACCTCCCGGTAATCTCTCGCCAGGGCATGGGATGTCGTGCCCGTGCCCGCTCCCATATCGAGCGCCCTGGTGGACGGCGGGAGATCGAGCAGACAATGCCAGTTCGCCCGCTCCAGGTTGAGGATCATCCCCGAGGCCCGTCGAACCACCGGGTCGGAATGCTCCAGAAGGGCTGCCTGCCAGTTCGCGCTTTCAATCCGGCCCAGGATTTCCTGCATGCGATCCTGCGGGATCTCGCCCCAGTATGGAAACTCGTCTACGAAATGCGGCACGCCATCCGCTACCCGGAAGCGATTCCGGCAGGCGGCGCAGGCCAGGTGGTCAGAGCCGGCGTCCAGATGCGAGCCGCACTTCGGGCAGATGAGTTCGTCCATCCAGGCGGGTAGGGCCCTCGCAAACCCGTGGCCTTGCCCTAACGGCATATTCATTCGGCGTACCCCGGTTCGGCAGCCATGGTGTTCATCAGGCCCGTCGCCTCTTCCCGCTCTTCCGCCGGTTCGCTGTCGTCGGACTCCTCGTCCATCGCCTCCCACCTCTGCCGGCAGATGGACTTCAGCACGGCAATACACGCCACAATCGTGAAGAAATAATCGAAATAGGCGCGGCCCAAAAAGGTGCCGGAGAGCAGAAATCCCACCAGGCTGAGCCTGAGCATCAACGCGTACTTCGCCGCCGTAGTGTCGTCATAGTATTCGGCGTGCTTCACGACCCAATGGGTGCTCGCAAAACAGGATCCGACCAGCAGCAGGTAAAGCGCCAGGCCGGGAAACCCATGCTCGGCCAGAAGACCGAAGTAGATGCTGTGCGGGCCGTGAACATCGCCGGGGTTGGGCGCATATTGGTTGAACAGCCGTTGCGTAAACGTGTCGAACCCGCCGCCGAAAACCGGATAATCCGAGGCCAGCCGCCAGCAAAATGTCCATGCATTCACACGCGATAGCGCCGACGCGTCAATCGCGTTCGCACCGGTTGGGTCCATCCGGTCTCGCCAACTCTGGGGAGCGAATACGACCGCCACCAGGATGCCCATCAGCACCACAGGAATCAGCAGGAATCGCCGCCGGACCTGCAGAAACAGTCCCACCATCACGCCCACTAATCCGAGCAGCGCGCCGCGGGAGTAAGTGAAGAAGACTCCCGGAATCGTGATTGCGAACAGCGTCCACCAGATCTTCTTCACCCATCCGCGCTCCTCCGTCTGCGCCAGGAAAAAGAAGACCGGCAGAGTCATATTCAAGGCCAGGCCAAAATCGTTGTTATCCGCGATCATCGAATTCGGCGGACCGTAAAGCCGGTCGGCGCCGGACGTGAGGATGATGAACGGCAGCGCCTTGCCGACGAAGATACCGAAACAGCACGCAATCGTAATCAGCAGAAGCCGCAGCCGCTCGAACGAGTTCACGATGACCGTCGTGACCATGGTCATCAGGAGAATTTTGGAGACAAGAAGCCAGTGCTCCCAGGTGTCGGCGCTATTCGGCTCGAACGCGGGCGTATGCGCGCTCACGATGGAGGTGATCGTAAACCAGATCCACAGGATCAAGATCAGAACCATTTCGCGGCTCGCCAGCCTGGAATAGTCGCGGAAATAGATCACCATGCCGATCAGCGTCGGGATGGCGACGACCTCCGCCCAGGCCAACTGCCCGCTCATGCTCCAGGCGTACCACTGCGGATTCGCAAACGCGACGATGGTCCACAACACGATCCCGTAAAACGGCCGCAGAAAGCAGATGGGGATGCTTCCCAAAAAGACCGCCACCAGCAGTAAGCCACGAATCGGCATCAGGTATTCTCGATCTCGCGTCCATTCCGGCGCCGGCGAACCGCGGTATGCCGAAACTGGCGATCAGTGCGCCGCTTTCGATTCACACGCCTCCTCTCGTCCTATGGTCTTCACGGAAGTGCAATTGGCTGGCCGCGCCGGCTTTTCAAAAACCGACACGATGAGCCCCCGCAGGGACTCGAAAGCCGGGAGGGACGTGATCCTCTCGTAAAGCACGCCGAGACGGAACAGCACCGGCGAAAACATCAGATAGGCCGGGTAATGATTGACTCCCCGCAAATCCCGCTCGACCATGCCGGCCGAACCAAACGCTTTCCGCAACGCCGATAGCGTGTTGGCGCGGTACCGTGTGGGGAACACGTCGTGTTCGGAAACCGGAAAGATTCTGCTGACCAGCAACTGGTGCACGCGAAACGGCGTCATCGCCGCGATCACCGAGACGTAGTCGTATTTGTTCGGAGTGACCAGGACCACCTTTCCGCCTCCGCGCAACACCCGCGCAAACTCCCGGAAAACGGCTGGTGGATCATCCAGGTGCTCGACCACGCTGCGGCTGATAATCAGATCGAAGTAGTCCGCCGGAAACGGCAGATGATTCAGATCGCCCCGCACACCATAAGGAGCGCTCTGGTTATCGGTCTCGAGCGTTTCCTCGAGATCGATGCCAAACACACGCGCCTTCCCGGACAGGTCACGGCAGACGGTCATGTATCGTCCGCAGCCCGCATCCAGTACCCGGTGGCCGGGTTGAAGATGTCGCGCAATCAAGTCGCGGTATAGGGCGTCGTGAAATTTGCGGTCGCGATAATATTTGTGGAAAAGTTGCTGGCACTTTTCCCGGTCACTGGCACGGAACATCCTCTTCCCCTATTCTTCGTTCAACTGGTACCAATCCAATTTCCAGGCAAACAGCGCCGGGTCTTCCTCCCAGGGCTGTCCGCGATGGAGCTCCCAACGGTCGGTGGACCGGTGATTCACACCCCAAATGGTGGTAACGGCGGCCTCATACCCCGCCGCTCGCAGCACATCCTTATTCCACGGCGCGAAGTCCTCTTCGCGGCCGTTCGGATACGCGAAGTGCTCAACCCTGGACTGCGTTTCGGCTTCGATACGCCGCTTGCATTCCGATACCTCCCAGGCCATTGCGTCCACGCTCATTTTCGAGAGGAACGGGTGCGTGACACTGTGGCCCCCAAAAGCGACGCCATGCCGCTGCATTTCGCGGACCTGGTCCCAGGTGAGCATTCTGTCGGTGCAATCCGCCTCGCCGGAAGCGCCGAGCGTCCCGAGCAACTCTTTGTGCCAGACGCGCCGCTGCTCGTCAGACAGATTTCGCAGCAGGCCGAAGATCCTGGCGTTTGCCTCCAGGCGCTCCTGCTCATTGCGCAGCCAGAACCGCCGGGGAAGATCGATCTCCACGTCGATATGCTGCTGGCTCGTCTTCTTGATCGCGGCCGCCAGGCTCTCGAACCACAACGGCTGTTGGTCGTCGATCGGCGCCGTGGTCAGGAAAATCGTCGCAGGCAGGTTATAGCGCTTTAAGATCGGGAACGCGTAATGGTAATTGTCCTGGTACCCGTCATCCAGAGTGATCGCGACCATGTGCCCGGCCCCGCCGCCCTGTTCGAGCCGGCCGAGCAGCTCCGCCAGGCTCACCACTTGATAATGTTTCGCCAGAAACCGGATTTGCCGTTCGAACAGATCCGTGGAACACGCCGGAAAATACGGGTCGTTCTCTTCGTTCACACGATGGTAGAAGAAGATCCGGCCGGATGGCTCCGCCCTTCTTTCGCACGCGATGCCCGGCCATTTGCTGCGGTTCGAGGCAAATACGCGATACCGCTCCCGCAGCGGGCGCACCAGATTCGGGAGCGGAGAGTTGACGTAACAACGCGCGGCCGCCTTCCGCGCCCACGACGGCCGGAGCGGGGATCCGGCACGGCCGCTTGCGTTGCTGCCAGTGAGAAATGCGCGACGCGCTTCGAGAAGCCGCTCCGGCAGGATCTTGCGGACCGACTCCTTGGCCTGAGCCTCCCACGCGGGCCCGCGGCAGATCAGCAGACGGCTCACTCCCGGCCTGGCGAGCAGCAGCCGCTTGCTCTGCTTCTGCCGCGCGCCCCAATCCACCTTGGAGCGTGACATACCGCCGAGAAAATCATATTCCCGCAATCCCCGCGCAATGAATTCGCGGATCGACCATGCCCTGAGCCCGATGCCTACGTTCCAGTGCTCGGAGGCGGGTTCGTAGCCTTCCTGCAGTTGAAAGTAAGCGTTCCCGGAAGTGAATCCGTATTGGCACGCCACAATGTGCCCGTTCCAGGCGACCCAGGTCAGGCGCAGCCAGCCTCGCTCCAGCAGCAGTGGGGAAAGCTTTCGGTAAAAGTCGCGCTTTTCCGCGCGCCCGAAGACGCCCGGCTGGCCGTCCTGCTGCCAGCGCCTGGTATGCAGGTCAAAGAGGACCGGCAGCAGCCGCTCCACGTCCTCAGTCGTCTGGCAGATCCCGAAGGATACTTCGGGGCGAGCCTCGAGATTCCTCAAAGTGGATCGAACCTTGCTGCGAAACCGCGGCTTCAGCGTCGAGAGAAACTCCTCCCAAGTCTCCGGCAGCGTCACGACAGCGCAAGGGACGTCGGTCTCCTCCCAGATCAGGCGTTCGGTCGCCGCCAAAGAACGGAGCAGCGGAAGAGTTTGCGAATCCTCGGCGATTTCGTTGAGCCGCAGCACGGCCCCCCGGCGCAACTGCTGCGTCAGAAACTCCCGGGCGCCCTCCGTCACCGCGGCCTCATACCCGGCCGCGATAATGAAGTCGAGATAATCGGAGTCGTTCGACCCGTCCGTCAACAAATCCAGCGCTGGCGCGGACAGCCCATACCGGGAGATCCTTCCCGACCGCAGCGGCAGAATACCCCGCAGTGCCCCGTCCTCATCGAAGGCGGCGAGCACGCGAAGCTCGCCGGGTCTGCCGTAAGCCGACCACCACGCCTGCATCCACTCCCATGTCTGGAACGTAGTGTGGGACGGTGTGGCAGCCAATAGCGTTGTCCACGCGTCTCGAAGGGCATGCACGTCCGCCTCGGTCCGGAGCTCCACAAACTTCATGCGGTCACCTTCGTGGACGCGTCTACAAACTGCCGATGCCACAGTTCCAGCATCAATAGGGTCCAGACGTTATCGCCGTAGTACGTAGAGTCGTCCGCTTCGTACTTCCGGAACAGGTCTTCCACAAACGCCTGCCGGAAGTATCCCCGGTTGAGCGCGCGCGCGGAGAACAGCGTATCCCACGTCAGCTGGCGCAGCTCCGGATCGGATTTCAGCCAGCTCGATACCGGAATTCCAAAGCCGTGCTTTTTCTTGCGAATCACTTCCGGCGGAAGCAGATTGCGGAAGGCCCGTTTGAACAGGTACCGCTTCTTGAAGCCCTTCAATTTCAAGCGCGCCGGCACGCGGCCGGAAAATTCCGCCACGTCGCGATCGAGGAACGGGAATCGCACTCCGACGCCCGCCAGCTCCGCCGCGCAAACCACCTTCGGCAAGTCGCTGTCGCCCAGCGTCATTTTCACGTCGACGTAGAGCAAGCGGTCGAGATGCGCGGTCGCCGGCGCCTCGCGATAGTACTGCGCCGGCACATCGAGAATCGAGTAGCCGCCGAGGGAGGCTATGAAATCCGGCTCGAAGATCTCTGCCCGATTGTGAGCGCAGAGGAAGTGATACGAAAAGAAGCGGTCGAGAGCCGGGATGTTCGCGCGCCGCACATAGCTCTGCGCCTTTCGCAGAACGGAAACACCCGGCAGGATCGCGAGCGCCGGCTCGATCATCCCTTTGCGAACGAGCTGCGGGATGTCGTGGTAGATTCCAAAAATCCGATCGATCCGGTAACGCTCGTTGCCGCCGAACAACTCGTCGCCGCCGTCGCCCGCAAGCAGAACCTTCGTTCCATTTTCCGCTGCTAAACGGGCGCAAAGGTAGGTGGGAATCGCGGAGGCGTTGGCGAACGGCTCGTCAAACGCTTTGAGAATCGACGGCAGCGCCGCCGCGCAATCCCTGGGTCCTACGAGGCCGGTCCGGTGCGTCGCCCCGAACTTCCTGGCCGCAATGACCGCGTACTCGAGTTCGTTGAACACCTCTTCCTCGAACCCGATCGAATAGGCCGTCACCGGGCGCCGCCCGATGCGGTCCATCATCCCGACCACCGTGCTGCTGTCAGTCCCGCCGCTCAGGAAAGCTCCCAGCGTTTCGGCCGGATCGTTCTTGCAGTGGTCCGCGACCGACCGCTCCACCACCGCTTCCATCTCCTCGGCCAGCCGCTTTTCGCTCGTCTCCTGCCCCACGCCGTAACGCATATCCCAATAGCGGCGTGTGCGGACGCCCGTCATAGATGCGACAAGCATCTCTCCGGGCAGCACTCGCGAAACATTCGCGAGCACCGTTTCCGGGCCCAGCGAGGTGGTGAAGTTCAGGATGTTGGCGATTGCCCTCGGGTTCACCGCCGGGGCCACTTCTCCGGCTGCCGCCAGCGCTCCGATGCGCGTGGCCACCATAACCTTTTCGGAATCGTGATAGTACGCGAGGCGTTTGATTCCGAAACCATCCACCGCGGCCAACAGAATGTGCTCGGTGGAGTCCCACAGAATGACCGAAAACGCCCCCCGCAGCCGTCCCACGAAGTCGCAGCCGAACCGCTCGTAAAGGCGGAGCAGGAGCGCCGCCGTCTGCTGCTCCGGCTGATCGGCCGCGAACCCGCCCGCCGCCTCGATCAACTCGTTTTCGCGGCAGAGATCCGC
>Ga0157369_10002967_pt1 | contig 20297 bp, 10 predicted proteins | sample C25metaG_FD_113461 | JGI IMG/M metagenome (GOLD analysis project Ga0157369, IMG submission 113461) | Corn rhizosphere microbial communities from Kellogg Biological Station, Michigan, USA - C2-5 metaG | ecosystem: Host-associated > Plants > Roots > Rhizosphere > Soil | place: USA: Michigan...
CGCGGGGCGGTGCCTAAGGGCCGACTCTTCGCCATGACACGCGATGACCTGCTTGAACAGGCAGCGCTTGTACGGAAGCTCCGAAACGGCGAACTGGATAGACTGGAAGTTCCTCCACAGCCTGTTGACGTTCTCATGCAGCACATAGTCGCAGCGTGCGGAGCTGAACCGTGGCAGAAAGAGAGTCTCTTCAAAGTTCTGCGACGGGCTTATCCGTATCGAGATCTCAGTTGGGAGCAATACGAAGAAATCCTGCAGATCCTTTCGAGTGGAATCGAATCGAGTCGAGGGAGATACGGCGCGTACCTCCTGTATGACGGCATACACGGCGAGTTGCACCCCCGTCGCGGCGCACGCATGATCGCTATCTCAAACGGTGGCGCTATCCCGGATACAGCGCTGTTCAGCGTGATACTTCAGCCGGAGAACATCCAGATCGCGACGCTCGATGAACACTTCGCTGTCGATTCAAGTCCGGGAGATGTGATTCTACTTGGCAACAATAGCTGGAGGGTGCAGAGAATCGAGGCTGCCGGGCAGGTCCATGTAGAAGATGCGCATGGAACACCGCCCAGCGTGCCCTTCTGGACCGGCGAGGCTCCGCAACGCACCGAAACATTATCCGATGGTGTCAGCGAATTACGGAATGAGATATCCCAGCGCACCAGAGATCTTTCGCCCGACTACATTGTCCCCGCGCAGCCAGACGTGGTCTCCGCAATCGCCTGGTTAAAGGAGGAATGCGGAGTGTGTCCATGGGGAGCAGAGCAGCTTATCGCGTACATCATCACCGGTCGTGCCGTGCTCGGCGCAGTGCCCTCTAAAACCACCATCATCGCCGAGCGGTTCTTCGACGAAGGTGGTGGCATGCAGCTGATCCTTCACGCGCCCTTCGGCGGGCGGATTAACAAGGCCTGGGGGCTCGCGCTTCGAAAGCGGTTCTGCCGCGGATTCAACTTCGAATTGCAGGCCGCCGCGACCGACAACGGCATCAACATCTCTCTCGCCGAGCAGCACAGTTTTCCTCTTTCCGACGTGTTCCAGTTCCTTACTGAAGTGACCACAAGAGCATTGTTGGAGCAAGCCTCCCTGGCTGCTCCAGTTTTCAAAACCCGATGGCGCTGGGCGGCTGGCCGCAGTCTGCAATTGCTTAGGTTTTCGAAAGGCAAGCGTGTTGCTCCGCAGGTTCAGCGAACCCGTTCAGAAGATCTTCTCGCCAGCGTGTTTCCACAGGCCGCAGCTTGCTTCGAGAACATTGAAGGCGACATTCAGATTCCCAACCATCCGCTCGTGAGAGAAGTGATGCAGGATGTGCTACAGGAGGCCATGGACCTCGAAGGACTTCTGGCAGTACTCCGCGGCATTCAGGACGGAACCATTCAGTGCCTTGCCGTCGATACTCCCGTACCCTCGCAATTTGCACACGAACTGATCAACGCGAACCCTTACTCATTTCTCGACGAAGCAGGCCTTGAGGAGCGAAGGGCGCGTGCCGTCTCGCTCAGCCGGAACATACCGTCAAGTGTTCTCGAGCAGCCCGGCAAACTGGATCCGGCGGCCATCGCGAAGATACGATCAGAGTGCTGGCCTGACATCCGTGACCACCATGAATTGCACGACCTCCTGATGAGCGTTGTAGCGGTGCCGTACTCCATGATCGACGGGAAACCCTCGAAGCATTGGCCGGAGTTACTCGACCGCCTTGTGTGTGGCGGCCGTGCCCAGATGTTGCAAGTAGCCGGTACGGATTGCTGGGTCGCAACCGAACTCGTCTCACTCGTCAATCACATTTGGAGTTCTACGATTACCTCGCCCGAGCTTCGAGAGAACGCGATTCGCAAGTGCGTTCAGGGATGGATCCAAATTCTGGGTCCAGTGACCGCAAACAAATTTGCAGCTTTCCTCCCGATCGATTCGCGATCGATTCACCAAGCATTTCTCTCTCTCGAGGCACAGGGCCTTTTGATGCGTGGCAGCTTCGAAGCAGCGCCAGCTGCGGACGAACTCGATACAGAATGGTGCGAGCGTCGCCTTCTGCAGCGCATTCACAAGCTGACGATCGGAATAAGGAGACGGCAAACCGAATCAGTCTCCCCATACGGCTTTATGCGCTGGCTGCTTAGCTGGCAGCACGTTGCGGCTCAAACTCAGCTGACCGGGGAGGACGGATTGCTTGAGGCAATCTCGAAGCTCGAAGGATTCGAAGCACCGGCAGTTGAATGGGAGAAAACCATTCTGCCATCCCGCGTGGCGAACTATGATCCACGCTGGCTCGATCAGCTTTGCCTGTCCGGAGCAGTTGGCTGGGGACGCGTGTCACCCCATCCGGCTTTCCGCGAGGGCAGTGGAAACGGTCCGCAACGAGTCATACCCACGAGCGCCGCGCCCATAACGTTCTATCTGCGCGACTCAGCGTCCTGGTTGGACCTCGCACTTCGCGAACACGCAGTTGATGAAGCGAAGCTTGTCCAGGCTCTCACCCCCAATGCGATGCGAATCTGGGGATTTGTGAAGCATAGTGGAGCATCCTTTGCCGAGGAAATCGAACGTTGTCTAGGCTTGAGTTCGATCGAGGCTCGATATGCTTTGTGGGAACTGGCATCAGCGGGGCTAGCCTCCGCAGACGGATTCGACCAGCTTCGAGCGATGATTGATCCGGATCGCCGCCGCGCTACAAATTTCTCCTATCGCAAGGTCCGAAGTGTCGCCGGAAGATGGTCCTTGTTTCGAAGTGGCGCGAAAGTTCCCGAAGACGTGATCGAGCAGGCTCGGTTCAACGACATCGCCATCGAATCAGCTGCACGAATGCTCCTCAACCGCTATGGAGTTGTGTTCCGTGACTTGTTAGCCCTCGAATCGAACATTCCTCATTGGGGAGTTCTGCTGCGCATGCTTCGCCGTCTTGAGGATCGTGGAGAAATTCGCGGTGGCCGATTTGTAAGCGGCTTCCGAGGTGAACAGTTTGCGCTCCCTGAAGTGCTTGAGAGCTTGCGTGCGGTCAGGGATGAGAATCTTCGGGACGATATCAGAATCGCCGGAGCTGATCCGGTCAATCTGATCGGAATACTAGTCGCTGGTGAGCGAGTCCCCGCGGTGCCAGGGCGATCCTTCGTGATTTCCAAGGACATGCTGTTTAATCCTGGATCCGTTCTTGCACGAGAACCTGATGATTGGCCCTCCCGACTTGCAGCGCGGCGGCCTCAATCACCTAGGACTGAAAATCAGAGCGCAGGCCACTTCCAATTGCCATTGAACGCATGAGTCTGCCCTCTGAACAATGTCGCAATGTTCCGCGTCAGCCAAGTCATTCTCTATTTGGAAGAATGTCTAGATGCCCTTCAACGTGAGGCGAACTCGCGCAGCGCTTCGAGTAGCCGCTCGACTTCAACCAATGTGTTGTAATGCACAAGGCCGATGCGCAACATTCCACCCTTCTGTTCGACTCCGAGGCGCTCCGACAGATTGAGTGCATAGTAGTTCCCATCCCAGCTGAAGATGCCCCGTTCATCGAGAAACTCGGCAATCGCTTTCGGGGCGTGATCACCAATGCGCAGCGAGAGCGTTGAGCAACGTTCCTCGAATCGCCTCGGATCAGTGATTCCATAGATGCGGAGCCCAGGGATTGCCTCTAGGCCTTCGATGAGCCTTGTAAGCAGGTGACGCTCGTAAGCCACAGTACTTCGATAGCCGGCTGCTATTGCCTCCCGGCGTGTCTTCACAAGAGGGTCAGTGCGGCGGCCAATGCCGGCTATGTATTCGACAGCCGCACCCACGCCTGCAATCAATTCAAAAGCCAGGGTCCCTGTCTCCCAACGATCTGGAGTTTCATTGCTCGATGGACGCACCTTGTACGGCTGCAAACGCTGAAGATGTTCGCGTTTGCCAAAGAGCGTACCCATGTGAGGACCGAAAAATTTATAAGGCGAGCAGACCAGAAAATCGCAATCGAGCTCTTTGACGTCAATCAGACCATGAGGCGCATAATGAACCGCGTCAATATAGGTGAGCGCGCCGGCCGCATGGGCGAGCCGAGTGATTTCCTTGACGGGGTTAATGGTCCCAACAGAATTTGAAGCGTAGCCAACGGCAACCACTCGTGTGCCACTGTTCAATTTGCTTTTCAGGTCCTCGAGGTCGAGCGTGCAGTCTTGCTCCCGAATGTCGACGACCCGGATCGTCACTCCCTTTTCCTCGAGTGCCTTCCACGGGGAAAAGTTTGCATCGTGATCGAGGAGGGTTAGAAGAATCTCGTCACCCGGCCCAAGCTCCCTTCCGATCGCTCTTGAAATTGCAAACGTGAGGGTTGTCATGTTCTGACCGAAGACAACCTCATCCGGATAGCAGTTGAAGAAATCCGCCATCACTCCCCGGGTATCGGCAACCATTTCGTCGCTGCGACGGCTAGTGTGGAATGCGCCGCCATGATTAGCGTTGAAATGCGTAAGGTAGTCTTGAACGGCCGAAAGAACCGACCCGGGAACCTGAGTGCCTGCAGGACCGTCGAGAAAAGTCGCCATTAGCCCGTTAACACGCATTTCAAGAGATGGAAATTTCGATCGAACCCACTCCACATCGAGCATCCTGTCTACATTTGCTTCCGCGGTTGACATGAGCACTCCTCCAGCCACACGACGAAGTGTACATCGCGGCGATTGCGGCACAAAGGCCCTAAGTTCTTCATCTGCCCCGCTTGATCCAACTCCGCCGGACTACGAACTCCAGGAAAGCGCGAGACAAGGCGACGAAAGCCTCTCGGCAGTTGGCGAATGTCTCTTACAATCAACTCATCCCGGGGGAGTCAAACACTCAGATGCGCTTCCATGGCCCGACCCATGCATTCCTGGCTGTTCTGACTATTTGCCCCGCTGCGTGGCAATCCGCCCAGACCCCCGCGGCTGCACCAAAACTGGGCGAAACTCAGACGATAGCTCCCGGAGGATATCCAGAACTTGTCGATATCACTGCCTCGACAGGCATCCGCTTCGATCATGTTTCGAGCCCCGAACAGAAGTTCATCGTGGAATCGATGAGCGCGGGGTTGGCTCTCATTGACTATGACCGAGATGGTTTTCTCGACATCTACTTCACCAACGCGCAGAGTACCGAGATGGCTCTTCACGGGCAGAAAGCTCGAAGTGCCCTTTATCACAACAACGGCGATGGAACATTCACTGACGTTACGGACAAAGCCGGCGTCGCTTTCCCATGTTGGGCAATGGGGGCCGTTGTCGGAGATTACAACAACGATGGCTGGCCTGACTTGCTGGTGACCTGCTTCGGCGGAGTTGTACTTTATCGAAACAACAAAGACGGAACATTCTCGGACCAGACCCGGGAAGCAGGTCTCGCCAATGACAAGATGTGGGCTACAGGCGCAACATTCGGAGATTACGACAACGACGGATTCGCCGATCTGTTCGTCTCTCACTATGTCGAATTCGATTTGAATCACATGGCCGCTCTGGGTTCGAGCGATATCTGCAAATATCTCGGAATCGACGTTCAATGCGGTCCAATCGGAATGAAAGGCTCGCCCGACACGCTCTATCACAACAACCGCAACGGCACCTTCTCTGATGTATCGAAGAAAGCCGGCGTCGCAGATGACGAAACTCGCTACGGCCTTACTGCTATCTGGACCGACTTCGATCAGGACGGCAAACTCGATCTGTTCGTCACGAACGATGGCCAACCAAACTATCTCTACCAGGGAAGCGGCAAAGGAACATTTGAGGAAGTAGGGTTCTCTTCAGGGGTTGGGCTGAGTGAAAGCGGCGCCCGCCAGGCGAATATGGGGATCGCACTAGGCGATTATCTACACTCCGGTAAACTCTCTCTCGTAATTTCCCACTTCGATAATGAATTCGCCGCGTTCTATCGCAACGACGGGGGAATGGACTTCACGGACGTCTCTCTACCTTCGGGAGTGGGGCGCGGCACGGTGGGCTACGTCGGATGGGGAGACGCTTTTGTCGATTTCGACAATGATGGCTGGCAGGATCTGTTGGTCGTGAACGGCCATGTGTATCTCCAGGTGGATCAGATCCGCTCGTCATTGCGATATCTAGAGCCCAAGCTGCTCTTTCTGAATCAGAGAAATGGAACTTTCAAAGACATCAGCAAACTCGCGGGCCCGGCCATTCAGATCCCTCAAGTTAGCCGGGGAATGGCCATTGGCGATCTCTTCAATGACGGCACCCTTGAGGCAGTCGTTGAGAATTTAAAAGGGCAACCAATGATTCTTCGTCCGAAGGGTGGAAATCGCAATCACTGGATCAGCTTTCAACTAGAAGGTGCGAAGTCCAATCGCCTGGCCCTGAATGCACGTGTTCGTGCTTTTGCGGGCGATCTGGTGCAACTTGATGAAGTGGTAAGCGGAGGCAGTTATCTATCCCAGAACGACCTTCGTGTCCATTTTGGTCTCGGAACGCACGTACGTGTGGACAGAGTCGAGATTACATGGCCCGGAGGCAAAAGAGAGGAACTGACTAACCTTCCGGCAGATCGCTTCTACTTCGTGCGGGAAGGTGCCGGCGTGATCAGATCAGAAGGTACCAATGCTAAAGCGCCGAAGATCAATTAGTGCTTGCAGGCGGCGTTTGCGCGTTCGCCTTTTCGTGCTTCTCCTGAGCCGAATGTAGCTTATCGAAAATACTTTTGTCGGCTGCCTTCTGCAAACTGCGCGTCTTCTGGAATTCAACTTCGGCTTCTGTCTTTTTCCCGATCGATTTATAAAACCGGCCTAGCCGCCAGTGGACATTCTGATCTGTGGGATCCAGCTTTTCCGCAGCTTTCAATTCGCGAAGTGCGTCGTTGTTCTTTCCGGCATTTGCATACAGCACGCCTAGATCAACATGTGCCAATTCGATTTTCGGGTCAAGCCTCACCGCCTTCTCGAGCAGCGGAAGCGCCGGTTCAGGATGATTGAGCTGGATATGACAGTCCGCAAGATACGTCAGAGCTTGAGCGTGGTGAGGATTATTCTCAAGCTCAGCCTCAAGCTCTTTCGCCGCCTCGTCAAATTTCAATTGAGCCCACAACAGGTAGCCCAAGCCAAAATGCACGTCAGGCATCTTCGGGTCGGCCTTCACTGCTGCGCGAAACTGCTCAATCGCTCCAGGCCTGTCCTTCATCTCGTCGAGCGCCTGGCCGGCCAACATGTCTGCTTCGGCCGAGTTCTCATTTAAGGTCACAATCTCACGATAGACATCAAGAACGCACTGATACTGTTTCGACCAGAGACAACTCTGGGCGAGTGTAAGCCGAAACGGAAGATTCTGAGCATCAGCCGCAACAGCCTTCTTCAGAAATGGCACCGCTCCGCCGTAATCGCCCGCTCCATAGCGAGCCAGTCCAACGAGCGTAGTCACGCGCAATGCCTCTTGAGAATCTGCCGGCAGGGTCTTGGTGAGCGGCAACAATGTATCAGCCGCTCCTTTCATTTTTCCCGCCTTGAAGAGCGCGAGTCCGAGATTCAGCCGCAGTCCCGGCATCTCAGGACTGAGCGCCAGCGCCTTCCGATAGCGAACCACAGCCTCTTCGTAATGCTCCTGCCGCGCCTCAAGTAGTCCAAGATGCGCGTATGCTTCAGCATCTTGAGGATGAAGCTTTAGAACAGCTTCCCACGCGTTCTGAGCTTTGGCAGCATCTCCCTGTTGCTCGTACGCAATTGCCGCCTGCCGCGCATCGTCGTCACTGGTCGGAGCCTGCGCGAGAATACTCGCGGCAACGATGGTAGTCAGCAGCGTGCCCAGCAATCTCCAGCGCAGTGGCTTGTCCCATTTCACAGTTGCATTCTCGCTCCGCCGCACCATCAAAGGCAACTTCCTGAGAGTTCATTTGATGATCAAAAGAAAGGGCGCGCCAGGATTGCCCAGCGCGCCGAAAGCGGAGAAGTAACAAATCAGAACACGAACTTACCGCCCAACTGCAACGTACGTGGGCCATAGTCGCTTGTGATCTTGCCGAAGTTGGAGTCCTTACTATTCAGATTGACTCCTTGCGGATTGGCATGATTGAAGGTGTTGAACGATTCAAAGCGCAAGTCGATATGTACCCTTTCATTCGATGAGAAGGCAATGGACTTGAACACGGACATGTTCCAGTTCTGAATTCCAGGGCCCTTCACTGCATCCTTAGCTGCAGTACCGAATCCCTGGTTTTGGCCGCCCTCCCACGGAGCAAGAGGATCGGCGAAGGCGTCAATGTCAAACCAGCGTTGAACGTCGTGAGTGAGTGTCTTTGGGTAGTGGACGGGTCCGACTTGGTTCGGACGATTGCTCGTCCCGCCACCCAAGCCAAGTTTGTCGCTGCCCGAATAGTTGGGACGCAGTGGAAGTCCGGTTTCAATGAACGTGATGCCGGAGAGTGACCAGCCTCCGAGTATCGTGCGCGCTGCTGCGTTCGAGCTCTTCCTGTACCAGGGAAGCTGGTAGACATAGCTAACGTTCAGGATATGGCGCCGATCGAAACCGGTGTCCGATCCAAAGTCGTAATGCGCGTTGAACGGGTTGGAAAGCCCGTTGAGGTCGTTCGCGACGATGCTCAACAGGTGCGACCAGGTATAGGCCACTTGGGTGGTGAGACCGTGCCGATTCTCAATACGCACACCGGCCTGAAGCGAGTTGTAGTTGAAGTTGGTTTCGTTCTCTTCCTGGTTGATGTTTGCGTAACCAGGGTACTGCCGATACAAGTTGGCATTTAACTTGCCCGTCGCAACCTGTTGGCGATCCCAGTAGGGATTCGCCGCGTCTGAGCCTACAGTAGTGGTATCGAAGTTGATCAGCGGGAGCGTGTTGATCTGGCGATCATTGTTCTGGCTGAAACCGTCGGAGCCCACATATTGGACGACGGCAATGATGGACGGAGCCAACTCGCGCTGAATGCCCATGCTGTAGTTTGCGGTTCCCGGTGCGTTGTAATCGTACCGGATGTTGGTGATATTGGACGGGAAGTGGTTAAGCGTAGTCGCTCCCGTCAAAACGCTTGTGTTCGGGTTGGAGAAGTACACGTTGGTCGCCGAGGGAATGTACGCGAACGGCGGGTTCAAAGCGGCGTTATAAACGTCGTTGCCTTGAATGCGTTCCCAGAACAGGCCGTAGCCACCACGGAATACGGTTTTGCCGTTCCCAGTCAGATCCCATGCCCATCCAATGCGCGGCTGGAACGTGTAGTAGTGGTTGCGCACGTTTCCTCTTGGGAATCCGTTCACTCCGGCTTCGCGAATGCCGTTCAAATAGAACTGCTCGCTCCCGGTGTCGGCGAAAGTTGACAGGGCGGCCGGGTTCAGCGTGCCATCAACTGTGTTCAGGGGGTATCCGAGCGACCTGTCGTAATCTTCCGCAACAAAGTTCGAGAACTTGTCATAGCGCTCGAATGCATGCGGCAGGCCGTCATAACGCAATCCGAGATTCAGAACCAGCCTCGGTGAGACGTGCCAATCATCGTTCACGTACCCGGAGTAGTTGTTGTTCACCCAGTGCTTGCCTGCCAGATACTCCAGCTGCGAATACGTGCTGGCCATGCCCAGAATGTAGTTGATGTAGGAGTCGCCGGAGAAGTTACTGGAGTTGAAGGTGGTGACACCGTTGGTGTTGTACTGCAACTCCTGGTTCTTGTACGTGTGCAGCCATCCCGCCCCGAACTTGAACTGGTGGCGGCCCTTTGTCCACGAAACGTCATCCCGATATTGGAAGCCCTCGTACCCATTCTTCCAAGGGTAGTAGCTCGGGCTCCACGTCACGTTAATCGGAGAACCTTGAAGCTGAACCTCCGGCAGGCGATTCATCCGGTTGTTCGCATCCGGGAAGAAACTCGTGGCATTCCAGCCACTAGGCTTCACAAATGTACCTCCACCGGGACCATCAAGGGGAGTTAACGTGATCTTGTTTCCGCTGTATAGGAACGCGGTCTCGTTCAAAAGGTTCGGCGAGTACGTCTGCGTCAGCTTGATGACTGCCGAATACGAGGGATTGTTCATTGCCGTGCCCACCGTGGGATAGGTGCTGTTGCCCCACAGAGGCGGGAAATAGTTTTGGGCTAGCGTGTCGTGGAGATAGTGCCCCATGAGCTGGTATTTGGGGCTGATCGCGTGGTCGATACGAACGATGTCCTCGCGAACCTGGGTCGGCTGCGGAATCGAAGCGATGTACTGCGTGCCGTTGTTAAAGTTCGGCTTTGGGAATGTGCCTGCGTTCAATTGCAAAACCGCATTCTGGTCAATGAGGTTCGCAGGGATCACGTTGCCAGGGAAAGGCTGCCCAGGTGTCAGTCCATCGGCTGCATACAGCGCGAGCTTGGCGGGGTCGCTGGTGAGTGGAACGATCGGAGCTTTCCCGCTGGGCGGTGTGTAGGCCAGGGCTGCTCCCGCTGTCGGGAAGTTCGATGCCAGAATCGCATTCTGGGCCGAAGGCGCGCTGCCTTGAATCAGTCGGCGCCATTCTTCATTCCAGAAGAAGAATGTGCGGTTCTTGTTTTCGTTGTAAACGTGAGGAATCCACAAGGGGCCACCGAAGTTTCCGCCCGGTATATTCAGCTGGAACTTGGAACGAGGCTTGCCGCCCTGATTAAGAAACCAATCGTTGGCATTGTAAGCGGTGTTGCGGTTGAATTCGTACAGTTCGCCGTGATATTGCGAGCTTCCGGATTTGAGCACCATGAGAATGGTGCCGCCTGATCCAATTCCGTAATCGGGCTTGTAGTTGCTGTCGAGAGTCTGGAACTGAGCGATGGCATCCTGCGATGGCAGGTTCATGAAGCAGCCGCCGCACCCGCGATCATTCTGCTCCCCACCGTCGATCATGTAGACGTTGTGGGTGGATCGAGTTCCATTGAAGCTGATGCCGTTTGCAGATGTCAGCGCGTTAACTCCGCCAAACGCCGGGAGCGTGTTGGATACACCCAGGCCAAGCGCTGCCAGCGAGGTGATGTTGCGGCCGTTGGTCGCGAGTTGCTCAACCTGCGTACCGCTGATCAGCGTACTTACTTCGCTCGTTTCGGTTTGCACCTGCAAAGCATCCGCAGTGACGGTCACCGTAGATTCCTGGCTGCCCACCGCCAGAACGGCATCTTGTTCAATCGTCTGGGCAACGTTCACCACGATTCCGGTCTTGGTGTACTTCTGAAAACCCTGAGCTACCACCGCCATCGTGTAGGTGCCAACTCCCACATTGGCGAACCGGAAACTTCCCGCTGCATTCGATACAGTTTCTCTGGTCTGATTGGTCGCATTGTTGGTGAGAGTGATCTGAGCATTGGGGACAACAGCTCCGCTGGGGTCGTTAACGAACCCAGTGATCGTTGCATTGTCCTGGCACCAGGCTGGGATCGCGGAGAGCAAGAGCAACAGGATCATGGTGAGATAGATTGGCGGCGTATTAGTAAATGCGCCAAACCGCCCATCTCTAACACTCGATGGTGTTTGCCTCAAAATGTGGTTCATCTCTGGACTCCTAAGTAAACGCTTACCTTGGTTCGATGGCTAGGTTTCACTTCTCATGGGGAACAGCAATCATCTTGAGAAGCCAGAAGCGCTTTTCACCTGAACTGCATTGAATAGAACCACCACGGCTTCGGATCCAGAGGGGCGTCGCGTTATTCAGTGCGGATTCCTTGAGGAATCTCCCTTAGAAACTCGAACGTGATGGCAAAGTATTGCCATCTCGCTCTGGACAGTGTTCAATGATCGGATCCGAAATTCTCAGCCTTGGGGAAGATCGGGAAGTACTGGTTCTCCTCTTGCGCGAATCGATTTCGCGGAAAATCCGTCACACTGTCAGGTTTGGCAGGGTGATTTACAGCAATCGTTTCCTTAGCGCGCCATTCTCCCGCTACGTGAGCGCTCTTGTCAACGGTAAAGTTGCGAGAGTGACAAGGAGACCGACTCGGCTTCTTATGGCCTAGAAATTCCCTTTACTTTCTGAATTACGGACCCTGTGGGTCAGGCGAAAGATTTTGCTTGACGGGTAGAAAGCGTTTACAAAGAATCGCTAAAGAATGGCGGCCAGCTCGGTTGTGCTACGGCTGAATGCTCAGCTAGGAGCTCGTGAACCATGCAAAGTGGTATCGAAGACCGGGATTTATCCCGAAGAAAGTTCCTGAAACTCGCCGGAGCAGTCGGTGCCTGTGGGATATCTCCAGCTGCCCGGGCCCCAGGTGCATCCCCCGTCGCTATGGTGATCGATCCAGAGAATGCAGCCGCCTCAAGCGCACCTGTCAGAAGAGCTGCTGCCCGGCTGGTCAAGGCGCTGAATTCGAAAGGCCTCGAGCACCTGATCACTCCTGGTCCTGCAGCTAAAGCCGTGGAAAGCTCGATCTTCTGCATTCTCGTGGCAGACCCGCGCTCGAATTTGGCAACGGGGTTCGAGCATAGCAAGCACCTGACCGCTCCTGAGAACTTCAGGATCACCCCGGGAAGGGTGGCCAAGGTGCCAGGCATTCTCATCTCCGCCAGCGACGCGAGGGGCTACGCCTACGCGTTGCTCGAATTGGCTGAGCGGGTGCAATACGGAGACGATCTGCTCAAGGACCTGCAACTATCTACCGCAATTGAAGAACGGCCTGCGAACGAAGTCCGCAGCGTGAGTCGCTACTTCTGCAGCGAACTAGAGGACAAGAGCTGGTACTACGACCGTGATTTCTGGAAGAGTTATCTCGATCACCTCATCGCAAGCCGCTTCAATCGGTTCACCCTCGGTTTCGGGCTGGAGTATGACTTCCCACGCGGAGTAACCGACGACTACTTCCATTTCGCTTACCCGTATCTCGTCGAGGTTCCCGGACATCCCGAGGTTCGCGTCATGCAGTTCGCCTCAGAAGATGGAACCAGGCTAGCGACTCCTGGGCTACTCGCTGCCTCCGAGCGTATGAAGAATCTCGAAACCCTGCGTTTCATTGCCGAGGAGACTGCCGGGCGCGGTCTGCAATTCCAACTTGGCATCTGGACCCATGCCTATCAATGGACTGACAGCCCAAATGCCTACCACCGCATCGAGGGACTAACACCCGAGAATCACGCTCTGTACTGCCGCGATGCGCTCGCGATTATCCTCAGAGAGTGCCCCGAGATCCAGGGGATCACGATGCGGGTGCACGGCGAGAGCGGGATACCGGAAGGCAGCTACGACTTCTGGAAAAAAGTATTCCAAGCTTTTGCCAAAGCAGGCCGAACCATCGAGATCGACATGCACGCGAAGGGTATCGATGAAAAGATCATCGATATCGCCGTCGCTACCGGAATGCCGGTGAAACTGGGAGCCAAATACTCCGCCGAGCACCAGAGCCTCGGATATCAGCAGGCTGACATCCGCGCTCTCGAGATTCCGCATGGAACCCTATCGCAAAGCAATGAAGCATTGTTTCGATTCAGCAGCGGCTCCAGAAGCTTCACGCGCTACGGCTACGCGGACTTCCTTCGGGAAGGAGCGCGCTACAAGCTGTGGTTTCGGCTCTGGCCCGGAACGCAGAGGCACCTGCTCTCCGTCGATCCCGAGATGGCCGCGGCATATGGCCGCACCGCGAGTTTTTGCGGAGCGGCAGGTCTCGATCTCATGGAGCCTCTGACCTTCAAAGGGCGCGAAGGCTCCGGCCAGCCCGGAGGAAGATGCGCCTACAGTGACTCAACCCTCAATCCGGCGCACGACTGGCAGAAGTACGCCCTCTATTACCGCGTGTGGGGTCGGAAACTCTACAACCCCGATGCCGATCCGGAGACCTGGCGCAGAGCGATGCGGGCAGACTTCGGCGACGGTACCAAGGCGACAGAGATTTCCCTCGCCCACGCGTCCCGGATCCTTCCGCTGCTCACCTCGGCTCATCTTGCATCGGCAAGCAATCACGACCTATGGTACGAACTGCCGACGAATATGCCCATCGTGGAAGGCAGTGAGCCTTCTCCTTATGGTGATACGCCTGTTCCAAAGGTCTTCGGAACCGTCAGCGCACTCGATCCCGAGATGTTCTCTAGCGTTGTCGACTATGCTCGGTCACTGATGCAGCAGAACCCGGGCGCAAAGTATTCGCCGATCGACGTAGCGAGCTGGATCGAGCGATGTGTGGATGATGCGAAGCACTCGCTCGAAGAAGCAAAACGTAGAACAAGTTTGCGCGCCGGGAACGAATTTCGCCGGATCGAAGAAGATGTTCTCATTCAGATCGGCTTGGGAACCTTCTTCGCGCATAAGCTCCGGAGCGCGGTGCTGTATGAGCTTTTTCAGCATTCGAATGACACAAACGCGGCTGATGCAGCCCTGGAACATTACCAGAAAGCAAGAGATGCCTGGGCGCAAATGGCGGAGCGTGCCAAAGGCGTGTACCGCGCGAATGTCTCATACGGCAATATTCCCAAGCGAAGCGGTCACTGGATCGACAGGTTGCCAGGAATTGATGCTGACTTAGCTGCGATGAAATCGAAAATCCAGCTGAACAAATCGGAGAAAATCTCGCGTCGCGTCGCCGCACACATGAATGCTTTCGCAGAAATTCTGCCGCTGTCTGTCCGACTGAAATGCAGTCACACTCCGCCGCAGAAATTCACACCGGGCAATGCTCTCATTCTCCAACTGAGCGTTTCGGGCACGTCAATCGTAGAAGGGAATCGGTCATTGCGTTCCATCCGGCTCCGGTATCGGCACGTAAATCAGGCGGAACGCTGGAACACACTCGACTTGAATCGCGAAAACGGCTTATATAAGGCGACAATCCCGCCAGAGTACACCCGTAGTGATTTCGCCCTCGAATACTACTTCGAACTGGAAGATGATAAGGGCGCCGCCTGGATGTATCCAGGCTTCAACGACACTCTTTCAAACCAGCCCTACTTCTCATTGCGCGCAATTGATCCTGAAATGAAGCAACCGAAGGGAAACGAATCAGAACAAATGGACAGCCGCGATGTGTCAGACTCTAGTACTTTTCGATTAGCTCAGCACTCAATTCCAGCTGTTCATGGGCAGAGATTTTGAGCGGAGTCTTCCAGTCGCGGGCAGAGACCCTGCCGGCCGCGACCCAGCCATAACGAAGACAAAGCGAGCCGATGATCCCTGAGAGCGCCGCAGCCTGGCGAAGGTTGCGCTTTCTCCCCCCGGCGAAGAGCGAAGCAATACGCAGCGCCAGTGGCAGTGGTCCGGAGAGCACTCCTGCTGTCTGAATCAATGCTCCTGTGAGTCCATGCTTTGCGGGACTAAGCTCGGGATCTCGCGCGCGAAGGAGTTCGAGACCCTCCCAGGTTTCGAATGCTGCGGCAACGAGTCCGATCGCGTTCAGCGCGCCGCTTTCTGTCTCACCAGCGAACTCGAGCAGGCCAACAGCGGACTGTAGGCCCGACATCCCGAATTCTCGCGGAAGTGAACGAATGCGGTTGTTCCACGCGGGAATAACAGTCGCGCCAATGAGAACGCCGGTGTAGTTGTGAAACGGCATGCCCAGGACTGTACAACCCGTACGGCCAACAGAGCGCAGAAATGCACTGATAAAGCTGCCATCCACTTGCGTGTCGAGAATGTCAGCTAGCGTTGAAGCAGCAGCACTGGAGGCAAACCCGCTCAGGACCCAGGATCCCACTGACATCGCACTCTGAAGTTTGAAAACCCGCAGCATGTTCAGGAAGCGTGAAGGACGGCCGAGATCGGCAATCAGGAGCACCGATGAGATGGCAGCCCCGGCTGTCGCCATCGTGCGGGCTTTGCGCGCAAGGTCGTGATCTTCGCCCAGAAGATCCGCGAGCGATCCAATGACGCCGAGAGATCCGGAAGCTCCTCCAACGAAGAAGTAGAGCGGGACCAGCGGAGTCCACTGCGGCTCTTTGAGAAGCGGCTGCTGATAATAGCCAGTCTGCGGAGAAGCCTTCGGTAAAGGGGACCCTGCGGCGCGAATACCAGGTTGCTGAACGGCGCCGAGTTCCGAAGCTTTTCGCCGGATCTCGTCGAGACGGTTCTCTCTAATGTCAAACTCTGGTTGATTCTGACCGGCATCATTCATCGAGCTATCCTTTCCGGCCCAGGAACAGGAATGACGTGACGACCGCACTTATCATGACAACAGCTTCGATAGCCGCGGACTTCCATCCCTCCTTGAGGTAAACAGTCGGCACCTCAGGCTCAGGCGGCAAATTATAGGTCTCAGGTTCGCCGCGAATGATGAAGAGCGCGTGCAGGCCTTTAACGCTGGAGTCAGTAGGGTCATAAATCTGTGCGTCGCTCATGCCACGGGCCTGTAGCGTGGCGAGACGGCCTTCAGCTTCGAGGCGTAATTCGTCAAGTCGGCCGAATTTGATCGACTCAGTGGGGCAAGCCTTTGCGCATGCTGGCATCAGCCCGGCCTTTTGTCGATCGGTGCAGAAGGTGCACTTGAACGCACGGCCGTCATCTTCGTTCTTCTGTACAACGCCAAACGGGCAGGCGATGACGCAGTAGGCACATCCGTTGCAAATGTCCGGCTGCAGATAGACGGAACCAAACTCTGTTCGTACCAGGGAACCCGTCGGGCATGCCTCGAGACATCCTGCGACTTCACAATGCTTGCATACATCAGACGAGAACTCCCAAGACACTTGCTGGGCAGAGTTGCCTCCAACGCCAGGCGTGATCTGGCCTTCGACGAACTTCACGTGACGCCATGTAGAGTGCCCAAGTGCGCCGGTGTTGTCATAGGACCAGCCGGTGAAGTCAAAGCCATCCGCGGAGATCCCATTCCACTCTTTGCAGGCCACCTCGCATGCTTTGCAGCCAATGCACAGAGTTGAGTCGGTGAGGAATGCCGTTACCTCTCCCGGCTTGATGCCAGTGTGATCGGTTGCCCCGCTCATTTCCGCTCCTCCAGAAGTTCCTGCAGTTCTTCCAGCGCAGCATGTCCGGCCGGATGCCTGCCGGGAATGAGATTGCAAACCAGGCCTTTGGTCTCCATGATGCGCACATTTGGGTCCTGCGAGATGGCGAGAAGATCGTTGGCTACGTCTCCCGTCACGAGACCTTTCCACCCCCAGTGATAGGGAAGGCCGACTTGATGGAGCCGCTTGCCATCTATTTCGAGCGCATGCATACGTGACGTGACGAGAGCGCGAGCAGAAATCAGAGCACGCGGTGTCACAATCGTTACCCACTCGTTCGGAGAAACGCCTGTGGCTTCGGCGAGTTCCGGCGAGATCTCCGCAAAAAGCTCGGGCTGCAATTCAGACAGATGGCTTAGAGCCCGAGACATGCCGCCGGCCGTGTGATGCTCGGTGAGGCGATAGGTGGTGAGTACAAACGGAAACCGGGAATCGCCTGGTGAGTTGGTGTAGATGTTGTCTGAACGTTCCTTTTTATCCGTAGGTGGATTGATCTGTTGCGCCGGATAGAGCGGATTTCGCACAGGCGACTCGAGCGGTTCGAAATGCGTAGGAAGTGGCCCATCTTTCAGCCCGCTGTTTACATAGAGCCAGCCGCGGCCGTCCGGGTGCATGCCGAACGGCTTATCCCCATCGAGTGCTTCGAGCCCGCCTTTACTTTGATCAGCCTTGTGGTCAGGTGGCATGTCTTTCTTGAAATCGCTGGTATCTTTTCCCGTCCACTCCCTCTTTTCCGGATCCCACCACATGAATCGCTTTTCTTCGCTCCAGGGAGCACCATCAGGCCGTGCAGAGGCACGGTTATAGATGATTCGTGTGTCCTTGGGCCACGCGAACCCCCAGCCGTGTCCGAGAGCGTCTTCCGCATGACGCATGTTGGCGCGGTTCTTGCCTTCGTCCGGCATCACGCCGGTATAGATCCAGCAGCCAGACATTGTAGTGCCGTTATCCTTCAACTCTTCAAAACTCGAGAGGAGCTTCCCGTCCGTCAGGTTGCGTCCGTTGATTTCCGCAAGGATCGTCTCCGCACGTGGCTCCGCGACTTTGCCTTCAGTGGGAACATCCCAGGTCAGGGCGTTGAGAGCAACGTTCTTTGAAGTGCGTTCACGGGCGGCGCGCGCCTTGAGCATGCGACCGAGGTGATACGCAAACCACAACTCGCTGCGCGCATCTCCAGGCGGCTCCACCGCTTTGTTGTGCCATTGAAGCAGGCGTTGCGTATTTGTGAAAGAGCCTGACTTCTCGGCGGGACCAGCAGCGGGCATGAGGAAGACTTCAGTACCGATGTCTTCAGGACGAAGCTCGCCGCGTTCGACCTCAGGAGAGTCCTTCCAGAAGGTTGCGGTTTCCGTTTCAACTAGATCGCGTACGATCAGCCACTTCAAGTTCGCCATTGCCTTGCGCTGAAGGCGTCCATTTGGTGCGCCAACTGCGGGGTTCTGCCCCATGACGAATAGACCCTCGAGTTTGCCGTCGGCCATGTCGAGCCAGTAGCCGAGTTCCGAGTGATCGCCCGTTACACGCGGTAGAAAATTGAATCCCCACTGATTCTCTTTTGTTGCGGCATCCCCGTACCAGGCTTTGAGGAAGCTGACCATGAACGTCTCGAACTTCGACCAAAGGCCTGCTTCTGTCTTGTGCTTCTTCACGTATGCGTCGAAGCTCTTCGAATCGTCTTCAAAGAAAGGCATGGGCATGTAGGCAGGAAGAATGTCATAGAGAGTTGGGATGTCGGTTGAGCCCTGTATCGACGCATGTCCCCGAAGTGCGAGAATGCCGCCTCCAGGTCGACCAAAATTTCCAAGAAGGAGCTGAAGAATCGCGGCTGCGCGGATGATCTGCACGCCTGTCGAGTGCTGCGTCCAGCCCACCGCATAGCAGATGCACCCGGTCTTATCCGGACCTGAGGCCGCCACATAGGTCTCTGCCACTTTAAGGAACACGTCCTTTGGTACACCACACGATCGCTCGACCAACTCGGGCGTGTAGCGCGCGAAGTGACGCTTCAGAACCTGGAAGACACAGCGCGGGTGCTGGAGGGTCTCATCAGTTTCGAACTGCTCGGTATGGCCCGCCTCACCGCCGCGGTCCTTAGCATGTCCGCCTCCTGAGGGGTGATGTCCGGCGTGAGCTCCACCCGATTGTTTGGGTTCTGAACCTTCATAGAGCCAGGTTTCTGGTTCATACTGCTTCTTCTGTGCATCCCAACCGGAGAAAAGCCCTCCTGCATCTTCGGCATCAACGAAATCCTCGCGAAGGATCGTGGATGCGTTGGTGTAATGCAGAACGTACTCCTTGAACCACTTTTCGTTCTCGAGGACATAGTGGATCACAGCGCCAAGGAAAATGATGTCGGTTCCGGCGCGCAAAGGCACCCAGATATCGGCGCAAGCCGAAGTTCGCGTGAAACGCGGATCGACATGAATCACCTTACATCCACGTTCGCGAGCTTCAACCACCCACTGAAATCCAACCGGGTGCTGCTCGGCCATCGACGAGCCCATGATTAGGATTGCGTCGGAATCGGCCAGCGATTGTTGAGCAGTAGTTGCGCCGCCGCGTCCAACCGAGGTGCCCAGACCGGGCACCGTGGAACTGTGTCAAATACGGGCCTGGTTGCTGATGCAGACCATGCCCAAACCTCCTGTAAAAAGTTTCTTGATCAGGTAATTCTCTTCATTGTCGAGAGTTGCTCCGCCGAGATGCGCAAAAGCAGTGGTCTGCATCAGAGACTCGCCGTTTCGCGTCTCCTCAAAAGTGCGCTCACGAGTCTCCCAGACGCGCTCCGCAATCATCTGCATCGCTGAATCCAGATCGAGTTCCTCCCAGTCGCGTTCGTAGGGCCGACGGTACTTCACCTTCGTGAGTCGACCGGGATGCGAATGGAGTTGGTGCGTATTGGCGCCTTTGGGACAGAGGTGGCCGCGTGAAATCGGCGAAGCAGGATCACCTTCGATGGAAACGAGCTTGCCATTCTTGTGATAGACAAGCTGTCCGCAACCTACGCCGCAATAGGGGCAAACGCCGCGTGCAACTTCGCAGTCAGCCGTCTTCGGCTTGAGATTGCGCGTGCGTTCACTCCATGATTCAGATCCAGTGCCATCATATCCCGTTCGAAGTTGCTGAATGACCGGCCAGCGAGAAAGAAGCTCCTTGAGCATACCAACTCCAGTGCGGGGCGATTCACCACTATGAGCTCTGCGATGCTTCTCTGAGAAGAGCGGTTGTTTCAATCGTTTAAGTGCCCTATGAACCGAACCTGGGCTCCGCGCCAGAAGGACCAGCCACCCAAGAAAGAGAGCGCCGCATGCATTTTTCAGCGCACGCGCGCTGAGAAAAGTGCATGATGCGCCAGGACGAAAAGCGTCCGGCGATCCTCACCTCCAAAAACCAGCTGCAAAGGCCTCTCCGGGACATCAATGTCCGCAATCTGGTTTCCGTCTGGGGCGTAGACCAAGATCTGGCCATTTGCAAC
>Ga0157369_10002970_pt1 | contig 20295 bp, 16 predicted proteins | sample C25metaG_FD_113461 | JGI IMG/M metagenome (GOLD analysis project Ga0157369, IMG submission 113461) | Corn rhizosphere microbial communities from Kellogg Biological Station, Michigan, USA - C2-5 metaG | ecosystem: Host-associated > Plants > Roots > Rhizosphere > Soil | place: USA: Michigan...
CGTTGAACACGTATCGCGCAGTGCGGGCGTTCGAACGCGCGGGAGTCGCCGCCGTGCAGATCGAGGACCAGCAGTTCCCGAAGCGGTGTGGCCATTTCACCGGGACGCAGACTGTCGCAGCAGCCGAAATGGTCGGCAAGATCGAGGCCGCGCTGGACGCACGCCGTGACGACTCCCTGGTCGTCATTGCGCGCACCGACGCGATTCACGCCGCCGGAGTTGATGATGCGGTGGAGCGGGCCCGCACCTATGCGCAAGCTGGTGCCGACCTCGTTTTCGTGGAAGCCCCGGCGACGGCTGCCGTGCTCGAGGAACTGCCCCGCCTGATCGATGCCCCGCTGGTCGCGAACATGGTCGAGGGCGGCCGCACTCCGCTGTTCGACGCGCGACAGCTCGGCGCCATGGGATATCGCGTGGTGCTCTTCGCCAACACCGCGCTGCGAGCGAGTGCCCTTGCGGCCCGAGACGTACTACATGCGCTGCGGCAAGACGGCGGCAGCGGCGCGGTTCTTGACCGGCTCCTCAGTTGGGACGAGCGGCAGCGGCTCGTCGGCTTGCCGGAACTGGAAGAACGCGCTGCCCGCTACGCCATCACTGATGGAGGGTTCGACAGATGACTGAAAGCGTCCCGCTTCGATGCGCGGTCCTACGCGGCGGAACCAGCCGCGGCGTGTTCTTCCGCGCCGAGGTTCTGCCGACCGAGCGGTCGGCGATCGAGCCGCTCCTGCTCGACGTGTTCGGGAGTCCGGACGTCCGGCAGATCAACGGGCTCGGCGGGGCCACGTCGCAGACCAGCAAGGCTGCGATCATCGGCCCGCCAAGCCGGCCGGATGCCGACGTCGACTACACGTTCGCACAAGTCAGCGTTACCGCCGCGCTCGTGGACTGGGGCGGAAACTGCGGCAACATCTCTTCCGCGGTCGGCCCTTACGCAGTAGACCAGGGCCTCGTGCCTGTCGCCGAGGGTCAATGTACGGTGCGGATTCACAACACCAACACGCGCAAAATCATCAACTCCAGGTTCGCAGCGGCCGACGGGCGCGCGCTGCTTGGTGGCGACTACGCGATTCCGGGCGTGCCCGGAACCGGCGCGCGAATCGACCTCGAATTCGTCGACCCCGCAGGTTCGTCGACGAGCGGCCTACTTCCAACCGGAAACGCGGTCGATGAGATCACGCTTTCCGACGGGCGGCGGCTGCAGGTGTCGGTCGTCGATGCCGCCAACCCGGTTGCGTTCGTGCTGGCCGACGACCTCGGCATGCGCGGCACAGAACTCCCGGCGGAGATCGAGGCGCGCACTGACGTGACGAGCGTTCTCGAAGAAGTGCGCAGCATCGTCGCCGAATGGGTCGGCATCGTGTCCGATCGTCGTGACGCGACGAAGAAGAGCCCCGGCTTGCCGAAAGTCGGCATGGTCGCTCCACCCAGCGACTACGTCACAAGTCAGGGCACCACCGTGAGCGCCGACGAGATGGATCTGTGCGGGCGACTCATGTCGATGCAGACCGCTCACCGTTCCTACATGGTGACCGGCGCAATTTGCACCGGAGCGGCAGCAGGAGTTGCCGGCACGCTTGTCGCACAGGTGACGCGCTCGAGCGGTCACGGAGCACCGTCGAGGACGGTGCGAATAGCTCACCCGTACGGCGTCATGGACGTCGGCGTCAAAGCTGAAGCGGTTGGCGGGCGTTCGGGAATCGCGAGCGTCAGCGTCGGGCGCACCGCACGGCACATCTTGGACGGCGAGGTGTGGGTGCCCGCTCGCCTGCTCCCGACATCGGCGTCAGCCGTGGCGCTGTAGCGCCTGGTATCGGCGCGCGGCTTGCTTCGCGCGATACGCCATCGGATAGTCGCGAACGCGCTCGGGCACGAGCGGCGCGGTCGCGCGCACCACCGCCGCGAACTGTCGCAGTCGGCGCTCGCGGTCGGCCGACCACTGCAAGCCAAGCTTTTCGCGCGCCGTGGGTGGCAGCGTTCCGATCGTCGTCTCGCGCAACATGAAGCGCCCGAGCGGGCGGGCCAGCGGCCAGAGCAGTCGTGCCAACGGCAGAGACGGCGGCGGCGGCACGTCGTCAAGGGCGAGCATCCGTAGCAGATCGGACGACGTCCGTGTGTGCTCGAGCCGCAGCCGCGTCATTTCGTCGACGTAGTAGTGAAAGGCGTCGAGGTCTGCCGGCAGGTTGCGATCCGGTATGCCAAGCGTGGTGCCGATCTGTCGCCACTCGGCGTACAGTCGCCGCTGCTGCTCAGGCGTCAGGCTGTTGCCGAAGAGGTCGTGCATGACGAGCGCTGCGTCGAAGTTCGACAGGTGCGTCCAGGCATACGGTTCGGCGCTCAGCGCGCTGTATCGCGAACCATGTGGGCCGACACCCTGGATCGACCTGTGCACCTCGCGCAACCGGCGCCCTTCCGCGACCGCCGCCGGCCCGCCGAAGACCTGAGTTACCAACGACGTCACCGTGCGGTCGAGCCGGCCCCATGGATCGGTTCGAAAAGACGAGAAGTCTTCGACCGCGGCGCTGATCACTGGATGCATGACCTGAGTCAGCAAGGCGCGCCCCGCAACCAGCAACGCTCGCCGGTCGAGGCCCAACCGCCAGGCCAGAGACTCGGGGCCGATCGGCGACGCACCGGCAGGCCAAGCAGCGTCGGCGTCCGATTTTGTCGATGAGTTGATCTTGACCTCCGGGCTGCGCTACCGGGCGCCGGAACCGCCCAAGCTGCAGAACCGGATTGCCCCGGATAACCCTATGGCGAACGGGTTTTCGTGATCTCAGCAGCGTCAACAACATCACCTTCCGGACGCCCTCACCCGGTTGACCGGCTGCTTCAGACGCGCCTAAGATACCGCTGTATACAACAGTTGTACGCCGGTATACAGTGGCGTTTCTCCAATCGGTCGATCGGAACCTGCGAGCTGAAGCCCCCGTTTGCCCGGGGACGGATACAGGAGGGCGATCGTGGCCCGCTCGAAGGCGCCAACGGGCGCCACCGCGCATCGCGCGCCCGCGTGGAGGGACACTCGCGGGTGGCTCGACCAGGTCGCCTCGATCGGCCAGTTGCGGGTGCTGAAGGACGTCGACTGGGAGCGCGGCATCGGCGAAGTCACCGAGATCGCCGATCACACAGCGGGATCGCCGGCCTTGCTCTTCGAGCAGATCCCGGGGTACCCGGCCGGCCATCGCGTTCTCGTCAACGCAAACGGCACGCCGGCCAGGCAAGCCGTGACGCTCGGTCTGCCGGCCGACATGGCGAATCATCAAGGTCTTTTCGAGTTCTGGCGTGAGGTGCTGGACGGGCTGACCCCGATCCCTCCGCGCGTCGTTGACGACGGCCCCATCTTGCAGAACCTGGTAGAGGGCGACGCGGTCGACCTCAACGCATTTCCCGTCCCGATCTGGCATCCCGATGACGGCGGCCGCTTCATCGGCACCGCCAGCCTCAATATCGTGCGCGATCCCGATTCTGACTGGGTCAACGTCGGCACGTACCGTAACCAGATCTTCGGCCGTAACACGATGGGCATGTACATCAGCCCCGGCAAGCACGGCTTGCTGGTGCGTGAGAAGTACTTCGATCGCGGTGAACCGTGCCCGGTTGTCGTCGTGGTGGGTGCCGACCCGCTTCTCTTCATGGCTGCATGTGCTGAAGGCATTGCCTACGGCCAGGGCGAACTCGATTGGGCCGGCGGCGTCCGCGGTGAACCGATCGACGTCGTCCGAGGACGGCACACGGGCCTGCCGATACCCGCACACGCCGAGATCGCGATCGAGGGCTGGATGGACCCTGTCGAGCGCCACCATGAAGGCCCGTACGGCGAATGGATGGGCTACTACGCCAGCGGCGCAGGCGAGACGCCGGTCATCAGGGTTGCGGCTATCTACCATCGCGAGGACCCGATTCTCCTTGGTTGCCCGCAAGGCAAGCCGCCGCACGAAGACAACAGATTCCTTGCCTACTTGAAGTCTGCGCTCGTCGAACAGCAGATCCGTGGCGCCGGGATTCCGCGAGTGACAGGGGTGTGGATGCCACCCGAAGCCGGCAACCGGATGATGACGATCGTTGCGGTGGATCAGGCATATCCCGGTCACGCCACGCAGGTTCTGCAGGTTGCGGGCCAGGTCGGTGCCTCGGCCTATGCCGGGCGAATGGCGGTCGTCGTCGATCCGGACATTGATATCTACAGCATGGACGACGTCCTCTGGGCGATGCTCACTCGTGTCGACCCCGAACGCGACGTGAGCGTCGTGCGACGAGCTTGGAGCGGCCCGCTCGACCCGGCGATTCATCCGGACGAGCGCGGCTTCAACTCGCGGCTACTGATCGATGCGACAAAGCCTTGGGAATGGCGTGACCGCTTCTCCGACCCCGTCACCACCGCCGAAGCGGCACGTGCAGCACGCGAGAAGTGGGGATGGGTCTTCGACACGAACGCACCTGCACGCCCGACGTAGCGCAGCTTCTGACCCTGGATCTGCAGGCCAAGACCGAACGGAGAACACAAACGACATGAGCGATTCTGTCGACCTCATCGTAAAGAACGGCACTGTTGTGACGAGTGACGCCACGTTCAAGGCTGATCTCGCGATCAAAGACGGTCGGTTCGTGGCGATCGCAGAGCCTGGTTCGCTGAACCTTGATGCGAACGAGGTCTATGACGCCGCAGGCAAGTATGTGCTCCCCGGCGTCATAGACGGGCACGTTCATTTCCGCGAGCCCGGGCTCGAGTACAAAGAAGACTTCGGATCAGGCTCGCGGGCGGCGGTCGCGGGCGGCGTGACGATGGTGCTCGACATGCCGAACACCAAGCCGGCCACCGACAACGTCGAGCATGTCGAGCTCAAGCGCAAACTCGCAGAAGAGAAGGCGCACTGCGACTTCGGAATTCTCGGTCTCGTCGTTCAGGAGAACGTCGCCGACCTGGTTCCGATGGCACAGGCTGGTGTTGTCGGTTACAAGTGCTTCCTCGGTGAGACCATCGGCAATATTCCGGCGCCCGACGACGGAATGCTGCTCGAGTCCTTCCGCGAGATCGCCAGCGTGGGCCTGCGCGTCGGTTTCCACGCCGAGAACAACGAGATCATGCAGCATCTCATTCGCAAGATCAAAGCGAGTGGTCGCACCGATGCGCTCGCACACGTCGATTCCCGGCCGGCGCTGGCGGAGGTCGAATCGATCCAGCGCATGGGGCTGTTCGCGAAGCATGTCGGCACGAAGGTTCACATCTTCCACCTGTCGTCGAAAGACGGCCTCGACATGATCGACGAGTGGCGCGCGAAGGGCGTCGACTTCACGACAGAGACCGGCGCGCACTACGCCTTCCTCACGTCTGACGACATGCGCACCCTGGGCTCGATGTTGCGCATGAACCCGCCCGTGCGCGAGCCAGGGCACGGCGATGCGCTGGTTGCCGGTCTTGTCGACGGTCGCGTGAACGCCATCGCGACCGACCACTCGCCGCACACCAAGGAAGAAAAGCTCAACGACGACATCTGGAAAGCGATCTCCGGCTTCGCAGGTGTCGAGACCAGCGTGCGGTTGTTCCTGACCTACGCGGTCAACGCCGGCCGCATGACGCTTCAGCAGTACGTGCGTGCGTCGTCCGAAGGGCCGGCCAAGACTTGGGGTCTGTACCCGCGCAAGGGCGCCATTCGGCTCGGTTCTGACGGTGACCTCACCATCATCGATCTCGATAAGAAGGGCGTTATTCGCGAGGCGGAGATGCACGGTAAGAACAACGGCAACCCGTTCGAAGGTCACGAAACCACGGGCATGGCGGTTGCCACGATTGTGCGCGGCACGGTCGTCGCGCGAGACGGCGAGCCCGTCGGCGACCCGATCGGCCGGATGGTCCGGCCGGTCGCCTCAGGTGGCGACAGTGCCGACGCGATGGTCTCAACCGCGGCGCACTGACATCAGCTTCGGGTTGGGGTAGGTCGGCACGTCTACCCCAACCCGAACACACTCACGAACCTCTGAGAGGAGCGGCCGAGGCCGTGCCCGCGTCTTTAGCATTCTTCGAGCCACAGACCGTGGCAGAAGCCGCAAGCATCCTCGACGAGTTCGAGGGTTCAAAAGTCGTGGCAGGCGGCACTGCGTTCACCATCATGCTGCGGCAAGGGCTGATCGACCCGGAGGGCATTGTCAGCCTCAATCGGGTGCCCGACTTGGACCGCATCGACGAAGCCGATGACGGCTTGCGGATTGGCGCGCTGGTCACGCACCGCAGGGTCGAACTCAACCCGATCGTGCAGCGGCGGTTGTCGGTTCTTGCGAGCACCTTCAGCCAAGTGGCGAACGTGCGGGTTCGCAATGCTGCCACTGTCGGCGGCGTCATGGCGGAGTCGGACTATGCGTCCGACCCGCCCACGACCCTGCTGGCGCTTGACGCGGACGTCGAAGTCACGGGCGTTGGCGGGCAGCGGGTCATCCCGGCCCGCGACTTCTTCGTTGCGTTCTATGAAACTGCGCTCACGCCGGATGAGGTCGTGACGGGTATTCGGGTGCCGTGGCTGCCGCACGACGCCGGCTCTGCGTACTGCAAGTACGTAACGCGTTCGTCGGAAGACCGCCCGTGCGTCGGCGTGGCGGCCGTCGTCCGGCTCGAGGCGGATGGCCGCAGTTGTGCCGACCTGCGAGTCGCGGTCGGTGCGGCTGCCGAAACGCCGCAGCGATTGCCCGACGCCGAAGCCGAAGCGGTGGGAGGCGAGCTGTCGAGCGACCGGATTCGGGCGGTAGCAGAGCATTACGCGAGTGCCGTCGACACGCTCGATGACATGCGCGGCTCGGCTTGGTACCGCACTCAGATGGTCCGGGTGTGGGTGCGCCGAGCGATCGAACAAGCACGTGACCAGGCAGCGGTGCTCGTGCGCGCCGACCAAGGAGATTCTCGATGACGGTCGTGGAGAGCAGGCCCCGCTTCTCGGGGATGATCGACGCGCGCGAGCGGGTCACCGGACGCGTGGGCTACACGATCGACATCGAGCTGCCGGGGATGCTGCACGCGAAGCTGCTGAGGAGCATCTCGCCACATGCGCGCATCGCGCGCATCGACACATCGAGAGCGCGCAGCCTGCCCGGTGTCGTGGCCGTCATCACTGGCGCCGACCTCGTCAACCAAGGCGATCTCTTTCCGTGGTACGGCCCGGTGTTTCGCGACCAGCCGGTTCTCGCCGTCGACAAGGTCAGGTTCGTCGGGGAGCCGGTCGCCGCCGTGGCGGCGGTCGACCTCGACACGGCGCGCGAGGCGGTCTCGCTCATCGATGTCGAATACGACGAGCTTCCGGCGGTTTTCGACGTCGACGCAGCGCTGGCCGACGGCGCCCCGATCTTGCATGAGGGCCCGCCGCGACTGGGGCAGACGTTCGCAGACGTCATCGTCAACGCATCGGGCGACAGCAACATTTGCAACCACTTCAAGCTGCGCAAGGGCAACATCGAACAGGGCTTCGCCGAGGCCGACCACGTCTTCGAGGATGTTTTCACCAGCCCGGCGGTGCAGCATGTGCCGTTGGAGACCCACGCATGCGTGGCGCAGGTCAAGGCCGGCCAGGTCACGGTGTGGGCCGGGGCGCAAATCCCGTTCATCGTGCGCACTCAGCTCGCGGAAATCTTCAAGATTCCGGCAACCCGAGTGCGGGTCGTCGTCCCCACTCTCGGTGGCGGATACGGCGGAAAGTGCTACCCCAAGATTGAACCTATTGCGGCTGTGTTGGCGGCCGCCGCGCGTCGTCCGGTCAAGCTTCACCTCACGCGCGAAGAAGAGTTCGTCACGATCACCAAGCACGCGATGCGGATCCGGATGCGGACCGGAGTCCGGGACGACGGAAAGATTGTGGCTCGCCAGAGCATCTGCCACTTCAACACGGGCGCTTACGCCGACATCGGTCCTCGTCTCATCAAGAACGGCGGATACGGAACCGGCGGCCCGCATGCCATCCCGAACGTCTGGGTCGACTCGTACGCCGTGTACACGAATATCGTGCCTGCAGGAGCCTTCCGGGGCTACGGAATCAGCCAGGCCGCGTGGGCCTACGAGACGCAGATGGACATGATTGCCGAGCGCCTCGGTCTCGATCCCTACGCATTCCGGCAGCAGAACCTTCTGCGTGACGGCGACACCGTGATGACCGGTGAGCCGATGGAGGACTCACACTTCGGCGAGCTGCTCGAAACGGCTGCCGACAAGATCGGGTGGGACTTCAACGGCTGGGACGTGCCGCCTGAACGCCACGGAAACAAGGTCCGGGCCAAGGGTCTGTCGTGCATCATCAAGGGCACGGTCACGCCGTCGACGTCCACCGCCGGCGCCAGGCTCAACGACGACGGCAGTCTCGATGTGTTGACCAGCTCCGTCGAGATGGGTCAGGGCGTCAAGACGGCGCTCGCGATTCTGGCTGCAGAGCGGCTTTCGCTTCCGGTGGGCATGGTGTCGGTGTCGGAGCCGGACACCTCCGTTACGCCTTACGACCAGCAGACCAGCTCTAGCCGCTCATCGTTTTCCATGGGTAACGCGGTCGGAATAGCGGTTGACGAAGTTCGCCGGCAGTTGCTCGAGCAGGCTGCAGATCTGCTTGAGGTGGCCGTCGACGACCTCGAGCTGGTCGACGGCGCCGTCCAGGTGGTGGGCATTCCGAAGCCGGCCCTGACATACGGAGAGGTCATTCGGCGCAGTCGCACCGGCAATCTCCTCGGCAACGGAACGTTCGCGACCAAGGGCGGCCTCGATCCTGACACCGGCCAAGGCATCGGCAGCGTGCATTGGCATCAGGCTGCTGCAGCCGCGGAGGTCGAGGTCGACCTCGAGACGGGTCGAGTCGATCTGCTCAACTACCACGCCGGTGTCTACGCAGGTCGCATCATCAACCCGGTTCAGGCCGAACTGCAGACCGAGGGCAATGTCGCCTTCGGTGTCGGGCAGGCGCTTTTCGAGGAAATGATCTTTGACCACGGCCAACTGCAGAACGGCAACCTTGGCGACTACATGATCGCCAGCATCAAGGACATGCCGAAGCAGATCGACCTCAACGTGCTCGAGCACCCGGAGGCTAACGAGATACATGGCATCGGGGAGACGAGCCTGCCGCCGGTGATGCCGGCCATCGGAAACGCGGTGTACCGCGCGACCGGCGTCCGCATCACCGACCTGCCGATCACACCGGAGAAGGTGCTACGGGGTCTCCGCGAACGCGAAGCGCCCGAGGCCAGGAGCGCCGCCGCGGATGGGAGCGCACGATGACTGCGTTGGGGCCTGCGTTGAGCGAGAATCCCGCTATGGCAACGCCGAGGGCCGCCGACGACGACGGCCGGGTCAGCGTGACGCTTCGCGTCAATGGCGCTGAGCACCGGGTGCGGGTGCGGCCACACCACACGCTTCTCGAGGTGCTGCGCGACGATCTCAAACTGATCGGCACCCGCGAGGGCTGCGGGATCGGCATGTGCGGCGCCTGCACGGTGCTCAGTGACGGTGCCCCGGTCTCGAGCTGCCTTCTGCTCGCGGTCCTCGCCGAAAACCGGGAGCTGACCACGGTTGAGGGCCTGGAAGGTCCTGACGGCGGTCTCGATGCGGTGCAGGAGGCGTTCGTCGAACACACCGCTTTCCAGTGCTCGTACTGCACGCCCGGCTTTCTCCTCGCGACGAAGGCGTTGCTGACGGACATCCCCGACGCGTCACCCGAAGAGGTGAAGGATTATCTGGCAGGCAATCTCTGCCGATGCGGAAGTTACGTGAAGATCCTCGACGCCGTGCTCGACGCGCAGCAGCGCGTTCAGTCGGGCCGCACGGGCGCTGAAAGCCAGTAAGAGCGATTACCTCGCAATTCTCGCCAACTATCCTTCGTACGATCGTGCTTGACGGGAGATCTTGATGCCAAACTTCTACGACGAATGGCTTCGGCGCAGCGCCCAGAACGAACACGACGTTCAGCACAGCCCGGCGGTCGCTCGCGGTTCAGAACTGACCTGGCTCGAGACTCAGCACGATTTCCGTACTGCCGTAGTCATCGGTACCGCGAACGGCTTCACCACACAGGGAACTGTGTTGCTGAAGTCCGAGATCCCGGTGGCAGCACACACCGGCTCCCGCTACAACGGCGAGGAGGCGGTTTACATCGAGCAAGGCAGTGGCTTCGCCGTGGTCAACGGCGCGCGCTACGACTTCAAGCCCGGGACGATCCTGCACATCCCCTACCGTGCGGAGCATCAGTTCGTGAACACCGGCGACGATCCAGTTCTCTACGTCACGGCCATGACGACCGAGCTCGATCTGGACGTGAAGCTCGGCCGGTTCGTCCAGCTCACCGAGAAGGGGCACGGCAACGATGAACTGCTCGCCACCCACCCTGTGGAGTCGGGCGACCAGCTCGCGTCGAACGGTCGCCGCATCGCATTGCACGAAGAGCAGCGGCTCGACGAGAACGCACGGCGGGCGGCTGAGCGCATCAAGCGGGAGGCCGAGGGCCGGCCTTATCACGCGCACACGCATGGCGGGATCTGGATCCTCATGGGCGGTCGCGAGACGCAGGTCGTCGAAGACGACCCGATCGAAACCAATGGGTTCGTCGCGAACGGCGTGGCGATGACCCACGTCTTCGAAGAAACGCCGTACACCCGCAGCCACAAACACTCCCACACCGAGGCGTACCTCTACGTGCTCGAGGGCAGCGGCTACTCCGAGATCGACGGGCAGCGCTACCACTGGACCGCCGGCGACGCCGTACATGTTCCGCCGAAGATGACGGTGCACGAGCACTTCAACGACTCTGATCAGCGCACCCGCACGCTGCGTATCGAGTTCGGCATCCGCTACTTCTACGAGTCACTGTGGAACGGGTACAAGAAGGTCGAGATCCGCGAGAGCACGCTGCCCCTGGCCCGTCACGAACATGGCGAGGGCCAGGCACACGAGCACGCTCCCTCGCATTAGCGGCACGCTTACGGATCGACGTCGAGACACTTGATCGCGAGGGCGCACCTTTGGCCTGCTGTTCCCGCGGTCTCGGAGTCGTGCGAGCTCATCGTCAGAAGGCCTCGTCGCGCCGATTGTCTTCACGCGAGGCAGACCGGGAGGGCCCGGGCGGGAAACTCGGCCCGGGCCCTCGCTTGCGCGGCTCGGTGGCTTGCTATTGCATGAGTTTGGCGAATGCGTTGGTGGTCGCGGTCGCCACCTCGGCCTGGGCCGGGGTGTTGATGGGGACTAGCTGGGCGCCGGCCGGCAGTCCAGGCGGGTCGGTGACGTTCTTCTTGAACTCGTACTGGAACCTCGGGGCCTGACCCTGTGGGCTCACGAACCATGCGAACCAGCACGCCGCTGCCTCGGGGTGCGGTGCACCCTTCATGATGACCGCGAAGTAGTCCGCGGTCGGCACCACGTCGAGATACTTGATCGCCACAGGCAAACCATTCGCCTGCTGTTCAGCTGTCTCCGAGTCGTGCGCACTAGTGCCGAGCAGGGCTTCGCCGGATCCGAGCTTTTCCATGCTCGCGGTCGCGCCATTCACGAGGACCGGCTTGTCGACCGACAGGAACTGCTTAAACCAACTCACCGCTTTGTCCTGCCCCCAGGCAATACCGAGCCCGGAGAGATACTTTCCGCGCGGGTCGGTGATGATCTTCCCGGCCCACTTCGGGTTGATTAAGTCCTGCCACGTGTTAGGCAAATCTGAGGGCTTAACGAGGTTGGTGTTGTAGGTAAGGCCCAGCACCTCACGCTCGGTGCGGGCAACCGTGACGCCGTCCTGCGTGAGCAAAAGGTCGGACGGGACACCCAGCTTCGCCCAGTCGACGTTGAGCACGTCGTTCTTGTCGAGCAGCGGCGCAGCGGACGGCAGGTCGCTGTATGTGGTGTCGATGTCGAGCTTGTGTCCGGCCTGCTCCTCCGCGACGACGCGCTGGACCGCCTGCTGTGGCTGGAGCGAAGTAAAGTTGATCTTTATGTTCGGGTACATCTTCTCGAACCCGACGGCCTCTTTCTTGAACTGGTCGTCATCCGTTCCCGCGACATAGTTGAGAACTCCGCCCTCCTTGGTTACTGCGTCGCTGCATGCCTGCTCTCGGGTTACCGAAAGGTCGAACGGCTTGCTTGATGTCGAGGCGCCGGCCGACGACGGTGCTGCGGCCGACGAAGCCGCGGTGACGGGCGCTGCGGCCGAAGACGTACCGCCGGCGGCGTGCGTGCTCGCCGACGAGGCGGTGGACTTTCCGCCGCTGGAACAACTCGCCAACGTCAACGCGGCCACCGCCGCGGTCGCGATCGTCGCCATCCGGCGCGTCCCGAGCATTGAACCAATCATTTGTTCTCTCCCTTAATCCGCGAGAGAGCCCTGGGCGTCGGGCTTCCTTATGTAGGAATCCAAACCATGCCGGCTGATTGGATCCAATGACTGGTTCGAACGGTACATCCGCCTGATGCGCGGGAGAAGTCACGATCTCCTGACCTCACCGCGCTACTGTCAAACGCGGTATGAACCGGCACCGTTGCGACGATCCCTTGAGTCCCCACCTCGCCTTACGACTTCGAAACTGCCCAACCGTTTGCAACGCGGTTGAGCGCCTCCAGCAGTGCGGTTAAAACGACAGCGAGCGCAATGACTACGACCGCGATCGCGAGGACGCCGGTCGTGTCGAACGCACCGTTGAAATTGCTATCGAGGGCCGCCAAGCCGGTGACGGCAATCAGCAACTCACCGTTGAACATGCCTTTGACGGCGCGCCCCATGCCGAGCCGCAGACCTGCGAAGATCTCGGGGCCGGCGCTGCGGAGGGTGACCTGGAAGAATCTCTTGACCTGGCCTGCGCCGAATGCCTGCGCCATCTCGGTCAAGTCGAGATCGGCATGGCTGACCGCAATCCGAGTATTCGCAACGATAAATACCGAGGCGTACAACACGATGACAGCGATCAGCGTCAAGGACGACAGGCCGAAAATCACATAGAGAATCGGGACCATCAAGATGGACGGCGTCGCCATCAGGGCGCTCACATAAACACGTAGCGTGTAGTCGATCCACTTCGAGACCGCCATCAGGGTGCCGATTGTGACGCCGACCACGACCGAAACGGCGTAGCCGATCGCGAGGTTGTGCAAGCTGTCGAGCAGTGGCGTCTTCAGTTTGCCGTCGGCGAAGAGCTTTCCGACCCGGGCGAAGACCGCGTGTGCGGTTGGCAGCCAGTCGTAAAGCTTCAGGAGGCCGAGGATCTCCCAGATGACGACTCCCACGACCAGGCCGGCGCACTCGTAGAGCAGGGCAGTCTTGGAGCCGAATGCGCGGCCGACCGGCGTGGTTCCTTTACCGGCATGCCAGGCGCGCGACACCCGTGTCGTCGTGACGCTCACGACAGCGCACTCCAAATCTTTGTTCGCAGGGCGATGAATGCTTCAGAGGATTCCTGATCACGGGTGCGAGGCCGGGGGAGCATCTCGGTGATCGTGTCGATGACCCGGCCAGGCCTGGTGCCCATGACGATGATGCGGTCGGAAAGGAACAAGGCCTCGTCGACGCTGTGCGTGATGAAGATGACCGTCTTCTTATCGTGCTCCCAGATCCTGACCAGCTCCTCCTGGAGCTTGCGTCGGGTGATCTCGTCGAGACTGCCGAACGGCTCATCCATCAACAAGACATCGGGGTCGACGGTCAGTGCCCGAGCGATGCCGACTCGCTGGCGCATGCCGCCTGAGAGCTCTTGGGGCACGGCGTCGGCCCGGTCGCCGAGACCGACGAGCTCGAGCGCCGCCTGCGCGCGCCTGCGGCGCTCGCTTTTCGAGACGCCGCGCAACTTCAGCCCAAATGCCGCGTTGTCGAGCGTGGTCGCCCAGGGCAGCAGAGTGGGTTCCTGGAAGACGACCGCTCGCTCGGGCCCTGGCCCGGTCACTCGCCGGCCGGCGACCTCGACGATTCCCGAGTCGATCGGTAGCAGGCCGGCCACCGCGCGCAGCAGGCTCGTTTTTCCGCAGCCGCTGGGCCCGACGATGGAGACGAATTCCGACCGACGAACGTCGAAGCTGACGTCGCTGAGAACGCAGATCTCGGTCACTCCGCCGTTCTTGTTCGGCCGGAAGAACGATTTCGAGACGCGGTCGACTCGAACCATGGTGTCGTCGGCCACGCTTGTCTTCCTTCCGTCGTCGCTTTGGACAGCCAATGCGGTTCCGTTGCCGCCGCGTCGGCGGACCCCGACTTCACCGATGGGCATGCAAGCCTCCGGTCAATCGCGTTTGCACCCATTGGAGTGCAGCCATCAGGACTGCCGCTTCGGCAACGATCAGGAAGCAGACGCCGAAGACGTCTGCCGTGTCGAAAGTCGTTTGGTAACCCTCTATGAGCCAGCCAAGGCCGACGGCCAGGTACGTCAACTCGATGAGAAACATGCCAGTGAAGGCGTGGGCGAGGCCCTGACGCAGCCCAACGAAGATGCCCGCGGCGCTCGCGGGCACGATGACTTCGCGCCAGAGCCGAAACCGATCCGCGCCGTACGAGCGTGCCATCGACAACAGCGAGTCAGAGACGGTCATGGACGCCGTACGGCACGGGATGATGACAAAGGTCAGCGCGAACAAGAACATCACACTGACGCGCGCCCAGAAGGTCGGCCCGAAGATGATGATGATCATGGGCATGAAGACCGCGGTCGGAGTTACTACACCGATGTCGACCCAACCCGAAATGAAGGCATCGAACCTGCGGTGGCGCCCGATGAGCAAACCGAACGGGACTCCGATGCCCACTGCGAGGCCGAAGGCGACGAGGAGAGCGCTCTCGCTCGTCCACGCGGCGTTCCAGAACTCTCCCTTGCCGAGCAGCTTGCCGATGGCTGATGCGAACTCGGTGAAACTCGGGATTAGCACGCTTCCGGTGTGGCGGCCGGACGTCGTGGCCTGCCAATAGCCGATTCCGATGGCGCCGACGACAAGTGGTAGCGCGACGGCGGCGATGCGTTCGATCCGCCGCTGTCGCAACCACCTTTGCCCGAGCGTCGACGGGCCGTCACCCGCTTGTGTAGACGAGGCGGGATGTGCCCTCACCGCCCGGTGTAACGACGCCACGTGAACGTACCTCTCGATACAGTCGGCCTCTTAGCAGGACGTCGCCGACGATGGGCCGATCGCGGCAAGCGCTTGCTTCATCGGGCCGTCGTTGACTAGTTGTGTGACGGTGATGTCCTTCGGCAGGAACCCGCCTTGGCCGAACGTCGTCAACGAGTCGGCGATGTTGGAGTCAGCGAGCCCACCGTTCGCGCACCACAACTTGTGCGACACGAAGTAGTTCACAACTCCGCTGACGTCGCCCGATACCGAGTCCTTCAGCAGGCTCTGCGTTGCCGTGATACCGGCGTTTGGATCGGCGTAGATGCTGCGAATCGCCTGCAGTTGTGCGCTCAGGAACGCCACAACCTGGTCGGGGTGCTGCTCGACCATCTCTTTGGTCGTGAGGACGACGTCGCGGCCGATCGTCGGGAAGACCGTTGCGAAGTTGGCGAGCTCGTGGAACTTGTCGCTCCCGGTGGAAAGCACCTGGACCGCATCGCTCGCCTGCAGCGGTGTCGCGTCGAGCTGCCCGGCCACGAGCGCCTGCCGGCGAAGCGTCGAGTCTGGCGTGATGATGGTCTGTGGCTTGACGTTCGGACAGTTCTTCTGGAAGTACAGGTTCACGTATGCGGTCGACACGCCTCCCTTGGAGAACAGGCCGAGCTTCTTGCCGTCGAGCTGTGAGCAGTCAGTGATGGAGTTCTTCGACACGAAGTCCCATTGGTTGTTGGCTCGAGCGCCGATGACCACGATGTTGGGCAGCTTCGCGACCGCGCTGGCGGTCGGCGGCAGGGAGTCGGACAGGAACTGCACCTTGTTCTGTGAGAGCGCCTGCAGCGCGAGGTCGTCGGAGCCGAAGGTGATGCTCTGCTTTACGTCGTAGCTCTTCGACATGGTCTGCATCGCCATCACGAGCGGTAGGTACGCCTCGTCGGGTGTCGAGTTGAAGCCCATCGTCACGCTGGTTGTGCTCTTCGGGGCGGAACTGCTGGCCGGAGCGCTGCTGGCTCCGCCGCCGGCCGAGGCGGTGCTTGACGCGTTGCCCGCAGGTGTCGTGCTCGCGGTGTTACCGGATGGCGACTTGCTGCTGCTGCAAGCCGCGACGGTCAGCAATACCGCGAGGCCCGCACCGATGGCGGCAGCCCGATAACGGCGACGATGGCCCATATCGCGCGCCGCCGCAGTCGTGTAGGTGGTCCCCGAAGAACGGCTCATCATGTGCCACACCCTTTGTGTTGTCAGCAGGATCCAACCTGCGCTGATGATGATCGGCACGCTCTCGTACTCAACTGTGTACCGAAGCGTACATCGGCATGATGGGCTGTCAAGGCACGGTTTTATGACGCTCAGGGGCCGCTTCGCGCGCGGGATTACGCTGCGTGCTGCCCCATTCGCGTGGCGTTCCTCCCCACCGACCTCGCATACTGGCCAAGCGGTACGAATTGGATACATCCGCGCCGACCGACGTCCACGAGGTGCGCGCGGCCGTTGACTGAGAGCATGGAATGCGACAACATGCCGCTGTACACAATGACCGTTCGCGGACTGACCCAACATGGGCGACAAGGGCACCGCGTCGTAACAGCGCACGCATCGACACCGCCGGACACCGCCTGCACCGAGCGCTGGCGGCAACGGACACCGCAGCACCGACACCGCAGCACAGACACCGCAGCACCGACACCGCAGCAACAAGGAGTGGCAATGGCGAAGAGCCTGAGGACGTTTCTCGACGAACTCTCCAAGCACCGGCCTGATGACCTCAAAGAGGTCACGCGTCCCGTCGATGCAGAGCACGAGATCGCCGCGCTCCTTTCGAAGCTGCAGCGCCGGCAGGAGTTTCCCGCCGTCCTCTTTCGCAATGTCGGCGGTTCCGACTACCCCGTCTTGATCAACCTGCATGCGTCGTACGAGCGGATGGCGATCGCCATGGGCGTCGCGGACCTCATCGAGATGCAGCGGGTGCATGCAGAGCGTGAGGCGAACCTGCGCCCGCTGCGCTGGCTCGACCGAGACGGTGACATTCCCGTGCGCGAGGTGGTGCTTCGCGGTGACGAGGCCGATCTCACGAAGCTCCCGTTAACGCATAAGTGCGAAAAGGACGCCGGCAAGTACATCTCCGCCGGCGTCTCGATCATGAAGGAGCGTGACACCGGCCAGGTGAACACCGGCATGTACCGGTTGCAACTCCAGGGTCCACGCCAGCTCGGCTTCATGGTCAACCCGGCGAACCACGGCAGCCACATTCATCGCGACTATGAAGACCACGGCGAGCCGACGCCGATCGCTGTCGTGATCGGCCACCATCCGTGCTTCTATCTCTCATCCGTCGCGAAGGTGCCGGGCCCGGGGCATGAGATGGAGCTCTGCGGCTCCCTGATGGGCGAAGACCTCGAAGTCGTTCGTGGTGAGACGGTCGATCTGCCAGTGCCGGCGCATGCCGAGATCGTGATCGAGGGCTACATGCACCCCGGCAAGCGGCAGTATGAGGGCACCTTCGGCGAGTGGCCCGGTTACTACAACATGGAAGGCCCGCGGCCCTTCATCGAGGTCACGGCGATCACCATGCGCCGCGACGCGATTTGCCAGGACCTCTTCAACGCGCACCCAGAACACACGATCCTCGGGGCTATCCCGCGCATGGGTTCGCTCTACCGGGCGATCCGGCATGTCTGCCCGAACCTCGTCGGCGTGAACTTGCCATGGTCGGGCGGCGGGCGGTCCTTCTGCTACATCTCGCTGAAGAAGCGTGCCGAGGGCGAGCCGACGCAAGCGGCCTTCGCCGCGCTCACCACCGAGCCGAACGTCAAGCACGTGGTGATCGTCGACGACGACATCGACGTCTTCAACGAACAAGAAGTGCTGTGGGCGATGGCCATGCGGTTCCAAGCCGACACCGACATGAAGGTCATCCCGAACGCGCTGGGCGCGCACCTCAACCCGAGCGCGTACGGCTACAACCGGCTCGAGCGCGGCGCGATGGAGACCAAGGTGATCTTCGACTGCACCAAGCCGCTGCCGCCGGTGGAATTCGCCGAGCGCGCGCTCGCCAAGCAGGATCTCGTCGACGCCATCGAGCCGCGAGAGTACGTGCGACCACTCGCGTGGTCGTCGGACGCCGCTCGAAGCGCGCTCAAGAAGTAGGAGAAGGGGCCGGCTCCCGCCGGCCCCTTTCCACTAGCTAGGCGCCGGGGGCGAGGCGGGAGGTCAGGCCCACGCCGAGCGCACGCGGCAGCCCGGCCTCAACGAGGTAGGTGCTCGCGGCTCGGAGATGGGTCGACGACGCGGCCGCGGCGGCCTCGACGTCGTGCCGTTCAATCGCCCGCAGGATCTCTTCGTGCTCAGCCAGCACCTGCTTCGAGCGTTCGGGATCGGAGAACGCCCCGCTGGAGAAGCGGCGCACGAAGTCGCTCAGGTCGGTCGCGAGACGCAACAAAGTCACGCTGCCGGCAGCCTCGTAGATCACGTTGTGGAAGGTCATGTTCGCGTTGATCGTGAGGTCGACGCGGCCCTTGTCGATGGCGTCGCGCATCTGTTCGAGGGCGAGCCGCAGGCGGATCGTGGCCTCGGGTGTGATCCGCACCGCGGCGAGCCGGACGGCGAGCGCATCGAGGGCGTCGCGAACCCGGTACACGTCCTCGATCTCGTTCGGGCCGGGCGCATGCACGATGAGCCCGCGCATCGGATCCGCGACGACCAGCTGCTCGGCAGCGAGCCGCTTGAGTGCCTCGCGAACGGGCGTGCGGCTGACCTCGAACTGCTCTGCCAGGTGAAGCTCGACCAAGCGAGTGTTCGGGTGCAGCTCACCCGTGAGGATCATCTCGCGCAGCCGGCGGTACACCCACTCGCTGCTCGGTAACCCGTCACGCCTGGTGCGCGAGCGGTCTCGGCGGTCGGTAGCCGCCGGCTTGTCCTTCGTTCGGTTCGTCATGGCTCCAGCTTCGGTGTCGTCGCAGCGTGGGGCGCGGTTACGCGTGGTAAGGGTCGGTCTACCCCCGTCGTCCGCGGATGTTTCGTTCTGCGGTGCAGGTCGTCGTGTCGGCGAAGGCCCGTGCCGCGCAGTTGGCTCTCATGGTACGGCCATGTATACCGGCGCGCGCAAAGGACTGGCATGGGCATGTCACGCGCTCGTGGCCGCGGGCGCATTGGGCTTGCCCGATACCGGCTCGCCCGATACATGCGGCAGCAGCTCTTCGCTCCACAGCTCAAGCTGGCGCATGGTCGGGATCACCGGAAAGAGGTACAACACGTCGACGCCGGCGCGACGATACGCGTCGATGGCCGCCCGGACGTCGTCCGCTTCGCCGGTGTGCACCATCTCCAGGAACGGTTTGCGTAGCGTGCCGTAGTAGTGGGTCAGCATCCGCTCGCCGTCCCGCAATTGCGACGGATTCGTGGTGAGCGCGACGTACGCCAGAGCCCCAACTGGGAAATCCGTGCGGCCGGCCGCTGCGGCCGCTGCGCGGACTGCGGGAAGCCGGTTCTCGATCACCGCGATTCCCGGAGCGCCGAAGGTGTAGCCATCGCCGAGCGAAACCGCCCGCTCGATTGAGGCATCCGTGTAGCCGCCGATCCACAACCGCGGGTGCGGACGTTGGAAGGACGCCGGACCGAGCCCCGCGTTCTCTTGGCCACCCTCGGCAGCGGCCGACCAGATCGCGAGCATCCGGGCGAGCTGTTCTTCGAGCCGGCGGCCTCTGGCCCGGAACGGTCGCCCGAAGACCTCGTAGTCTTCCGCCCGGCCGCCGAGGCCGACGCCGAAGTCCAGCCTGCCGCCCGACACCTGATCGATGACCGATGCCTGCTTCGCGACGAGCGCCTCGTCGCGAGTCGGCAGCAACACGACCGTCGTCGCCAGCCGAACCCGCTGAGTCACGGGCGCCGCGACGGCGAGCGTGGCGAGCGGATCCCAAGCATCGGAGTCTGGGCGATCGTGGGCGGCGACCGCGTGGAACCCGGCCTCGTCGGCGACCCGTGCCCAGTCGAGGACGGTCTGCGCGTCAATGGCGTTGCCGAGGTATCCCGGTAGACCTACGCCCAGCTTCATGTCGTCGCTCCCACCCCGCGTCCGCCTGCGTACACCATAGGCGACCGTCAGCATACGTCGGTATGCACCGACAGCCAAGAGTATGCATCGCCGTGATCCCAGCTACGCCACCCGGGCGCCGAGCCCCGAGAAGTCGATCACGTAAAGAGGGTCCGACCCCCCGATGAACGATCTGCAGACCGTTCATCGGGGGGTCGGACCCTCTTTACGTGATCGAACTGCACCC
>Ga0157369_10002971_pt1 | contig 20293 bp, 20 predicted proteins | sample C25metaG_FD_113461 | JGI IMG/M metagenome (GOLD analysis project Ga0157369, IMG submission 113461) | Corn rhizosphere microbial communities from Kellogg Biological Station, Michigan, USA - C2-5 metaG | ecosystem: Host-associated > Plants > Roots > Rhizosphere > Soil | place: USA: Michigan...
TCCTGGGTTCCGGGTTCGTCCTTCGGACGCCCCGGAATGACGAAGCATTACGGCCGGATCAGACTTCCGGCTTGGGCGGGGCGGTGATGACTTCGACGTTGTCGTTCAGCAGATAGGACAGTTCCGACAGGGCTGTGGCGCGTTCGGCCGGATTGGCGGCGGCCTGAACGGCCTGAACCTTCTTGGGCATGTCCTCGGAAATGCCGCGCAGGATGCATTTCAGATCGCCGTCGGTGCCGCGTTCCTTCAGGATCAGGTGGCCCTGCATATCCAGCGCGGCCAACTGTTCGGCCTGGGCCTTGAAGCCGGTGAAGGCCTGGCTGGTGAAGAAGGCGGCGTCGTCGGCGGCCTTGGCGGCGGCCCAACCGTCCACGACAGCCTTCAGGCTGGTCGAGCGCGAGATGATGTCGGCGAACAGCGGCTCGCCCGCCACCGAGATCGGCGCGCCGGGCGCGGCGGCCGGCTGTTCGGCGGCCAAGGCCACCGAGGGATTGGACATCGCCAGGGCGATCGTGAGCGCAAGGCCGCAGGACATGGGGATGACTTCCTGTTTCACCGTCCGCTAGGACGTTGAACCTCTTTACCCTTGACCCGTAAACGAGTGTTTACCCTCTCCAACGCCATCACACCGACCGAGGACGCCATGAGCCGCGACGACGCCTGGAAGACATTCGATCGCACCGCCGCCGAGGCGGGCCAGACCCGGATCGTGGATCAGTTCGCCGCCGATCCTGATCGCTTGGCGCGGATGTCGGTCGAGGCGGCGGGGCTTTATCTGGACCTGTCGAAACAGAGCTGGACCCGCACGGCGTTTGACGCCTGTCTGGACCTGGCGCGCGCCAGCGATGTCGAAGGGCGTCGCGCCGCCCTGTTCGCCGGCGAGGCCGTTAATCTGACGGAGGGACGGGCCGTGCTGCACCCGGCCCTGCGCGCCGCGCCGGGCGCCGACTTCAAGGCCCTGGGCGAGCCGGTCTCGGCCGAGGTGGACGCCGTTCGGGCCGACATGAAAACCTACGCCGACGCGGTGCGGTCGGGCGCCGAGGCGGGCGCGACGGGCAAGACGTTCGAGGCCATCGTCCATGTCGGCATCGGCGGGTCGGACCTGGGGCCGCGCGTCGTCTGGGACGCGCTGCGTCCGCTGGATCCGGCCATCGATCTGCGCTTCGTCGCCAATATCGACCCGCGCGACATGGCCGAGGCTTTGACCGGCCTCGATCCCGAGACCACCCTGGTGGTGGTCGTGTCCAAGACGTTCACGACGCAGGAAACCCTGGCCAACGCCGAGGCGGCCAAGGCCTGGCTGGCGGCGTCGCTGCCCGCCGAGGGGATGACCAAACACTTCATCGGGGTGACGGCGGCGCCGGACAAGGCGGCGGCCTTCGGCTGCGGCCGCACCTTCGCCTTCCGGGACTGGGTCGGCGGCCGCTATTCGCTGTGGTCGGCCGTCAGCCTGTCGTGCGGCATCGCTCTGGGCTGGGACGTGTTCGAACAGATGCTGGCCGGGGCGGCGGCCATGGACGATCATTTCGTCTCGGCTCCGCTGGAGCGGAATGCGCCGATCCTGCTGGCCCTCGCCCAGGTGTTCAATGTCGACGGGCTTCACCGGCCCGCCCGCACCGTGGCCCCCTACGCTCACGCCCTGCGTCGCCTGCCGTCCTTCCTGCAGCAGCTGGAGATGGAGTCGAACGGCAAGCGGGTGCATCGCGACGGCACGCCGGTGACGCGCCAGACCTGCCCCGTCGTCTTCGGCGAGCCGGGCACCAACGGCCAGCACGCCTTCTTCCAGCAAATCCACCAGGGGCCGGAAGTCGTGCCGGCCGAGTTCGTCATCGTCGCCAAGACTCATGAGGACGCGCCGGAGTCGCCGCTCTGGTCCAACGCCCTGGCCCAGGGCCAGGCCCTGATGCTGGGCAAGACGACCGAGGCGGCCAAGGCCGAAGGTCTGGCTCAGGGGTTGTCGGAGGAAGAGGCGACGCGTCTGGCGTCCCACCGCACCTTCACAGGCAACCGGCCTTCGACGGCCATCGTCATGGAGCGGCTGACGCCCCAGACCCTGGGCGCGCTTCTGGCCCTCTATGAACACAAGACCTTTGTCGAGGGCGTGATCTGGGACATCAACAGCTTCGACCAATGGGGCGTCGAACTGGGCAAGGTCCTGGCCAAGGCGATCCTGAAGGACGTGGACGCGGGCGGTCCGTCGGCGGACCTGGATCCGTCCACGGCGGCCCTGATGCGCCGCCTGATGGGCTGACACGAAAAGGGCCCGTCCTTGCCGGACGGGCCCTCCCGATCATTCAGACCATCAAACGCTTACCAGCGGCGGTCGTAGCGGTAGTCGCGATTGTTGCGATAGTCGCGGCGGTCATAGCGCGAGTCGTAACGGCGGCCGTCGTAGCGGTAGTCGTAGCCCGAGCGGCTGCGGTCGATGCCGTGCTCGCGCTCCCAGTGGCCCTGGTTACGGTAGCATTGGCCGCCGCGATAATATTCGCAGCCCGAGCCACGGTTGGACGCTACGGCGCCCAGGGCCGCGCCCGCAAGCGCGCCGCCCGCGATGTAGCTGCCGTCGCCGTTCCCATAGATGGCGCCGGCCAGACCGCCTACGGCGGCGCCGATCAGGGCGTTGCGTCCAGTGTTGTCGCGATCGCGCGATTGGGCGGAAGCCGGAGCGGCCATCAGGCTCAGGGCCACGACGGGGGCGGCGGCGACCGCAGTGATCTTCAGCAGCTTGGACATCTTGGTCTCCTTCTTGGCTTGCCGATCTGCGTTTCCGGGGCGGGAAGGCATCCAGCGTTGAGGCCTTTCTATCGCTCCCAGCTTGAACGACCGCGGAGGTCGGCATTCATTTTCGGTTCATTTGTCACAGAGAATTCGCGCGGCGATCCATCGTCGCCGCTTGACGATGACCCTGCCTCTGCCTAACTCCCGCTCGCGTTAGCACTCTCGCTGGTCGGCTGCCAAAACGGCGATCGCGAGAGCGCCGCACACCGTTTCAAAAACGCCCCGATCCGGGGGTTTTACAGGGAGAAGTCCGATGGCGTTCCGTCCGCTCGGCGACCGCGTGCTGGTCAAGCGCGTTGAAGAAGAATCCAAGACCAAGGGTGGCATCATCATCCCCGACACCGCCAAGGAAAAGCCGCAGGAAGGCGAAGTCGTCTCCGTCGGTCCTGGCGCCCGTGACGACCAAGGCAAGGTCAATGCTCTTGAGCTGAAGGCCGGCGACCGCATCCTGTTCGGCAAGTGGTCGGGCACGGAAGTGAAGATCGACGGCGAAGACCTGATCATCATGAAGGAATCCGACGTCCTGGGCGTGCTGTCCTAAGCACCCGACGTCCGACGTTCCTCAATTAATCCATATAGATAGGAGCTGCCCGCATGGCCGCTAAAATCGTACACTTCAACACCGACGCGCGCGACAAGATGCTGCGCGGCGTCAACGTGCTCGCCAACGCCGTCAAGGTGACGCTGGGTCCCAAGGGCCGCAACGTCGTGATCCAGAAGTCCTTCGGCGCTCCGCGCTCGACCAAGGACGGCGTGTCGGTCGCCAAAGAGATCGAGCTGGAAGACGCCTTCGAGAACATGGGCGCCCAGATGATCCGCGAAGTCGCTTCGAAGACGAACGACAAGGCGGGCGACGGCACCACCACCGCGACCGTTCTGGCTCAAGCCATCGTGCAAGAGGGCCTGAAGGCCGTCGCCGCCGGCATGAACCCGATGGATCTGAAGCGCGGCATCGACAAGGCTGTCGGCCTGGTGCTGGAAGAGATCAAGTCGAACTCCAAGCCGGTCTCCAACAACTCGGAAATCGCCCAGGTCGGCACCATCTCGGCCAACGGGGACTCGGAAATCGGTGAGCTGATCGCCCAGGCGATGGCCAAGGTCGGCAACGAAGGCGTCATCACCGTTGAGGAAGCCAAGACCGCCGACACCACCGTCGACGTCGTCGAAGGCATGCAGTTCGACCGTGGCTACCTGTCGCCTTACTTCATCACCAACGCCGACAAGATGGAGGCCCAACTCGAAGAGCCGCTCATCCTGCTGTTCGAGAAGAAGCTGACCTCGCTGCAAGCCATGCTGCCGATCCTGGAAGCCGTGGTGCAGTCGGGCCGTCCGCTGCTGATCATCGCCGAGGACATCGAAGGCGAAGCCCTGGCGACCCTGGTCGTCAACAAGCTGCGTGGCGGCCTGCGCGTCGCCGCCGTCAAGGCTCCGGGCTTCGGCGATCGCCGCAAGGCCATGCTGGAAGACATCGCCATCCTGACGGGCGGCCAGGTCATCTCGGAAGACCTGGGCATCAAGCTTGAGAGCGTCACCATCGACATGCTCGGCAAGGCCAAGAAGGTCACCATCACCAAGGACGACACCACCATCGTCGAAGGCGTCGGCGGCAAGGACGAGATCGAAGCCCGCGTGGCCCAGATCAAGCGCCAGATCGAAGACACCACCTCCGACTACGACAAGGAAAAGCTGCAGGAACGTCTGGCCAAGCTGGCCGGCGGCGTCGCGGTTCTTCGCGTCGGCGGTTCAACCGAAGTCGAAGTGAAGGAAAAGAAGGACCGCGTCGACGACGCCCTGAACGCCACGCGCGCCGCGGCTGACGAAGGCATCGTCCCGGGCGGCGGCATCGCCCTGCTGAAGGCCTCCAAGATCCTGGCCGACGTCAAGGGCGACAACGCCGACCAGAACGCCGGCATCGCGATCATCCGTCGCGCCCTGCAGGCTCCGATCCGCCAGATCGCCGAAAACTCCGGCGTCGAAGGCTCGATCGTGGTCGGCAAGGTGCTGGAGAACGGCGACGCTTCGTTCGGCTTCAACGCTCAGACCGAAGAATACGGCGACCTGGTGCAGATGGGCGTCATCGACCCCGCCAAGGTCGTCCGCACGGCCCTGCAAGACGCCGCTTCGGTGGCCGGCATCCTGATCACGACGGAAGCCGCCGTCGCCGACGCCCCCAAGAAGTCGGGCGGCGCCTCGGCCCCCGACATGGGCGGCATGGGCGGCATGGGCGGCATGGACTTCTAAGTCCAAGCTGACCGACGCTGAAATGCAGAAGGGCGGGACCGCAAGGTCCCGCCCTTTTCGTTTGCCTATCCTCGCTGCGAAGCGGGGAAGGGGTGGGCTGTTTCAGAACTCCGAAATCGCGCCCGGTTTCCGCGAACGCGTCTTCAACCACATGACGCCCAGGAGATCCGAGACCGACGCCCGCAGTCGGCCCCAGTTGGTGTATTTCGAGCGGCCGACCTCGCGGTGGCGGTGGTCCACGTCGAGGTATTGGTTCTTGAACCCCTCGCGGATCATCAGCGCCGGCAGATAGCGGTGGATGTGATCGAAGTAGGGCAGGCGCAGGAAGACGTCGCGGCGGAAGGCTTTCAGACCGCAGCCGGTGTCGTCGGCGTCGTCGCCCAGCAGTTTGCGGCGGATGCGGTTGGCCCAGATCGAGGCCTGGCGTTTGGCCTCTGTGTCCTGGCGTTTGGCGCGACGACCGCCGACCAGGCCCACGTCGCCGGGAGCGGCCAGAAGCGCATCGACCAGGCGGGGCGCATCGGCCGGCGGGTTCTGACCGTCGCCGTCCATCGTCACCACGACCGGCGCGCGCGCGGCCAGGACGCCGGTTCGAACCGCGCGGCTCTGGCCCGCATTGGTCCCGTGGGCCAGGACGCGCAGCGCCGGCAGTTCGGCCATGGCGGCCTTCAGCTCGGCCAGGGTCGCGTCCCTGGACGCATCGTCCACGAAGATCATCTCGTACGAACGGCCGGCGAAGGCGGCGGCGATCTCGCGCGCCAGGGGCACGGCGGCGCCCGCCTCGTCATGGACGGGAACGACGACGGAGATTTCGGGCGTTTCGGGGGTCATCGGCGCTCCATAGAGCATGATCGTTTCCGACGGAACTGCGCAGCGGTTCCGCCGGAAACGTGAATCACGCTCGGATACAAGCCCAGATCGGCGGCTTAGGGGAGACGGCTGACGACGGCGCGGTCCGCGTGTAAGGAGTCTGGAATGAAGACTTTCGATCTGGATGGCCGTATCGCCGGCTGGCGCGGGCCGGTTCTCGCGGCCCTGCTGACGCTGATCGCCGGCCTGCCGGGCCTGCTGCTGCTGCCGCCGCTGGATCGCGACGAGAGCCGCTTCGCCCAGGCCACGTCCCAGATGCTGGAAAGCGGCGACTATGTCGACATCCGCTATCAGGACGAGCCGCGCTGGAAAAAGCCGGTCGGCATCTACTGGATGCAGGCGATCGCCGTGGGCCTGACTTCGGATTTCGAGGACCGCGAAATCGCCCCCTATCGCATCCCGTCCCTGCTGGGCGCCATGCTGGCGGCCTGGGCCGTGGCCTGGGCGGGCTCGGCCATGCTGGGCGGGCGGGTCGGCTTCTTCGGCGGGGCCATCATGGGGGCGACCTTCCTGCTGTCGACCGAGGCGGGGATCGCCAAGACCGACGCCATGCTGTGCGGGGCGACGACCCTGGCCATGGCGGCATTGGCCCGCATCTATATGGCGACGAAGGCGGGCGAACGACCGATCCGGCCGCACAAGCTGCTGTTCTGGATCGGGATCGGTCTGTCGATCCTGATCAAGGGACCGATCGGGTTCCTGGTCGTGGCCCTGGCCATCATCGCCCTGTCGATCTGGGATCGGAACATCAAATGGCTGTATCGCCTCGGCTGGGGATGGGGCCTGCCTCTGGTCGCCCTGATGGTTGGCCCATGGGCGATCGCCATCACCATCGCCACCGACGGCGGCTTCTGGCGCGAGGCCATCGGCGGGGACCTGGCGCCCAAGATCGCCGGCGCGCACGAAAGCCATTCGGGCTTCCCCGGCATGTATCTGCTGCTGGCGCCCCTGCTGTTCTTCCCCTCGACCCTGCTGTTGCCTGCCGCCGTCTCGACGGGCTGGAGCCGGCGGGCCGAGCCGGCGATCCGGTTCCTGGTCTGTTGGCTGGTTCCCGGCTGGTTGATGTTCGAACTGGCCCCGACCAAGCTGTGGCACTACACCCTGCCGACCTTCGGGGCGCTGGCCCTGCTGGCGGCCGCCGCCCTGGCCCAGCCGATCGGCAAGGTGTCGCGCATCACCGGCGCGGTCCTGGGCGCGTTCGCGGCCCTGCTGGTCATCGGCATCACCGTCTATGGACTGACCGTCTATGGCACCTCGACGGCCCAGACCTGGGCGGCGCTGACCGTGGTGATGGCGCTGGCGGCAGGGGCGATGGGGGGCTTCCTGCTGCTGAACCGCGCGCCGGTCGCAGCCCTGGTCGCCTCGCTGGCCTTCGGGATCACAGCTCATGCGGCGCTTGCCGGCACCATCCGCCAGCTGCGCCCTCTGGCCGTCGCGCCCCAGTTGGAGAAGGCGCTTGAGGCGGCGGACCTGCACCCGCGTCAGGGGCGCACGCCGGGGCCGGTGGCGATCACCGGCTTCCATGAACCCAGCTTCGTCTTCCTGACCGGGCGAGACACCGACCTGACCGACGCCCAAGGCGCGGCCGAGGCCCTGGCCGAGGGGCGGCCCGCCATCGTCGAAGGACGCGACGCAGACGCCTTCCGCGCGGCGGCGGCGCGTCTGGGCGTGTCGGGTCGCGCGGTCGGGGTGGTCAACGGCTACAACTATTCGGGCGGGGACGAAGTCAGCCTGACCGTCTATGCGCCGCCGCCCCGGAATGGGAACGCCGCAGCGGGCGCCGAGTGATGGGCCGCTTCATCCAGATCGTCGAGGTCGGTCCACGCGACGGATTGCAGAACGAAAAGGCGGTGCTTGAGCCCGCCGTCCGCGCCGATCTCGTGCGACGGCTCGAGCAGGCGGGGGCGAAACGGATCGAGGCCGTCTCCTTCGTCCATCCCAAATATGTGCCGCAGATGGCCGGCGCCGAGGAGGTCATGGCCGCCCTGCCGCACGAGGCGGGCCGCAGCCGCATCGGCCTGGTGTTGAACGGCAAGGGCTATGACCGGGCGCTGGCGACCGGGGTGGACGAGGTCAATGTCTCGGTCGCCGCCACCGACGGCTTCGGCCTGAAGAACCAGGGTCTTGCGGTGAAGGATCAACTGGCCATGCTGGGCGAGATCGTCGCCCGACGGCACAATGCCGAGGCCAGCGAGGGCGCGCCGTCGTTGTCGGCCATGATCTCCTGCGTCTGGGGCTGTCCGTTCGACGGCGAGGTGTCCGTCGATCAGGTCGCGGACATGGTCGGCGCCATCGCCGAGATGGGCGTCGGCGAAATCGGCCTGGCCGACACCATTGGCGCGGGCGATCCCTGGGCCGTGACGAAGAAGGTCGAGGCGGCCAGGGCGGCCGCGCCCGACGCGACCCTGCGCCTGCATTTCCACGACACCCGCAACACCGGCCTGGCCAACGCCTACGCCGGCGTCGAGGCCGGGATCGACGTGCTGGACGCTTCGGTCGGGGGGATTGGCGGCTGTCCGTTCGCGCCGGGCGCCACGGGAAACATCGCCACCGAGGACCTGGTCTATATGCTGGCGCGCGGCGGGTTCGAGACCGGCTATGACCTGGACGCCCTGATCGCGACGGCGCGCTGGATCGGCGAGGCCATCGGCCGGCCGGCGCCGTCGGCGCTCAGCCGGGCAGGCGGATTTCCCAAGGCTTGAACCTTTGTGGCGGCGTTTCGAAAACGGCGCTAAATCAGGGTGAACAGGCGTAGCCGTTGGACCGGCTGCGCAGAGGACCGTCCATGCTGCTCGCCATTCCGCTGCTGCTGATCCCGGTGGTGCTCTACAATATCGTGGTGCTGTTCGGCGCGCCGAGCGGGGCGGGGATGGTGCAGGCGGACGTGCTGCTGCGCGATCCGCTGTTCTCCGTCACCATGACCTCGGGCGCGCAATGGGTGATCGGGTCGGGCGATATGATCCTGTTTCTCGGCTTGATCCTGCTGTTCTTCGAGCTGGTGAAATCCACCTCCAGCCAGCGGATCGCCATCATCAATCACGCCCTGTCGATGATCCTGTTCATCGCCGTACTGGTGGAGTTCCTGTTGCTGCCCGGCTTTGCGACCTCGACCTTCTTCTTGATCGTGATCATGATCCTGCTGGACGTGCTGGCCGGCTTCATCGTGACGATCATTTCGTCCCGCAAGGATTTCGATTTCGGCGGGACGTGAGCTTAACGGCTCTAGCAGGCCGCGCCTACGAACCACGGCCTCAAGTCGCGCAAGCCGCGATAGCCCTAAGAGAAAGCCGTAATGATCAGGGCGACGACGGCGACGTCGAAAACCTTGGAGGCGAGGGCGAAGACGGGCATGGGCGGGTCCGGCTGAAGGCGTTCTGTCTCGCCTCCAGCAAACCCCATGCCGCTGCGTCAGATGTCGGTCTTTGCCGTCTTGCCCGTCGTCGGGCGACGCTCGGCCGCGCCCGAATATTCGGCTCCGAGATAGGCGGAGCGCGCCGCATCCAGCACCGGCGGGCCGCCGCGCAGGCCGCGCTTCTGGCCGGTCTGGCCCATCTGCTGGGCGACGAAGGCGGCGGCGCCGGGCTCGGGCGCCGGGGGGACGGCAGCTCTTGCCGGGGCAGGCGGGGGCTCGGCGACCTCGGGCGCATCGACTGGAACCAGCGCGCGCGAGGCCGAACGGGCGCGCCGCTCGCGCTCGCGGCGTTCGCCTTCGCGACGATCCACGCGCTCCGGCCCGCCTACCGCCTGGATCCGGTCGGTCATTTGGTCTTGCCGCCCGCCAGCTTGTCGATCTGGCGGCGCATCTCGTCCATCTGGCGGCGCATTTCGTCCAGAGCGTCGGGCGCCTCGGCGGGCGGGGTTGCGTCCGGCTTGGCTTCGGGCGCCGCCGTCGGTTCGGCGCGGGGATAGCCGAAGGCCGGGAACATCTGCATGGCCCGCTCGAACATGGCCATGTTCGCCTTGGCCGTCTCCTCGATCAGAGTCGCGCCCGAACCGCCGCCGAAGGCGCGGCCGATCTGGCTGGCGAACTGTTCCTGCTGGCGGCCGAAGTTGGCCAGCGACATCTCCAGATAGGAAGGCAGGACCCCCTGCATCGAGCCGCCGTAGAAGCCGATCAGCTGGCGCAGGAACTGGACGGGCAGCAAGGCCTCGCCCCGGCTCTCTTCCTCGAAGATGATCTGGGTCAGGATCTGGCGAGTCAGGTCGTCGTTGGTCTTGGCGTCATAGACGACGAAATCGACGCCCTCGCGCACCATGGCGGCCAGGTCCTCCAGCGTCACATAGGTGCTGGTCCGCGTGTTGTAGAGACGGCGGTTCGCATACTTCTTGATGACGACCGCGTTCGCCTCGTTCTTGTTTCCACCCTTGGTTTTTTCGTCAGCCACGCTTGTTCTCGCGATGTTGCAACGCGTCACTATCCTCTGTTGCGACGCGATGCGCCAGAGGGCGTCGATGGGCCGCGGACGGACGGTCGATCAGTGGCTCATCGCGGGGGCCAGGACGACGCCGACGAGGACAGCTGTCCAGTGGACGGTCGCGCCGGTGACGACGAAGCCATGCCAGATGGCCCGACGAAACTTCACGCGCGGGCTGATGAAGACGAAGACGCCGGCTGTGTAGATCAGGCCGCCGATCACCAGCAGAGCCAGGGCGATCGGATGCACCGTCTCGACCATCGGCTTCAGGGCCGCGACGGCCAGCCAGCCGAAGACGACATAGACGCCGCTCCAGAACTTGTCCGAGATGCGGGGCGCGAACAGCTTCACCCCGGCGCCGAGGAAGGCCAGGGTCCAGATCAGAGTGGTGAAGCCGACGGCCCACAGGCCCTCGAATCGCTGGGTGGTGAAGGGGGTGTAGCTGCCGGCGATCATCAGGAAGATCGCCGCCTCGTCCAGCCGCCTCAGCACGGGCCGCGCGGCGCAGGGGTTTGTCCAGTTGTAGATGGTCGAGGCCGTCAGCATGCCGACGAGGCACAGGGCGTAGATGGCGGTGGCCATCACGCCGCCGATCCCCGCATAGACGCCCGCCAGACCCGCCAGGATGATGCCGCCGACCGCCGCCAGCATCAGGCCGACCACATGGACCCACAGGTCCGCCAGCTTCTCCGCGCGGGTCGGATAGTGGTCGATCATGTCCAGTTCGTCCGGCGTGCAGACGTGGGTGACGAGACGTTTCAACGTGCGAAGCATGGCCCTTCCAATCCGTGGATCGCGCCTATCGTTCCCGGACAATGCGCCGACAGGGTGACGATTGGCTGAATCGGGCCGCGTTCGCGTCGTCGCAGGTGACGAAGCCGTTGCGATGGGGCAAAACAGCCACGCCGAGTTATTCTCCAGAGAGTGAAATCCCATGACCGACGTCGTCATCGTTTCCGCCGCGCGCACGCCGGTCGGCTCCTTCCTGGGCGCCCTGTCGTCCCTGCCGGCGTCCAAACTGGGCGAGATCGCCATCAAGGCGGCGCTGGAGCGGGCCGGCGTCTCGGGCGACGAGGTGGACGAGGTGATCCTGGGTCATGTGCTGCAGGCGGCCGCCGGTCAGGGCCCTGCGCGCCAGGCCGCCGTGGGCGCGGGCGTTCGAAAGGAAGCCGCCGCCTGGAGCCTGAACCAGATCTGCGGCTCGGGCCTGCGCGCCGTCGCCATCGCCGCCCAGCAGATCGCTCTGGGCGACGTCAAGATCGTCGTCGCCGGCGGTCAGGAGAGCATGAGCCAGGCGCCGCACGCCCAGCAGCTTCGCAATGGTCACAAGATGGGCGACGTCGCCCTGGTCGACACCATGGTCAAGGACGGCCTGTGGGACGCCTTCAACGGCTATCACATGGGGCAGACGGCCCAGAACATCGCCGACAAATGGTCCATCAGCCGCGAGGCGCAGGACGAGTTCGGTCTGGCCAGCCAGCACAAGGCCGAGGCGGCCCAGAACGCCGGCAAGTTCGATGACGAGATCGTTCCTGTCGTCATCCCCGGCCGCAAGGGCGATGTGACGGTCGACAAAGACGAATACATCCGCCACGGCGCGACGCTGGAACTGATGCAGAAGCTCAAACCGGCCTTCGCCAAGGACGGCAGCGTCACCGCCGCCAATGCGTCCGGGCTGAACGACGGGGCCGCCGCCCTGGTGCTGATGAGCGCCGATGAGGCCAAGGCGCGCGGGCTGGAGCCGCTGGCCCGCATCGCCTCCTACGCCACCGCCGGCGTCGATCCGTCGATCATGGGGACCGGCCCGATCCCGGCATCCAAGAAGGCGCTGGAGAAGGCGGGCTGGAGCGTCACCGATCTGGATCTGGTCGAGTCCAATGAGGCCTTCGCCGCCCAAAGCCTGTGCGTGGTCAAGGAGCTGGGTCTCGACCCGGCCAAGGTCAACGTCAACGGCGGCGCCATCGCCATCGGCCACCCGATCGGCGCCTCGGGCGCGCGCATCCTGACGACGCTTCTGTTCGAGATGAAGCGGTCGGGCGCGAAGAAGGGCCTGGCGACCCTGTGCATCGGCGGCGGCATGGGCGTGGCGATGTGCGTCGAGCGCGCGTGATTTTCTAAGTCCTTCTCCCCGTGGGAGAAGGTGGCCGGGCGGAGCCCGGTCGGATGAGGGTCGGATGGTGGGCCAGATCGCACCACCCGACCCTCACCCTTTCGCGAGGCCGATCGCCTGACGGCTGGCTCTCGGACGCTCAAGCCCTCTCCCACCGGGAGAGGGCGGCGATTTTCAGTCCGCCGCGGGATATTCGAACGGATCGCTCGGCGTGGGCTGGGTCGGCAGCGGCATGCGCGGCAGGGGCTCGTCGCGATTGGCGGCGTTCAGCAGGAAGCTGGCCAGGATGACGGCCGCCTGACGCAGGTCGTCGGCCTTCAGGTGGTCGTAGCTGTCGATGCTGGTGTGGTGCAGGCGGCTGGAATAGTCGAGCGGGTCCTGGATGAACTGATATCCCGGCACGCCGACGGTCTGCATATAGACGTGGTCGGTGCCGCCGGAGTTGCGCAGCGAGACCGTTGTCGCGCCCATGCTGGCGAAGGGCGCCAGCCACTCCTGGAAGATCGGGGCGGCGGCGACATTGCCCTCGGCGTTGATGCCGCGAATCTTGCCCGAGCCGTTGTCCAGATTGAAATAGGCGACCAGATCGCGATAGCCGGCGCGCGGCTCGATCGGCCAGCGGCTGCGCCAGGTGCGGTTGTCCGGCAGGCCCGCCAGCGCCGGATCGTTCGATGCAGCCCGCGTCGCCAGATGCCGGTCGACATAGGCCAGCGAGCCCAGGATGCCTTGCTCCTCGCCGTTCCACAGGGCGAAACGGATGGTGCGCTTGGGCTTGACGTTCAGGGCCTTCAGGATGCGCGCGGCCTCCATGACCACCGCGCTGCCCGCGGCGTTGTCGACCGCGCCGTCCGAGGCGACCCAGCTGTCCAGATGGGCGCCGGCCATGACGTATTCGGTGCCGCGCGCCGTGCCGGGGATGTCGGCCAGGATGTTGTAGGCGTTGACGTCCTCGTCGTGGAAGCGGACCTCGCTCATCAGCTCCAGCGTCGGCGGGGCGTCGGTCAGGGCCAGACGCGCCAGACGGCGATAATCCTCGGCCGCCAGCTCCATCCCCGCCAGCTTGGGCGTGGCGCCGACCTGATAGGTGTAGCCCGTGCCGTGCAGCAGGCCCCCGTCGCGCTGGGAAATCCGCACCCAGGCCAGGGCGCCCTGTTCGGCCAGGAAGGCGTCCAGCTGATTGGCGAAGTTGACGGTCTTCAGCGACCGTTCGATGGCGGCCGGCGAATGCTGCGGCTGATTATAGGTGTTGCGCTCGGTCAGTTCGGCGCTGGTCCAGCGGCGGAAGGCCGGCTCGGTCGGCTCCGACCCCGTGCCCGGCTGGGACAGCATGACGATCTTGCCCGCCAGCTTGCCGCGCCATTTGTCGAAATCCTCGACCTTGGAGATCGGAGCGACGATCACGCCGCCGCTGATCACGCCATTGGTCGAGGGCGTCCAGGCGACCGGGATGGCGCGCAGATCCAGCGGGCGCGGCGCGGTCATGCGGGCGCTGGAGCGGACGATGGACCAGCCCCGGCCGAACTCGAACCCTTCGGCGCGCACGTCGGACAGGCCGTAGTCGCGGAACTGCTGCTGCGCCCAGCGTTCGGCCTCGCGCATCTGGGGCGAGTTGGTCATCCGCCCGCCGATCCGGTCGGTCAGATAGGCGGCGGTCTGCATCACCTGGCTGTGGTTCAGCCCCTGATCGATGATGCCGTTGACGGCGACGCGGTCCACCGACTGGGCGGCGACCGGCGTGGCGAAAAGAGCGGCGGCGGAGACGAAGGCGAGCAGACGCGACATGGATTTCCCCAAGAAAGCCCGATGGCTGAACAGGCGCGCATCTGATGTGATCCGGTCGCGGAGTGCAAACCGCAAACGGCGTCTAGGCCGCGACGATCAGCCCCATGTTCACCCCCAGGGGCCGCGCGGCTCGCTAGGCGTCGTCGGGACGCCCGTGGTCGTAAAACCGGCGGCCGGTCGCGGCTGGGTCAGGTCCGGCGTTCGGGCGCGCTGCATGCCCATCTTCGCGCCGAGCTCCATCAAGGCCCGGACGCGGTTGCCCGTCGCCGGATGGGTCGAGAACAGATTGTCCGCCCCACGGCCCGCCAGCGGATTGATGATGAACATCTGACCCGAGGCCGGATTGCGCTCGGCCGTCTGATTGGTGATCCGCCGGGCGTAGGCGTCGATCTTCTGCAGGGCCGAAGCCAGGGCCTGGGGATCGCCGGCGATCTCGGCGCCGACGCGGTCGGCCTCATATTCGCGACCCCTGCTGATGGCCATCTGCACCAGGCCGGCGGCCATGGGGGCCAGCAGCATCAGGGCGATCGTGCCGATGATCCCGCCCGGTCGCTCGCGGTCGTTGCCGCCGAAGAACAGGGCGAAGTTGGCGAGCGCCGCGATGGCGCCCGCGATGGTCGCCGTCACCGTCATGATCAGGGTGTCGCGGTTCTTCACATGGGCCAGCTCGTGCGCCATCACCCCGCGCACCTCCTCGCGCGTCAGCATGTCTAGCAGGCCGGTGGTGGCGCAGACGGCGGCGTTCTCGGGGTTTCGGCCCGTGGCGAAGGCGTTGGGCTGGTCGTTGGGAATGATGGCGACCTGCGGCTGGGGCAGGCCGGCGTCGCGGGCCATCTGGCGCACGTCGGCGACGTAGTTGCGGACCACGGCGTTGGGGTGCTGCTCGTCGACCGGCTGGGCTCGGTACATCTTCAGCACGATCTTGTCGGCGTTCCAGTAGCTGAACAGATTCATCCCGCCGGCGAACAGCAGGGCGATCGCCATGCCCGGGCCGCGACCGATCATATAGCCGACCCCTGCGAACAGGGCTGTCATCGCCGCCAACAGAATGAAGGTCTTCAGATGGTTCATCGCGGTTCCATTCCCGATCCGTCTGGCGTCACGGGCTTGAACCTCTATTTGAGAGAAGGCGCATCAAGCCTCAAGGGAGCCGCCCTGTGACCGAACATCCCACCCTCGCGCCGAATGACGCCGACGAAACGCCGGCTGCGCCGCCCGTCTTCAATGCCGACGTGCCCCACGCCACGCCTGAACGGCCGCTCAGCGAGGCCGCGCGGCGCGCGCTTCAGGAAGCGGCGGATCGTCGCGCGGCGGAAACGACGGTTCAGGCGGACACGGAATATGGCGGTCCGACCGGTCCCGAACCGACCCGTTTCGGCGACTGGGAGAAGAAGGGTCTGGCGATCGATTTCTGACGCTTCGACCCTGCTGCGCCGGGCAAAAGGTTAACGACGCCTTAAGAAACAGGCGCCGGACTTGCCACGGTCGGGACAACTCAGAGGAGTCTGTCCCGTGACGATACAGTCGATACTTACCGCCGCGTCGGCGGCTCTGCTGCTTTCCGCAGCGCCCGCTCTGGCCGGTGGTCCCGGCCACGGTGGTTATGGCGGCCATCCCGGTGGTGGCTGCGGCGGGGGATGCGGCGGCGGTGGTCACTATGGCGGCGGCAACTACAACGCCAACCACAACGTCAATGTGAACGTGAACGGCGGCGCCTACGCCAATGCCAACGCCAACGCCTATGCGAGCGCCTCCAGCTATTCGGCGAGCAGCGCCCGGTCCTATTCCAGCGCGTCCAGCTTCCAGCGCGGCTATGTCGGCGGCGGCACGACCTATGTCGGAAGCGGCGGCTATTCGGACGGCTATTACGGCGGCGGCTATGTCGGCGGCGTCAGCGCGACCTCGGTCCTGGTCGGTCGTCCTCCGGTCAGCGCTCCGGTCGGTTATCCGGTCTATGGTTTCGGCCGCGACTATATCGGCTGGCGTCCGTATCCGGGCCGTCCGGTCGACTGCAACTGCCGTCCGCCCGTTCGTCCGCCGGTTCGCTACGAACAGCGCTATGAGCAGCGTTACGAGCAGAGCTACGTCGATCAGCCGCCGGTCTATATTCAGGCGCCGCCTGTCCAGATCGCGCCGCAGCGCATCTATGTCGCGCCTTCGCAGGTCAGCATGGCCCCGCCCCAGATCGAGATGGGACCGCCCACCTATATCGAACAGCCGCCCATCTATGTGCAGGCGCCGCCGGTGAACATCGGGCCGCAACGCGTCCAGGTGGCTCCGTCGCAGGTGAACCTGGCCCCGGCCCAGGTCGATGTCGGCCCGCCCGTCTATGTCGATCAGGCCCCGGTCTATGTGCAGTCGGCGCCCGTCAACATCGGCCCGCAACGCGTTCAGGTCGCCCCGGCCCAGGTCAATGTCGCGCCCGCCCAGGTCGAGGTCGGCGGCCCGGTCTATGTCGATCAGTCGCCGGTCTATGTGCAGTCCGCGCCGGTCAATGTGGCCCCGGCCCAGGTCTATGTCGCGCCGCCCGAAGTGAACACGGCCCCGCCGCCGCCTCCTCCGCCCCCGCCGCCGTCGGGCTACTACGGCGACCTGCCGCCGCCCGAGGCGCCTGCGCCCCACGCCCCGCCGCGTCACGGCTACGCCCAGGAACCGGGCGAGCGCGGCTGATCGCCTCGCGCTGGAACAACTGAAGACGAACGGTCGCCCTGGTCTGTCTCAGATCAGGGCGATCTGCCGTGCGATCTCTTGCGCGGCCGCGCGTGGATCGCTCGAGGCCGTGATCGGCCGGCCGATCACTAGATGGGTGGCCCCGGCCTGAAGCGCCGCCTCGGGCGTCGCCGCCCGCGCCTGGTCGTTCAGCGCGGAGCCGACCGGTCGCACGCCGGGCGTGACGATCAGAAAGTCTGGCCGGCCCGCCTCGACCGCCAGAGCACGAGCGCGCGCCGCCTCATGCGGGCTGGAGACGACGCCGTCGATCCCAGCCTCCAGCGCCTGCCGCACGCGCTGCTCGACCAGATCGGCCGGCGACAGGCTGTGGTCGTCGGCGGACAGGTCCTCGGCCGTCAGGCTGGTCAGGACCGTAACCCCCAGCACCTTCATCTTCGATCCGGCCGCGCCGCGCGCCGCCGCCGCCATCACCTGCGGACGCGCATGGACGGTCAGCAGGTCGCAGTCGGCGTCCGCCAGGTTGGCCGTCGCCTTCTCCACGGTCGCGCCGATGTCGTGCAGCTTCCAGTCCAGGAAGATCTTTCGCCCTTGCGCCTTCAGGTCGCGCGCCAGGTCCATGCCGCCGACGGCGAAAAGTTGGAGCCCGATCTTGTAGAAGCCGACCGCGTCCTGAACCCGCGCCACCAGAGCCTGCGCCTCGGCCGTCGTCGGCACGTCCAGGGCGCAGATGATCCGTTCGTCCGGCGCGCGATTGGGAGTGGTTTCGGTCTGGGTCATCGACGGACTCGCGCTGAGCGGCTATGCCGGACGCGAGGGCGCGTCGGCAGGGCGGCGTGATGGATTGAGGGCGAGGGCAGGCGATGAACGCAGTCGATTTGGGTGTCAACCTGTTCGTGACCCTGTTCGCCCTGCTGGACCCCATCGGCAACCTGCCGATCTTCGCCGCCGCCACAGCGGGCGCGACCCTGCGTCAGCGGATTTCGGTCTCGGCCCTGATCTGCGCCTTCGCCGCGATCTTTCTGGCCTTCTTCCTGTTCACGGGCCTGGGTCTGTTGCAGTTCTTCGGCATTTCGCTGGCGGCGTTTCGCATCGCGGGCGGCATATTGCTGCTGTTCCTGGGTCTGGACATGGCGCGCGGCGACTTCCTGGCCATGTTCGCTGACAAGGATGCGCTTGCCGATTCCAAGGACGTGCGCGGCTATGCCCGCCGCCGGTTCCAGCGTCTGGTGGTGCCCTTCGCCATTCCGCTGATGATCGGCCCCGGCGCCATTTCGGCGGTCATCATTCAGGCGGGCGAGGCGGCCAAGCTGGGCTATGCCGGGACCATGGGCTCGCTGATCGCGATCGCGGCGGCCTGCGCCGTCTCCTTCGTCTGTTTCGCCCTGACCGGCTCGCTCAGCCGCCTGCTGGGCGAGGTCGGCATGGCGATCATCGTCAAGGTGCTGGGCCTGATCCTGTGCGCCCTGGCGATCCAGTTCATCCTGCTGGGCCTGGGCGAGGCCATCCCCGGCATGATCTCCGGCGCGGTGACGACCCCCTATCCGGCGACGAAATAGGCTTCAGTCCGCGTCGTCCTCTATGGCGTGGATGTCGTCGTCGGTCAGGCCCAGGTGATGACCGATCTCGTGGATCAGGACGTGGGCGATCAGTTCGCCGATCCCTACGTCGCCGCGCTCGCACCATTCGTCCAGGATGGGGCGGCGATAGAGGAAGACCCGAGACGGCTCGGCCGCCGGCCCCAGGCTGTCGCGCCGGCCGATGTCCACGCCGTGGTACAGGCCCGTCAGCTCGAACGGATCCTCGATCTCCATCTCCGCCAGCGTCGCCTCGTCGGCGAAGTCGTCGATGCGGATGATCACCTCGCCCGCCGCCTGTCTGAAAAGTCCGGGCAGGGCGTCGAACGCCTCTCGCGCCAGGCGGGCGAAGTCGTCGAGGGAGGGGGCGATCGGGTCGGTCATGCCCGCGATATCGCCGCCCCGACGCTCTGCCGCAACGGGGCGCGATGACGCGATTACGAGACTGCCGCTTTTTCGCGCGCTTGGAGTATGGTTAGCGAATCGGGGCTGAGACTCTTCTCCAGGGACACGAATGGCCGAGGCCGACATCGCCTATGTCGCCACAGCGGGCGCAGCCGGACTGGCCATGGCCGTCAGCGCCTGGGCCTTGCTGCTGCGTGGGCGGTTGCATGAGACCGCCGTCGCCGCCGAGCGCGAGCGGGTCGAGGCCCTGGCCGACCTCAGCCGCCATGACGCCATGCTGCGCGCCTTCGACGACGTCAGCCTGGCCCTGACGCCGGATGGGCAGGCGGCCGGTCTGCCGATCGGTTCGGCCGAACTGATCGCGCGGCTGGCGGGTGAGGACGCCGAGGCCGGGGCCGCCGTGCTGAACAAGCTCCGGATCACCCACGGCGCCCTGATCGACGCCCTGGTTCACGAAGGTCAGGCGTTCGAAGGTCTGGTCGCGCTGGACGATGTGGAGCCCTGGCGGATCGAGGGACGGGTCGCGGGCGGTTCGGCCTGGCTGCGGCTGTCGCCCGCCTCGCGCTTCACCCTGACCGGGGCGGATGCGACCGAAAGCGGCCTGGCCCTGCTGGGCGACGCCTCGCCCACTCCGACCTGGGTCGTGGACGGAACGGGAAAATTGGCCTGGGCCAACCGCGCCTGGCTGAACGAGACCAATGCCGAGAGCATCGACGACGCCGTCGAAAAGGGCGTGTCCTTTGATCGTGGCGCCGACGCCCTGGTCGCCGAGGCCGCACGGCTGGGCGTGCGACAGGAGGGCTTCCGCTGGACGACCGGCGGGGGCGCGCGGCGCGCCTGGCGCATCATCGCCGAGCCGGCGGGCGGCGGCGCCGTCACCGCCTTCGCCATCGAGGTGACCGAGGCGGAAGAGACGCGCGACACCCTGCGCCGCCACGTCGACGCCCATGACGAGACGCTGAACCACCTGGCCGACGCCGTCGCCATCTTCGGCCCGCAAAAGCGGCTGGCCTTCCATAACACCGCCTTCCAAACGCTGTTCGACATCGACGCGGCCTGGCTGGACGAACGTCCGACCCATGCCGAACTGCTGGACCGTCTGCGCCAGCGTCGCAGCCTGCCCGAGGTCGTCGACTACGCCGGCTGGAAGGCGCGGGAGCTGGAGTTCTACGGCGCGTCGGAGGCTTCGCCGGACGACAGCTGGTCCCTGCCGGACGGGCGCACCCTGCGCGTCGTGCGCCAGCCGCACCCGCTGGGCGGCATTCTGCTGATCTTCTCGGACATCACCGACGAGCTGAAGCTGCGCAGCCGCTTCAACGCCCAGATCCAGGTCCAGCGCGCGACGCTGGACAAGCTGAACGACGCGGTCGCGGTTTTCGGTTCGGACGGCCGACTGCGGTTGCACAATGAGGCGTTCGAGACCTTCTGGAACCTGTCGGCGGACAAGA